>Ga0272449_1000225_pt1 | contig 72253 bp, 76 predicted proteins | sample YNPCB0241_FD_198679 | JGI IMG/M metagenome (GOLD analysis project Ga0272449, IMG submission 198679) | Hot spring sediment microbial communities from Yellowstone National Park, WY, United States - YNP-CB-024-1 | ecosystem: Environmental > Aquatic > Thermal springs > Hot (42-90C) > Sediment...
AGGAGTTAAGAAATAGATTAAATCCATTTGTTTTAGGTGAGATAATAGATAAAAAACTTGAAAAAATATGGGAAAGTGCGAATAGAAAGATTAAGTCAGTGATATCTAAGAGAGAAACAAAGAACGAAGAGATAATAAAATCGATTGAAAAATTATTAAGAAAGGAGGCGAATCTTGGTTAGGTTTATTTTGACAAGACGATTCTATCTATGGTTAGATTTATTTTTGACTTGACAGGGATATCTGTTTCAATTCCTCATAGGTAGGATTGCAATGATTGCCAAGATTATCGCCAGCACCACCACCACTAAAGTTTCAATTCCTCATAGGTAGGATTGCAATAATAAATAGTAATTTAACTTTTGTTTATTTTTTAGTGTTTCAATTCCTCATAGGTAGGATTGCAATATATATGAAAATGCCAAGCTCCACGAGATTGACGCTCGTTTCAATTCCTCATAGGTAGGATTGCAATATATACAACAGGAAAAACTCGAACAGACAAAAGCACGTTTCAATTCCTCATAGGTAGGATTGCAATCTTTTGTTTGGATGGGTAAAAAAGATATGGTAAGTGTGTTTCAATTCCTCATAGGTAGGATTGCAATTAATATTTAATAATCCTGCTAATTGCGGTAATAAATAGTTTCAATTCCTCATAGGTAGGATTGCAATTTGGTTCTTTTTTTAGGACCAAAGGGTTTTTTTATGTTTCAATTCCTCATAGGTAGGATTGCAATTCAGTAGCATTAAAATTTAACCTATACAATGCTCTGTTTCAATTCCTCATAGGTAGGATTGCAATCAAATCTTCCCTCTTTCAAAGCAGGAATAATAAAAGTTTCAATTCCTCATAGGTAGGATTGCAATCTTACCAAAAAATTGAATTAAATATTTATACATAACGTTTCAATTCCTCATAGGTAGGATTGCAATTGATATATCTTGAGACACTCAAACACCCTAATCCATCCGTTTCAATTCCTCATAGGTAGGATTGCAATTTCTTGTGCTTCCAAATATCCACTTATCCACATAAAGGTTTCAATTCCTCATAGGTAGGATTGCAATGAAATAGGAAGCTCTCGTATATCTTTCCCCTCAAGGTTTCAATTCCTCATAGGTAGGATTGCAATCCTAAAAATAATAATAATATCCCCCCCTTAAAAGGTGTTTCAATTCCTCATAGGTAGGATTGCAATTTTGAAAATTTTTTTCATACAACTTCATCAGATACTGTTTCAATTCCTCATAGGTAGGATTGCAATAAAAACTCAATCCCTGCCTGGCAAAAAATACCACCGTTTCAATTCCTCATAGGTAGGATTGCAATTCATTAGCCCAGATAAAAACAGAATATGAAAAATTTTGGTTTCAATTCCTCATAGGTAGGATTGCAATGAAGGTCAAAAACATTTGAAGCGTTTTTTAAGTTCTCGTTTCAATTCCTCATAGGTAGGATTGCAATCCATTTTCATTCTTAAAAAACAATATTTTTTTGTTTTTATACTCATTGCTATATATTAAATGATACAAAAATAAATGCTTATCTTTCAAATAAATCTTTGTTTGTCGAAGTCCTATATTTTTTGCATTATTAAACATCGACATAAATTTATATAATCAATTCCTCACCACCTTTTTCCTTACCAATAATTTCCCTATTAGAATACCAATCAGTTTTAAAGGTATAAATTATGACTGAATCTTCCTCCTCATTTATTATATTTTTTATTTCAATTTTAAGTTCTTCCAATTTAGCATAACTTATTTCCCCCTCAAAAACAGAGTTTTGAACCCAATTTAAGTATTTTCTACAAGTTCTCAAAATTTTATTAACTCTTTTTTCTCCTATATCATAAACAAGTATTACTTTCATATTACCATCCACTTATAAAAGGAGAGTATTCTTCATCATCAATTAAATGTTTTTCAAGTTTATATGCTTCAAAACGAATTAGTTCTCTGTATGAAACATATCTATTTAGCCCCTTATGTTCAAATGTAGACTTTAATCTCTCATCAAATTCTCTTATAAAAATTTCTCTTCCTTTTTCATTTAAAACAACTCCATCAAGTTTTTGTTCAAAATGTTGTGGCTTTAATATGTCTTTATTTATAAGTGAAAAAATAACCCTATCCACAATAATAGGTTTAAAAACCTCAGCGATATCTAAATTTAGTGAAAACCTTCTAAAATTTGTTGAATGCAAAAATCCAATTCTTGGATCAAGATGTGTATGATATATCTCACTTAAAGCAATCGTATATAAAAGAGAGTTTCCAAAACTTATTAAAGCATTTAATCTATTTTTAGGTGGTCTTTTAGTTCTTGCTTCAAAAACAAAATGTTCATTATTAAGAATTTTATCAAATGAATAATAATACTGCTCTCTTATATTTCCTTCTATTGCCATAAGTTCTTCTATAGAACCCATTTTATCAATACTTTGACTTAGATTTTCTATTTTAACTAAATATTCTTCAACTTCTTTTTCACGGTTTTTATAATATGAAAGAACTTTTTTAATATTCTCTACACCACCATAAACAAATTTTTTTGCAAGAGTAATTCTTTTTGTTTCATCAAGATAATGCTCTGCTTGTTTAAGGATTATGTACCCTGAATTCATATGTTCTCTTGGATAAAAAGAACCTATATAATAATCATAATAATTAAAAAAATGTAAAATAATTTTATTTTCTGTTATGAATTCAAGTACACGTTTATTAACTGTTACCTCACCAAATACAAAAATTTCAGATATGTTTTCTACGGGAACATACTTCTTTTCCGCCTGAGTCTCAAAGTAAAGTGTATTATCTTTTCTTTTTAGTTCTCCATTAGAAAATAAGTAAATTGTTTTTTTCATACAAAGCAAAATTCATAAAAACCACAATTTTTACAAAATCCTGTTTTGTGTGTTTGTGGTGGTTTATTATCAATCATAATAGTTTTCATATCAGAAATAGCATTTTCAATCTCTTTTTCAATTTCATCTGTCAATTCAAATGGTATTTTTTTCTTTTCTTTCGGAATTAAAATTTCACCTCTTGCATAAACTCCATTTTCTTTTAATTTCATTAAATAATAAGCAAGTTGCATTATCGCAGCTTTTAATCCTCTTGATGATTTTTTTATCTCACAAATAATAATATCGTGACCATCTTTTCTTAGAAGATCAATCTTCCCTCCTTCAAAAAGAAGTTCTTTCTTTTCTCTATGATAACTTCCTTCTGATATAATCCTTCCTAAGAGAAGCAAATCATTTTCAGGGTCAGGATTAAATTGCCTTGCATAAAGCCAGAACTTGCGTTTGCATATATAATAGGCATTAACGAGGTTTCCCGTAATGTGCATTTGGTAAACTCTTTTAAAAAATAAGCGTATCAGTTTCTGAATCTTTCCTTAAAATCCCTATATCGTTATCATAATCATGCTTTACAAAATATATTCCCTGACACCAGTGAGAAATCTTTTTTTTCTCATCTTCACTGCATCCTTTTATATCCTGAATGCTTATCCATTCATCTACTGGCTCATCAGTTTCATTTTTATGCCAATTAGGTATTTGTATTACAAACTGTGACAATACATCTCTCTTGAAAAATGTGTAATTTTTTTCCTTATCAGGTCGTTTAAGAAAATCCTCAACTTTCTTTAGAAATTCTTTTTCTCTTTGGATGGGAATTGCTGATAGTGTATAAATCTCCCTGAACATTTTCTGTGCTTCTTCTTTTCTATCTGACATATATCCAGCATCAAGTATGTCTTTTGTTTGCTGAAATTTTATTAAGTAACTACTATCTTCCGGCAATGACTCATATAACCTTTTAACTGCTTCGTATTTATCATATTCGGAAAATAAAAATTCAAAAGATTTGTTATCAGAGTTAACATCAGTTGTAGATTGTTTTTTTCGTCTACTCCTCTTTTTCGTACCATTACTTTTAACTTCATAGAAGATCTCACTGACTATGGCGTCGATTAAATCTTCTTGACTAATTTTCTTTTTATTTTCTTTCTTTTGATTTTTATTATTATCCCCCTTTTTATTTACAAACCAATTTCTTATTTCATCTTGATTACTGCCTATCTTTCCTTCCTGTAGATCCTTCAGTATCTTTAGACTTAAAAGTACGAGTTCATTATCATACACATAGCCTCTGCCAGATTGGAGACCATTTCTAAAAACCCAGACATATACATTAGGTTCTTCAATTTTTGGAACCTTATCTTTAGATGTTGTCGGTCCATATCTTCTCAAAACTCTTCCCATTCTCTGAACAAGTGCATCAAGAGGTGCAATTTCAGTAAAAAGAATATCAGCGTCTATATCCAGTGATGCCTCTACAACTTGGGTGGCAACAAGAATCTTGCCATGAGATTCATCATCTGGTTTAGGATTGTTGAATTTTTCCTCCAAATTCTTTTCTTTTTCTTCTCTATCATGTAAAGTAAACTGAGAATGAAAAAGATAGATTTCATCTCTTATTTCAGAATAATTGTTGTTTTCATCTACCTTCTTTTTTATTCGCTTAAAAATATCTTTTGCCTGCTTTACTGTATTGGCGATAACAAGCACACGCTTCTTCTTATTTGCCCACTCAATAATCGCTTCTATCTTATCGTCGGGGAGAGAGAAATCTATCTCTTTCTCATTGTTACTGTTTTCAATTAACTCAACTTTAATTTTGTGCTTCTTAATTTTATCAAAATCGTGTCTTTTCTCTTCATACAGGTTGAGGGGTTCTTTTAGAAAACTCTCATTCCCCACTATATCCTGTAGTTCTTTTTTTACAAGTTCTGGCAGAGTGGCTGTCATCAATAAAAACTTCCCACCCATATCAACAACATGTTCGATAAATTTAACCACAATAGCAGCGGCTCGAGGATCATAAGCCTGAACCTCGTCAATAATAAGACACGAGTAAGAAAATGTTGCATAGATTTTTTCATAACCAGGTGGACGTAGAGCGTAAGGGAAGAATTGGTCACCGGTAGATATAATTGCTGGATAGGCAAGTTGACGAGCAAGGTCATAAGTTTTTAAATTTTGCTGGCTTTCGCCACCGTCTCCAAGAAGAAAGACATCTGCATCAGAATGAAGAAGTCCTGTCTTATCTTCACCAAAGAGGTCTTGTGACCGTCTGTAGATTTGATTTACCGCTGAGCGTAAGGGTAGTGTATATACGAACTTTTTGTCACTGCCCCAAAGAAAAGCAAACTCTGTTTTGCCATAACCTGTGGGTGCAATCAAAATAAGATTTTTATCTTTGTATTCATCAATCTTGCTTAATTGCCATATTGAATGTTCATCAATACTGGGAACTTTTTCTTTAATTTTTGCTTTTACTTTATCTTTAATATCATTTGTTTCTAACGGAGATATTTCAGGATTAGCATTTCCTACATCTTCTCCCTCTTCCTCACAAAATGAGGCAAAGTGGTCTGCTCGCTGTAAAAATCCAGCTATTAAAATCCAATCTTTCATTTTCTTCTCATCAATATTAAGCCGTTTCGGCAAAAAATATAACTGATATGGTGGACTAACATATTCGGAAAATGGAACACCATTCTTTAAACCCTTTGCCATTTCACTGTTAAATTTAACAAACTGAGACCAGTTATTATCAAATTCACTAATTTCTTTTTTAATGTTTTCCTCAACTTTTTTTATCTTCTCCGAAATTTCTTCTAGTAGTTCGGTAATGTCGTCGCTGTATGAACTTATGAGTTCAAAAAAATCCTCTCTCCAATGATGATATGCTATAGCAGAAAGAATTAACTTAACATGCTCATTAGAAATATTATTTTTATTCTGGAGTTCATCTCTGTTTAATAGTAAAACCGAAAATATAGAGTGAGGAATTTTGATAAGAGGTTGATTCGGAGAATATTTATTATTCTTCATTACTCTTATTTGAAAATAAGGTAGCCCTTTCCCAATGTCATGAAAGATTGCTGCCATATATACATACTTATACAAATCATCTGGAATTAAATTTTTAAGATTTTTAAGCACAATTAATACATCATTCGTGTGTTCTGAAAGGGATATCTGATGGTCTCCCTTTTTGCTACTTTTTGCAAGTATCTTTACTTCCTCCATTATTTCCTCCAAAATCAGCAAGGAAAACTGGAATTTCACACGACTCATCAAAGAGAAAATATTTTTCTTTAAATAATCCATCGCTTAGCTTAGCAGAGACATAATCAAATATGCGTTTACCATGACGGTTCAACGTGTTATCATAGTTTTCTACGGTCCAGAAAGTTGGAAGTCTATATAACAATCCTTCGTACTCTTCAAACTTTGTCAAACTATTATCTTGATTTGGATAGTAGATTTTCTCAGGAATCCAGAAGAAATATCCAAAATTAGCATCCTTTCTTTTTATTCTAAAATTAGAAAGGTCTATTACCTGTGACAATTCCTCTATTACAATCCAGTCCTCTGCACGTTCTATATGCAGAATCTCTAAACGTTTGACTGGATTTTCAAGCAAAGAACGAATGTTTTTAAGAAAGTACTTATCTTCATGGGCTAAATGAATTACCAAATGGACTTCATCAAGAACATCGATGGAGATTGGTGATTGACCTCCAATATGTTCAATATGTCCACTAACGCTACGATTGTTCACTGTTTTAAAGCGTTCTATATGCGCCTCTTTAGATAGATTTCTAAACCAGATGTATTCTGTTGTTTTACTTTTAAATCTACCTGCAATAGAAATTTTAAGATTTTTGATGTTTTTTTTGAGGTCTTTACGATCTTTTGGCATAACATCATACGATACATCAGCATCATTTGAAACTTCAAGAACTTTATCGTCTTTACAATCTTTTAGCATACCATCATACCCCAATAAATTGCATAGGAACCCAATTATTGTCGAATATGGTGGAATGGGATAAGTATGTCTACGCTGGTAGGTAAACGGAATGCGATAATGTGCCTGTGGCTGATAAATTTTAAGACGCAATATTTTTAAGTTATCCATAATTTTTTTAACTTTAAGTTACTTTTTTTGTTCTTTGTTTTCAGTGAGTTGATACTCCTATCTCTCTTAGAAAGTCATCCCAGTTGTTCAAGATGTTTTCTTTGATATCTAGCTTTAATCGCTCACAATCCTGAATATAAACAACTGGCTTATTGTTACCATCCTTTTCAATCCATAAGTTTTTCAGAGCATCGCCAACACCAATGACTTTCCACTGACCATCTTCTTTACGAACATCTATATAAGGATGAAACACTGGAGAAGGTACTTTTACTGCGCCTGCAATAAAAAAGAGAGGAACTATTGTATTGGCTTCACCAGATGATTGGGCATAGAGGCCACTCAAAATAGCACAAATTACTTGTCTTATTCTTTTCTTCTTCTCCTCTTCTGAAAGTTTAAACACGATCTCATAAGGTCCCGACGAGTTAATCTTTCTCACATAAATATTACCTATTAATTCTTTTCCATTTTTTGTGACAGAATAAACCTCTTTTCCATTTTCCGATGAGTTAGACTCTTTCGTACATAAGATTTCTCTTATTGCACCGATCTCTAAGGTCAATTTTTTAGTATTGCTATCATACTCAGGTTCTTTGCTTAAAGAGAATGTATAACGTTTAGAATCCTCATCATAGGAAAAGTCAAAAATGCGGAACTTTGATTTTCCTTTATCATTAAAAACAAGGTGTTCCTCAACATTTTGTTTTGCTTGATTTTTCTTCATTAAGCCCTCATCAACAGTTAATGTTAATCCATCCACGTATATCTTTTTGCCATTTACTTCGTAATACGAACGTCCTTCTTCGTCCGTTTGTTTTTTCACGTTATCGAACTCAATTGACTGGGGCTTTGCGATGAGAATAGTAAGTTTGCCATCTTCATCCTTACAATCTTCAACTATCCAGATATCCTTGCCTAATATTTCAGCGTCAATGGTGAAGCTAACTTTGTAAAACGAGTTGTGTTCTTCCTTGTTGACAGGGCTGGGATTTATATTGAGTCCTTCCTGCTTGCCTCGAGCAACTAAATCATGATTCGCATAGAATACAAGGTCAGATTCATAAGTGGAAAGAGATACAGCTTTGGTAATACCCAACGGAGATTTTCGGATAATAGCCTGACGGCCTATGGTGAACATGTAACCAAAAACATCAAGTTCAGGGTTTGAGAGAATGTCGTCTTGAGTAAGGTCAAACTGAACCACCTGTCCTTGCCCTGTGACCTTAGCAGGCGTCCAGCCATAACCATGACATAGCGTTTGAAACAGATAATGCCTTATCGCTGGCTTGCTGATGAACGAACGGACTTCGCCGTTTACATTGAGTTTCTTGATAGAAAGAATATTGCCTCCAATTTTCTCATCCCGGTTCAGTGCAGACCCGTCAAAGATTATTGTAATGGTAATGTTTTTAATAGTATTGTTACTCATTGTTTACCTCCTTTTTTATCTTAGTTTCCTGTTCAGTTTCTTCTTCTCTACCAAGGATTCCACTCAAAAATGAGAAAAGGAATACCTTAAAAAGTTCTTCTGTATAAACTGGTTTGAATGCCTCCACAAGTTGGGAAGGGAACTCCTTCTTTGCCGCTACAAATATACGCAGAATTGAATGAAATACCTCATCCCGTTTCCCTGAACGAACAAGTTCAAGGATTCGATAGCCCTGACGATCAAAGGCATCTTTAATGTCACGATTATTTTTAAAGGCAAAACCAGTTCGTTTTATATTTTCCATCAATTCTGAGGCATTCCAGCCTGCCACCTGGCGATAGAGTCCCATAAATTTTTTCTCATCTTCCTTTCCATGAGAATTCTCTTCTGCCCATTGAAGAAGTTCTTGAAATTCCCTAAAATTTTTTCGCAGTTCATTGTAAACAGATTGAAAGTCCCCAAAATTTGGCTTACCCTCTACCAGTTGAATTTTAAGTTTTTCCAGTCCATCCTTTAAACTAATTTCTGGTGTATTTGAAGTACTCATACTCTTTCCTCCTTTTTATCTTTTCTTCTATCAATGCATAAAGTTTAAAGATTTGTTCAGCCACATGAGATGGATTAAAACGATTCTTCTCGAGATGTAAAATTTGACTGACAAATTTATTCTCAGAATCTCCGCGTTCACTGTACGGTTTAAGCCCAATCCGCAAGAGACGATAACCCAATTCAAGAAGTCGAGAAAAATCCTGATCAAGAACGAGATTAAGTATACTGAACTCTCCAATCTGGCTAAGAAGCGTTGCAATACGTCGATCAGAAAGAAGTTGAATTACCTCATAAGGTAAACCGAAAAACTCAATCTGACCACTCCTCCGACTGACAACTTCTATATTCATCCCTGTCCAGACACCAAGAGTTACCTGAATCCTTGTGGAATATTCAATCAATGACATAGCTAAGATATTTCTTTTATTAAATGTCTCATTTGATGAAGAACTATCATAAATCTCTCTCACAAGTTTATTGAGGTAATACATCACCTGAAACGAGGGTGCATTGATGAAGATCTCTGAGCCATCAGAAAGGCGAGTGAAAGCGAGGTGTTGATTAAGCAAAATAAAGCTACAAAAATCGCATATATGAAGGCTCTGATCTGGGTTAAGATTCCAAAAAGAATTTGGTACTCCTTTTTCGCCGGAAGAAGCTCCTAATTGTTTCGAATGTTCGGAGGTAAAAATATTCTTATATTTGAAGTTAGAATCTCTTAAGCAAAACGAGCATCTATTTCTATTCTCATCTATATCTATTAATGATTCTAAAAAATTACCCAGCTGAAGGATTAGTGCCTCTGACTTCTTTGATGCATTAAAGAGATATTTTGTGTTAGCATTAAAAAATCCTCTATACAAAGTGTTGAAAAGTTTTCCCCAAACCTCTTTAATTTTTCCAGATTCACTACTCTCCTGTTTTTCTGTCAATTGTTCCCAACTTTCTAATAACCAATATCGTGCAAGAAGTGGAATTTGGAATTTTTTGCCTTGATCATCTAATATATAATGTTTTGAAAGTGCTGCTGATAAGTCTATTAAAACGTTCCCGACTGAATCCAAGGTAGGAGCTTTTTCAGTTTTTTCTAACACTCTCAACAATCCAACTACGCCTGCATTATACAGCCAGTTAGAAGGGTAAAGGGTTATAATATTTTTGGAAGAATTTCCACTCATGGAGTGTTCCTCCATAAACCGACACATCCAAAACCTTGAGAGTTTTTTGCTCCAAGTCCACAAGAAAATGCAATTGGAAAAACATCTTTAGGTAATGAAATCTCAAAAATTCCAGACCACCCCTTAATTAATATGTCTTTATAGTAAACAATATTTTCATGATTTGCAATTTTAACAGGTCTTATATAACTTTTATCATCAAGAGATATATCTCTTTGTTTGATAGTCCTGTACTTCCGACGAAGGTTATCAAGAATAAGTTTGTTAAACTCTGGTTCAAGTGGTGAATAATAGTAGGTGTATCTTTTACCATTTTTTTCTTCTGTTCTGTAAACTGTTATAGGCGAAAGAGTTTCAATTAAAACAGAATTTTTATGCTTTGGTGGTGCATCTATCCAAATATTACTAACATTAAGTATTTGTTCTTCTACTCCAGAAAAATTTAAATAAATTTTTCGCTTTTTAATCAAATTATTATAAAGAGATACAACAAACTCATACATAGGAGATGCAATAATCCAAGTAATTGGAGTAAAAAAAGTAATAAATTTTTTATTATCTATTTGAGGACTTTTGGAAGAAATAAATCTTGAAAAAGTAAAAAGTTTTAAATTTCTTTCACTTTGTGGATCCTTTGTCCCTCTATTATGCATTCTTTCTGCAAGTTGAAAATCAATATGACGATAAATAATACCTTGAAGAATTTCATTACACTGTCTCAGTGGTAAAATTATTTTACCAGACAAACTATTTATTCTAATCCGCATTTGCATTTTAATTTCTCCAATTTTTTTATATCTTCATTTCCTAACATCCCTAATCCTTAAAAAACCTTATTATTTGTTTAAACCTTTTGCTCCTAATATTATATAAAATTCTATGTTTTTTCTTTCCAAACCTCTATCAAGCCAAAGCCCTGTGAATTCTTAGATCCAAGACCAGCATCAAACGCAAGTTGAAATAATTTTTCTGGAAGTTTTATCTCATAAATTCCGTCCCATCCTTTAATAACTATATCTTTATAAACTATTATTTTTTCATTTCTTGTGCTTACTTTATACGGCTTTATAGAACCATTGGCAATTTCCTCATCAAACCATATCCTTGCTTTTCTTTTGAGATTTTCTATAACAAGTTGTTCAAATTCTTTTTCAAAAGGACTATAATAATAAGTTTTTTTCTTTCCCTCTCTTGTAATAAGAGTACTATAAACTGTAATTGGAGAAAGAGTTTTTACTAAAAGCATTTCGCTATATTTTGGAACACCTTCAACTTCAATTGAAATAACCTCAAGTATTTCTCCTGCAAGATGAAAAATTCCATTTTTTAAGAGATTTGAAGCAAACGATTGAATAAACTCATTATAAGGTGAAGAAATAACTAAATTACAAGTACCATAAAAGTGAATTCTTTTATCTTCAAATTTAACCTTACCATCGGGGATAATTCTTGAAAATGTAAAAAATTTTATCCTTCTTCCACTTTTTTTGTCCTCAAAACCTGTGTTATGCAAAAATTGAGAAACCCATTCATCAAGATAAGTATAAATAAATGCTTGAAGATACAAGTTATAACTAACCGGAAGTATAAAAACATCTTTTGATTTATGCTTAAATTTTATTTTAAGTCTCAAAAAACCTCCCTCAAGATATTATACATTAAAAAATCTCTTTTTTATATTTGGTAAAATTTTATTATGAAAGAAGAAAAAAATCAGGAAAATGAAACTTCCAAAACTCAACAAAATAATAAGGAAAATAAAAGCAAAATAAAAAAATTTTTAAAGATAGTTTTAATTATTGGAATTGTTTTTGTTTTAATTACTCCATTTATTTTATATTTATCAAAAAACAAAATTAAAAATATCGTAACTGAAAAACTAATTGAAAAATTATCAAAAAAAACTGATAGAAAAATTTCATACTCGAAAATATCATACTCATTTAATGGGTTTGAGATTGATAATCCAGAAATATATGAGAAGAAAAGCGATAAAATCTTTGCAAAAGCAAAAAAACTTATAATAAAAACTGATTTAATAGATACAATTTTAAACAAAAAGGAAATTGAAGTTGATGAAATAATAATTGAAGATGGTGAGATAAACTTAATAAAAAATAAAAATGAATGGAATTTTTCTGATATACTTGATTTGATTCCAAAAGATAGCCGTCCTTTAAGTGAAAGATATTTTGCAAAGATGCTTAGATTTGAAAACTTTAATTTTCTTGTTAAAGAAAATCTTAACGAGATATTTTTTAAAAACTCAAAAATTTCAATTTTTCATAATCTTAAATCAGAAATATTTGATATTAAACTTAATGCAGAGACATATCTTTCGCTTATATATGGAAAATTCTTTTTTAATACTGATCTAAAAACAAGAATTCATTTAAGAGAAAAACTTAAAAAAATAAACATTGATGAGTTTAAAATAAAGGACTTTTCATATGGAAATTTTAAATTTGATGAGGGAAATTTTAAAATGGATCTTGATTTTATTGGGAAAAATATAAATGTGAATTTTAGAGTTAAAAATTTCTCAGGGCTTAAAAATATGGAAATTGCAGTTAAGGCAGAAAATATGTATAAAAAAATAACTGCAAAGGATATCAACATCAAAGAACCTTTTGATGCAGAAACTGTGATAAGGATTAATAGGGATTTTTCATACATCGAGTTAAATTCGGACAATATTTCATTTGAAAGTGAAATCAATCTGTCTCAAAATAGACACAGATTTAAAATAAAAACTGAAAAACTTGATATAAAATCTGATTCAGAACTAAAAACTCCTATAATAAAAGGAAATTTAAGCGAAGAAATAGAATCTTCTATAAAAACACTCATTATATCGTATGAAAATCTATTGGCTGGTTTTATGAACAAGTTTATATCGGAGGAAAGATGAAAAAAGTAATTGTAATTGGTTCAGGACCTGCAGGATATCCAGCAGCATTAAAATTAAAATCACTTGATGCTGATGTAAAGATTGTTGAAAATTGGACATTTGGTGGAACCTGTCTAAATAGAGGATGTATTCCATCAAAAGCAATTCTTGAAATTGCTCATAGATATCATAATATAGAAGAGATAAAGAATTTTTTTGAAGGAAGTTTTGACCTAAAGCCATCTTGGGATAGGATAAAAGAGCATAAAAATAAAGTTGTAAATACACTAAGGACCTCACTTGAAAAGTTATTTACAATGAAAAAAATTGAAATTATAAGAGGAACTGCAAAAATTATTTCCCCCAAAAAAATAGAAGTTGAAAATAAGGAAGCAAAAACTGAGTATGAGTTTGATAATCTAATAATTGCCACTGGGACAAAACCATTATATCCACAACCTTTTGATAAATTTAGAGAGTTTCTTACAGATTCGGATAAAGTTTTTGATCTTGAAAAAAAACCAGAAAGATTAATAATTGTTGGTGCAGGTGTTATAGGAATTGAGATGGCATGCTTTTTTAATTCTATAAAAACAGATGTTTCTGTAATAGATATAATGCCAGATATACTACCTTTTGAAGACCCTTCAATAACAAAAGTTTTAAGACAATCACTTGAAAAAAGAGGCGTTAAGTTCTATCTTGGTAAAAAAACAAAAGAAATAAAAATAAATGGAAATGAAAAAACACTTATACTTGATGATGAAACACAGTTAAAAGCAGATGAAATAATGATTGCAGCAGGAAGAACAACAGAACTTAAAAACTTAAATCTTGAGGTAGCAGGGGTAAAGTATTTGAAATTTATTGAAGTAAATGAGTATATGCAAACATCAAATCCAGATATCTATGCAATTGGAGATGTTAATGGAATATCTCTTCTTGCACACTCAGCAACAAGACAGGGAGAAATAGCCGCCTTAAATATTATGGGACACAATGAAAAATTTGATAAAAATATAGTTCCAAATTGTATATACTCATTTCCTGAAGTTGCATCAGTTGGATTAAGACCAAATGAAGCAAAAGAAAAAAATATTAATATCAAAATAAAAAAAGCATTTTTCCAAGTTTTAGGAAAGGCTGTTGCAACAATACAGACAGAAGGATTTATACAAATAATAACAGATGAAAATGACACAATAATTGGTGCTCAAATTGTTGGAGGACCTGCAACAGAAATAATACATATACTTTCGCTTGCAGTAAAATTTAAAATGAAAACATTAGAATTAAACTCAATAATATATGCTCATCCAACTATGAGCGAGATAATTATGGAAGCACTTAATAGGTAAGAGTTGTTTAGTTTTCTTGAAAAAAATCTTTATAAAAATCTCCTTCATTTCCCCTTTGATAAAGGGGAATTTAGGGGGATTTTAATTTATTTTTATCTAAAAAAATGATTTAAAAAATTAAGTTGAAGTTTAAATTTCAGATGAAATTTCTAAGAAACTCCTTATTATTTGAGCATATCCTATAACAGAAAGAATTATAGAAAAATGATAATTAAGTGGTAGGAAAAAAACAGATACTAAAAGCCAGTTACATCCTTTTATTAATAAACTACAATCCAACTTAGAATTTAATTCAACAAAAATCTCTCTTAAAAAATAAAAAGATGTAATGATTAAAAGCATAGGAGCTATAAGAAAAAAACGTGCAGTATATCCGAACAAATTCACAGGATTTATATGAAGATCCTTAAGCAGATTTATATTTTTTATTATAAAACTTCCAATCATCCCTGGAGTTATAATTCTAAATATATCAGCAAGCAAATAAAAAAAAGAAAACAACAAAAAATTCTTAATTAAAGAAATTCTAAATATTTTAGAATACCTATAAAATGAAATCCAAAGAATCACAATTGAAACTGCATCAATCACAAACTTAAAAATATGAATAGAAAAAGTTTTCTTAATAAAGAAAATTGCTATATTTGCAAAAGCAAAGATAAACATCCCCAGAGAAGATAATTTATTTAGATTTGAAATATATATTTTTTGCTCTTCCATAAATAAAGTTATTAGTGCTTTTTATTTAAAAAATCTTTTATTATTATCTCAGCTTTTTTAAGGTTTTTTTTGAAAATCACAACTTTGACAGAACCCTCAAACCCAGGTGAAAGATATCCAGGAGCTATGGTTCCCATTATTTCATCTGCAAGGAATACTTTTATTCCTGAATTTTCAAGAAGTCCCTTAATCAGTTCTGCTTCGGTTATATTTCCCTCATAAATAGTAATTAATTCCTCATCATCCCGAGACATTTGCCCTCTCCCACACTTTATTTTAACATTTTTTTTGAGAATAAAAACAGGATTTTAAAACAATTTATCTGGATTGAAATATTTTTTATAGACCTTTTTAAAATAAAAAAATGCAATAAATCTTCCAATTGTTGATATCCCAAGAATTATTAAAAAAGTTGAAACACCTTCTAACTTAATCTTATCATAAATTATTCCACCAATAATTGAGCCTAAAAACTGAGCAACCGACATAAAAAATATAAGATAAGATGTGTATCTTGTTCTTTCAGATGGTTTTACATACTCATATACAAAAGTATTATAAACTATACTAAAAGCACCCCATATTATTCCTGAAAATATTTCTACCAAGAAAAGTATATAAAAATTCTTACTAAGCATCCAAAAAAGTGATATAAATGGAATAAAAATCATTCCAAAGCCAAGCATCTTTAAACTTCCATATCTGTCATTTAATCTTCCCCACCACCTTGCACTAAACCATGTTAAAACCTGTCCAAAACTTACAAGAAACATATATCTTATATAGTCAAATTGAAGTTCTTTTAAAACATAAACACTAAAATATGGTGCTGCTATGTATACTGAAAATAAAAGTATAAAAATTGACTTGTAGACCTTTTTTATTTTTTTATCTATTCTAAAATCAAAATAGTTTTCAAGAGATGGTTTTGATGGTATATGAAAATATGTAGATGGCTCATACATCTTATTTATGTAATAGGCAGAACAAAATCTAAAAAAAGAAGCAATGAGAAAAAGAATAAAAAATGTAATATTGCTATTGGGATTTTTCTTTAAAATATAGCCTGCAAGAAAACTTGAAATAAAATAAAAAACACCTACTATCTGCGTTCTTTTTCCAAAAAATATCCCTCTTTTATCTGCTGGGAGATACTCACCCATAAGCGTAAACCAAGGTGCGGTTGCTGTCGAACCGGAGTATGTGTATAAGATCATCATAATAAGAAAAAAGTATCTTGAGATAATTTGATACTCAGATGGAATTATAACTGCAAATGAAGCAATAAATATGCTAAGCGCCTGTATAGAAACTGCATAATAGATAACATCTTTGCATCTTTTAAACCTCCAGACAAGATACTCCGAAAAAATCTGAGAAAATGAAGAAAGAAGCGGTGGTATAGAACGAAGAATTCCTATAAAGAAATTGTTTGCACCAAGTTTTAAAGCAAAAGGAACAATATATGGTTCAACAAATCCTATCATACTCGCCCAACATACTCCATCAATTATTGAATACTTTATACTTTTTTTAACTAGTCCTCTCATAAGATAAATGAATTCTCAGAGATAACTTAATCTTCTGAGATAATTTTTATCTCTGAGTTTTCACCGACATTTAAACTGTGCTTTCTTCCAACAACAACAGCGGATGGACCTATAAGTGAATCAGTGAGATTTGAATTTTTGATAAAAGCATTCTCATTTATTATTGAGTTTGATATTATTGAAGAAATAACCTCAACACCATCTCCAATTGAAACATAAGGACCTATTATAGAATTTTCAATTTTTGCTTTTTTAGATATATAAACTGGATTTATTATCACATTTCCTTTTAAAGAGTATTTATATTTTCTTTTTGAAAGTATGTATTTATTTGTGTTTAGCAATGTTTCAGGTTTTCCACAGTCATACCAGTTATCAATTTTTACAGGTTTTATTTTATAACCTTTCTCAAGCATATGTTTCATTGCATCAGTTAATTGTATCTCGCCTTTAGTTGTTTTTCCACTTATAACTATATAATCAAGGGCATCATAAAGATCTTTTGAATTGGGAAATGAATACACACCTGCTATTGCAAGATTTGTTGGTGGATTTGATGGTTTTTCTACCATATCAACTATAAAACCATTTTCAATTTTTACTATTCCAAATCTTTGAGGGTCATTAACCTCAACTATTCCAAGTTTTGCATATCTTGTGTCAAAAAAATCCTTTAAATTTGCCTCTATAATTGTATCACCAAGTATTATAAAAAGTGGACCTTTAACAGTATTTTTTGTAAGCCATATAGCATGACCAAGTCCTTTCTGTTCATCCTGAATAACATAACTGACTCTGATTTTTTTCCCATAATTTCTATCAACATAATCTCTGACCTTATCACCAAGATAACCTGTTACAAAACATATATCTTTTATACCAGATAAAATTAGTTTGTCAATGATATGCCCTAATATCGGTTTATCTCCAACAGTGAGAAGAACCTTTGGATATGTGTATGTGTGGGGTTTTAGTCTTGTGCCACTACCGGCAACAGGAATTACCGCTGTATACATAAAAACTCCTTCATTTTTTTATAAATAATCCTAAAAATAATAATATCAAAATAACAGATGAATAAAAAGAGTATCTTTTATCACCCAGTTTGTAAAATCCAACCGCAAGAATTAATATCCTCATAACAGGAGTAAGGATAAGTATTATAAGGGCAAGATTTAAAAGATATTGATGAAAATGTGAATTTTTAAAGAGAAAAGAAAAAAGAGAAATCACCATAAATAAAACAACACCACTTCTTAAAACATCACTAATAATCTCAAAAAGTTTTTTTTCACTCAGAGATTTCATTTAAAAACACTCCATATCATTTTTAAACTTAAAAACATAAGTAAAAAAGAAAAAAACAACTGAATTGTTGAACCTTTTGCTTTGTAGAGAAATTTCATACCTATAATGCTTCCAATAACAACACCCACAATAAGAAAAGTTGCTATATCACCTAAAATATAACCATTTTTAAAGAGTATGATAGCACTTGCAGATGCACTTAATCCTATCATAAAATTGCTTGTTGCTGTTGCTGCTTTAATAGGAACACCACATAAAATATTCATAACTGGAACCTGAACTATCCCACCTCCAAGTCCAAAAAGTCCTGACATTACCCCTCCGAAAAATGAAAAGAAAAATGCAGTTTTAAGTTTTTTAGGAGCATAAACTACATTTCTACCAAGGGAGGGGTCAAAAAAAGTAGAGAGATTTTTATTGTCTTTATTCAAATTTAAAGATATTTCTTTATGTTCTGTTTTTTTTGTCTTTTTTGCCTTTAAAAACATTGTAAGCGCAACTGGCAAAAGCATAAACGAAAAAAGAAGTTGAATTATTGATGAGTTTGTTTTCATCATAACAAATGTTGAAACAATAGAACCTATAGCCATACTCATTTCAAGAAATATTCCAAGACGAACATTTGTAAGTCCTCTTTCTACATTTACTGATGCAACAGCACTTGATGTGGCTATGATTGAAACAAGAGAGACAGCAATGGCATATTTTATTGGGATACTAAAAACAAGAACAAAGAAAGGAACTATAAATGCGCCACCACCAACACCCATGCTTGAACCAAGAATCCCTATAAAGATTCCAAAAACTATTATCAATACAATATTTAAAATTGTAAGTTCAACCATTACAGATTCACTCTCCCTAAAAACACTGAAATATTTATCCTTTACAATACCATTTTACAATTTATTTAATTTTCTAAAAAATACTAAAATATAGTTATGAACAATCTTGTTTTTATCGGGTTGATTTTAATTATAATTGCTGTTCTCGTTCTTCCATTTTCAGTAAAAAAAGTTGAAGAGGAACTTGAGATATTTCTTTTTATTATGGGGTGCCTTGCAGTAACAATATCTAAAATATGGTCATGGCATCTTATAATTGAAGCACTCAAAGAACCTATTCCAATATCATTAACAGTTCTTTCAATGGGATTCCTCTTTAAATTTACAAGGAAAAAAATTGCAAAAATAACAAGGAGTTTAATTAAAAAATTTAAACCTGAGTTTGTTGTATTTGCAATAACACTAACTCTTGGACTTTCATCAAGCATAATAACAGCAATAATAGCAAGTTTAATATTTTCAGAAATTATCTCCATAATGAAGTTTAAAAGAGATTATGAGATAAAACTTACTGTTCTAACCTGTTTTGCTATAGGAACAGGAGCAGCACTTACGCCAATAGGTGAACCACTTTCAACAATTGTCGTTTCAAAACTTAAAGGAGAGCCACATAATGCAGATTTTTTTTATCTGATAAAAAATTTAGCAGAATGGATAATTCCTCTTTTATTACTTTTTTCAATTTTATCTTCAATAGGGGCATCTAAAAATCTTTCAAACGAAGAAGGACTTCAAGAGGAGTATATAGAAAGCAATAAAACAATAATATACAGAGCATTTAAGGTTTATATATTTGTAATGGCTCTTGTTTTTCTTGGAAATGGTATAAATCCATTAACAAATATATTTGTAACTAATCTTAAACCTGAAATTTTATATTGGATAAACTCAATATCTGCAATTCTTGATAATGCAACACTTGCAGCAGCAGAAATAGTTCCATCGCTTACGGATAGACAAATAACATTTATAATAATGGGACTGATAATAAGCGGAGGATTTCTTATACCTGGAAATATTCCAAATATAATATGTGCTTCAAAACTTAATATAAAATCAAAGGAATGGGCAAAATACGGACTTATTTTTGGGATACCTGTAATGATACTATGTTTTATCTTTTTATATTTTTTTGCATAGGGAGGAATTATGAAAATAAAAAATAAAAACTGGCCATGGAAGACAATAATAGAACCATTTAAAATAAAAATGGTTGAGCCATTAGGTTTTACAACAAGAGAAGAAAGACAAAAGATACTTGAAAATGCTTATTATAATATGTTTAACATAAAAGCGGAACATGTCCTTATAGATCTTCTCACAGATAGTGGAACAGGTGCAATGAGTGCAAATCAATGGGCAGGTATAATGGTTGGAGATGAGTCCTATGCCGGGGCAAGAAGTTTCTTTCATTTTGAATCAACTATAAAAGATCTGACAGGACTCTCTGAAATAATTCCGGTTCACCAAGGAAGGGCTGCTGAAAAAATACTTTTCACAACACTCAATGGAAAAGGAAAGTATGTTATCTCAAATGCTCTGTTTGACACAACAAGGGCAAATGTTGAAGCAAGTGGAGCAATAGGGGTGGACTTTCCAATTAAAGAAGCATCTGATTTTGATAAATATCATCCATTTAAGGGAAATGCTGATGTTGAAAAAATGGAAAAATTTATAAAGGAAAAAGGGGCAAAAAATATTCTTCTATGTGTTATGACTATAACAAACAACTCATGGGGCGGGCAACCAGTTTCAATGCAAAACTTAAGAGAAGTATATCAATTATGCTCCAAAAATCAGATACCAGTTTTTATTGACTGTGCAAGATTTGCTGAAAATGCTTACTTCATAAAACTAAGAGAAAAGGGATATGATAAAATGCCTGTGGAGGAGATTGCCAAAGAAATGTTTGAATACTGCGATGGTGCAATGATGAGTTCAAAAAAGGATGCTATTGTAAATATTGGTGGTTTTCTTGCAATGAATGATAAGAAATTAGCCCAAAAATGCAGACAGTATTTAATTCTTACAGAAGGATTTGCAACTTACGGAGGACTTGCAGGAAGAGACCTTGAGGCTATTGCGATAGGCCTTAAAGAGGTTTTGGACGAAAATTATCTTCAATACAGATTAAGAAGTGTTGAGTATCTTGGTGAGGGGCTGATAAAAAATAACATACCTATAATAATTCCAACAGGAGGGCACGGGGTTTATGTGAATGCCAGAAAATTTCTTCCGCATATAAAACCACAGAATTTTCCTGCACAAGCACTTTGCTGTGCTTTGTATCTTGAAGGAGGAATTAGAAGCGTTGAAATAGGAACACTTATGTTTGGAAAAAGGGATGAAAAAGGAAATTTCTTACCAGCACCAATGGAGCTTGTAAGGCTTGCTATCCCAAGAAGAGTTTATACACAAAGTCACATAGATTATGTAATAGAGGTTTTTGGCTATATTGCAAAAAATAAGAACAAAATAAAGAGGCTTGAGGTTGTTGAAGTATCAGATGTTCTTCCTCATTTTACTGCAAAACTAAAACCAGTTGAATAATTATGTCAGAGTTAGAAAAAGCACTTCTTGAAATATCTGATATAGTTAATTATCAGAATATTTCAATTGATGAGGCAACATTATTGCTTTATTCTTATGATGCATCAATGATAAGAGCAAAGCCATCTGCAGTAATTCACGTAGAAGATATAGAACATATATCGCCGGTGGTAAAAATTCTCTACAAATATTCAATCTCATACACCCCCCGCCTTGCAGGAACAAATCTAAGTGGCGGAGCAACAAATCAAAAAGGTGGAGTTGTAATAAATTTAAGTAGATGTAATAGAATAAGAGAAATAGATACATTTAGAAAAATTGCTGTTGTTGAGCCGGGAGTTGTGAATATAGAACTTCAAAATGAACTAAAGAAATTTGGTTATTTTTTTGCACCGGATCCTGCAAGCCAAAAGGTATCAACTATTGGAGGAAATATTGCTGAAAATGCTGGTGGACCAAAATGTTTGAAATACGGAGTTACATCTAACAATGTAGTTGCGCTTGATGTTGTTCTTTGTGATGGAGGTGAATTTCATTTTAGTATTGATGATTATGGTCCCCAAATAATGAGTTTATTTTGTGGAAGTGAAGGGACACTTGGAATAATAAAAAAAGCATATTTAAAGATAATTCCTCTACCAAAATATTTTATAACCATATATGCAGAATTTAAAACCATTCAGGATTCAATGTCTGCTGTAAGCGATATTATAAAAAAAGGAATAATTCCATCAGCACTTGAGGTTGTTGACAGGACCTCAATTGAAGCAGAAGGAAATACAAATGAGATAAAACCAGAAACTGAGGCACTTTTAATAGCAGAACTTGATTCTTCAAGTTATGAAACTATTAATAAAGAAAAAGACGAGATTATAAAGATACTTTCACTTAACTCCGCCATTGAGATAAAACATTCAGATGACCCATCTATTTCTGAAAAACTTTGGAAGATAAGAAAGGATGCATATCCATCACTTGCAAGAATAGCAAACAATGTCCTTGTTGAGGATGGATGTGTTCCAAGAACAAAACTTGTCTCAACAGTAATTGCAATAAAAAAAATACTTAGCGAAAATAATCTGAGAGCGGGACTTATCTTTCATGCCGGAGATGGAAATATCCATCCAAATATTATATTTGACGAAAGGGATGTAAAAGAAACAAACAGAATAAGAAGAATAGCAAAAGAAATACTTATGGAGTATATAAAGGCAGGCGGGACAATAAGCGCTGAGCATGGAGTTGGTGTTGAAAAAAGAGGATACCTCCCACACCAGCACTCAAAAGAAACGATAAATCTGATGAGAAAAATTAAAAACTCAATTGATGAAAAAAATATTTCAAACCCATACAAAAAAATACCGTTTATAGATGAATTAAAAAAAGTAAAACACAGACACGAGCAGATATCTGAAAACATTAAAATCGTTATATCAGAAGTAAAAAAAAGATATGAAAGAAAAATTCCATCCATTATAGCAGGAAATGGAAGTTTTTTAGGTGAAATAAAAACAGAGATGAAGCCAATTTATACAAACACAATGAATGGAATACTTGATTTTGACAAAGAGAATATGACAATAAAGGTTGAAGCAGGAATAGAGGTAAAAAAACTTTTGGATTTTTTAAACTCCGAAGACCTCACAGTACCATTTCCCCAAGTTTCCTCAACAATAGGTTCAGTCATTGCAAGAAATGATTTTATTGAAATAAGGGATAATATAATTGCAATGGATATAATACTTGGCGATGGAAGTTTTGTGAGTTTTGGTTCAAAGGTGATAAAGGATAACTCAACATATGATGTGCCAAAACTAATGATAGGTTCAAGAGGAACTCTTGGAATTATTGCTACGGTAACACTCAAACTTTTCAAAAAAGGAAAAAATTTTAATTTTACACCACCACGAAATATTTTAAATATAACTCCGATCCATATAAAAATAAAAAAGGCATTTGACCCTGAAAATCTTTTCAATCCATTTTTAACGGAAAAAATCTATGGAAGGTTCTAAGTTTTATAAAAACGAATTATTTACGGAAAAAATTCATCTTTCCAAACTTATAACAAAAAATGGAATAAAAAATATATATGATGCTGTCTCACAGTGCACAAGATGTGGATATTGTCTTGAAAACTGCCCAACATATGTTGTTGAAAAAAAAGAAACTCACTCTCCTCGCGGAAGAAATCAGATTATAAGAATACTTCTTGAAGGGAAATATAAAAATGTAGAAAATGCAAGAGAGATAATAGATACCTGTCTTTTATGTTCTGCATGCACTGAGGTTTGCTATGGGAGTGTTGCAACTGCAGATATTGTTCTTGAGGCAAGAAGGGAAGAAAAGGGATTTGGAAAATCATTAATTTATAAAACTACAATTATTTTAAGAAGAAACAGAAAAATATTTGATACTATCATAAAAATACTTTTTTTAATTCATAGGACTAAATTGCCAAAATTAGCAGATAAACTTGGATTATTTAAACTTCTTGGATATCCTTCCTTATCAGTTGCTGTAAAAAAAATTATAAAACCACCGCTTAAGTTTCTTCATGAAGAACTAAAAGATATGGAAAATAAAGAAAATTGTCAAATAAGATGGGTTTATTTTGCAACTTGTGGTACAGATTATCTGTTTACTGAGGTTGGAAAATCCACAATTAGAGTATTAAAAAAACTGTATGGTGATGGAATTTTTATGAATAATGAGTGTTGTGGCCTTGTTTCATATAATTATGGTTCATTAAAAGATGCAAAAGAACTTGCATTAAAAAATATTGAGATTTTTGAAAAAATAATAAGGAATAATCCAGAAGTTTTTATAGTTGGTGATTGTTCAAGTTGTATTGCATTTATGAAATCATATCCACAAATGTTTAGTGATGATGATGAAAATTACAAAAGAGCAGTTGAGTTTTCATCCAGAGTGAAAGATATAATAGAAGTAATAAAGCCAGAACATTTAAATAATCTAAACATTGATACTGAAAAAATAAAGAATCTAAGAATATCTATACATCATTCCTGCAAGGCATATAACGACCAGGGATTAAAAAACAATCAAGAAAATGTCTTAAAACTTATTTTAAAAGAAAATCTCGTTGAATTAAATGAATCAAATATGTGTTGTGGTGGTGCTGGGGCATACACCTTTACAAAACCTGAATTGTCAAACAAAATACTTATAAGAAAGATGTCAAATATAGCAAAAACACAATGCGATATTGTCCTTGTTTCATCAACAAGCTGTCTGATGCAGATAGGATACGGTTCAAAGACGATGTATAATGCAAAGGTAATGCATTATATTGAATTCATCAATGAAATAATCATATAAAAAGATATAAATCACTCAATCAAAAATCGAATATACCAGCACTTTTTCAACATCATCATCTATCTTAAGCGTTGCAATCTCATCATACCCAGTTTCCCCTATATTTATAATTACAAGTGGTTTTCTTTTTTCCCATGCTCTAAGAACAACAAGTGATGCTGGTTGAACAACAAGACTTGAACCTACCGAAATACAAAGGTCACAATCTTCCGCCATTCTAAAAGCATCTGAAAGTTTTTTTGTATCAAGTGATTCTCCAAACATTACAACATCAGGTTTAAGATAGCCACCACAATGACATTTCGGTGGAACTCTATTTTCTTGAAATTTTTTTAAAACATCATCAATATCATACAAGTTTTTACATGAAAGGCAAATTGCTTTAGAATTATTTCCATGAAGTTCTATTAGTTTTTCCTTTGATGTTCCGGCTTTTAGATGAAGTCCATCAATATTCTGTGTAATAACAGATAAAAGTTTATTTCTTTTTTCAATCTCAACAATTGCATAATGAGCACGATTGGGTTTTGCATTTTTAAAAAACTTCCTTCCCTCAAGTATATAATCCCAGTATTCAATCTTCTTTAAATCACTTCCTAAAAATTCATCAAAATAAACTGGCTCCCTCACCTTCCATATACCATTTGGTCCTCTGTAATCGGGAATACCAGAGTTTGTAGAAATTCCAGCACCAGTAAAAAATAAAATTTTATTGCTTTTTTCTATCATTTCTTTTAAAATTTTGACTTTATCCATCATCTCCATAGCAGATAAATTATATAAAAAATAAAATATGTATAATAGTATTTATGAGAAAAGAAATTTTAATTGTTTTTTTATTTTTAACCTCTTGTATATCATCAGCAAAAACCGATATAGTTTTGCGTGGTGAACTTAAAGAAATATACTCAAGACAATCACAGCCATATAAAAAAATACTTGTTAGATGGATAAACTATCCTTACAAAGATTTTCATAAATTTAATTATCTTGAAAAAAATGCTGATGATATTAAACCAGTTGAGGTTGATGAAAAAAGTTATTTAAAATTCAAATCAAAAATAATAAATGAATTTAAGGAAAGCGGGCTTTATGATGAGGAAAATGGAAGCGGAACTGTAAAAATACTTCTCACCACATACGGCAGATGGACAATAAAAGAATTGCTTTCAACATATCTGGTTGATACCGCATATATTTTCTTGCTCCCATCATCGCTTGAAGTAAACTATATAATGAAGGTAAAGGCAGAAAAAGAAGATAAAACCATCAATTTTGAAAAACAAGGTCAAGTAAAAACAACATTTTTCTTTCTATTTCTTCCAGTATCTATATTTTCATCATTTGGTGGAAGTGAAAAAACCGTTTTAAATAATCTGATATATCAGACAATAGCAGAACTTAAAAAATATTGAGAGAAATTAAAAGAGAAAAAACTTATTTCAAGGTATCAGTGCTTTCCTCTAAAGAGTTGCCGGCTTGAAGCGTATCTATCTCCTCAATAAGTTTTTTTGCATCATCAATAAAAAAACTCTCAGGATTATTCTTAATAAAATCTTTAAGTTCCTTTTTGGCATCATCAATTTTTCCATCATCAATCATTTTAATAATTCCATCCATTATTTTCTTCTCATCTTCTATTTTTTTATTAAGTTTATCAGAATTCTTTGTCTTCCAGTAAAGCCCATTTTTTGAGTCATAACTGTTTCCTCTAACAGCACAAACAGCAACAACAAGTTTTGCTCTTTGAGGATTTATTAACCTTATAAGTTTATACTTTATTTTCTTTATCAGATCACTCTGTTTTTTTTCTGTTCTAAGCGTAGTGGTGCTTATATTTTCGGCATAAAAATTGAGATTTAGCAATAAAAGAAAACCAACTATTAAAAATTTCATAGAACCTCCTCATTTAAGAATATCAGATTCATACTTTTTTAACTCAGGATTTATTGAAACCGCTTTATTGAAGAAATTCCTTGCCTCTTCTTTTTTACCAAGAACTGTATATGACCTTGCTATATTTATGAGTATATTAGCATCATAAGGGTCCACAAAAGATGCTTTGAGATAATATTCAATTGCCTTATTATACTCTTTTTTAAGATATTTTATATTACCAAGATTGTTTAAAGCAGATGGTTCCTTAGGTTCAATTTCAAGAACTTCTTTAAAGAGTTTTTCAGCATCATCAATTTTTCCATTCATAGAATAAAGAACTCCAAGTTCAAGTCTTGATTTTATATCATCCTTATTCTCAAGGATTATACTCTTGTAGTACTTTTCAAAATATTCCATACTTTTTTGCATAAATTCAGCAAGGTCTTGTTTTGCAGACATCATCACATCATCGGGAATAATAATCGTTTCTTCCTTGAAATCAAGAGTTGGTGGTTCATAAATCTCTAATGATTTTCTTACATCATAAAATTTAACCTTGTCCTTGTTTTCTTTATACATCTTTGAAGCATAGGATATGGAGTCATAAATAGATTTTGACAACATTGTAACCTCTATAGGTATAAAATAAGAATTATCATATTCTATAAGAAACTCTGATGGTATGAAATTTATATCTTTATTCTTAACCTCAAACATAAGCGTTATATGCTGGGGATAATCCATAACCACAGTTCTAATTCCGCTTGCTTCAAAAAATGTGGCAAAAAGTGTAGTAAAATCATCACAATCGCCTGATTTCATTTTAAGGAGATTTCTTGGATAGAGTATTGTATCCACAATAACTGAGGATGACCTTGCTATTCTATATGGTATTACCGGGTCCTCAACATATTTTAAACCTTCATATTTAACATAATTTAGAAAAAGAGCATAATTTAAAATATTTTGATCTATATCAAACTTAAGTTCATCCCTTTTTGCAATAAGATTCTTAACAATTGCTAATATCAAAGGGTCCTTAACAGTGATAAAATTTGCAATTCTTCTCGGATCATCCCAAACTATTGAGTCCCTTGAAAGTATTTTTATGGGAGTATTAATTGTAAGTTCTTTCTCCAAACCATCAATATAATATTTCAATGATATCTGTGATTGAACTGGTGTGTTTTCAGTAATTGTTATTATTTTATTATTGAGCGTTGCTTTTATATCAATATCATACATACTTTTTGGTGAAATACTATCGACAAAAACATCAAAGGGAAAATCCATATACTCCTTTATATAGAAGGAAACCTTGATACTTTCAATAAATTTATTTGTATTGTTTTTTACTGTAATTTTACCGAGAGGATTTGATGTGTAGTATTTATAGTTTGCTGAAAATATGTATTTCAGATCAGTGGTTAAAACCTCAACCGGTGCCTTTGATTGTGATACATCCTTTTTAAAACCCTCTTCCTTTTTCTCCTCTTTTTCAATTTTTATATACATACTTTTTGTCTGAGATATGGCATAATCATTGCTTATAGAAACTGCTTTAATTGAATAATAAAAGGTAGTATCATCGATTAGTTCTTTATCGATATAGGAATCTTTTTTTGGAATTTCTATCTCTGAAAAATTTATCCCATCAGTTGATTTTCTTAAATAAAGTTTTTCTACAATATCATAATCTTTCAAATCAATCATAAGTTTTATAGTATCACTTGAAAATTCAAGCGATGATATATCAGAATAAGCAAAATATCTAAGATAATACTCGGAGATTTTAAAGGCATCAAGTATGTATAAATGATTTTTTTCAACAATCATAGATATTGGATTATATAACTCCCTCAAACCTCTTCCTTTCCCAAACAATGAAGTTATATAATTGCCGTTTTTATCAAATACATATATTCTTGACTTATTAAAATCAAAGGTATATAAATATTTAACCCCATCATAAGTAATAAATGATGCCTCAGATAATTTTTTAAGTTCAAATGTAGTTTTAAGTTTTCCATCGCCCGAAGATATTACATACATTTTATTACCCGTAACAAGATAAAGATATTCATTATCAGTTGTAAATGAGTTGAATTTAATTTTTGTAGATGAAATAGTGTTCAGATCTATCGAATAGAGAAATATTCCATCCTTATTGAAAACCTGTATCATATTAAGTTTTGAGTCAAGAACATAAATTTTCTGATTATGATCATAAATCATTGAAACTGGATTTGAAAATCTGCCATCCTTATCTCCTCCAAATATTCCCACCTTGTCTCCAAAAGATGATAAATATTTAAAATCTTTATCAAAAACCTTAACCTTATAAAAACCAGCATCAAGAAAATAAAACTTACCATCAAGATAAAACATACCAACTGGATTTTTAAGGTTGCTTTCAAGATTTCCATATTGAATAACAGGATTTGAAGAATTCTTTTTTGAAAAAACCCCTTTTTCCTTTACAAAATAAAGTATATCGTTGTTTAAAACCATAAAAGATAAAGCAGAGATGTTGAAACTATCAAGCGGTTTAATCTCTATGTTTTTCTTTTCAATAAACTCCTGCTTGGTGTATGATGATTTCTTATTTTCGATTTTTAAATAAAGAATTTTTTTGTTCTTTGAATCAAGCACATAAATCCCATTTTTATACGGTTTTATATCTGTAAATGAAAGAAACTCATATTTGCCCCTACCCTTTGCTGCAAAAACTCCTTTTTGATTAAATGAAAGGTCATATTCCCTTATCTTTCCATCAGGCCCTCCACCATATACAAATCCATTTTCGGTTACTCCAATTACAAGATCATTTTTCTGATAAGAGGAAACCAATTCACCGTTTGCCTTGTATTTGAGTATGTATTTATTCTCAGATTCTATAACATAGAGATTCCCATCAGGATCAAAAGAAATTCTTGTTGGTTCAAAGTAATTTTCACCAACCTTTATGGGGAATTCATAAAGAAAAACTCCATTTAAATCATAAACATTTATCCTCTTATTTTTTGTATTTGCTATAAAAATTCTATCCCCCCATATTCTTATATCGGAGGGCGAATAAAGATTTGACTCGTCTTTTCCTATCTCACCAAATGAAAAAATAACCTCACCTTTAAAATTCAAAACATTTACAGACGCCTTCTTCTTATCAAGAACATATATCAGATCGTTTTTTATATCAAAGGATGCAATCTCTTCTACTTTAATTTCCAGTGATGTTTCATATTTTAAATCAGAAGTGTACTTTAAAATTCTCTTACCGCTAAGGAGATATACTCCACCCTTTTCATCAATATGAATATAGTTAGCATTTAAAAGCGAACTATCCTCAAGGTAGTATATAACATCAATCTTATCATAGGAATGAAGAAGAAGTTGAAGTGATAACAAAACAAAAACTGATACAAACATTTTTATTTTCATAATTTACCTCCCAAAAGATTTATGAGATTATTTGTTAACTCTCTTTGAGACCGCAACATTTCCATTCCTTGAAAAATCAACTACTCTAAAATTCACAACTTTATTTTTTTAGCGTATCTTTTTTTCTTTGAGTACTGATATTTCTCCCAGTATCTTGGTTTTCCTATATCAAGATGGACATAATTATATCTTGGATAATAACCAACACCGCCTATACCCAACTTCCTTGCAAAATCCTTTACTTTTCTTGTCGAAACCCCACCAATCCTTATATCACTAGCCCAGCCAAGCATATGAAGACTGTATCTTGCAGCACCAGGAGTAATTTCATTTAAAGGTTTTGTTCTGTATCCGCTTAGAAGGATAATTTCTCTGTTTTTACCAAATTTATCCGCAATTGCGTCAAGAAGTTCAATAAGTCTTATAGGAACTTTTCTCTCACTTCCATCAAGAGAACATCTCATTATATAACTCATTCTTTTTATCTCACTCAGGTTGTAACTACCATCAGCATTTCTATAAACAAAAATATCGCTTTCCCCTGTATCCTTTCTCTTTATCTTAAGTTTTCCATCACCACCTAAGTTTATCGGTGGAGGTTCACGAAGCAAAAGAACATTTGGAAACTCACCTAATTCACTCTCAATATCCTCTTCTTCTATTTCCTTTATCTGCTCTTCAGATATATTTTCATAAAAAGAAGAACCAATAAGCAGATTTTCAAATTTAAATTCAGGGAATTTATTATTAAAGTTTTTAAAATCAATCCTTATATCGGAAATATCCGATAAAGAATCCCTGAAATCACAAACATTAGATGTCGAGAAAAAAACTACAAAAAAGTTCTGAGAATAGATAAACCCATTCAATAAAAGTATAAGAATACAAAGCATATTTTAAATTTTACAAAATTTTTTTCATTTTTCACCTCTCAAATCTTTCTTGCTTTACTAAGATTAAATTTGTAATATTTTATTAGAAGATATTTTTAAAAAGGAGAAAAACATGAATTATTTGTTTCTTTTGAGAATGATAAAATCATCAATAGGAAGAAAGCAGTTGATGGCAATAACTGGTCTTCTGCTTTCATTTTTTATGTTGATACATCTTGCAGAAAATCTTCTTCTTTTTAAAGGTGAAGAATGGTATAATGGCTGGGTTGATATACTTCTTTCAAATCCAATTACAATTTATCTTGAGATAGGACTTCTGATAATATTTTTAATTCATATTATAATGGGAGTATGGGTTAGATGGGAGGACTGGATAAACTCAAGAAAAAGAAAATATGAAACAATAAACTGGCAAGGTGGAAGAACAATTGGCTCATCAACAATGCTTTATACTGCTTTTATTATACTTGCTTATCTTATATTTCATATGTTTCATTTTAAATTTACTGATCATTCAATGGGATTTTATCAAATGGTTACATCTGCATTTAGAAGCAAACTTTTTGTAAGTATATACGTAATCGGCTCTCTTGCTCTTGCACTTCATCTAAGTCACGGATTTCAAAGTGCATTTCAAACACTTGGAATAAATCATGAAAAATATAACTTCTTTATAAAACTTGCAGGCTGGATTGTTGCAATTCTTATGGTTGGATTTGCAATGATATCACTTTATTATCTCTTTGGCTTTGACCTTAGAGCAATTGAAAATATAATAGAAATATCTGAATAAAAAGGAGGATTTATGAAACTTGACTCAAAAATACCATCTGGACATATAGAGCAGAAATGGGATAATTACAGATTTAATGCAAAACTTGTAAACCCAGCAAATAGGAAAAAGTTTGATGTGATAATTGTTGGAACAGGGCTTGCTGGAGCAAGTGCAGCAGCAAGTTTAGGCGAAGCAGGATACAATGTTATAGTTTTTACACTCCATGATACTCCAAGAAGAGCCCACTCAATTGCTGCACAGGGTGGAATAAATGCTGCAAAAAATTATAAATATGATGGGGACTCGGTATATAGATTGTTTTATGACACCCTTAAAGGTGGCGATTATAGAGCAAGAGAAGCAAATGTTTATAGACTTGCTCAAATATCAACGCAGATAATAGATCACTGTGTTGCAATAGGTGTTCCTTTTGCAAGGGAATATGGGGGGCTTCTTGATACAAGATCTTTTGGTGGTGCACAACTTCAAAGAACATTTTATGCAAGAGGACAAACCGGTCAACAGTTGCTACTTGGTGCATATTCGCAAATGATGAGACAGGTTGCAAATGGAACTGTAAAGGTCTTTCCAAGAAGAGAAATGATGGATCTAATTGTAAAAAATGGAAAAGCAAGAGGGATAATAGTAAGAAATCTCATCACTGGTGAGATAGAAGCATATAGCGCTCATGCTGTAATTCTTGCAACAGGTGGTTATTCAAATGTTTTTTATCTTTCAACAAATGCTGCAACTTGCAATGTCAGTGCTGCTTGGAAATGTTATAAAAAAGGAGCTGGTTTTGCAAACCCATGTTTTACACAAATTCATCCAACCTGCATTCCAAGAAGTGGTGATCATCAATCAAAACTAACACTTATGAGTGAAAGTTTGAGAAATGATGGAAGAGTTTGGGTTCCAAAAATCAAAGGAGACACAAGACATCCAAATGATATCCCGGAAGAAGAAAGGGATTATTATCTTGAAAGGATGTATCCATCTTTTGGAAATCTTGTTCCACGAGATATAGCATCAAGAGCAGCGAAAAGAATGGTTGATGCTGGTTATGGTGTTGGTCCAACAAAAGAAGCAGTTTATCTTGATTTCAGAGATGCAATAAAAAAACAAGGAAGAGAAAAAATAAAAGAAAAATATGGAAACCTTTTTGATATGTATTACAGAATAACTGATGAAGATGCATACTCAGTTCCAATGAGAATATATCCTGCACCGCATTATACAATGGGTGGATTATGGGTTGATTATGAACTTATGAGCACAATACCTGGACTTTTTGTTCTTGGTGAGGCTAATTTTTCAGATCACGGAGCAAATCGTCTTGGAGCAAGTGCTCTAATGCAAGGGCTTGCAGATGGATATTTTATAATCTCTGCAACACTTCCAAATTATCTTGCAAACACTAAATTTGAGGAAATACATTTAGAAGATGATGAATTTAAATACTCTATAAACGAAGTAAAAGAAAAAATCAAAAAAATACTTTCAATAAAGGGAAATAAAACTCCAACAGAGTTTCATAAAGAACTTGGTAAAATTATGTGGGAGTATTGCGGAATGGCAAGAAATGAAGAAGGACTAAAAAAGGCCTTAAGAATGGTCCCATCTTTAAAAGAAGAGTTTATGGAAAATCTAAAAATTGTTGGTGATGATAAATTTAACCAGGTTCTTGAAAAAGCATTAAGAGTTTATGATTTCATAGAGTTTGCAGAACTTCTTTTAAAAGATGCACTTCATAGAAAAGAATCCTGTGGTGGTCATTTTAGGGAAGAGTATCAAACACCAGATGGTGAAGCAAAAAGGGATGATGAAAACTTTGCATATGTTGCAGTATGGGAATATAAAGGTGATAATAAAGAGCCAGAACTTCATAAAGAAAAACTTGAGTTTGAGTACTTAAAACCTACAACAAGAAGTTATAAATAATTGGAGGTTTTATGGAAAATAGAAAATTTAATATAACTCTTAGAGTATGGAAACAAAAAGACAACGACTCAAAAGGATATTTTGAAACATATAAGGTTGAAGGTGTAATACCTGATATGTCTTTTTTAGAGATGCTTGATGTGTTAAATGAAAAACTCATAAAAGAAGAAAAAGAACCAATATATTTTGAAAGCGATTGTAGAGAGGGAATTTGTGGATGCTGTGGATTTGTTGTAAATGGAGATGTTCATGGACCTGATGAGCATTCAACAGTATGTCAACTCCATATGAGAAGATTTAAAGATGGTGATGTCATAACAATAGAGCCATTTAGGGCAAAGGCATTTCCACTTATAAGAGATCTTGTCATAGATAGAAGCGCTCTTGATAAAATAATTGCAGCAGGTGGATATATTTCTGTAAATGTTGGAAGTGCACCTGATGCAAACACAATACCAGTAGAAAAAAATATTGCTGAAAAAGCAATGGATTATGCAACTTGCATTGGCTGTGGTGCTTGCGTTGCAGCATGCCCTAACAGTGCAGCAATGCTTTTTACAGGAGCAAAAATTGCACATCTTGCATCACTTCCCCAAGGACATCCTGAAAGAACAATAAGAGTTCTCAATATGATAAAGGTTATGGACTCGCTTGGTTTTGGGAACTGCACAAATGAGTATGAGTGTGAAGCAGTATGTCCAAAAGAGATTAAAGTAAGTGCAATAGCAAAAATGAATAGAGAGTTTTTGAGAGCAAATTTTATATCTGAGTATGATCCACAACTTCCACCAGTATTTCACAAATCAAGTGTTGATGTCCCAGAAGATGAATAAACAACAAAATCCCCCTTTAAATTCCCCCTTTTTTAAAGGGGGACTAAGGGGGATTTATAATTTTGCCATAGATACTCTTTATGTTTCAAAAAATGAACAACAAAAAAGAAATAATAGAGTTTTTTGACAAAAATGCATATCAATGGGATACAAGAGAAAAAAGAAAAACGCACATAATAATTAAAAAAATAATAAACTCATTAAAACTTAAAAAATTTATAAATGTCCTTGATGTTGGATGTGGAACAGGAATATTATACCCATATCTTAAAAATAAATTTAAAAACTACACTGGAATTGATATATCTCCAAAAATGATAGAAGTAGCATTCAAAAAACACCCAAAAGCAAATTTCATAAATAAAGATTTTTATAAACTTAAAACAAGAAAAAAATTTGATCTAATAATTGTTTTTAATTCGTTTCCTCATTTTACAGAGAGAAAAAAATTTTTTAAAAAAGCATTATCACTTTTAGAAAATGATGGCAAACTTATAATAGCACATTCTTTTAAACTTGAAAAAATAAACAAAATTCATTGTTCATCATCAAATAAAGAAATTAGAAAGCATTTAATTACTGCAAAAGAAATAAGTAACTTATATAAGAATTTTGGTTTTAAAAAAATAAAAATAAAAAATAATCCCTACTTTATTGCTGAAGGAACAAAATGAGATTTCTCTGTGATTTAATGGTTCAAAAACTTGGAAGAATACTAATTTTATGTGGTTTTGATACGAAAATAATAAAAACAAACACAGAAATTAAAAAACTTATAGAAATTGCAAAATTAGAAAATAGAATTTTAATTACAAGAAACACAAAAATAGAAAAATTTGATTTTAAAAACTACATTCTTTTAAAAGAGCAAAATCCATATAATCAATTTAAATATATCATTGAAAAACTAAAAATTAAACTAAACAAGGAAAATTTTTTTACAAGATGCTCTCTCTGTAATGAAGAATTAAGAGAAATTGATAAAAATTTAATATTAGACAAAATCCCCCCTTTAACAATTAAAAACACGGAAAAATTTTATATCTGCCCAACCTGCAATAACATTTATTGGAAGGAAAGTCATTTTGATCTATTTGTAAATAAAATTAGAAATATTTATGGTTCTTTATAGAATAACCTAATAATCAATCCTCTAATCATCTAATCCTCTATTCCTCCAATTTACTACTTATGATAAGGATAATTTTTTGAAATCATAAGAGAGCGATAAATAACTTCCATAAGTACTAAAAGACTCAATTCATGTGTAAATGTATTTTTTGAAAGAGAAAGAAGTTCATCTGCTTTTTTCTTTATATCCTCATCAACTCCCTCATCTCCACCAATAACAAAAGATATATCTTTATTTGATTGAATTAAAAACTCAAATTTTTTTGAAAGCTCAATACTTGAGTATTCTTTTCCTTTTTCATCAAGAACTATGAGATAAGAATTTTCAATATGCTTTTCTATCTCATTTTTTTCCTTTCTTAATTTTTCTTTTCTTGAAGTATAACTATCTGGTGTTTTTGTATGAATAAGATTTATCTTTAAAAATTTGTTTATCTTTTTATAATAATAATCAACCCCTTCACCTATAAACCCAAGATTAATTTTCCCCGGAATAATTATTTTTATCATAATAAACCGAAATTACAAAAAAATTTTACAAAATATTAAGAAATTCAAGAAAAAATTTAATCATTACTTAAAAAATTTTTTTATCTTTTATTTAATTGCGTTATTTTATCCAAACTATGACAATTTATATTTTGTTTATGTTTTCAACAATCATTTTGTAAATTGAGAAGTAGTATTTTCTTCAGTTAATATTGACTGAGTTATCTCTTTCTTTATTTGTTGCGTATAAGAAGAAGTAGAGATTATATTTTCCTCTGAAAAACCATTAAAACCTAAAAACAAGATTAACAACAAATTATTCACTTTTCCTCCTTTACGCTAACTTTATCTAAAAAAATAGATATTAAAAAAGTAATTCCAGCAAGAATTATTATGATTAAAGTATCAAATAAACTCCAAGGTTCAAATTTTGTTTTTACAAAAAGTTTCCCTGCAAAAATAAATCCTGTAAAAAACCCTCCACCAAAAAGAATCAGTTTATGAATTATTTTTTTCATAATATCCTCCATCTTAATATCATTAGGCTCCTAAAATAATAATATTTATTTTATATTATTCCACATATGGTCTACAACTTTTATTTACAAGTGTCCTCTTACATTCCTGATAACAATCAGTATAAGTTTGATGATCTGGTCCCATACAAACAACAACGCATACTACTTTCCACACATATTTGCAAATATATTTTTTAACTGATGTTTCCCCATTAATTGCTTCTCCTGTTCCTACAGGAGCACTACTCTCTTCAACTACTTCTTCTTCCTCATAATAAGTATAAGTTTCAGTATTTCCAGAATTTTTGCATGTATCACTGCTTTTTAATAAGTCATATGAGAAGACACTTGTATTTATAAACATAATACCACAAACAATTGTTGCTACAACTACTCTTTTTTTTATTTCCCTCCTTGTATGAAAATATCATACAAGGATATTATAGATTAGATTAAAAGGGTCTTTTGGGGAAATTTTTATTAGGTCTTTGGTTCTAAAAATTTGTAATCAATCATCTAAAATTCATAATTTAAAATCTTTAAGAATTGTTGGGATTTCTTCTATTATATCGCTTGCTAAAACAGAGTATTTAGAAAGTTTTTTAGAAGCAACTAAACCACAAAGAGAATGTATATAAACACCACATACCGCTGATTTAATTGCTGTTTCTTTTGTAAAACCATATTTTTTGCCCATCTGAGCCCATATCCCTGTAATAATTCCGCTTAAAACATCTCCACTTCCAGCCTTTGAAAGTGCTGAGTTTGGACTATTCATTATAAATTTTTTCTCTCCATCAGTAATAACTGTCTTAAAATCTTTCAAAACTACAATTCCGCCACTTCGTTTTGCAATATCAATAGCCATATCATTAGATTTAGACAACCTCCTTGCCTCACCTGTGTGTGGTGTAATTATTGATGGAACTCCTTTTAAAAACGAAATATCTTTTTCTTTTGATAAAGAATTGATTGCATCAGCATCTATAACTGATGGAATTTTTAATTTTTTTATAAAATCTATAACAACTTTTGAAACCTCTAAATTATTTCCAAGGCCAGGACCAATTAGCATAAGATCAAATTTTTTTTCTTTGTGAAGTTCAATTGCTTTATTTAGGCAATATTTATCTATATAATCACCACTACCAAAACCATAAAAAATTGCCTCAGGCAAAATTGGTGAGACAAGGGGTTTCATATTTTTTGTAACAATTCCAATTAAAAGCCCTGCTCCACTTCTTAAAACTGCTTTAGAAGATAAAACACAAGCCCCACTCATACTATTAGAGCCAGCAATAACAAGAACTCTTCCAAAATCGTATTTATTTGAAAAATCGCTTCTTTTAGGAAGATATTTTTCTACAAGTTTTCTATCAATCTTTATTTCTTTCATTGTATTTCTCAAGTATAAAAACTGCAACAGCAGTTGATGATGTATGTGAAATACTCAAACTTCCCTCTATATTAAAACCATCAACAAAAATATACGGATTTCCGTTTTCATCATTAAGTATTTCGATATCTTTAAGATTAAAATTTATATTAGAAGTTGATTTAAATGCTTTTATAAAAGCTTCTTTTGCTGCAAATTTTCCTGCATATCTTTCATCTTTATTTCTAAACCTTTCACAATAATTTATCTCCCTTTTAGAAAAAACCTTAGTCAAGAATTTTTTTTGAGATAAAAGTTTTTTTATTCTTTTTACCTCAACTATATCTATTCCTATTTTCATTTAACAGTAACACTTTTGGCAAGATTTCTTGGCTTATCTATATCTCTGTTTCTATCAAGAGCAGTATAATATGCAAATAACTGAAGAGGAATTACAGTTAAAACCGGTGTGAAAATCTCATTTACTTTTGGAACCTCAAAGTATCTAAATAATTTAACCTTATTTTTTGACTCCTCATCAACAATACCAATAACCCTTCCACCTCTTGCTCTTACCTCTTCAATATTTGATCTCATAAACTCAAATTCTCTATCGCTAACACATATCGCAATAACAGGCATTCCTTCATCAATTATTGCAATAGGACCATGCTTCATCTCACCAGCAGCATATCCTTCAGCATGGAGATATGATATCTCTTTTAATTTTAACGCCCCTTCAAGAGCAATTGGATAATTTATACCTCTTGCAATATATAGATAATCATTTTTATCCCTAAGTTCTTTTATTGTTTCTTCTATTATAGAAGAAGTAGAAAATGCTTTTTTTATTAATTTAGGTATCTCAAGAAGTTCATTTGATAGTTCTCTTGCCTTTGTTATAAGTATGTTTCCTCTAAGATATGCAAAATTTATTGCAAAAACATATATCGCTGCAAGTTGAGATGTAAATGCCTTTGTTGATGCAACTGCAATCTCTGGACCGCAGTGGGTGTATATAACATAATCTGATTCTCTTGTTATTGTGGAGCCAAGCGTATTTGTAATAGAAAGAATTTTATTCCCATTTTTCCTTGCAAGTCTTACAGACTCAATTGTATCTGCTGTCTCACCTGATTGACTTACTGCAACAACAAGTGCCTTTTTATCAATAGCTTTTACACGATATGAAAACTCGCTTGCAAGAGTTACATTTGCAGTTATTGCGAAACTTTCAAAAACATACTTTCCCACATAAGCAGCATGGTATGCGGTCCCACAGGCAACAAACTCAATTGAAGTGAAATTTCTTATCTCCTCTTTTGTAAGATTTATCTCCTTTCCAGAGAGATACTCCCCAACAGGAAGTACCCTTCTTGCAATTGTACTTTCAAAACCAATATCCTGTTCATAAATTTCTTTAAGCATAAAATGTTTATATCCACCACGCTCAGCCATCTTTATATCCCAATTCACCGTCTCAATTTTCTTATCCTTTTTCTTCCCATCAAAATCAAAAAAAGAAACAACATTTTTATCCATAAAAACAACTTCATCATCATCCATAAAATAAACCTTCTTTGTATGCTCAATAAAACCGCTCACATCCGAACTTATAAAATTTTCACCTTCCCCAACCCCAATAACAAGAGGACTGAACCTCCTTGCACCCAATATTACACCATTCAATTTTTTCCATACAACACAAATAGCAAAACTCCCTTTAAGTGTCTTAACTGTATTTAAAAACGCTTTAAAAAAAACAGGATGGAGAACATCATGCCTTGTGAGTGGAATATTTTTTAAAAGGAGTTTTAGATTTTCCTCTAAAAGATGAACCACAACCTCAGTATCTGTTTCAGAGCTAAATCTATGGTTCTTGAGTTTTTCCCTTAGTTCAAGATAATTTTCTATTATCCCATTATGAACAATAACAATCTCATTATTACAATCAGTGTGAGGATGTGCATTTTCTTCATTAGGTATTCCATGAGTTGCCCATCTTGTATGAGCAATCCCATGCGAAGAAAGATAGTTTTTCCCTTCAACCTTTTTAAAAAGTTCATCAACCCTTCCTTTAATTCTCTCAAGATAGAGTTCTCCCTTATTTGAAACTACAGCAAAACCGCAGGAATCGTAACCTCTATACTCAAGCCTTTTAAGTCCTTTTAAAAGAATATCAATAGCATTTCTCTCACCAACATATCCTATTATCCCACACATAGATAAATCCTTTCACGATATTATTATATCCTTCATCTGTTTAACCGCATCTTTTAATCCAACAAAAATCGCTCTTGTAATTATTGAAAATCCAATATTCAAACACTCCATACCCTCAATCTTTGCAATAGGTCTTACATTGTAATAATCAAGCCCATGACCAGCATGAAGTTTCATCTTGAGTTCCTTCACAAGATATGATGCCAGTTGTATCCTTTCAAGTTCCTTTGATTGGTTTTTTCTTCCCCAACTCTCAGCATATTTTCTTGTACATATCTCAACACAATCACTTTTTAATTTGTAAGCCATTCTTATATCATTTGGATCAGGATCTAAAAAAAGGCTCACCTCTATACCTTTATCCGAAAGAACCTTTATAGTTTTTTCTATTTCCTTAAGGTTTGATTTGTCTTTAAGATTTAATCCCCCCTCTGTTGTAACCTCACCCGGTTTCTCAGGGACAATGCAGACCGAATCCGGCATATATTTCAGAGCTATATTTCTCATCTCTTCATTTGCTGCCATCTCAAGATGAATATAACACTTGACCTCTTTTCTCATCCTTTCAAGGTCACTTTCTTGAATATGTCTTCTATCTCCCCTTAAATGCATAACAATAAAATCAGCCCCACCAGATAGACACAATTTAGCTGCCTCAATGGGATCTGGATTAGTTTCTCTTCTTGCCTGTCTTAGTGTTGCTATATGGTCAACATTTACTCCAAGTTTAACAGTATTCATAAAACCTCCTTAGTACTACACTTCTGATAATATGAAAATATCTCATCAGAAAGTTTTTTGAGATAATCAATATCCTTATCTGCCTCAATAAGAATTCTTAATAGAGGTTCGGTTCCTGAATATCTTATAAATATCCTTCCATTTATTTCCTTTTCTATCTCTTTGACTTTTTTATTAAAATCTTTCAATTTTGAAATTTCAGGTTTTGAACTCACTTTATATGAGTTTAAATATGAGGGAAATCTTTTCCAAATATTTCTTACATCACTTACTTTAATCCCGTTTTCCAACACAGTTTTTATGAACTCAAGTGATGTTATAAGCCCGTCACCAGTTGGAAGATAGTTTTTAAGTATTATATGCCCACTCGGCTCTCCACCTATTATAAACCCATATTTTTTCATTGAATAACCCACATTCCTATCACCTACATCAACAACATCATACTTTATTGAATTCTCCTTAAGGAATTTAAAAAGCCCATAATTTGACATCTTTGTAAGCGAAACACCATTATTTAGAAGAACCCCCTTCTTTTTATAATGAATACTTAAAAAAGCAATCATATCATCACCATCTATAACTACACCGTTCTCATCAGAAATCATACATCTATCTCCATCACCATCATAACTTATCCCACAGAATGCTTTTCTTTGAACAACCCTCTCCTGCATAAGTTTAGTATCAAGAGCACCGCAGCCAACATTTATATTATTCCCATCCGGGTTATTAGCAAGAATATCAAAAGAAATACCTAATTTTCCAAACACATTACTTGCAATTTTATATGCGGAACCATTTGCACAATCAACCACAACACTTAAATTCTTATTTGAAAAATATGACTTAAAAAGATTAATTACATAATTTTCATACTGCGCTAAATAATTTTTTCTAATAAGTTTTATCCTACTACCTCTTATTCTTAAGTTATCTTTCATTACACTTTCAATCTTCTCCTCTTCTTTAACACTTATTTTCTCTCCACTTGAATCTATAACCTTTATACCATTAAACTCTGGTGGATTATGACTTGCGGAAATCATAATCCCAAATGAAAATTTATTTTTTAAAACTATATATGAAAGAGATGGAGTTGTAACAACACCTAAATCAATAACTTTAAAGTTGAGTTTAGCAATACCCATAGAAATATACTCAAGAATCTTTCTTCCACTTTTTCTTGTATCAACACCTATAACACATGTTCTTTTTTTATCTTTTTCAAATCTCTTTGCAATTGAATACCCTATAACCTTAAGGAAAGAAGGTGTGAAAGGAAACTTAAAAGGAACTCCTCTTATTCCATCGGTACCGAAATATTCTGGCATAATAAAATTATATCAATTTTTATAAACAACACTAAATGTAAAAATGATAGAATAATCTTTATGAGTGAAAATATCGAATTTAAGGATGTTGAAAACAAAATAAAAGAACTTGAAAGGATATACTGTGAATTAGAAACAATATACAATCCAAAGGAAAAATACAAAAGGTTAAAAGAAATTGAAGAAAGAAGTAATTCATCAGATTTCTGGAACGATTCCAAGACCGCTCAAAAACTCATAAAAGAAATGAATGATATAAAAAACAAACTTGAAATAATAGAAAAAACAAAAAAGGAGATAGATGATTATAAAATACATTTTGACCTTACAAAAGAAACAAACGATATTGGGGAACTGAAACTACTCTTTGAGGAACTAAAGGAACTTGAAAGAAGAATCAAAAATCTTGAATTTGAACTAAAACTATCAGACCCTCTTGATAAAAACAATGCAATACTCTCAATACACGCTGGTGCTGGTGGAACTGAAGCCTGTGACTGGGCGGCTATACTTATGAGAATGTATATGAAATGGGCATTCTCAAAAGGATTTGAATTTATAATAACTGATATATTAAGTGGAGAAGAGGCTGGAATAAAAAGTATGACAGCATTTGTTAGAGGAAACTATGCATACGGATATCTCAAGAGTGAAACAGGTGTCCATAGATTAGTAAGAATATCACCTTTTGATGCAAATAAAAGAAGGCATACGTCTTTTGCAAGTGTTGATGTCCTTGCTGATATTGAGGATGATATAGAAATAAAAATTGAAGACAAGGATATAGAGATTGAAACATATCGTTCAGGGGGTCATGGTGGTCAAAATGTAAACAAAGTTGAAACGGCAGTAAGAATAAGGCATATTCCAACAGGGATTGTTGTAAGTTGTCAGTCTGAAAGGTCCCAGTATCAAAACAAAGTAAATGCTCTTAAGATGCTTAAGGCAAAACTCTATGAACTCGAACTTGATAAGAAAAGAACACAGATGGAAAAAAGATATGATGAAAAAGGCGATATCGGGTGGGGCTACCAGATAAGGTCATATGTTTTTATGCCGTATCAACTTGTAAAAGATTTAAGAACCGGTTATGAAACATCACAGGTTGAAGATGTCCTTAATGGTAAACTTGATGATTTTATGCACTCATATCTAACCTGGATAGCAAAACAAAAAAATGATTGACGCACACACTCACCTTTCCAGCAAAAATTTTGACACAGACAGAGATACTGTAATTGAAAACTCAATCAAAAGCGGAGTAAAAGAATTCATCGAGGTTCTATGTTCTTGTAGTGAATGGCAGCAAATTAGATATTTTGAAAAATACTATCAAAACTTCTACTTTTCACTTGGCATTCATCCACATTATTTTAAAGAATATAGCGAAGATAATATAAAGGAACTTGAAAAACTCATAAATGGCAAAAGGATAATTGCGGTCGGTGAAACAGGGATAGATTTATGGTACCACCCTCAAAATCTGAAAGAACAGATAGAACTTATGTTAAAACAGATAGAAATCGCAAATACAAATAACAAGATACTCGTGTTTCATATAAGAAACCCAAAGAATAGTTCAATAGCATATGAGGAGTTCTTCAATGTTACTAAAGATTTAATAAAGGTAAAAAGCATAATTCATTCGTTTTCAGGAAACTATGGAGATGCAAAAAAAGCACTTGAGAGAGGATTTTATATAGGAATAAATGCAACCATCACATACCCTAAAAACACAGAGTTAAGGGAGACAATTAAAAAAACAGGATTAACAAATATTCTTACAGAAACCGACTCGCCATATCTTGCTCCCCAAAGAATTAGAGGTCATAGAAACGACCCAACAAGTATCATGGATATAATTAAGGTTTTAAGCGAGATCTTAAACAAGAACTTTAAAGAGGTTGAAGAAGAGATTGAACTTAACTTCAAGAAACTTATCACAGACTTAAATAAAGGTTTATAGAAAAGGAAATTATATTTGATGGACCAAGATTAAAATTTTTACCATTTATATTAAACAGATGTTCAAACTCAAGACCACCACCCAAACCAATTTTCTTATAAAAATTCTTTTTATATCCAACACCAATCCTAAAACCAGCCTCATCTGAAGAAGTTGATAAATAAGAAGATGTTTTTGGCTGGCTCCAGTGATAAATACCAACCCCTCCATAAAGATAGTATCTTTTTTGATTATCTATCCAAAAAAATAATGCTGGTGTGAAAGAAAAAATTTTAAATTTTATATCAATCTTCCTGTTTTTATAATATGAACTCTGGGAGGAAATAAATCCATATGATATTATATCATCATAGTTTTTAAAAAAACCAACTCTAAATCCAAATGATTTTTTAAAACCACTCTCATTGTCACCAAACTCACCAAAAACAGGAATATTTACCTCACCACATGCAAAAGAAAATATATTACCTCTTTCAAAGGAATAAACCTCGGATAGAAATAAAAAGAAAATCAAAAATATACTCATAACTCTCCCATATTAATCTTTCTTCTTGCATTAAACATCAAAACAACAACCATCACAAATATCAAAATCGCCTCAAAAAAGGAAAGAAAACTTTCAATCGCCAAATCTTTAACTACCATTCTTATAGCAACAATTCCAAGAAGAGTATTTAGAATAACTATAAAAAGAACCGTTCCATTAACTGAAAAACCAATATTGATAAGTCTGTGATGTAAATGGTCCTTTCCGGTATATTCGAGATACTCTTTAAAACTTTTAACAAGTTTATTCCTAAACCTTGAAACTGTGATATAAATCATATCAAATATAAGAATACCACATATTATTAGTGGGGCGGTCATTGAAACAAAAGGATTATTATGCGCCCAACCTAAATATACTGCAAGAACCGCTATTATAAATCCAAGAAAGTTAGAACCCCCATCACCCATAAATATCTTTGCAGGATTAAAATTATAGACTAAAAAACCGAAAACACTCCCACAGATAGATGATGTTATAAACATCACCTGATACTGATTTGTATTTACAACTATAAAAAGAAATATAAGGTTGATAATTAGCGACACAGACCCCGCAAGCCCATCTATACCATCAAGAAAGTTAAAGGCATTTGTAATCCCAACCATCCACAACACTGTGACGATACCTGAGAGAAAATCTTTAAGGAAGATATTATCTATAGGAAGCGTAATCCTTACACCAAAAATTACACAAACAATAGCAGCAACTATCTGAAAAACAAACCTCTTTGATGCACTTAATCCCTTAATATCATCCATAAACCCAGAGATAAATACAATAGTGGAAGAAATAAGTATTCCGATTATTTCTTTTGGAAACTGAAAATTTCTTATCACAGTAAAGATAAAAGAAAGATATATCCCAAGCCCACCTATTCGTGGTATAGGGAATTGATGCATTTTTCTTTCATTCGGAAAATCCAAGGCATTTATTCTATATGCAAGTTTCATTATAAATGGATACAAAAGATTAAACACTAAAAATGAAACAACAAAAAGATAAAACCATCTCACACCACTCTCAAAACTCCAGGCAGAAAAACCACCTGGCGGTATTATATAAAGAAAAACTCCAAGAGCAATAAAAATTACTATCCTTTGCATAGGATGTTTAAAAGAAACCTCTCAGAATCAAATCCTTCTGCGTATTTGACCCGTGCTTGATACCCTCTAAATATCGCTGTACTTTTAGCACTTTCTATGATTGAAAGATTTTCAACCCTGGTTTTATCAACCTGGGATATATGAGTTCTTAAAAGAAGGAGTTTTTTGTTCATAACCTTTCCTATATCTACAAAAATCTTTGGATAAAAGTTTCTTGATGTTGGTGTCTCATAAAAAAGAAGATTGTTTATGTATCTTGCAGCAGTTATCGTTGCTTTTGAAAGAGAGACATGGTCCTGATGAGTATCATCATAAAAGTTCACAAATACAAAATCAGGGAGTATTTTTTTTATAACTTTTTCAATCTCATCTATAAGTTCCTTGTTATTTAAAAGTTTTGTATCCCTGAAACCTCCCCATATTAATTGGGCGCCAATAATCTTTGCTGAGTGTTCTTGTTCCCTCATCCTTACATTCTTGCTTCCCCCAACCTCGCCTTTTGTTGCAACATACATTGTAATCTTAAATTTTTTTTGTGAGAGTTCAATCAGAGTTCCCCCGCATCCAAACTCAATATCATCAGGATGTGCACCTATAACAAGAACCCTCAAACCTCCCCCTTAATGCTTGAATATGCTTCCCTTACAATATCAGCATTTACTTTGGATAAATTTTTGTTAAAAGCACAAAGAAGGGACATCGAAGAAATATTGTTTATCCATCTTGCAATACCACCACTTAGTTCATATAAAATATCAAAACAATCTTCCTCAAAAACTTTTTCATTGCCTGCAACCTTCAATCTGTGAATAACATATTTCCTAGTCTCTTCTTTATTAAATGGCTTTAACTCATAACTAAGAAAGACCCTTTGAAGAAACTGTTTGTTTGACGAAATCCTATTTGAAAGTTCGCTCTGACCAGCAATGATCATCGTTATTATGGGTTTTGAATTTATCTCAAAGTTTAAAAGCATTCTGAGTTCTTCAAAAACTTTTTCGCTTTCAATATTTTGAGCCTCATCAATCATAACCACACAATGCTTTCCATCCCTGTGAGTATCTTTTAAAAATTTCTCAAGAGATATAAGAATATCGGTTTTGCTGTCCGGCATTCTAAAATTCACAAAGTTATATGTTATCATCTTTAAAATCCCGGTTTCATCAAGCGATGGATTAGATAGATATGAAAATATATAATTTTTCTTTGAATAATCACTTTCAATCGCTTTTAATATAAATGTCTTACCGGTTCCATAAGGTCCGTATAAAACAGCAAGGGTTTTCTTTGATTCAATTACAAAAGATATTCTTGAGTATGCCTCTCTGTGATTTTCTGATTCAAAAAAAAACTCCCTCTCGCAGAGATTCTCAAAAGGCATTTTTTTAAATCCAAAATGTTCAAGATACATATTAACTCTATTATACATAAATAATTAAAAGAAGTTAAAAACAACTTCCCCAAAAGTCCTATTATCCAATAAGACATAGGGCACTTCAAAAATATGAGATTTTATAATAGAATATAGATATGAAAACTAAGAATGGGCGGAGGTTTATATGAAAATCGTATTTGTTATTTTATTTTCTTTTATAAATATATTTGGTTGGGAAAATGAACCTGAAAAATTTAACAATATCAAATCAGAAGTAAAACTGCCCGAGATTACTCCTCTACCAAGGACAGAAAAACAAACATCCATCCCTGTAATAACCGAATCATATCTCATTGCAAATGCAAGCAAAAAGATACTTTTTGGATACGTTAAGGATGAGATACAATACAAAAACTTTGTTGATATGTATACAAAACTTTTAAAGGATAATAGATTCAAAATTTCAGAGGTGAAAAGAAATGGTGAAATGGTAATGATAACATATTTTGCTCACTATGAAATGGGTATAAGAAGATTTATAGGTGATGATCTTTCCTACAATGCAAAAGACGATAACGAAATAATAAAACTGATGAATGAGATTGTATCAGCGCTTGAAAATAACGGTATCAGGGTCATAGGAAAGTATCTTGTAAAAACTGATATACTTAGACCAACATTTATGATTTATTATCTTACTGAAGTGAAGGATTTTCAAGAAAAAGAAATAAAACTAAGATTGCTCAAAAAGGGCGAGGATATAGATTTTGATCTTCTTGAAAATGTTGTTACTATAATTAGAAAGGATACTTCATTTTCAATGCTCTATCTTGGAAAAGAGATCGGTTTTGTTTCAAAACTTGCCATTAATGAGAACGATGCAGATAAAAAACTTGAAGAATATAGAAAATTTTTAAAGGAAAACAGAAAGGAGTTTATAAATTATAAGGTAAAAAAGCTGGACAAGCCATTTACGATTGATAACACAACTTATAACTTCCTACTAAATATTTATTTCTTTCAGTAAAGTTTTTTACAAAACCATAAAAGAACTACAATCATAGTTTCATTATTTGCTATCATATATTTTATAAGGAGAGTTTATGGAAGAAAAGTTATTTGTTGTAGGTATAATATCAGGAATATATCTTTTTTTTACTGAACACTTCAAGGATAAAAATAAGTTTTTAGATAAGGAGTTTGTTTTGAAATGGCATAGGGTTTTTCTTGTAATGGCAGGATTTATAGTCGGTTTTCTTTTAATGGTTATAATAGACAACAGAATGGGAGAGATAGTTACTGCCTCATTTATAACTTTAAAACAATTCATATTTGCAGTTCTTTTTTCAGTCATAGGATATTTATACACCTACACACCTTTTTTTCAACCAGACCTAAAAATTGATGAAAAGACAAAACTTCCTAAAATAATAAAAACTGATAGAGAATGGGGTGATACTTTTTTCAGTGCATTCATAATCGCATCCATTGTAATGTACTGCTTTATTCAAGCATTCAAAATTCCAAGCGGATCTATGAGAAATACCTTCCTTGAAGGTGACCATCTGTTTGTAAACAAACTTGCCTACGGAATAAAAATTCCATTCACCGATAAAAAAATATTCAAACTCAAAGAAATAAAAAGAGGAGATATAATAGTTTTCAGATTCCCAAGTGAAGATAAAGATGAGTATCAATGTGGTGGAAAGCAGTATGGAAAGGACTTTGTAAAAAGAGTCATAGGACTTCCTGGTGAAAAAGTGGAACTTAGAAACGGAATACCTTTTATAAACGGAATTGCTATAGGTGTTGAAAAATATGCAAACTACATAGATCCAAGAAGAATACCCTCTGATAGGAGTATGATAGATCCCAAAATATTTCAGGAACTTTGGGAAAAAAGGCAGAGTGGTAAAAGTTTTTCTGATCTTATAAGAGACAACTTTGGTCCTGTAATTGTTCCTCCAAACTCATATTTTGTCCTAGGTGACAATAGAGACAGGTCATGTGATTCAAGATACTGGGGACCTGTTCCTGAAAAATACATAAAAGGAACCCCTCTTTTTATATACTGGCCACCCTCAAGAATTAAATTTGTTAAATGAGAATAGATTTAAAACTCAAGAAAAAGAAAACTCTATCGTTTGAATTCTTCCCTCCAAAAAATCAAGATGAGTTTATGACCTTTATAGAAACCATAAAAGAAGTTAAGAAATACCAACCGGACTTTGTATCTGTAACGGACTCAAATATTTCGGCAAAACTAAAACACATAGCCCTCTCCAGATTAATAAAAGAGAAAATAAAAATTGATGCCCTTGTTCATCTGACATGTATAAACAATACATACGATGAAATAAAAAGAATACTTAAAATGCTTGAGACAAATGAGATAAAAAACATACTGGCTTTAAGAGGGGATCCTGGAAATTTTTATAGAAAGTTCAATGATTTTAAACATTCAACAGATCTAATAAAAATAATTCCAAAAGAAAAGTTTTCAATAGGTGTTGCAGTTCATCCGGAAGGAAACGAAAATAATTCTATCTCAAAAGAAATTTACTATTTAAAGATTAAAAAGGAAATGGGAGCAGGTTTTGGAATAACACAGGTTTTCTTTGATAACAATAAGTTTTATAAATTCATCAATCTAATGAATAAAAAATCCTTAAATCTACCGGTGATATGTGGAATCTTACCTATAACAAGTTATAAAGTTTTTGAAAAAATAAGAAAAAAAGTTAAAAATCTAACTATACCTAAAAAACTGATTGAAGGCATAGAAAAATATAAAGACAAAAGAGAAAGTCTTGTTGAGTTTGCTACTGATTTTTCTGCACTTCAGATAGAGGAACTCAAAAATTATCCAGTTTCCGGTTTTCACTTTTTTACCTTCAACAAAGCATTGGGAGTAAAAAAAGTACTTACAAAAATTCAATTATGAATAAAAATGATATAAAAAAAGAAATAGTAAGAACCGCAAAGAGATTAAAAAAAATGGGATTTATGCCAGGCTCAAGCGGAAACATCAGTTTTAGATATAATGACATAATATATATAACACCTACAGGGATAAATAAAGAGAATTTAAAAATCGAGGATATATCCGAGATAAATATGGATGGAAGGATACTCAACTCAATAACACCATCCTCAGAGTATCTTCTCCATCTTGAGGTCTACAAAAAAAGAGCGGATATCAGTTCTATAACCCATACCCATCCACCATATACAATAGCATTTTCAGTATCAAACATCAAACCAAATTTCAATTTAACAGCTGAGTTTAAGTTCCTTGTTAAAAAAATATCATTCTGCAAGTTCAAACAACCCGCAAGTCTTGAACTTGCAAAGGAGGTTTCAAAAAATTCATTGAGATCTGATGTTTTAGTGCTTATAAACCATGGAATTGTCGTTCTATCAAATAGTTTTGAAAAAAGTATAATTCTAACAGAGGAGGTGGAAAACTTTTTTAAAATCAATTTCCTTGTTTCTCTGCTTAGGTGTTAATCATTTTTGTTTCACATACCATTAGGATTATGAATAGGTATATAAAGTTTAAAACATGTTCCCTTGCCAACCTCACTTATCACCTCAACCTTGCCTTTATGCCTCTCTATAACTTTTTTAACCACAGCAAGCCCAAGTCCTGTACCTCTTGCTTTGGTGGTAAAAAATGGAGTAAATAATTTTTCTAAAACATCCTTGGGAATACCGGGACCAGTATCCTCAACCTCAATCTTTGCCAGCTTTTGAGGTGTTATATCAGTTCTGATAATAATTTTCCCTTTCTCAGGCATCACCTCAATAGCATTTTTAATGAGATTTCTGATAACCTGGTTCATCTCGTCTTGATCTATATTTACCACTATCTGGTTTGGAGAAAAATATTTTTCAAGAATTATATGAGGAGGAAATGGATAGGTTGAAAGAAGGTCATCAAGATATGAATTCAATACTGTTACTTTTGGTTTCAATTCCCGTGTTCTTGCAAAACTTAAGATCTCATCTATTATACTGTTCGCCTGTCTTATTTCAGACTCAATAATGGAAATATGTTTTAAAATCTTTGGGTCGGGATTATTGCTCAATTTTGTTTTTATGAAATATATTGAATTATTCATCACTGCTAAAGGATTTCTTATCTCATGACTTACAACCGAAGCCATCTGCCCCATAGCTGCAAGTCTCTCCTTTTTTATTAACTCCTCCTGAGCAGACTTTAATTCCCTAGTTCTTGCCTCAACCCTGTTTTCAAGAGTTCTGTTGAGTTTCAAAAGTTCCTCTTTTGCAGAAAGTATCTCTGATGTCTTAACCTTAAGGGACTCACTCATCTCCAAAAATGTATGTGCAAGGTCTCCTATCTCATCATTTGGAATTATCAGGTCCGGTTCATAATCAAAATTACCCTCAGCAATATTTATCGCAGCCTCCCTGAGTGCTTGAATTGGCTGTGTAATAATAACGGATACAGCATAACCTAAAAACAGAATAAAAACTGTTACAAATATCATAACCCTGGTGGTCTTGTGAAGCATTTCTTTTGAAGCCTCATAAGCAACATTGATAGACCTTTCAATATAAACAAGCCATCCAAGTTCATTGACTTCAGCAAAAGCACCTAAAACCCTCTTTCCATCCTTAAGTATTATCTCACCGCCACCACTTCTTGCATCATTGCTCAGTAGAATCTTTAATATCTCATCATCAAGTTTAGCATTTGGTCTTTCGATATCCTCTATTATTGAAGAGGCAACTATAAAACCATTTGTATCGATCACCCAAACTCTTGTGTGATTTGGTTCTGGAAAACTTGCTTTCAAGAGACCCGAAAGACTTGAAAGGCTTAACTTACCTACTAATACCCCTGCAGCATAACCTGGACTTTTAGGATTCATTATACTTACCGCTATATCTATGGCTGGATATTTCATTTTATATCTCTCAAAACTACCAATATATTCTCCCTTTCTCATACAGACCTTATAGATATCAGAATTTATAAAATCCCTTAACTCACCATTCTCACCATCTCTAACCGACCTTATTAACTCCTCCCCGAGAGAATTTAAGACAGATATCTCAAGAAATGCTGAGTGTATCTGCATCATGTTATTAATAAGAGACCTCATCTTTTCTTTATTCATCAAATAAAAATCCTCTAGGTGAGCAGATTCATAGAGTATGTTTCTAAAAGATATCACATAGTTGGTAACAGTATCTGCAAAGGCAAGAGAAAGCGCTTCCTGATCTCTTATGATTGATTTATTAAGCGTTGACTGTGTTAGATTAACAAGATAATAACTTACAATTCCAAGAGGAAGGAGTGAGACAACAAAAAATATTATAAGGAGTTTATAAAATAACTTACCCCTTTTTTTTCTTGCCATACAAGATTATTTTACCAAAACTATGATTAAATAATTATTTCAAATTATTTAAAACTATTTCCCGCAACCACCACTAGCGGCATTTTTAATTTCTATTTCTTTATAATCAGATAGGGTTTTCAAATTACTCAGTCCAATAACCATTATATTACCATCAACTATAAAGGTTGGTGATACAGATATTCCATAGGAATTTGTATATTCAAAATCTTTTTCAAGAAGTTTTTTCGCCTCATCAAAATTCTTTTCTATAAAATCAGGGTCTATACCAACAGACCTTGCTACTTCCTGCCACTGGTTTGATGAATAATTTTTATTCCTTTCTTTTAGATAACTGAAGTACTTATCAGGAAACCTGTTTTTTATAAAAATCTGTCTTGCATCCTCTTTCCACTCATCATCTCCATGAAGCGAGTGAAATTTTACATTACCACTAGCATCTTTAAAAACATCTCCTATATAGTGTATCTCCATATGAATATCTTTGGAAATCTTTTGGGTTTCAATCGCATCTATAAGGGTATTTAGAGACATTACACCAAAGGGACACTGAGACATTACAAAGACCTCAAGTTTTTTAGAAACTCTCTCTTTATTTAAGATAAGAAGTTTGAAGTTCTGATTATAATATGCATAAAAATTACCCACCTCATCAAGTCCACCAGTACCTGAAAATAAATCAACAACAGATGGTGTCTTTTCAATAAGATAAACCGGCAACATCTTAATCTTGCTTTTTTCCGCTAATGAAAGATCGTTTATATCAATCTTTTCAGGAACAATACTTGGGAAAAATCTCTTAAAACTATTTATTATATTATCATCAATCCATTCCTTGGTTTCATCATTATACACAATCTTAAACTGAGGTGGTTTTATCATCTGGACTTCCTTTTTATAAAGATTTAATTTCTCCTTATCATCCAGATATTTATTTACTTCTTCAATAAATCCAATCAATGAGACCTCACCAACATATTTGTTGGAGTTTATGATAATAGAAAAATCAGTAATATTTTTCTGTTTTATTCTATTATAGGCATTTTCAATAAGTTTATTCTTATTGGAGTTCAAATAATTATCAAAATCAAGTGGATTTATCTGAGCATATATCAGACAGTTCTTCCATCCTTCATATGAGATATCAAGTGATCTTGCTAAAAGATAATCATTGAGTTTCAAACCAAACCTTTCAATTATCCCCTCCATTCTTGCAACCTCAGTAAGTTCAATATCACCTCTTGATGAAAAAAAACTTCCATTAGAGTCCTTATTCACAATAGGAAAAACATTAAGAGTTAGTTTTTTTACCTTTCTCTTTATAATGTCAAAATAAAGGAAACTCTGGATACCACGTGTATCAAACGGTTCAGAGTAAATCTCAACCAAAAGAGATGTTTTTTTTGTCTGAGGACAGAGAAGAATCTCAAAAAGTAAAAAAAAACAAGTTATAATGCCTTTCATCATACCTCCTCTCTGTGATTAAAAAATAACACTAATTTTTCCTTTTCCTTGAAAGAAGTTGTCTGATCCTTGCCACAAGTTCTTGTATATCAAAAGGTTTTGTCAGATACTCATCAGCACCAAGCATAAACCCTTGGGTTTTTTCATCAGAAGATAGGAATCTTCCGCTCATCATTATTATAACTATATCCTTGGAAAGTTTTTTGATTTCCTGGCATAATTGAAAACCAATCGAATCCGGTAGTTGGATATCCATTATAACAACATCAGGCATTACTTTTTTAACAATCTCATATCCTTCCTTAGCATTCTTTGAACTAAAACACTTAAATCCAAACAATTCCAGTGATTCAGTTAAACTCTCTCTTAAATTTGCATCATCATCAACTACTAAAATTTTTGTTTCCATTAAACCTCCACTACGGTATAAACTTATACCCCACACATGAAATCGTGTGAATATATTTAGCGGCTCTTCCGAGTTTTGCTCTCAATCTTCTTATATGGACATCAACAGTTCTTGGAGAACCAAAATAATTAAATCCCCATATTCTTTCAAGAAGATAAGGTCTTGAAAGAACTCTATTAGGAGAACTTAAAAAAACATACAGAAGGTCAAACTCTTTTGCTGTAACCTTTATCTCCTTACCACCAACCTTTACAGTATAGCTTGCCAAATCCAATTCTATCTCATTTACCTTGATTACCTCTTCGCTTTCCTTTGGTTTTACTCTTCTTATAACAGCCTTTATCCTTGCAACACTTTCATGAAGGTCCCCTTCATAACTCAAACACTCATCCGCACCTAACTGAAAAAAAGCAAGTTTGTATGTAATAGGTGAGCTGTTCTCTCTGCTTTTTGGCGCTGAACCAAAAGATAGGACCAGATCATCGGTAAGCTCTTTGGGAATGTTTTCTAAAACCTCAGATTGAGAATCCACTATTGCAATAACAGGCATATCCTTATAAGAAGAATTTCTTATATCTTTTAAGAACATAAGGGCATTTGCATCAGATATTTCTTTTGAGATAATTAAAAGATCTATTTTTCTCTCGCCCAAGATAGATAAAGCCTCAGTTGCTCTATTTGTGGTAATCACAGAATATCCCTGCCTTTTCAATAGTTCTATCAATAACGAACCTTTGACATAATCCTTTGCTACAAACAGAATATTTATTTTTATCATTTATTCTTCCTCCGCCTCATCCACCTTGACCTTGATACCACCAAGCCCTATAACACTTATAAAAAAGTTATATATAAAAACTAAAAAAGAAATATAGGCAAGTGTTATTATAAAAAAAGTTACTGTATAGAAAAAAGCACCAATAAACTTTGCTTTGAATGTTTCACCAATCCATATAGGACTTGGAACAATAAATATCGCAATGATACTTGCAATTAGAGAAACAAAAAACAAGGCAACAGTAAAACCACTAAAAACCAAAGATGTTATTTCTATTTTTTTTATTTCAAGTTTCATATTACCTCCGATCATTAATCAATCTATAATTTAATTATACATTATTTTAACACATCCACATCAACAAACTTTATAGCAAGACCGGAAAAAAAACACCTCTCATCATATGCTAAATCTTGATTTCTTTCCCCAAAATCAAAATAATAAACTATCCCATCTGCACCAAGTTTTTGTGCTTCTTTCTTTGCTTTATCTATAATTTTACGCTGAAGATTAACAGAACAATCAAAACGATCACTATGAAGAATTGCAAGTCCTCCAAATGGCTTTTCTACCTGATTTTTATCGGTATATAATTTTATATCCCTGTTATGAGAAGGAAAAATAGGTCCGACTTGTATAACATCAATCTTTAGTGTAGAACATGAAGAAAACAATACCACAAACAAGAATATATTTATATTCCTCATTCCGGTGGATTTATTCCCAGTTCTTTACATATCTTTTTAGCCGCAAAATCCGCAATCTCATTATGTCTTGTAACAGGAACTTCCTTTTTATTAACCGGATTCATATAGACGGAATATTTTCCACCTTCCCTAACCAATATACATCCTTCTTTATTTAAATGCCTTATCAAATCCTTTCTCTTCATAACACCTCCTTATGCCCTTATAAGTTTACCATAAAGTTTCCACTTAATTTGATTGTTCTCTCTATAAATCCATACAAAAAATATGGCCTCATCTGTTTCAAAAACAAGTATGGGCTTACCATCAATCATAATCGTTCCTCTTAACACTCCAAAACTATAGGGAAGAACCGTATCAGTCAAAACATCCTCACCAGTTTTATATACCGTTTTATTATCCTCTTCAAAACCGCTATCAACAACAACACCGCTTTCATCATCCTTTATATCTGTCTCTTTTTCAACCTTATTTGTCTGGGGGGAAATACTTTGCGTTTGTGTGGATACAACAACACTACTTTTTAGATTAACCTGCTTCTTTGTTGCAGATTTAACATCCTTAGCATAAGAACAAACACCTAACAAACTCAAAAAAACAATTATTATCAATCTCATACTTCCTCCTTTAAAACCTCTTAATATTTATTTTACATATTTTGATACCCGCTAATCTATAAGCAAGAGTTTTAAAGTTCTGAGGTATATCACTAACATAGAAAATATCTTTCCCTTTCTTAGAACTTTTTTTTATCAAATTACAGTTTATAAGTTCATCTTTAACATACCTGGCGCAGGCCACAGATGAATCTATGATATTAATATTTCCAATAATGCTTTTTATCTGTTTTTTTAGAAGAGGATAATGTGTACATCCAAGTATTATTGTATCATAATCAGTGTTTTTAAATTCGGATAAATACTTCTCAACTACAAGACGAGTAATTTCACAATTTACAAAACCCTCTTCAACAAGTGGAACAAACAAAGGACATGATTTTTCAATGACAGAAATTTTCTTTGAAAATGATTTTATGGTTCTAAGATAAGCATGGCTTCTAACTGTTGCTCTTGTTCCTATAACTATTATTTTACCTGTTTTCGTTTTTTTTAAAGCAAGTTTCACACCAGGTTCTATCACGCCCACAACCTTAACACCGCTATCTCTAACAACATCAATAGCATTGGCAGAAACCGTATTGCAAGCAACAACTATCATCTTGACACCAAGAGAACTCAAGAAACTCGAGATTTCTTTTGCAAATTTTCTGATATTATCAACAGATTTATCACCATAAGGAACCCTCATCGTATCACCGAAATATATCAGGTCCTCATAGGGAAGAATTCTCCTTACCTCCTTAAAGACCGTAAGTCCTCCAAGTCCAGAATCAAATATACCGATAGGATTATCTCGCATTCTTTTCATACTCAACTATTCCTTTATATATTGCATTTGCAATTTTTTTTTGAACCTTTGGGTCATCAAGATTCTTTTTGTCCTTCTTATTTGTCATAAAACCAACCTCAATAAGTATTCCAGGACAATAAGTTCCTCTAAGAACATAAAAGGCAGCCTGTTTAACACCTCTATTTACAAACGGCGTTTCTTTTTGCATATATTTTGCAACATAGGCTGCAAGTTTACTTCCTTCATTTATATACTCATTTCTTGCAAGAGAGTGAAGAACTATTGCTGCTGGTGTATAATCAAATGTTCCTCCTTCATATTCTATAGAAGCGTTCTCATACTCTTCAACCTCACTTGCCCATGGATCTGTTGCCTTCTCAGAAAGAAAATATATCTCAAATCCATTTTCTTTTCTATTCTTATGAGCATTTGAATGAATTGATATAAAGAGATCACATCTTTTATCATTTGCATACTTGCTTCTTTCATAAAGTGGAATAAATTTATCATCATCTCTTGTAATATATGTTTCAAATCTGTCGTCCTTTTTCATTATATCGTAGAGTTTTTTTCCTATTTCAAGGTTTATCTGCTTCTCTCTTTTCCCAAAAACAATATTTCCTCCCGGATCTTTCCCCCCATGACCTGGATCTATTATAACTACCATTTTTTCATTCTTTTTTATCTTATCAGGAAGAACAAATGTTGAAGTGGTTGGCAACAAAACAGGAACTTTATTTTGTTTAGGAACATCAATTCTTTTTATCTCCTCATCTTTCTTTCCTTTGAGGTCTATTATTATGCGATCAGGATCAGTTAAAACACTTGTTTCATATTCACCGCTAAAAACCTCCCCAGTTTCAATAACAATCTTTAATCCTCTCTTGCTTTGAATAACATTTATATTATCAATCTTTCCATCACCAACCATAATATTATCCGAAGGCATTACATAGACACCATTATCTATATCAACAACAATCTTCTTACCAAAGATTTCAGAACTATACTTAAGAGGTTTTGACATATAAACTATGACTCTTGTCTTTTCAATATAAGAAAAGTATTTCACAGAAGTAACATTTATATCCGTATATACCACAACTATTTTGTTTTTATCATCGATATCAAACTTAATCTCAAATATCTTAGCAAAATCAGGTAGAACAAAAATCTCAGAGTTTACGAAATACTTACTTCCTCTAAGTATAATAGGACTTGATATAGAAGAAGTTTTAATAACACCATCTAGATCCACAAGATTTCTGTATATAACCAAATTTTTGTTATCAATATGCAGAACAATCTTAAAGGACACAGGATAGATATCCTTTTTAATCTTTAAAACTTTTGTAAGTTCATTCAAATCAAAATACTTTTTCTCATTAAACTCATAAAATGTAACCCTGCCGATATGCGTATCACGTCTATAAAAATCATACTTTCCAAATGAAGCAAAAAGAAATTGAGAAAACAAGAGATTAAACAAAACAAGAATAAACCTTTTCATTCCACCTCCATAACCTATTCTATAATAATTCTGTAATCCTCCCATATAAGCTGCGGGTCTGAGATAAGTTTTATACTTCTCTGAACACTTTTCTCCATCTGATGTAGTTTCGGTTTAAGCGCCTCCATAACCATAGGATGTAAAACCACCCTCAAATTGCCCTGTGTTCTTCCCATAGTTAGATTCATTATATCCCTCTGTATCTTTATTCTCAAACTTTCTATAGATAAAACCCTTCCCGAGCCCTCACACTGCGGACATTCCTGAGTAAGCATACTGAAAGTACTTTCTCTTTTTCTCTCCCTTGTCATCTCAATAAGTCCAAGCCTTGTTATTGGAAGTATCTTTATTTTCGCCCTGTCATTCTTTACTGCTTCTTCGAGTGCTTTCATAACTTTATTCTTATTGGATGGTTTTTTCATATCTATGAAATCTATAACTATTATCCCGCCAATATTTCTCAATCTCAACTGTCTTGCTATCTCATATGCTGCCTCAATATTGGTCTGTGTAACTGTCTCTTCTTGAGATTTTGTACCGGTGTATCTTCCAGTATTTACATCTATCGCACAGAGCGATTCTGCCTCCTGAATTATTATACTTCCACCGCTTGGAAGTTCAACCTTAATCTTTCTTAGTTCATCAATCTCCTGTTCTATGTTAAACGCTTTAAATATCGGTATTTTTGCATCATATAATTTTATCTTATCTTTATACTCAGGTGAAATCTTTGAAACAAAATCAAGCACATTGTAATAATCCTCCCTGTTATCAAGCATATATATACTCACATCCTTTGTAAGAAGATCTCTTGCAACCTGAAGTGTTATATCCATATCCTTATAAAGAAGAAATGGGGCTTTTGAAGTTTCATACTTCTTAACTATACTTTCCCAGAGTCGTAAAAGATATTTGTATTCCTTTTTTAGTTCTTCCTCTCCAACTCCTTCTGCCTCTGTTCTTACAATACAACCGTATCTCTTCTTTGTGGCTTCCATAATGGAGTTTATTATGGCGTTGAGCCTTTCACGTTCGTCTGGATTTTCAATGCTTTTAGATACATGTATATGCTCGCTAAAAGGTGTAAGTACAAGATATTTGGCAGGGATTGTTATCTCCATTGTAACCTTCATACCCTTAGTACTTATAGCATCTTTTATTATCTGAACCATAACCTCCTGTCCTGTTTTTAATATATTATCAATCCCCTGCCTTTTATCACCAACAACATCCGATATGTAAATATATGCGTTTTTTTCAAGCCCTATATTTATGAAAGCACTTGATATTCCGGGCAATACATTCTCTACAACACCTTTATAAATATTACCCACAAGACTTATATTACCGCTCCTCTCCCAAAAAAGTTCTACCAGTTTGGAATTTTCAAGCACAGCTATTCTTATTTCATCAAAAGACCTATTTGCATATATCTCTATATTCTTATTGTTTTCCATCATAGACACTCCTTTTTATATAATCCTTAATCTATTATTTGAATCAATCCAGTATAAATTTTTCCTAATTTTCCTAATTATTGAAAAATCTCTTAAAAAAACATTAATAAAATCTCCGGCCTTAATGTCTTTTCTTAATATAACCCCCACAACAGAGTTTTTTACCCTCAGGTCAAATATATCCGAACAATTCAATCCTTTAATATTTACAAATAAAAACTCATCCCCAAAACTTTTATCCAGATGAAATACATATTCAATCGCATCAACCACACTTTCAACCGATGGGAAATGCAATGGTATTGTCTTAAATCTCAAAAGGGAGTAGTCAGATGATATATTCTTTTCTATCATATCTCTTATATACTTCTCATCAAGCCGCCTTTCCATATATACATCAACATACTCACTTTCGCTTTCAAAACCAAGAGGAAGCGAAGGACCGAATGAAAATCTACCTTTTTTACTATCGCATAATGGAAAGTTTTCAAAAAAAAGGGTTTTCAGATAATCCGAGATCCTTCTCTCACCGATTTTTGCAGGAGTTTTTTTAGCAAAAACAAATCTATATCTTATCATCCTACCGTAAGCCTCCTTGCATATATCGAATTTAAAATACCTATCATCATAAAAGAAACCACAAGATTACTTCCTCCATATGATACAAAAGGAAGAGGAATACCTGCTACAGGGAAAAAACCAAGTATCATCCCTATATTTATAAAAAAATATCCCATAAAAAGCCCAGCAAAACCACATCCTAAATAATAACCGAAACTGGTTCTTGCAAGCATAATTATATTTTTTATTCTCTTTAAAAGTATCATATACGCACTAAAGATAATAAAACTTCCTCCAATTCCTAACTCTTCACCAATAACTGAAAAAATAAAATCAGTGTGTTTCTCCGGGATAAATCCCAATCTTGATTGTGTTCCTAAAAACAATCCTTTTCCTTTAAGACCACCTGAACCTAATGCAATTCTTGCTTGTATTATATTATATCCGGCACCCCTTGGATCAGAGTAGGGATTTATAAAACTGATAATTCTTTTGTATTGATAATCCTTGATCTGATTTTTTATAAAAACTCCAGAAACATACCCTCCAACCACCAGTAAAAAAACTATAATAAAATAACTTAATCTAATAAGTGGATTAAACTTATTAACCAAATACCATATTCCAAAGATAATAACCCCAATGATAAATATCGCAACAAACATATTATAACCCCAGAAAGATATACTGTGTATAAGATCAAACACAAAAATATTTATAAGTTCAGGTTTGAGATAAATCAAAACATTTAATACTGGTATGATAGATGCAACAACAAGGTATATTATAAACACATAAATATAAACCATATTTATCCCAGCGACGATAAGCATCACAAGAAGAGGAAAAAAGGTTATAAGTATACCTGAAAAATCAGGTTGCTTAATCATAAGTGCAAAAAAAGGAAGAATATAGATGCTCAATTTAATTATTCCTCCAAGTTCCTTTACATCCTCCCTATTCTTAGACAAATATGATGCCACAAATATCATCAAACCTAATCTTGAAATCTCACTTGGCTGAATAGAAAAAAATGGTAGTCTAAACCATGATTTTGAACCCTTATCCGTCACACCAAAAAAAAGAACTCCAACCAGTAAAAGCAATGAAAATAGATAAATCTTTGTGCTATTTTCTTCAAGAAGTTGATAATCAAAGATCCACATCCCAAGCATAAAAAGAATTCCAAGAAATATCGCTATGAAATGTGTTCTTATAATTCTCTCTTTAAAACTCAAAAAGGTTGTTGAAGAATAAATCGCAAGTGTCCCAAGAATAACCAATATCAAAACACTTGCAAATAGATACCAGTCAAATCTAACTTTTTTCTCCACACTAATCATTCGCTTACCTCAATCTCCTTATGCAAGTATTCCGACTTAAAATATTCCTTTATAACATCTCTTGCCACAGGTACAGCTGCTGTTGAACCATGTTCTCCATGTTCAACAAAAACACTTATAGCAATAGGTTTATACCCCTCTTTCTTTGCAAAGGCAACAAACCACGCATGGTCTTTTCCATGAGGATTTTGCGCTGTACCTGTTTTTCCATAAACCTCAACATCTTTTATATCGCATCCCTTTCCTGTTCCCTCCTTGACTACCTTTCTCATTGCCTCATAGATTAACTCATATGTTTCCTTCTTCAGGTCTATAGTTCCCAAAACCTGTGGTTTGTTCTCAAAAAGAATTTCACCATCGCTGGATATAACCTTACTAACATAGTATGGTTTATAGAACCTGCCACCATTTGCAAGCGCCATAACAACCATAAGCATACCCATTGGAGTGACAAGCATCTCACCCTGTCCTATAGCCATATTCAGTGTATCACCTACAAACCAGTATCCCTTAGAATAAATCCTTGAATAGGGACCAAATATTTTACCGGATTTTTCATATGGAAGATCAATGTATGTTTTTTGATCCAATCTAAACTTCCTTGCCATATTTTCAATCTCATAAGGTCCAATATTATAAGCAAGGTTATAAAAAAAAACATCACAGGAATTTGCAACCCCACTTATAATATTCTGCCAACCATGCCCTTTTTTTTCCCAGCATTTAAAAACTCTATTTGCTGCCTCATAATAACCCGGACAAAAATATTTTGTGTTTAGGTTCACCTTTCCACTTTCAAGTGCGGCAATTGTTGTTATTATTTTAAATGTTGATGCAGGTGGATAAAGCCCCTGTATGGGAATATTCAACTGGTCAAACTCAGATAATTTTTCACTACTACTTTCATCGCTGTATGCACCAAAATAATTCAGATCATAACCTGGTTTAACAGCATAAACAAGAACCTCACCACTTAAAGCATCAACACATACACAGGCACCTCTTTTATAAGGAAGTTTTAAAAGAGCATTTTCAGCCGCACGCTGAAGATTGTAATTTATGGTAAGGATAACATCACTTCCTTTTTCCCAGTCTTCAAAACCGATAACTCTAAGTATCCTTCCCCTGTTATCAACCTCCATAAACAATCCACCATCTTTTCCTTTAAGGTATTCCTCATATCTTTTCTCCACACCCACCTTACCAACATAGGCATCAAACGAGTATCCCTTTTTTAAATAAATCTTTGCATCCTCCTCGCTCATTTTGCCTGTATATCCTATTATATGAGAAAGAAAAGAGGAATAAGGATAGTATCTTTTATTCTCCTCAATTATCTCAATTTCCGGAAATATATTTTTAATCTCATAAAAAAATATTACCGAACTTGAACTTATATTACTTACAACTTTAACTGGTTTAAGCAAATTCTGAGATTTGACAATTAAATTATAAATATACCCATACTCCATATTCGAAATCTTTGATAGTTTTTTTGCAAGGTTAAGTATATGAGTATCCGAGATGTTTTCTCTTGGAAAGTAAATCACGCTATAAGTCGGTTTGTTAATTGCAACACAGATACCGTCAGATGTTAAAATGTTTCCTCTTGGTCCCACCTTTGGAATACTTCTAATTCTATTTCTTTCAGACAGAAGAAAATAAGTTGAATGATTGACAATCTGAATATTTATAACCTTGATAGCAAAGATTAAAACCACTATATAAAAAATCCTGTATATCAGATTTATTGTCCTATCATCCTTTTCAAATTCAAGCATATATCTCAATGCCTCTTTTTGTGAAAAATCTATCAAGTATAGTTCTTATCAATTCGAAAAATATAAAATTAATAAATGGAAGATAGAAAAAATTAAATCCAAAATAATTCTGCGAGGTTATAACAAAACTAAATACAAACAGTAAAAATTCAAAAAAGTAATTCAATCCAACAAAACCGATAAATCTTGAAGATATCGTTTGGAGTTCTATCTTATCTCTCAGATTCCCTATAAAATAAGAAAGAAGTGTTAAGGTCAAACTACAAACCCCAAATGGGAATGTGTAATAAAAATCCATATACATACCACTAAGAAAAGAATACACAAGAGAAGCAATAAGCCCTTTTCTGCAATTAACCCAGAAAACAAACACAAATACCACATCCACATAAATCCCAAGATAACTCAATACATAATGCAACATAATCATCATAACAAATAAAAGCACCATCAAAGTTCCTCCGAAACCTCGGTATATGGCTTGAAATCCATAACACAAACAAAATCTATATCTTTAATCTTAAAACTCTCAACTATAGCATATCTCACACTACCAATTTGATGAATATCTGTTATATTACCAACAAAAAGAAACGAAGGGAATGTCATTGATATCTTAGATGAATAAACACTATCACCCAATTTTATATCGCCTTCAATAAATTTATAGACAAGTTTGCTTCCATCTCCTACAAGAAGTCCTCTTGAACTATGAGTATCAGCTATAAAAGAAAAACCTGGAGTTGTTAAAAGAGTAACCTTAGAAAAATTATTATGGAGTTCAGAAACCCTCCCAATAAGTACCCACCTATCATTAAAAAATGATAGCACAGGATTATAGAGCCTAACCCCATCGGATGCACCCTTGTTAATATAGACAAAAAGATATGGATTATAGGGATTGTAGGAGATTATCTTTGCAAAAAAAAAGTTGAAATTTAACTCCTTCTTTAGATTAAGTAGTTTTGAAAGTTTTTCATTTTCATTTATAAGTGTTTCTAAGAACACCATTTTTGATTTTAAGTAAATATTTTCTTTTCTTAAATTTTCCATCTCCATTGATGAGAATATTATTGAATAAATCCTATCATAGATGTTTGAAAATTTTTGTTGTGGTTTTAAAACAAATGAAGGAGCAAATATATATGCAAATACGGCTCTAACAGAATTGACAAAAGTATATGGTTTTATTGTTATAAAGATAATAGAAATAAAAACAAAAACATAGAAAAGAAAATTGTAGAAGGGATTTTTTTTCATATCCCATTAAGAGAGCGCTCATCTTTTATAGAATGGGACGGAAGAGAGTTTGACCTTATCGAGTATCTCAAGATATTTACCACATCCGAGCGCTACACAACTTAATGGGTCAGCAGCTCTATGTACTGGAAGTTCTGTTTCCTGTCTTATAAGTTCACACAAACCTCTTAAAAGTGAACCTCCTCCAGCAAGAACCATCCCTCTATCTACAAGATCAGCTGAAAGTTCAGGTGGTGTTTCCTCAAGAACCTGTTTTATAGAATCTATGATAAGACTAACAGGTTCCATTAAAGCCTGTCTTATCTCATCGCTTGTAGCAGTTACGGTCTTTGGAAGACCCTTTGACTGGTCCCTCCCCTTAACCTCCATAACCATTTCCTCTTTTAAAGGAAAAACAGACCCTATCTTTATCTTAACCTCTTCGGCTGTGGTTTCTCCAATTATTAAATTATACTTTCTTCTAAAGTACTGCATTATAACCTCATCCATCTCATCGCCTGCAATATCTACAGACTTCGAAACGACTATTCCGCCAAGTGAAATAACCGCTATCTCTGTAGTGCCTCCACCTATATCACATATCATATTGGCATTCGGCTCGGATATAGGCAAATCAGCCCCTATAGCAGCAGCCATAGGTTCTTCAATAAGCCAAACCTCTCTCGCCCCAGCCTGCTCGGCAGATTCATGAACAGCTCTCTTTTCCACCTCCGTAATACCTGATGGTATACCAATTACAATTCTCGGACGTAAAATTGTTTTTTTAGTAGTAACCTTTTGAATAAAATATTTTATCATCTGATGAGTAACCTCAAAATCAGCTATAACACCATTTCTAAGCGGTCTTACAGCCACAATTGAAGTTGGAGTTTTACCGATCATCTGTTTTGCTTCATTACCAACAGCAAGAACCTTTCTTGTATTCTTATCAATTGCAACAACTGAAGGTTCATTTAAAACTATACCTTTCCCCTTGAGATAAACAAGAGTAGTAGCCGTCCCAAGGTCCATTCCTATATCATTAGAAAAAATATTAAACAATCTTTCAAGCATTTTATTCAACCAGTTTTATCAAAGTAAGAGGGGCGTTATCGCCCTTTCTCCAACCAACATTAACAAGAGTGGTATATCCCGAGTTTCTTTCTTTAAATCTCGGAACAAGGACATTGATAACCTTTTTAAAAGCATCCTTATCCCTAACCATACTCTTTAAAATAGAGTACTGATTGTTTTTAGCATAGTTCATCATTTTATCAAAAAATCTTCTTAACTCCTTTGCTTTTGCATTTGTTGTAATAATCTTTTCATTCATTATCAAACTGGTCATCATATTTGAAAACATAGATCTTCTATGAGCACCAGTTTTTGATAATTTTCTACCTCCATAATTTTTAATCATAAAAACATCCTCCTATTTAAACATACCAAGCGAAAGCCCCATTTCTTCAAGTTTTTTCTTTATTTCCTCAAGAGATTTCTCACCAAAATTTTTAACTGCAAGAAGGTCTTCTTCGGTTTTTGAAACAAGGTCCCTTATTGTTTTTATATTAGCAATTTTAAGACAGTTTGATGCTCTCTGTGAAAGTTCCATAATCTCAACACTTTGATTAAGCAATTGTTTTAACTCTTCATCCTCTTCCTCCATATCCTCCTCATATCTTATATTAGGAATAGTAGATACAAATGGGGAGAGTGAACTCATAAGCAATGCTCCAGCCTTATCCAATGCTTCTTTTGGAGTTACTGTGCCATCGGTCCAGATCTCAAGGATAAGTTTATCATAATCAGTCTCCTGACCAACTCTTGCATTTTCTACTTTATAATTTACTTTTCTAACAGGAGAAAAAAGAGCATCCATCAATATATAATCCTTAGGAAGTTCAATTTTTTCTCTTATCTGTTCACTTGTCATATAACCGCTTCCTCTTGCAACCTCAATCTCAGCTTCAAATGTTACCCCACTTTCAAGAGTTGCAATAACAAGGTCCTTATTTACAATCTCGATAGAAGAATTCGGTTTTATATCACCAGCTTTTACAACCTTTCTACCCTTTTCTGAAATAAAAAGCGTATGTCTCTGTCCCTCATTTATTTTGACCCTTAGTTTTTTAATGTTCATCAGTATATCAAAAACATCTTCTTTTATTCCCTCAATGGTTGTGTATTCATGATTTACACCCTTTATTCTTACAGCAATTGCTGCAGCACCATCAATGCTTGAAAGGAGAACCCTTCTCAAGGAATTTCCTATAGTATGGCCATAACCTTTTTCATATGGCTGACATACAAACTTTGCATAATGCTCATTCTCATTTTTACTCTCCTCAACAATCTCTACACCCGTTGGAATTATTATCTCCTTCACAAAACTTGGCATACAAAACCTCCTTTAAAAATTATTTTGAATAAAACTCAACTATTAGCTGTTCGTTTATTTTTGGTGAAAGTTCACTTCTATCAGGAACTCTAAGAATCTTTGCTGATTTTGTTTCAGGATTGTAAACCATATATGAAGGCCTATTAACATTGGAATCACAAACCTCAAGACTATGTTTTATGATTGGATTTTCAAGCAAGGAGTTATCGCTTAAAGATATCTCATCGCCCTCCTTAACTATATAGGATGGTATCTTCACAACTCTATTATTTACTTTTATATGACCATGGTTTATAAGCTGCCTTGCTGTTCTTATAGAAAGGGCATAACCTATCCTTCTAACAATATTATCAAGCCTCATCTCACAAAGTTGTAATAGTGTTTCTCCTGTTTTCCCTTTTGCTTTCGAGGCCATATTAAAAAATCTTCTAAACTGTGCTTCACTCATAAGGTAGGAAAACTTAAGAATCTGTTTTTCTCTCAAATGCCTTCCATAATCTGAAAGTTTTCTTTGTTTTATACTTGATTTTCTCCTTTCCAAAATACAGTTTGAAAAACACTTATCACCTTTTAAAAAAAGTTTTTCATTCAAACTCCTGCATCTTTTACATACTGCTTCCTTATATTTCATTTAATCCCTCCTTTAATAAAACCTAAACCCTTCTTGGTTTAGGTGGTCTGCAACCATTGTGTGGTATTGGCGTAATATCTCTTATTGAAACTATTTTTAATCCACTTTGAGCGATTGCTCTTAAAGCAGTTTCTCTTCCAGGTCCCGGACCACTTATAAAGACACTCAACTGTTTCACACCAAAAGCATTTGCTTTTTCAAGGATTTTATTAACTGTTACCTGAGCTGCAAAAGGAGTTCCCTTTTTTGTACCCTTAAATCCAGATGAACCACCTGAAGCCCATGCAACAACATTTCCTTTCTCATCGGTAAGTGTAACTATGGTATTGTTGAAACTGGATGATATATATATTCTTGCCACTGATAAACGAATATGTTTCTTTTTCTTTTCCATAAAATCTCCCCTTTTTTACTTTTTCTCAGTTTTTTGTTTTTGCTGTAGAATAAGTGTTGCTTTTGTAACTGCTCCAACTGTTTTTCTCTTTCCTCTTCTTGTCCTTGCATTTGTTCTGGTTCTCTGTCCCCTAACAGGAAGATTTCTTCTATGTCGATATCCTCTATATGACCCTATTTCAATATATCTTTTTATATTATCTCGAACTTCTGCCCTTAATTCTCCTTCAACCTTGTAATTCTTAGAAATAACAGCATTAAGCATACCTATCTCTTCCTCAGTAAGGTCTTTAACCCTTTTATTAGGATCTATTTTCCCTTCAAGGTCTTTTTCAAGTATCTTTTTAGCAAGAGGTATTCCTATACCGTAAATGTAGCTGAGAGCCACATAGAGTTTTTTATTTCTTGGTAGATCCACTCCAACTATTCTTGCCATACTTACTCCTTTTTTTTATCCCTGTCTCTGTTTATGTTTAGGATTTTCACATATAACTCTTACTATACCACCTCTTCTAACTATCTTACACTTCTCACATATTTTTTTAACACTTGATCTTACTTTCATAGATACCTCTTCATTTCTCTCTAAAAATAATTCTTCCCTTTGTAAAATCATAAGGAGAAATTTCCAATCTTACTTTATCACCAGGAAGTATCTTTATATGATTTACCCTCATCTTGCCACTTACAACCCCAAGTATAATTTTTCCACCTATATCAACCTTAAATGTAGCATTGGGCAGTGCTTCTTTTACAATTCCTTCAACCTCAATTTTTTCTGAATTATCTGACATAAAAAACCGCCTTTTTCTTAAAAAATTAAAAAATCCAAATTTTCAAAAGAAAATCTGGTATTTTATATTATATCAAATTTAAAGAACAGAAAAAAATGTCTTTCTTTAGTGTTCAAGATCGCAGAACTCTTTAGGTTCCGTTCCACTAATAAATGCTTCAACAATTTTATTTTTACATTTAGGTGTTGCAAGTTTTCCACTCTCCTCATCTATACTTACAAAAGTAATTCCATCCGGTACTACAAAATCTCTTACAGGATAGTCCTTCAAAATCTCCTCCATAATATCTGCCCACCAAGGTGCAACAGCAGTTCCACCTGTCCAGTCAGACATCGGAACTTTTGAAAAATCATCATATCCCATCCACGCGCCAGCAGTGAGATCAGGGGTAAATCCTATAAACCAAGTATCCTTACTATCCTGGGTTGTACCAGTTTTTCCAGCAATTGGTCTTTTCAATCTTGATACAATCTTTCCTGTTCCTCTTTGAACAACCCCTTTCATCATATTAACAAGAAGATAAACTTCTTGTGGTTTAAAAACCTCTGTTTCCTTTGGCATATTCTCTTCAAGAACTTTACCATTGTTATCAACAATTTTCAGTATAGCAAAAGGTTCAACGTATATCCCGCCATTTGCAAATGTATTAAATGCTGCTGTCATCTCCATAAGATTTACAAGAGATGTTCCAAGAGCAATTGAAGGAACTGCTTCAAGTTTAGATTTTATTCCCGCCTTATATGCTAAATCCACCACTGTAGCAGGACTGATATTATTAGTAAGATAAACTGAAACAAGATTTCTTGATTTTTCAAGAGATCTTCTTAAGGTTATCTTACCCAAAAACTTACCATCAAAATTTGCAGGCATCCAGATTTTAAAATCGGGATTTTCTGCAAATGGTTCAATAACATCATTTATGGTTGCCTCATCTGTTGCATCCTCTATTAGATGCCAGTTCATTCTACTATCAGCATAAAAAACCATAGGTCTATCATAAACGATACTTGCACAGGTGTATCCATTATAAAGCGCCCCAAGCCACACAAATGGTTTGAAAGTTGAACCTGCTTGTCTCTTTGCCTGGGTTACTCTATTAAACTGACTTTCCTTATAATTTCTTCCACCAATCATCACTTTTATAGCACCTGTCTTTGAATCAATTACAAGAAATGCTCCTTGAAGCGTGGAGGTAGAAGACGACTGTTCGGTTTTTACATTCTTTTTCTCATACTCGCTTAATCTCATCTCAAATATCTCTTCAGCTTTTTTTTGCTTCTCAAGGTCAAGTGTAGTATAAATTTTTAAACCACCTTTCCAAAACATCTCAACACCATATTTAGGTTCAATCTGTTGCCTAATGTATTCGGCAAAATATGGAGCATTTGAAACATATATGAATGATTTTTTTTGTGGAAGTTCTTCCTTTATTGCACTCTCATATTCTTCCTTTGTGATATATCCCTCTTCATACATTCTTCTCAAAACAATATCCCTTCTTTTCTTTGTAAATTCTCTATTTACAAACGGAGAATATCTTTCAGGTGCTGGAATTAGTGCCACAAGTAAAGCCGCCTCACTCAATGTTATATTTTCAACATCCTTACCAAAATAAAACTTTGATGCTGTCTGGACACCATAAACACCATTTCCAAAGTATATCTGATTGAGATACATCTGAAGTATTTCTTGTTTAGAAAAATTTTTTTCAATCTGAAAAGCAATAAATATTTCTTTTACTTTTCTTGAGATTGTTCTTTCAGGCTTTAAAAAGAGTAGTTTTGATAACTGCTGCGTTATGGTTGAGCCCCCCTGTTTGACTTTCCTGTGCAAAAGGTCTCTCGAGAGTGCTCTCAATATCCCTTTAAAGGATAAACCCCAGTGTTTAAAAAAGTCCTTATCCTCCATAGCTATAAGAGCATTTTGAAGGTCTAAAGGAATCTTATCAAGTGTCAAAAAAGACCTTCTTTCTACAGAGTACTCAGCGATAACTTCACCATTTATATCATAGACAAAAGTACTTAAAGAAGGAACATACTCTGAAAGTTTATCAATGGAAGGAGTACCTTTCAAAAATTCCCTCATCAAAAAAGAAAATAAAATTATAAATAAAAAACAACCTATACCTCCGATGTATGTTCCATATAGTATGCTTTTATGAGGATATTCCTTGATATAGGAAAGTAATTTTTTAAATTGTCTCACTTATATTATCAGAGATTTTTAATCTGAAACACAACCTTTACATCACTTGGAAGATCTACTGAGTTTAAAGCATCTGTTGTTTTTGATGTTGAATCAATTATATCTATTAACCTGACATGACGCCTTATCTCAAATTGCTCTCTTGATTTCTTATCCACATGCACTGACCTGTTTACAGTGTATCTCCTAATTTTTCTTGGAAGAAAAACAGGACCACTAATCCTTGCACCGCTACTTTTAACAGCCTCAATAATCTTTGCAACTGATTGATCAAGCAATGCACTATCCGAGGATTCTAACTTTATTCTCATTATCTGTTTCTTTGGAGCATTTTCATTCATAATCCACTCCTGACATAAATCATTCAATTATCTCAGTGACCACACCAGCACCTATGGTCTTGCCTCCTTCCCTTATAGCAAACCTCAAACCCTTCTCCATCGCTATCGGCGTTATCAACTCAACCTTTATCTCAGTGTGATCACCA
>Ga0272449_1000226_pt1 | contig 72188 bp, 82 predicted proteins | sample YNPCB0241_FD_198679 | JGI IMG/M metagenome (GOLD analysis project Ga0272449, IMG submission 198679) | Hot spring sediment microbial communities from Yellowstone National Park, WY, United States - YNP-CB-024-1 | ecosystem: Environmental > Aquatic > Thermal springs > Hot (42-90C) > Sediment...
CTGTTACAAACTTTCGTTATGCAACTCTTGGACGTCCTTTAAAGTTTGACGACTTTAAGGACCATGTTATGATGCCTCTGTACGAGTATACTCATAGTGCGACTGGTAAAAGCTATTGGGCTGGTGCCGCCATACGATATGCTTCAGATACTGAGGCGTTTAACTTTGGCGTCTACGTCCACATGAGCCCTTGGAAATTCTGGGATGGTATGGGTGAAGAACTGTCTCATGATTTTGCCATGGGATATATTTCTACAGCAGCTGCCATATGGGCTGATGTGGGAGCTTCTGCTTGGAGGATATACGATGCTCATAAAGCAATTGAGTGGGCGAAGCGTGAAGGACGAACCTCCGGGCTGACTCAAGCAGAAAACCTTTACAGAAGCGCAGTAGAAGCCTTTGAAGCTGGCAGATATAAGATGGCTTGGTCTTATGCTAAACAAGCCGAAAAAGCCGCCGAAAACGCTTTTGCCCCAAACTATACGCCGTTATTCGTTGTTGCTGCAACAATTCTTGTGGCTTCTGGAGCCGGAGTCTACTGGATACGCAATAGAAAGAACAAGAAAGAGGAACAGCAAAGTGCATAAGTTGAAGACAGCCATGTCAATTATATTGCTGTTAACATCATGCTTATTATTCATTCAAAAGGTTAACGCCATCGAAGGTGAGGCTAAAGTTTACATAGTTTGCTTAAGCGGCGTTCCGGGGCATTGGACGGACAACCCCTCGCGCGTAAAGGACGGAGCGTTGGAAGCATGTATGCTAAAAGGAGATTATATAGAGGGTAACTTGCCACGGGCTCATCCTAAAAGAGGAGTGAATTATCCGCCATATTATGATGCAAAACCAATAGTGGTGACTGGGTGGAGCCTCTATGAAACCATAGTTACAAGTTTCAGCGGAGTCATCCTCGTAAACACTCATGGCGAATACCTACCAGTACCGGGAAGTTATAGCAAAGAGCAATGGGTTGACAAAATAGCTGAGGCTATGTTAAACAGAAGACTAACATGGGTTCACACAGGCGGATACACGTTCTACCGTACATGGCATCAACAATCCGGAGAAGGTGGAGAGTGGACAGAATACGTAGGCGGAAGAATCGTGGGCGCTGGCTTCAGAAGACTCATGACACACATAAACAAGACTAACGTCGACTTGTGGCCTCCTGCAGGTTATGAGAATGCCCTCACCGCATTCTCGATACTATATCACAACCAAATAGGTTTGAGTTGGGTCTATGATGGCACCCCTGTTACAAACTTTCGTTATGCAACTCTTGGACGTCCTTTAAAGTTTGACGACTTTAAGGACTATGTTATGATGCCTCTGTACGAGTATACTCATAGTGCGACTGGTAAAAGCTATTGGGCTGGTGCTGCCATTGTTTTCACGAAAGGTGGAGCGAGATATAATGTAGCTGGAAGAAGTGGCTCTGGAGCCTATGTCCACATTGGTTCAAGATATCTTTATGACGGGAACGGGACTCTATTAGATTCCGATTTTGGCAGAGGCTTTATCGGCACTGCTGCTGCGTTGTGGGTTGAATCCACGGGATTTAACCCAAGTTTTGACATGGAAGAGACTACACATCCACCATGGGGATGGTATAGAGGGACAGGCATCGCAGTCTATCCATCTGTCAGCGGAGTTTATCAATTCGATTCTCTCAACATTTATGTTAGGGTGAACTTTGCTTTTCACGCAGTATTGCGGGGCCATAAGGATGACCATTCGTTCACTTTTTGGGCTCCCACAGGCACCACTGGCTTCTTTATAACGAATCCTGGTGGCGAGTGGAGTGACGTTACTATGAGGGCTGATCTTGGCAATCCAAACGTTTCGCGACAGGGAAGAGGTAGAGGATTCGAGCTTAAGGGAGCTTATCAGGAAGGTGAAGCAGCATATGGCCTAGTAGCCTCAAGCTATGTTTGGTTTCTTGGAGCGTTACCTGTCCATCCTATTTGGACGGCCTTCTGGACAGGCGTCGGCGGGGTATTGCTGATGAGCGAATGGATTGGTCGCTGGGAAGAGCTTCAAGCCTACAGCGGAGTAAACGAATTCGCATCCTACATATGGTTTACTTATCTACCTCTAATAGAGAATACGTCTCAAGGCGATTATCGCTATGAAGAAGTATCATGTGTAGTTGCTGTGGATTTGAAAATCCCCATAAGCGGTAGAGCTGGCTGGAAGATACTGCCAATAACATACTTCATCACTCAAAACACTCAATGCAACGCTGCCAACTTGTACGTCACCGATACCATTGAAATCGCCATATGGACGACAGCTGGCGCTGGCCAGAATGATGCGGGAAGCGGAGGCGATGCTGGCAACAGCTTTTCCACCGCAACCATACTAAACGATATTCAAGCCACCTACTATGGTTATCTTGGCGGAACAGACAACGAGGACTGGTACCAGTTTAACGTCAACGTTGGAAAACCGATATACCTAGTAGTTTCACCACCCCCATACACAGTGAACTTCGACCTAGAGCTCTACAACGCTTCGGGAGCCAAAAAAGCAGAATCCCATGAGGGCCCTGGACTGGCAGATAGCGTGCATTATGTCGCAGACTCTTCAGGTTGGTGGCGCATTAGAATTTACAGAGTCACAGGCTCTGGAGTTTATAAACTTGAACCCGCTTCAGGCTGTCCCTTCCTCTACGTCTGGAATGGAAATGAATATGTTATTGACAACAATGTTTTGCCTGCTTCTGAAACAAGCAACGGAGCTGATGTTGAAGACTATTACAAACTGGAGCAGCCTCTTGTTCGTCGAGACGGCAAATACTACCTATTACTAAGCGAGTTTGAGCGTGAACACTCGTACTTTGACACGGTTAGGCTTATTGCTGTGGACCACGCTGCTGATGTGAACGTAGCCCTAACCCCAACTGGCGAAATCCTCACCTACAAGAACCCGTATGCACCAGTATCTGCCATTGATGAGCATGGAAACAGCTGTCTAGGCAACATAAGCTCAATAGACAACAACTATTATGAGGGCAGCCCAAGTAGCTGCCTCCTCATAGATTTCGGCAGCCTAGACACAAGCCAAGCCGCAAAGCTGGTTCTGCGAGCAAACCTTGAAACAATCCTGAAAAGCCCATGCATCCACGTCCAAGTTCTTGATAAGAACGGAGTGTGGAGCAGCGTAGCCGTTGTGCAAACACGCAAAAACATGTCCACCCAAATAATCGACATACATAATTACCTATCAAATGTTCTTGGCAACATCCAAATTCGCCTATACTTCACAGCACCCCACCGAATAGACTACGTAGCCTTAGACACCACGCCAGAACAACCCATAACAATACGCCACGCCAACCTAGTCTACGCATACCATTCCACCAGAGGCGAGGTTAAGGAACAGTTAATGAAAACTGACGGCGTATACGCTGAACTTCTGCCTGGGGAACAAATAGAATTGGCTTTCACCCTACCACAAAACACAAAACAAACAAGAACCTTCATCCTCTATATTAAAGGACACTACCACACCATAACAAACAAAAACCTTTAAAAATGGTAGAGTTCAGCCCCTCTATTTTCTGTAAACGATGGTTTTACCACCCCAAATTTGATCACCCATTTTAGCGTTAAAAGGCGGCGGGTCACTGGGGTTCGACGCCCAGAATCCGCCCAACCCCCAAACCCTACACTCGTACCCGCACCCCCTTGAGCGCCGAACGTCCAAGCTTAGGTTGCTCCCTCCCGGGCCTGGCCGGGTTCGCCTGGTAAACGCTGGAGACAGCTTCCCTACGGAAGCAGCCCAGCGACCGCCAGCCCCAAGGGACGGGTAGTCAAGGCTTCGGAAAGTGGGGATTTAAGCGTCCACGAGCGCCTCAGCCCCAGCTTTCGGCCCGTCGTATAGAGGGTTTACGGTACAGGGGACCCCTAGCCCCCCGCCTAAGACCCACCGCCAAACATTCATGAGCAAAATAAAACTATAAAACTTTACCCTAGGCTTTTTTGCAGCCATTCTATGTAAGGCTTGAACCCTTCTACAATTGGGATTGCTATTATTTCTGGGACTTCGTAGCTGTGTAGAGCTTTCACTTTTTCGCTGATTTTGTGGAATAGGTTTTTTCTGGTTTTCATTAGTATTACGTGTTCTTCTGCGCTTTCGATTTTTCCCTGCCACAAAAAAAGCGAGTGCGCTGGACCAATTATGTTGGCGCATGCAATAAGCCTCTCGTTGAGTAAAGCGTGCGCGATTTTTTCAGCTTCGGTTTTGTTGGCTGTTGTCACGGTTACGAGTATGTATTCGCTTTCCAAACAGTGTTCACCTCTCTAACAAGCTTTTTACTTTGAAGGTTGCATTTATCTTTGATTGGCAAAACGTGGCTTGTTGCGGAGTGATGCATTTGAAAACTGTTGGCGTGGTTACAAGTGGCGGAGACGCTCCTGGAATGAACGCCGCCATAAGAGCAGTTACGCGCATTGCCCATTCAGAGAACCTTCAAGTTTTAGGCTTTGAGAGGGGTTGGGAGGGCTTGTTAACAAACACTTTTGTGAGGTTGACGCCGCGTTCTGTTGGCGGAATAATCCAGCTTGGCGGAACAATATTGCGAACTTCGCGGTGTCTAGAATTCAAGAGGAAGAAGGGGCTTAAAAGGGCGGCTGAAACCCTAGAGAGAAACAAGGTTGACGGTTTAATCGTTATTGGCGGTAACGGCTCTTTTAAGGGCGCTTTAGAGCTTAGCGAATTTACGCGGACACTTATTGTTGGGGTTCCAGCAACAATAGACAACGACGTGTATGGTGTTGACGAAACTATAGGGTTTGACACTGCCGTGAACACGGCTGTTTCTGAAATTGACAAGATTCGCGACACAGCAATATCACATGAAAGAGTATTCATAGTCGAGGTTATGGGAAGAACAAGAGGCTTTCTAGCCGCAACAGTGGGCTTAACAGTCGGCGCAGAAGTAATACTGGTCCCAGAAGAAAAAGTGAAGGAAGAAGAAATTTTTAGGGTTCTACGCGAAAACAGCGCCAAAGGGAAGCGTTCAGGAATAATTGTTGCAGCTGAAGGCATAGGCGACACACGCAAACTTGCAAAAGAAATTCAAAAGAATACGGGCGCAGAGGTCAGACTAAGCATTTTAGGCTATGCGCAGAGAGGCGGAAACCCAACGGCTAGGAGCCGCCTTCTCGCAAGTTTATTCGCAGAAGAGGCTGTTAGGCTTTTGCTGAAAGGCGAAGGAAACAAGATTGTCGGACTGCAAAACGGCAAAATAGCAGACGTGAAATTGGAAGAATCATGCAGCAAAGAAAAGCCTTTAGACCTTAACCTCTTAAGGTTGGCTAGGGTTCTCGCAACATAACGCCCTTCTTTAACCGAAAAACACCTTTGCTATCTCATAAAGTTCCAGGTCAACCGTCTTGCGTTTACCCACAACATCCTTCAATGGAACAGAGACTATACGGTTACCCTTAATCGCCACCATATGCCCAAACCTACCCTCGTGAACAAGGTCTATTGCAGCTATTCCAAAACGCGTTGCCAATATTCTATCAAAGGCTGTTGGCGAACCACCACGCTGAATGTGACCCAAAACAACAACGCGTGTTTCTATGCCCAAACGTCTTTCAATCTCCTTCCCAAGATAATAGCCAACGCCGCCGAGACGAATATGCCCAAACTCGTCTATGCTCTCGCTGTAAACGATTTCTTTGCCGCCCTTTGGTTTTGCGCCCTCAGCAACAACAACTATGCTAAAGTTTCGTCCCCGCTCGTGCCTCTGCCTTATGTAATCGCAAACCTCGTCCACGTCAAAAGGTTTTTCGGGGACTAGTATAACGTCTGCGCCTCCAGCAATTCCCGCCTCTAGGGCTATCCAACCCGTGTATCGCCCCATAACCTCTAAAATCATGACTCTACGGTGGGTTTCAGCCGTTGTATGAAGCCTATCAAGGGCTTCTGTGGCTATGGAAACCGCAGTGTTAAAGCCAAACGTGTAATCCGTGCCAGACAAGTCATTATCAATCGTTTTGGGCACGCCGACACACTTTAACCCAAACTCGCCCATCTTATGAGCTACACTAAGCGTATCGTCGCCGCCAATAACAACAACAGCCTCTATCCCAGCATTTTCCGCATTAACCATTATCTTTTCTGGTCCGCCTTCATGCTTAAACGGGTTTGTCCTAGAAGTGCCCAGAATCGAGCCTCCACGCGGAAGAATGCCAGAAGCAGAATGCAGGTCAAGCGGCAAATATTCGCCTTCTAAAAGCCCACGCCAGCCATCCCTTATGCCGACAATTTCGTCGCCATAATGCCTAATGCCCTTCCTAACAACAGCCCTTATAACAGCGTTTATGCCAGGCGCGTCGCCACCACCGCTTAAAACTCCAACCTTCATTTACATCACCCTGAAAGCTAGGCTTTTCCAGAACTTCCGAAAAGGCGCATCTTACCCTTAACAACCTCTTTCATAGCCTCTTTCGCTGGACCCAAAATTTTTCTAGGGTCAAACTCCCTCGGCGACTTTGCCAAAACCTCGCGTATCGTGGCTGTAAATGCAAGCCGCAAGTCAGTGTCTATATTTATTTTCGTTATGCCCAATGATATAGCCTCCTTTATGTGGTCTTCTGGTATGCCCCTTGCACCTTCAAGTTCAGCACCGTATTTTTGGGCTTTTTCAATAATCCACTGTGGAACACTTGAAGCACCATGCAAAACAAGAGGCACATCAACCCTTTCCTTAATGCGCTTTAACCTCTCAAAGTCAAGTTTCGGCTCGCCCTTAAACTTGTAAGCGCCATGCGAAGTCCCAATGGCAACCGCAAGCGCATCAACACCAGTACGCCTAACAAAATCATGCGCAGCATCTGGGTCTGTCAAAACAGCCTCCTTTTCCTCAACGGTTTTCTCTTCGACACCAGCAAGCCTACCAAGCTCAGCCTCAACGGAAATCCCACGCGGATGCGCAAAATCAACAACACGCTTCGTTATGGCAACGTTATCCTCAAACTTTAAGAATGAACCATCAATCATAACCGAAGTGAAGCCAGCATCAACACAACGCGAAACAGTCTCGAAATCCTCCCCGTGGTCAAGGTGAAGCGACATTGGAACAGAAGTGGATTCAGCCGCAGTCCTAACAATTTTTGACAGGTAGGCTAAACCGCCATATTTCAAGGCGCTTGGCGTAACAGCAACTATAACTGGCGATTTTTCCTCAACAGCAGCCTCAAAAACAGCCAAAAAACTTTCAAGGTTCTGAATGTTAAAGGCGCCCACGGCATACGCTCCACTTTTAGCCTTTAATAACAACTCCTTATTCGTGACAAGCATACAGTTCACTGCATTGTGATATTAATTCTGAATCATATAAATGATTTACATACCCTAAAACATGATTCTGCATCCATAGTTCATATCAGAATTTCAACAAAATCGTACCCGCAGCCCTTTTAGTGAAACTTACCTAGAAGAATGAAGGATGCAACCATAACCACGCAGACTGTGGCAATAACTATTGCGAGAAAGAGCATCTGTGGGACTCCAAAAATGTAATGCTCAACTTCATAATTCAAAGTCACAAGCTTATCCACGGAAGAGCCAACATTAGAAAAACGCAGAACACAATCGCCCTCAAAATCGCAAACAAAAGTATAATGAAAATAACCTAAATCTCCAAAATCCCTAACAGTCCCGTTCGGAAAAACCAAGCAAAAACGTATCGCATTATCACCCCCAACAACCGTAAAACTTATCAAAACACGATCTTCAACCGCAAGCTTCAAAACCCTCGTTGCCTCTTCGCCGCCAAGCACAGTGAAGCTTGTCGAAGTTGCTGCCGCCAACTTAACAAACATAAACAAAACCATGAAGAACAAAATCAGATGCGGCAGCGAATTCCGAACTGGAACCATATACACTTTTTAAACAGCAAAACCAATAACCATTACGAAGCAAGAATATAGAATAACAAAATTAATCTAAAACGACAAAAACACAAACGCCCCAAAGCAAAACTAAAAAACGCTTTTACAAATTCAAATCATTGGCGCATTTTGTTCCGAATTCCTCAAAGCTCACGATGTCTTTCAGCTTTTTTCTTCTTCTTATTAGGTGAAGCATTTTGCCTTGAACGTCAAACTTTGCGCGTGGATAACCAACAGCCAGCAAAGCAATAACGCGATAGTTTTCTGGTAAGCGTAGAAGCGCCTTAACAAGTTTCTCGTCAAAGTCTCCAACCCAACACGTGCCCAAACCTTCGCTTGTAGCTGTTAAAACGATGTTCTGCATGGCTATTGCAACGTCAACAACGTGCCACCTCGGCGAAGCCCTTTCATCACCGCAACCAACAATCACAACTGGGGACTCAACAAGAAAGCGCGCAAACCTTCCACTTTCGGCAATTCTCCGCCTCTTCTCATAATCCGTTACAACAACAAAATGCCAAGGCTGAACATTACCAGCAGAAGGCGCCAACCGCGCAGCCTCAAGAAGCTTCATAAGCTTATCCTTCGAAACAGGCGTTGAACCATAAGCACGAATCGAACGCCTCCGCTGAACCGCCTCAAACACGTCCATCAAGCAACACCAAATCACTATTAACCTCAACTCACCATTAAATTTTACACAACTTCTACCCAAAACCAAAAAACACACTTAGGCGCGGGGTGCGGGATTTGAACCCGCGCGGCCATTGCTGACCACAGGCTTAGCAGGCCTGCCCCCTACCAGGCTAGGGCAACCCCGCATCGATTTAAGTCAGCTTAATCTTAAGGTTTTCACGTGATTTCTTCTCTTAGTATTTTCATTGTGACTAAGCCTAATAAGAATTAAGATTTTTGGTTTGAAAATTTAGTTAATAAAATCCTAGCCTCTCGAGATTTTCGGTTCTTTATGCGTGTAAGTAATGAGGAGGATTATTTCAATTTTTAGTTGGGTTTTATGCTGATTCATATGTGGCGTGTAGTTTTTTGATTGCTATGTTTTTTGCATTTCCCAGCGGGGTTTTGTTGTTTGGTAGTTCGCTGACTATTGGTCTTCTTTGTATGTGTTTGTATCCGCATTCGCATTCAAAACCTATTATTGCGTCTTTGCGTTTGATTTCTTTCCATTTTCTTCCGTTGCAGTTTGTGTTTTGTTTGTGGATTTTCCATAGGATTCTTGCTTCGTTGTAGGTTATTGGGGCGAAGTGTTTTGCGTATGCGAAGTACCATGTTGCGTAGATTGCGAAACACGCCCATATTATGGATGCAGCTATTTCCCACATGTTTTTCACCATGTGTATTTGTGTTCTACACGTGTACAATATGTCCAGTGATGGACATATCTATGCTAGGAATATTCTTTCTTACGATATAAGCATTATCTAAAAAACCGAATAGTCAAACCCAAACAGTCTAAAACTGCGCCAACACATCCTTCTTCTCCATAATATAACCACAATAATGACACTTTAAAAGCAGCGGATCTTCGCTTTCAACATAAAACTTCGCTTGAACAGGCTCGTTACTGTTGCTTATGCACGCGGGATTCGCACACTTAATAATATCCTCTATTACCTTTGGAAGCTGAACCCTCTGCTTTTCAACAACATTATAATCACGTATTATATTTATCGTCGCATGCGGAGCAACCAAAGCAATCTTATGCACCTCTTGAGGGTTCAAAGCCCTGCCCTCAATCTTCACTATGTCCTTAACCTTGAAACGCTTACTGGGAACATTAATCGCTATTGTAATGACGCGCTTCTCGCGACCAGTTATGCCCAAAATCTTGACGACATCCAGTGCATGCCCACCAGTAATATGGTCTATGACCGTTCCATCCTTAATTTTTGAAACATGCAACACTGTTTCGCTCATACTAAACCCCACTTTTTGGAGAAACGCTATATCGAAACAGGGATAAAAGTTTTTAATTTAACGTATCCGCCCTTTTGTATCTGAATAAAAAGGTTATTTAGGAGTTGCGCAAATCTGTTTTGGGTGCTAAAATGGGGTTTGAAGGAAGAGATATAATCTCAATCAAGGATTTTTCAAGAGAAGAAATCGATTACATTTTGAGGATTTCTAAAGCTATGGAACCGTTAGCCCAGAAAGGCTCAGACATGCTTAAAGGAAAAATTTTAGCCACACTGTTTTTCGAGCCGAGCACGCGGACACGCTTAAGTTTTGAGGCGGCAATGCACAAGCTGGGTGGTTCAACCATAGGCTTTGCAGAAGCAGAAATTGCCTCTGTTAGGAAAGGCGAAAATCTTGCGGATACTGTCCGCACGGTTGAGAATTACGCGGATGTAATCGCTATTAGGCATCCGCTGGAGGGTGCAGCGCGACTCGCAGCAGAATTCGCAAACGTTCCAATAATCAACGGTGGAAGTGGGGCTGAAGAACATCCAACACAAGCGCTTCTGGACTTATACACAATTGTTAAGGAGAAGGGCAAGATTGACGGGTTGAAAATAGCCTTTGTTGGCGATTTGAGGTATGGGAGAACAGTGCACTCGTTGGCTTATGCATTAAGCCTATACGACGTTGAACTGTTTTTGATTTCGCCAGAAACCCTAAAAATGCGTAGAGAGGTGCTTCAAACAATAAAGGAGAGAATTCCAGTCACGGAAAAAGCAAGCCTTGAAGGCGTAATTCCACAAGTCGACGTCTTATACGTCACAAGAATACAGAAGGAGCGCTTCCCAGACCCCGCGGAATACATCAAAGTTAAAGGCTCATACAAGATAGACTTGCAAACCCTAAGCGAAGCAAAAAAGGATTTAATAGTCCTTCATCCGCTTCCAAGAGTTGACGAAATAGCCGCAGAAGTTGACAAAACGCCACATGCACGGTACTTCCAGCAAGTTTGGAACGGCATAGTAACACGGATGGCACTTCTAGCCCTAATATTGGGAGCAGTGAAATAGGCGCCTCTAAACACGTGTAAACTTGTCAAAGATTGTTAAAGTGCCTGTGGCTTCGCAAGATGGGCACTTGTGTCGAAGCCCATGCCAGCTTTTTTTACAACGTGTGCAGTAGGTTAGTTTGCGGTTGTATGTGAAGAATTCGTGGGTGTTCTGTTCGACTATGCTTTTTGTTATAGCCGTCAGCTCTTCAGCGCCTCCCTTAAAATCTTCAGTTCCTATCACGGTTAGGCTTCCGCCACCAAGCTTGTTGAAGACATGCTTAAGCTTAATTGCCTCTTCGGCAAATTTTCCGCTGTCAAAGCTTACTTTGCTAACTGTAGAGTAGAATGGGGTTTCTCGAGTCCCAGAAAACCGCACTTTAGCAATACCATACCTTTCGATGTCTAGATGTGCGAGGCGCTCTGAAGCCTCAAAATCTGGAAGTAAAGCCATAAACAACCGCTTTTTGCGTCTTCCAACCTTATTTAGATAGTCTGTGGCTACTTGTAGAACTTCGGCGGCGAACTCCAAGGCTTTTTCGTCTGTAAATTGTGCTTTACTAAATGCTTCTGCCGCCTCCCTCAGTCCAACCATGTTTATTATACGCGAACAGCTATCCAGCCTAAAATAATGGTCTCCATCAATGTCCTGCATGAGAAACGGCAACAAGCCGCTGCATCTCTGCCTTAAAGCCTTATCCTTAATTTCAAGGGCTCTTGCAACCATCTCCAGCCTTTCTTTCAGAATTTCAAGGAATTTTCGCTTGTCCCCTTCAGATTCGTTAACTATGCGCGGCACGTTTACATTGACATGTCCCAAGCATCCAGTACGCAAAGTGTCAATTTCCCAGTCGCCCTCCATGTCTATGTTTAACTTAAAGCCAGAATGCGAAAAGACAGCGGTTTCTAAGCCTTTTGTGGAATTGTTGGCGAAGTAGGGTAGGCTACGCTCTAATGCAAGTTTGTGCGCTTTAATTATTAACTCGTGTGCTTTATCGTTTGTAAACGCTTCTGAACGTAGCTTTATTATTAATTTCGGGTTAAGCAGTGGTTTTTGGGCGCTTTCCTCGGCGAATATTTCAATTAGAAGCGAAGCCAAAAGCTGAATCTCAGCGTGAAAGTCGCCGTACTTGCCGGTTTGTTTTCCATCTGCGCCGATTGCTGGTTTTTCCCTTAAAAACTCTGGAGTGGTAAGTTCTAAGCCTAAAGAAAAATCTTCTAGCTGACTTGCATTCAACACGAAAATCCTAAGCGCCTCCTTAACATCATGTGGACTCATGTCCTTCGCGAACGGCGCTAAGAAAACGTTGAAGTAATCAATTGTTTGGCTTCCAGCGATTTCCTTAGCCGAGTTTTGAATGACATTAAGTGTTAGAGACAAGGCGGAATGGAGATTTTTTGGTGGCGGACAGGAAATTTTATGCACATCTAATTTTTCAAGGTTTATGCCTTTCTGAAAGAAAAACCTTAAATCGTGCATGACTTCGCTTGGCTTTAACGTCCATGAACTCAAATTTTTTATGTGAAGCGCCCCGGACAAGTGTGCGTCGGCAATATCTCTTGGAAAAACATGCAGAAGCATATACTCCTCCAAAACAACCGCACCAGCACTCTCGTGTATGGAAGCCTTTTTTTGGGAACCCTTGCTTTTTGATTCTATTAGGTTTGTCACGTCGTAGATGGGTAGCCCTAAACGCGTGAGCCTATGGCGATATTCTTCTAAGCCCTTTTCTATTAGGATTGCATTGACGAATTCCCTAACTAGCGGTGCCGTTAAATACTTTGTTTTCGATTTAAGTAGACGTTTTTCAGCTTCCTTGGCAACTTTTTGAGCTAAGTCGTCTGGCATTTTCGCCTCTTTTACAAGTGCATTTGCAATTTTGTTAGCGTCAAACTCTTCTAGAGCTAAACGTGAAGTGCGAACAATTAGTCCCCTTGGTTTCACGGCTCTCTTTTCAATTCTTTCTGCAACGTCGAGAACCATTTTCCCCAGGTCTGTTAGGCAATACTTCTTTGATTCGACATCCGCCTCAACCAAATCCGCCTTTAGCAAAAACTTCAAATGGTAAGCGAATCTGCCAGCATCTCTGCTTGGACTCATTTTAAGCGAGTTCATAAGCTCAGTATAAGAAAGCGAACCCTTATCAAAAAGCAAATTTAAAATCTGCAGTCGAACAGGCGAAGAAACAGCCTTGAGCACCTTAACTCCACGCACACGCTGACCAGCAGACATCTCCAATCAACCCCTCAAGCATAAGGTGCAGAGTAAGGGTTTAAAGGTTAAGACGCACTTTATTTAAAATGCTTTCCAAAAAGAGGGGCTGTCGGCTAGCTTGGTCTAGGCTTGGAGCCTCGGGCGCTCTAGACCCCGGTTCAAATCCGGGCAGCCCCACCACTAAATTATAAAAGTCTTGCAAATTCGCTATGTAACACTGTTGGGGCTATGATGGCGGCGGTCTTCTTCCTAAAACCACTGTCAAGTCTTGTTGTTGGTTTCCGCTAATGACAGTCACTATTACCGTTTCTCCGGGTAAGGTGTTTTCTTCAAGGTAGCATGCCAAATCATCTACATTTATAATTCGTGTTCCGTTTAGGGCAATTATTATATCGCCTATGCGGACACCGCCGTCACGCGCTGGACTTGGGTCTAAATATCCCATCACTCGAACTCCATAGGTTACGCTTGCACCGATTTGCTGTGCCAAATCATAATTCATGTCCATCAACTGCAAGCCCAAATAAGAGTGCCCATCATAAGAACCGTTGTGTATTAGAGAGGCTATTTCCCTAAGTATGGTGTTTGATGGTATGGCAAACCCAAGTCCCTGCGAATCACGGACTATTGCTGTTGTTACTCCAACAACTTTGCCGTTAAAGTTCAGTAGTGGACCACCAGAGTTTCCAGGGTTTATGGGCGCGCTTGTCTGTATTATGCCCGCTATACTGAAGCCTCCAGTATAAGTTTCCTGAATTGTCCTGTTTAATGCGCTTATCACACCAGTCGTCATCGAACCAAATAAGCCGTAGGGGTTGCCTATGGCTATGACTGGGTCTCCAACCTTCAATGTTGATGAGCTGACGATTTCTAGTGGTTTAAATTCGCTTTCTGGAGCATCGGGCACTATTAGAACGGCTAAATCCGCGTATGGGTCTGTTCCATTTATCACTGCAGCGTATCCATTTCCGCTTGAGAAGGTTACGCTTCTACTCACGGTGCCATGCACAACATGATAATTTGTGATGATAACCATTAAACCCGAGTAGTTATATACAAAACCAGAACCTTGAACAGTCGTGCCATTCGCCAGTCTTCCACGAACCATAACAACGGAATCTTTTACCCGCAGATATAACTCTGCAAGGTTCACGCCGTCTTGAGTTATGTTCACGTACTCGTAAACAACTGTTTGGTTGCCAAGTATCCTAGAAACTTGATTCTGGAGATCTGAAATGTCGTTCCTCAAACTTTTGATTTGTGTGGAAACGACATAGTACGTCGCCAAGCTTCCAACAAGTAGCCCTAACAGAAAAATTGCCGCTAGAAAAGCTGTAAAAGACCTAGTATAACGTCTACCAAATTCGTCGCTCAAATTATTCACCTCACATTTGTGAGGAATGAGGAATCATCCTTAAAAATAAAAGTTCTGCAGAAAAGCAACAACGCTCTACCACAGTTTATTCCTTAAGCAGCCATAATGCAAATGCGGTGAGTAAAAGCGAGGCTGTTGTGGCTATGATGAACGGGTGGTATGGTGAAATTGAGTAAAGAAAACCGCCGATGTAAGGCGCCAAAACAGAAACAAACATACTTATAGTTTGTGGAATAGCCACCCACCTAGCTCTACTCGATTCGGGGGCTGTCGGTCCAACAATTGCACTCATTAAGGACCATGTCATGTAGGAGCCGCCAGTTAAAAAGAAAACCAATGTTAGTATGTGGAAGTCGCCAAAAAGCATAAGCAGAATAAGCGAAATGCTGCAAAGAACCAGTGATGCGGCAAGCACATAGGCTTTTTTCCATTTGTCGCCGACCTTACCTAGGAGTATTCCAAGAACCGCTGAACCGAAAAATGAAATTGAACCAAAAATTCCTATTTCAAACTCTTGATAGCCATAAATGTCCGAAAGGAAGCTTGGAACAAAGGGTCTGAAGAGCATTACAGTGAACATTACCAAAGCAAAAAAAGCTGAAAAAATTAGAAGTTTCCTAAAGCGAATTAGCCTACGTAGGGGAAGAACATCTCCATGAGAATTTTCAATTTTATGCCGTGCTCCTTTTTGGCTGCTGGTGAAGACGAGAATTAAAGCCGCCAAAGTGTAAAGGATAGCGACGGAGTAAAAGACAAGGTGATATCCCACAACTTCAGATAGGTAACCGCCAATACCTGGAGAAAAAATGTACCCAAGAGACCACGCCGCAGAAAGCGCCATAAAACTTGAAGATAGCCTACTCTTGTCCGCGGATGTTACAACATAAGCTGTTGTTGTTGGACCGCCAAGCCAGAAGCCCCAAAGAACCATTCCGGGCAAAGCATGAACCCAATTATTAGCAACCGAGAAAATTATTGGTGCTGGAATCCATGCGACCCACCCTGCAATCATAATCTTTTTTCGGTCATACATGTCGGCTAGCATTCCAGCCGTGAAAAGTGTTATGGCTGCAGATAGGCTCATTACGGCATAAAGTATTCCAAGTTCAACGGGGTCTGCTCCAAGCCTTCCCGTCAAATACTTTGGCAACGTATAGGCGTAAAGTCCATCACCAAAAGAGCCGATTAAGTTACATGCAAAAATTAGTCTTAAATCCCTGTTTAAAAATCTGAGTGAAGAGCATATTCTGGAAATTTTCGTGCTTTGGTTTGTCGCCAAGCCTTGAAACCTCGAGATTCCGTTAAAAAATTGGGAGAAAATTATTATGTTTTTCTACGTTTTCTTCAAGGCTTTCTTTACTTCTTCTATCGCCGTTTCATCATCTATTGTTGAATAGTCTCCTAAGGGCGCGTCTGTTATCAAAGCCTTTATCAACCTACGCATTATCTTGCCGCTTCTGGTTTTTGGAAGTTTATCCACAAAGAATATTTCACTTATGACAACTATTGGACCAAGGGTTTTCTTAATCAAATCCACAAGTTCACGCTTAAGCGCATCGGTTGGTTTATACTCGCCCTTTAAAACAATTAAGGCGCATGCCGTTTCGCCCTTCACTTGGTCTGGACGCCCAACAACCGCCGCCTCTGCAACAGCAGGATGCTGAAGAAGCGCACTTTCGATTTCTATTGTGCCGATTCTGTGAGCTGAAATTTTTATAACTTCGTCTCTTCTTCCAAGAAACCATATGTAGCCGTCCTCATCCATGAAGGCTGCATCGCCAGTATAATAAAAGCCTGGAATTCTGCTCCAATAGTCTTGCACGTAACGTTCATGGTCTCTCCAAAGCGTCGGCGTTAACCCTGGAAAAGGTCTTTTACACACAAATGCGCCTTCAGCGCCAACTGGAACTGGTTTCCCATCATCATCAACTATTTCTGCGTCTATTCCTGGCAGCGGAATGGTGGCTGAGCCTGGTTTTATTGGTAGCAGTTCTATGCCGTAGGGGTTGCCGACCATTGGTCCGCTGCTTTCCGTTTGCCACATGTGGTCTATAACTGGAATTTTGTCTTCAAAGACCTTCTTTTGGAGCCATTCCCAAGCTGGTGGGTTTAAAACTTCTCCAGCGCAGAATACAACTTTAACTGAGCTTAAATCGTGCTTTTTAGGCCATTCTTCGCCGTGTTTCATTAAGGCTCTTACGCTTGTTGGTGAAAGCCAAAGTTTTGTAACATTATTCTTTTCGACTATTTGCCACCAAACGTCTGGTGTTGGATGGTCTGGCGTTCCTTCATACATTATTGTTGTGCAACCGAAAAGCAATGGCGCGTAAACGACGTAGCTGTGTCCAACTATCCAGCCTATGTCTGATGTTGACCACCACATGTCGTTTTCGTTCATGCTGTAAACCCATTTGCCCATTGCGTAAATGTAAACTTGATATCCACCGTGAGTCTGAACTGTTCCTTTTGGTTTAGCCATTGTGCCAGAAGTATACAAAATGAACAGAGGCTCATCAGCACCCATCTTTTCAACTTCAGCGCTAAAGCCGCTGCCCTTTTCGACTGCTTCTTCCCAAAGCAAATCTCTACCAGAAATTAGAGGCAAGTCTTTCGCGCTTCTCTTTAAAACGATGACTTTTTCAACGCTTTTTCCAGCGGCTTTTAAGGCTTCATCCACAACTTCTTTGAGGTTAACTGTTCCACCACGTCTATAACCAACATCCGCAGTCACAATAACCTTTGGCTCTGCATCTTCAATTCTATCCGCCAAGGCGCCGTAACCAAACCCACCAAAAACGACAGAGTGAATTGCACCAATTCTGGCTGATGCAAGCATCGCGATGACGGCTTCTGGAATCATGGGCATGTAAATTGTTACTCTGTCGCCTCTGTTGACTCCTAAAGCTTTAAGGGCGGATGCAAAACGCTTAACCTCGTGTAAAAGTTGGCTGTATGTTAATACGCGTGTTGGTAAGCCTTCACCATTCTCATATATAATTGCTGCATGGTTGCCTCTGCCCTTCGCTATGTTGCTTTCTAGGCAATTGTAGGCTATGTTTGTTATTCCACCCTTAAACCACGTGAAGTTGGGGTAATTCCACTCGAAAACCTTATCCCAACGCCTAAACCAGTGCAGTTCCGAGGCGATTTCTCCCCAGAAATCTTCAGTATTCTCCAAAGCTCTTTTAAGCATGGACTTTAACTTCGGCGAATACTCTATCTTACATGTTCTCGACTTTGCTTCAATGGTGGACGTCAAGGCAAAACTCCTCTCAAACCATTTCCAGAACATGCAAATAAATATTTTAACCTTTAAAGACTAGAGTTTCGACATCATTTTCTTCGGTCAATTATATCTAACGCTTCTGGTCCAGTGCCAATAAGCACAACTGGAATGCCAACTTGCCGCTCTATTTCCCTCACAAACTCCTTTGCATCACTTGAGAGTTCGTCAAAGCTTCTTGCACCCTTACATTGCGGGTAAACGCTATCAAGTTTTGTCAGTGCTGCTTGCGTGGCGCCGTTGATTTTTACGGCTTTTTTGGCAATCTCAAAATTGAAAGGTGCAGAGCGTCTGTCGCGTCCAGTTCCAGCAGCGGTCTCAAACCATCCACGTTTTATAGCTTCTTCTTTTGTAAGTTCGCCTGGAAGCGGACCAGCGCCAACACGGGTCATGAAGGATTTGAAAACTATTAGAACTTCGTCAACCCTTGTTGGTCCAACGCCTGCTTCAGAACATATTGCTGCGGCGCTTGTGTCTCTTCCTGTCACGTATGGGTATGTTCCATGAAAAAGCGAAAGCATCAAGCCTTGTGTTCCTTCAAGTAAAACCTTTTTGTCCGCGTCTATCGCGTTGTTAGTTTCTTCCGCGACATCTGTTATGTAGGGCTTTAGTTCGGGTATGTCCCTTGCAAGCTTGGCTGTTCTGCGTACACGCTCTTCTATTGCTGGACCAACACCCCAACCAGTTGTTCCAATTCCCTTTAGGTGCGCGCTTGTCTTGTCTTGCATTGAATGCTTCTCCTCAATTATGGAGGCTTGCGCATCCACACCTATCCTATTCTTAACGTTTGTCTCTTCAACCTCTTTAAGGAACTGGGTGACGTGAACGTTTGAACCTGCACCAATTAATAAGCGGCATTTCTCATAAACGAATGCTGCTGGAACCATGTGCAATGCGTAACGTTTTCCTTCAAACCAAACCGTGTGAGCAGCATTAACAGAACCAGTCCTAACACAAACATCCAGTTTATCCTTCAAAGCTAAATAGGAGATTATTTTGCCTTTTCCCTCATCTCCCCAAAAGGCTCCAGTGATGACCATGCAAGGCACGTATGTCACCGTTGTGAGAATTACTTTAGCCTTATTTAAGATTGTTTGCCAAGTTTGTGTAAAAAGGCTTCCTAAACGAAAATTTTGCTTTAATCATCGCTTTTCGGCAATATCAGGTTTAGGTTTAATTGTTCAGCCCAAGCTATGCTTCTAAGAGACACTTTAAGCTCGTCCCTTTTCCCGTAGGGAACGCACCTAACAAAGGTTTCCTTGCCAAACTCGTCTTTCATAAACTCTAAAAACTGAACGTTAACTATTACGGAGCCATCTTTCAAATGGAGATTCACATTCTTGCCCAGGAAAGTCCTAGCTATGTTCAAGTTAAATCGCTCCATACACTACCACTCCAAATCTTTAACTGCAATTTTGCTCCAACAACGCCGACATACGAGAAGTTTTTCTCCTCTAAACATAATGTAAACTTCTATGTCGTCGCTTTTGCATTCCTTGTTCCAAGGATTTTTACAACGTTCCATCAAGCGAACCCCCACGCTAATAAGCCTTAATTTGTGGTTTGCGCAAAGTCTACTTTTAAAGCTGTTCACGATACGACATTCGTCAATAGCGGAGAGAGATGAGTTAAAGTGAAAAAGTTTCAAAAAGCCGAGGTTGAAGAAATTCTTTCGCGTTATAGAAATGTCGCTGTTGTGGGCTTGTCCCGTGACCCGTCAAAGGACAGTTACGTTATTGCTGAACACTTGAAAAACGAAGGTTTCAAAATTATACCAGTAAACCCTTTTGTTGAAGAGATTTTGGGCGAAAAATGCTATAAAAGCCTATTAGAAATGCCAGAGGAAGTTCAGAAAACTATAGAGATTGTTGATATTTTCCGACCAGCAAGAGAAGTTTTGCCGATAGTCCGCGAGGCGATTCAATTAAAGGAAAAATTTGGGAAGCCACACGTGATTTGGATGCAGCTTAGAATCATAAATGAAGAGGCGGCTAAAATAGCCAAAAAGGCAGGCTTGACTGTTGTCATGGACAAATGCATAATGCAAGAATATAGGCGCTTATTCAAAAGAAAGTGAGTTAGGGCTATTCGCTGAATTTTAGATGTGAATTATTTCTGGCACAATCTTCTCCTTTGTCACTTTCAACAAGCCCACACTAGGCTTTATTATGAAAGGTGGAACTGGGTTTGTCGGGCTTCCTGGGTTTATGAATAGGAGTTCCCCATCCCATTTTATGCTAGAATTATGTGTGTGCCCGTAAACCAGCACGTTAAAGCCATTCTGCTTAACAATTTCACGCATCTTATTCATACCAAAAAGCGCTCCAGGGTCATGCATAACCCCAATTTTCCACTCAAAAATTTTGAAGGAATTTATTTTTGGCAGTTTTCCACGAACTTCTGGTCCATCCATGTTTCCGTAAACAGCTAGGACAGGTGCAAGCTGCTCCAACTCGTCCAAAACAGACATGTCAACCAAGTCTCCAGCGTGAACTATGAAATCGGCTTTTTCAAAAACTTCGAAAACTCTTCTCGGAAGGTTTCTAGCCCTAACTGGTATATGCGTGTCTGATATTAACCCAACAATTTTTGTTGGTGTGGATTCGCGGAGCTGAAAATGTTGGGGTTGCTGAACTGCCATCCGAAGTCCCAAAGAATCTTTTGTAGCCTTGAAAATAAAAGTGCTTCTAAACCCCTTTAGGAAACTTTTGAAACAAACTTGTTTCCTTTGATGAAAAACCTTAAGTTTTGGGGCAAATCCGCCTTTACGCCTATTCTACGCGAAGAACCAATATCAAGGATAACGTCTCCACTTTCAACTATAAACAGCGGGCTGTCCGCTTTAGTTACGTCGACACAATTCAGCTCTTTAGTTACCGCTAAAGCCCTTGTCAACATGCCAGGACCACTGGTCAGCTTGTACAAGTCCTTTACGTTTCGGTTTGTTCGCATGACTTCTATGCCGTTTAATGGCTCTAAAGCCCTTATCAAAACTGCTCCAACATCGCCTTTCGGATGTGCAACTATGTTTAGAAGCCAGTTTCCGTGAACAATGTAAATAAACGTCTTACCGACATCAAGAAACATAGGCTCATTAAACCTCTTCCTGCCCTTATACGCTTTTGAGGCAGGGTCTCTTTCGCCGTAGTAAGCCTCTGTTTCAACAATTCTCCCAGAAAGGGTTTCTGAATTCAGTTTTCTAATTAGTATTTTTCCTAAAAGTTCTCTTGCAACAAGCGCTGGGTCTCTCTCGTAAAAACTTCGTTGCAGCACACGCATTGCATCTTCCCTTTTCAACAACAAGTTTATGATGGTGATTAGAAATTTAAACTTCTATCATCCTAAATCTCATTAGGTGTAAGCGTTGATAGATTCCTACAATTTCGGCGTTATAGTTATTAACGGCAAAAGTTACACTAGCGACGTTATAGTTTTCCCAGAAAGCGTTCGTGACGGTTGGTGGAGAAAGGAAGGACACAAAATTTGCCTAGACGATTTGAGGGAAGTTCTTAACTGCGAACCAAGGCCAGAAACACTCGTAATTGGAACTGGCTATTACAGTATGGTAAAAGTTTTGCCAGAAGTTGAAAACACCTTAAAATCTCATGGAATCACGTTAATAGCTCAACCAACAAATGAAGCTTGCCAAACATTCAACAAACTTTTGAAATCTAAAAAGCGTGTGGTTGGAGCCTTCCATCTAACATGCTAAACATTAAAGCTTAAACGGTTAGCTATCCTAAACATTAGGACAGTTGGAAGAAAAAGCGAGATGCATGTACATGCGATTAATTCGGGAAGTTGAAGGTGAAGTCACAGACATTTTAAGCGGCTTAATTCGCATAAACACAACCAACCCGCCTGGCAACGAGACTGAAGCAGCAAAATATGTGGCAAAGATTTTGGAGAAGGACGGATTCAAATGTGAACTCTTTGAATCTGCTCCTGGAAGAGGAAGCGTAATAACACGCCTAAAAGGAAACGGCAAAAAACCAAGCTTACTACTGCTTTCACATTTGGATGTTGTTGCGGCAAACCCGAAAGAGTGGAGCGTTGACCCATTTTCTGGACTTGTTAAGGATGGTTTCGTTTGGGGACGCGGCGCAATAGACATGAAATCCATGACAGCCATGGAAATCATGGTTATGAAACTTCTGAAAAGAAATGGCGTAAAACTCAAAGGCGACGTAATATTGGCTGCAACCGCAGATGAAGAAAAAGGCGGAGAAGCAGGAGCCGGATGGCTTGTACGCAACCATCCAGAAAAGGTTAGGGCAGAATATGTTATAAACGAGGGGGGAGGGCTCGCCATTCCAATAAACGGCAAAAGCATCTACACCATACAAACTGCGGAAAAGGGAATCTTATGGTTCAAAGTTAAAGCCAAGGGAAATCCAGGACACGGTTCTGTGCCAGGTGCAGCTGACAACGCCATATTACGCATGAATAAAGTTGTTGAAAAACTTGGAAATCATAGGGCAAAAATTTCCATAGTTCCAACAATGAAGGGTTTCCTGAACGAAATGGCAAAGGAAAACCCTATGTTAAAACAAGGTGTTTCGCTTTTGCTCCAAAACCCAGACATGGGCGACCAAATATTGGATATGTTCGCTCAACAAGACAAAGCTATGGCTGAAGAGCTTCGAGCCATGCTAAGAATGACAATAGCCCCAACAGTAATTCACGGCGGAGTCAAAGAGAACATTATTCCATCAGAATGCGAAGCCATTTTCGACTGCAGAATACTTCCAGGACAAAACACCAAAGAAGCTTTTGAGTATATCAAAAGCTTGCTAAAGGACGTAGGCTTAGAGAAGTTAGATTTTGAAATAATCCAAGCCAATGACCCTTCAGAATCACCAGCAAACACGCCGCTTTATGAGCTGATTGTAAATGTTCTTAAAGAGTTTGAGCCTAACTCTTCCGCCGTGCCGTTTTTACTTACTGGTGGGACGGACTCCCGCTTCTTTAGAAGGATGGGCAGCGTATGCTATGGCTTTGAGCCAATGCGCGCCGATTTACCCTACGGTGAGATTTTGAAAATGGCTCATGGAATAGATGAAAGAATTTCCATAGAAAACCTCATCTTTGGAACAAGCGTCCTATACACAGTCGTTGAAAAATTCCTTGGGTAAAATGCGATAAATGAAGCGTTATAACATGACAACTACCCTCCTAGAAAAACTCAGCGCTCACAAGCAAAATTTGGAAGCCCACTTCGAAAAAGCTTCAAAATTTCTAGTAAAATGTCAAATTCTTGAACCATACGTTGAAAAAGGAACGTTGCGCGGTTGTGTTTGCCCGTGGGAAATTGGTGAATCTGCAAATGAAGGAGCTTTTCCGATATTAGAGGATTTTCATGACACCCTCGAAGCGATATGGGTTTGGTCCTACTATACTAAGGTTTCACGCAAACAAACTTTCAAATCAAACATAGAGTGGGCATGGGGATACTTAACTGAAAACTGGAAGAGATTCATAAAAGAAGAAAAAACTAATGGAAGCTTATACGATTGCTCTTTTGTATTGTTCAGCGGAATTTTCTATGAGAAAATTTTCAACGATAATAAATATGAAAAATTGATTATGCATGCCGGAGCTCATTTAGAAAAATTCCTCAGAAAGTTAAAATCGACAAAAGGCAGAGAATATCACGACCCGTTTTGGATGACATATTGTCTAGGCTTGGCTGCAAAGCAATTAAAACAAGAAAAATGGTTTAGAACTGCAAAAACCTTCGTGAAAAATAAAATCGTTTCCGCAGAAAAGCCCTTCTCAAACGTGGAAAGTGAACCACGCCATAAGGGACCTGGAAATCACGATTTCTTTTGTAAAAATGCAAACAAAGCTTTAGCACTCACAGTTTGTTTGGATCAAGAGGAGGTAACAAAAGAAATTCTTTTAAAGGAATTCTTGCCTTGTCTGCCGAAAAATTTTGTTTCACGGCATGTTGATGAAAACGCTTGGAATGCGCACCTCGCCACCGCCATTGGGAAATCATATGTTTTTACAAGAAACATAGAGTTTCTGAAAAGGTATTTTGCAATCATGGATGAACTGAAAGCGAGAGATATTCAAAAATCCGCTGCACTTCCTCGTTCTCCATCATTTTTACGTAGAGAATCTTGGGTTACCTTCTTTTACGCTCATGCTTATGCATCAGTATGCAATTCTTAAGGGCTTATTAGCCCTTTTAATAGATACCCAAGGAACGTTTGCGGCAGTAGAACTGACTTTCCAGTTAAGCGTCTAAATAATTCCTTAACTTTTGGGGTGAAACCGATACAATCAAGAACCACCAAATCAACATTTTCTCTTGCCAGAAATTTGGCAGCTTTTTCAAAAGCTTTGCTTTCGCCATAGGGATTCGCATTGGTTATAACAACGGATAAGCCTCTGCTTTCCCATCTTCTCTTAATCTGCGGTACTTGCTCCTTTTCTGGAACAACTATGCCAATTTTTCCATCTTTCACACAGCGAACAATATTTGAGATTAGTTCGTCTGATATTAACAAAGGCTTTTTTGCTTTTAAGCTTGGAATTTCTCCCGTGCATAAAAGCAGATTCAAATCAACACCAAAATCTTCAAGCTCTCTTATGCACTTTTGAATTAGAGGAGCGATGCGCTTTCTTGCTACCTTAACTGATGTTCCATTACTTAATCGTGTAACTAACACATAATCGCGCATTTTAGGAGTCAAATTTTGATTTCTTTCTTTGTTAAGCCGTCTAAGGCGCCTTTTTCGATAAGTTCAATGCTTGAGCCTAGCATACTTCTTAAGGTTGGCGTTACATCTGTTCTGGGTGATTGCCCAATATTTATTAATCCTATCTTCAACTCTACAGCACTTCGTCACAATTTCACTAATGACTCTTCATAATTCAAAACAACGTAATTTTTTCCTTTCTTAACCACTTTATGTCCTTCCATCTCCAAAAGTTGTATTTGTCCATCAACTCCACCCGGATATTTCTCGTTTATAATTCCGCAAGCCCTTAAGGTGCGCCAGTAAGGAGTAAAATTCTTCTCGCCATTTCGTCTCTGCTCCTCAGCAGCGTTTGCGGCAATCCATGCGAACATACCAGTTGTCATGGGACAAGCAATTGTTGCCTTGTGCTTTTTGGCTAAGGCTATGCGAATCTCGTTTATCGTTATTAGCTTTCCCTTAGGCACTTTCCTCATAATTTCGTCAACTTCCATCGGCGCTGGAATAACCATAGTGCCCTCGCCAAGTTTGCTCATTTTTCCGCCAATTTTCTGCACTTTCGGCAGGCCTTTGCTATCCTCAAGCTTTTCAAACCACGTTTTCTTTTTCGTCAAATTCATCCAAACCCTAACTCATAATTGAGCAATCATTAAATATATGTCTTCCAACGGTTTCTATAACAATTCTGGGGTGAATTAGGAGAATGCCAGCAATAGAGGTTGGGAGAATATGCCTTAAACTGACTGGGCGAGAGGCCGGGAGAAAATGCGTAATAGTTGATGTTATAGACAAAAGCTTCGTTTTAATCACTGGACCGAAAAATTTGACTGGCGTAAAGAGGCGAAGAGTAAACATAAACCACATTGAACCACTGCAGGAGAAGATAACCATAAAAAGAGGCGCAACAGACGAGGAAGTCGCTGAAGCACTCAAGGAAGCAGGCAAAATCGAGGAGATGACGCAAACCGTTAAGCCGAAAATAGCTCCAGTTTAAATTTAAACTGTTATACTTCCATTTCTATCTTCAATACTAGAAAAGGGAGTGATGCATCACCTTATGCCAAGAAGTACCCCACCATGGGAAATTGAACGCAAAACAATAGTCAAAACAGAAGACAAAACAGACCCAAAATATGGACACAAACCAGAAGAAAGACCAGCTGAAGAATACATACGCTATGGCGTAATAAACCTCGATAAGCCAGCCGGTCCAACAAGCCACGAAATCGCCGCCTGGGTTAAACGCATCCTAAACCTTAAGCAAGTCGGTCACGGCGGGACTCTAGAAGCGTAAAAGGCGCCAGAGAAATCCCAACGTGACCGGCGTACTGCCAATAACGCTTGAGGAATCAAGAAAGGTTGTTCAGGCTTTGCTCTACAGCGGTAAAGAGTACGTTTGCCTAATGAAGTTGCATGGAAACGTAGCCGAAGAGCGGGTTAAAGAGGTCTTGAAGGAGTTTGAAGATACGATTTACCAGAGACCGCCATTACGGGCTTCTGTCAAGCGTAGGCTTAGAACAAGGAAAATTTACTACAATGAGTTTTTGGAAATGAGTGGGCGAAACGTTCTTTTCAAGGTTGGCTGCGAGGGCGGAACATACATACGCAAACTATGCTACGACATTGGAGAAGTTCTCGGATGCGGAGCGCACATGCAAGAACTACGCAGAACAAGAGCTGGACCTTTCACTGAAAACGAGGGAATAGCCACACTACACGAGGTTGCGTATTGGTTTAGAGAATGGCAAGAAAGAAAAGACGGCGAAATCCTACGAAAATTTATACAGCCGATGGAAAAGGCTTTGGCGCTTATTCCCAAAATTTACATTAGAGATTCAGCCGTGGACGCAATCTGCCACGGCGCAAGCCTAACAGCGCCAGGCGTGTTATCGCTTGAAACTGGAATAAAAGTGGGCTCAATCGTAGCTATTTTAACATTAAAGGGCGAAGCCGTAGCATTAGCTATGGCAACAGCATCCACAGAGGAAATCCTAAACATGAATCATGGCATTGTGGCAAAAACTGAAAGAGTGCTCATGCCAAGGGGCACATATCCAAAATGTTGGAAAAGCGGAGAAATATAAATGCAAAATAAAGCAAAAGCGTTTAGCCACTATTTCACTTCTGAGCAAAGGTCAAAGCTAAAGCTTGGGCTCATTCGTACATACCTCCGAGAAAGACCATTCGAATTTTTAACAGCCCCCGGCGTTTTTTCAAAGAGGCGCGTTGATTTGGGCACCAGGTTGTTGATAGAGTCTATGGTTCTTCCAGATGAGGGATATGTTTTGGATGTTGGATGTGGTTACGGTGCTGTTGGAATAGCAGCAGCAGTTTTCAACCCAAAATTGCGCGTGGTGATGGTTGACGTAAACGAGAGGGCTGTTTGGCTTGCAAGACAAAACATCCAAGTAAACAGAGTTCACAACGCCATAGTTAAACGCGGCAGCCTTTACGAGCCGGTTAAAGGCTTAAGGTTCAATTGCATACTCTCGAACCCGCCGGTAAGCGCTGGAGTAAAAACCGTAAAGGAAATAGTTTCTAAAGCTCCAGAACACATGGCGCATGGAGCCATCTTCCAAATGGTTCTTAAATCAAAAGTTTGCGGAGAAAGGATACACGGCGTATTTACTGAGGCATTTGGAGACGTTAAAGTTCACGCGAGAAAAAGTGGCTACCGCGTCTTAATTGCACAGAAACAATAAAAGAGCGCTCAAAACTCCCAAACAAGACTGTCGCGTACTTCTTATTACCCTTCAAAACGCTCACCATAATACTATACGCGTGTTTAAATTAGGGATATTGTTTGAACTATGAAGCTTACCGCGGCAACAATCAACATTAAAATGCTTATTGGTCGTGTAACCCTTTGATGTGTCTTGCTCATGACGAGTAATATGAAGGTGACAAGAACCATGAAAGGCACGGTGGTAAGGATTTCTTGAGTAGCCACAGTGAAGGGATACCCCTTAAGCGAAGCGATTATCGCAATTAATCCGAAAACCAAAGAAATTGTTATGATGTTGTCTCCAATGACGTTGCCAATGGATATTTCCTCTTCTCCCTCCAAAGCGGCGACTACGGAAACTGCTGCCTCTGGGATAATGCATCCAAAGGCGGTTATTGTGAGTCCAACATAAAACTCCTTCAAACCAAAAACCTCGCTAATAAGCAAAGCGCTACGAACAAGCAACGTAGTACCACCCAAAAGGGCAAAACCACCAAGGATAAGGTACATCCAAGCCTTCCTTGAACTGCCATTTCCATCCCTCGCATGCCCATTGTTCGACTTTCGAATTGAATAATGAATGAACAGAAAATACGCAAATAGGAAAACTAGCCCCAGCCACCAAGTAACCTGACCAGCTAGAATTATGGCTACGGCGAAAATTGAGCTTAAAACAATCATGAAGGCGCTTTCAGTAACAACCGAGGAGTTTTTCATTTTAAACTCTCTGATTAGACCGCACAGTCCAATAATTAATGGCACGTTGTAAATGTTTGAGCCTATAAGATTACCAAGCGCCAAATGAGAGGATTCCCAAAAAACCGCCACAAGCGAACTCATTAACTCTGGCAAAGCAGTAACAGACGCTACAATAATAGTGCCAGCAACAACCTTATTAATGCACAAACTGCCAGCTAGACAAACGGCGCCCTGCAACGTTTTCTTGGCGCCAACATACAAGAGCAACAAACTCACGACAAAGGCAACGGCGCCTAAAATCAAAGACTCCATACACAGCCCAATTTTCCACACACATCAAAAACCCAAAATATAAACCTTTCCGGACATAATCCAACAAAACCTTGCTAGAAACCATAATAAACTAAAAAATCAAATTAAACATAAGCGCCGGGGTCTCCTAGTCAGGTAGGGAGCAGGCCTGGAGACCAAAAAGCTTCAAACGCCACTAAGCCTGTGGCCCAATTGGGCCGCGTGGGTTCAAATCCCACCCCCGGCGCCTCAAACGTCACAGTCGAAACATAGGTCTTTTTCTCTGTTTGTCCAGAATACTTTGCCGCATCTCTTGCATATGGTTTTTCGCAGTAAGCCCTTTTCTTCTGTTTTGATTGGCGCTTGAGCGAGTTGTGGTTTTGGGAAGGTTATGGCTTTTTTGTGGCATAGGGGTTCACATGCCGTGCAGCCGTTCACGCATTTGTACGGGTTTGCTACAACCGCTTTGCCGTCTATGAATGCGAAAACGCCGTTTGGGCAGTATTCCACACAGCGCGGCTTGCTAAAAGGTGCGCAGCCGTCGCATTTTTCAGGGAAAATTGTTGGATACCATGGAGTGCAAGCCTTAGCCATATAGCATTTCACGCTTCCGCTTTCAGTTTTTTGCGGCAGTCATAACAGTATTCCGTTTCAAAGTTTGTTAGGAAGATTTTGCCGCAGTCTTTACACCGCACTTCTTTTAGCATGCCTTCTTTCATTGGCTGAACAGCCTTTAAGGCGTCTACCGCCTCTTGGGCGCACGGGCAAGGCCGCTTTACTCCGAAATCGTTTTCGCTGGTCATAGGCTATAGCGACCCGCTTAACACGCCGTAAAGTAGTCCAAAGGTTACGCTTCCAGCCCAAGCTATAAGCATGTAGGTTAGGACAACTTTCCATTTGGCTATTCTTGAAACTGCCAATGCGTTGGCTACGTCATAGGGTTGTCCCATAAGCCAACTGAGCAAAGCGCCTTTTGACATGCCTAAATCCCACATTGCTTTGCCCAAGACAACCTCGACAAGTGTAGGCGTGTACAAAGGTCCGCCGAGCACTGAGGCAATCAGTATTCCCGTGACTCCAGTGAGGTATGTTCCAACAATGTCTTCTGGTAGAAATGCTTCCACATAGCTTACTGCAATTAAGCCCAGTATGAAGAATGGGAGAATCTGTTTTGCCAAGTATCCCGCAAACTTCAAAGCCGCCCAGAGTCGCTCATCCAAGGGAGGTTTAACAATTTCTAGTTTTGCTGAGGCTGAAGCAGCGTTGGCTACTTGATGTTCTTCTTCTACGGCTTTGCCCCACGGCGTTTTTGAAATAATGATGCCCGCAGCCACAGCCACTGTCGCTGACGCTATGATGCGAACACCAGCGACTTCCCAAGAAATCATCTCGCCAGTAAGCAGAATTGTTAGAATGTTTGCGGCTGGCGCCATTAGAAGGAATGTTATCGCTGGGCCGATTCCAGCTCCAGCATATAGAACCCCGCCGAAGAGGGGAACCATCGTGCATGAGCAAACTGTTAGGAAAGGTGCCATTGCAAGGGCAAGTACATAGCCCACTGCTTTGCTGCTTCCCATGTATTTTGTAATTGTTTCTTTTGGCACAAATTCGTAGATTAAGCCTGCAACTGTGAACGCGAAGAGCAAGCAAACGGTTCCATGGCTAAAATAGTCTATCAGGTATGTTATGGGGATCTGCCATATTGGAAGCCCACGTAAATCTACTTGTTTTGACTGCGGCGCAAATGAATACGCCATTATGCGACTGTAGATTAGGAGGCTTATGACGACTATTATAAAGGCTAGAATTACGCCCGCTCTGATAGCCCTTTTAGTTTTTTCCTCCATATGCCCTTTCGCCTTCTATTTGGCTGCTTCCATTATCAGCTTCTCAACTTCCTCTGGGCTTGGAACTCGTCCCATAATTTTGATCGTGCCATTTATGGCTATGGCTGGCGAAACTAAAACACCGTATTTTTGAACAGCTTCCTTTGACATTATGTTAATTTTTTTGATGTCAACCATTATGTCAGCTTGTTTAAGCTTCTCTGTGGCTTTTTCCACAGCTTTTTTGGCTGCTTGGCAACGCATGCAAGGTGGCTCAGGGCCTATAACTTCAACTTTTACTTCTTTCATTTTCTTTTCACCTTGAAGAATTGTGAGTGAATATAGCAATATTTAAATATTGTTATAGACTTTGCTTTAAACGTGCATCAAAAATGAAAAACCTTGAAAAGTTTAGGGCTAAGGTCTTTAATGCGCTCGCCGACCCTGTGAGGCTGAAAATTCTCGAATGTTTGCGTGACGGCGAAGAATGTGTTTGCAAAATCGTTCCCTATGTGAGAATAGCTCAGCCACTAGTTTCTAGGCACTTGGCTATTTTGAAGGAATGTGGGCTTGTTAGGGACAGAAAGGAGGGGAACAAACGATTCTACTCCGTAACTAACCCAGCTGTTTTCAAGGTGATTGACGCTGTTGACGCTAACTTTGTGGATGCACTTGTAAAGCAAGTTGTTGAGCAAATAGTTTAGGAGGTTCTAGAAAATGGTTGTAAAGGTTGAAACTTTCACGGCTGAACCGCCATGTGCTGGCTGCCTAAAACTCTTGGAGTACGCGGACTTGATTAAGGCGAAGTATGGCGATAGAGTAGAAGTGATAAAACATATTGGAGTATGCGAAGAATTTGGCAAATACGGCTTAACAGTGGTTCCAGCCATAGTCTTCAACGAAGGAAAGATAAAGATTATGGGCGTTTGCCCGAGTATGCAAACTATCGAAGCGGCACTTATGGAGATGGGGGTTTAAACATGCCAGTAAAAGTTGAAATATTCACTTCTGAGCCGCCATGCTCAGGTGGAAGACTTTTACTGAAACTCGTAGAGAAGATCAAGGATGAGTATAAGGACAAAATCGAAATTGAAATTTACCGCGGGGTAAACCCGAAACTAAGCGAGTATGGCATAAACGCAAGCCCCGCCGTAATCATCGACAGTGACATACGCATTATAGGCGTTTGCCCAAGTGAAGAGACCTTCAAAGAAGCGTTAAGGGAGGCTGGTGTATAGATGGATGTTGAAGAGATTTTTAAGAAAATGGAGGAAATGATTGGCGAAAAGCCGAAGCCGCAGGTGTTGTTCGCCAAGGTTTACCCAGAGTGGCTTGAGAGGCAAATGAACGAGAGAAAATTTGTCATGGGCCTGCCGAACATACCCGACAAATACAAACATTTGATAATGGTTGCAGCTGCAGCAGCTTTCGGAAGCGAAATGTGCACTGAAATGTTTGTGAAGATAGCCAAAAGGAACGGAGTCAGCGACAAAGAAATAGCAGAGGCACTTCTCATCGCCAGGTTTGCAGTAGCATCAACAATCTTTGCAACTGCTACACCAGCCCTTGAATTTCTAACAGGTGAAAAATAATGCAAACACCAACTAAAGGAAGCCAGTATAAAGATATGTCTGAAGATGCAGCCGAAAAACCCAAGATTCTTCCCCTTTGTTATAAAGTTGCCGAGCACGCAAATGTTATCTGGGTTTGTGATGGAGCAGCCAACGTCGGCCAAATAGGACATGCAGTTGGCGTTTTGCTCACTAACTTGGATAAGGCCAGAATGTGCTGTACAACCGCTGTTGCGGCAGGCTCAAAACCCCATTTAGAAATAGCGGAAAAAGCGATGAAAAACATAGTTATAAACGGGTGCGGCAACAGATGTGCCTCGAAAGTTTTGGAGAAAGCCTGTAAAAGGATAGATTATGAAATTGACATATCCAAGTACTTGCAGAAGGTGCCCACACTCGACATATACGCTGCGGATGTCAATAAAATAGCGAAAATAATCATAGAAGAGGCGAAACTCTGACGAAGCTTGAGGTTTTAAGGATGGAAAGAGAAGCGGCCAACCAAAAAATTGAGCAGATTTTGGGGTTAGAAACATCACTTATAGCTGTTAAAATAGTCAAAATGGAGGAGACGTTGCCAAACTTAAAGTCTCCACCGCAGAAATCCCGCTATTGCCAGCTTCTCATGCTGGCTAGAAAAGGGCAAACCCTAATGTTAACGGCTGAGGATTTAGCATGCCCAGCGGCAAAAGCAGCATTAGGCTTTGCCCCCCTACCGGAGAAAATTGCAAGCGGGGAGATGCTTTGTTCCCTAGGCCTTTTCATGACTAAGGAGGCAGCAGCAAAAACAATGAGCATGATACCCCGTATAAGGCTTGGATCAACAAGGGCTGTGGTCGCCGGGCCTCTAAGGGATTTCCCTTTAGCATCAGATGTTATTGTAGTTGAGGGGCTTCCAGAACAAATAATGTGGCTCTGCCTAGCCAGAAACTTCAAGGAAGGAGGGCGCCTCAACTTCAACTCATCCATTTTCCAGTGCTGCTGCGTAGACGTAACAGTGGTTCCATACATAACAGGCGAGGTAAACATAAGCCCAGGCTGTTACGGATGCCGCGAAGCCACAGACACACCGCCAGAACACATGTTCATGGGAATTCCAGCAAAGCTCATACCAGAAATTAGTGAATCCTTAGAATACTTATCGAAGAAGGCAATGCAAACTGTTAGAGAGAAACGCGTATACAAAGCTTACATGGCGCAGTCAGAGGGAAAATCTTGGTGAATGATGATTTCTCCGAACTCCTTTTTGCAGATGCCCTTGTCAAAAAGATTGAGATTAAAGAGATAACTTTGTGCACGGCTGATCCTGAAAGGATTAAGTTTTTGGCTCAGGCAGATAAGCCCTTGGAGGATGTTTTGCCAATTCTTTATTTGGCTATTCCAAACGCAAAATATTCAGAAAAGCTCGGCGCATTGAGCTATGTGTATCAGCAGCATTTGATAACAATTTTTGCTAATGGCAGAATCGCCATGACCTATGTTAAGGACAGAGACGAAGCAGACCAGCTTGTTGAAGAAGCTAGGCGATTGATAAACCGCGCCATCATATACCTAAAAACTCATGGAAAACCCAGCGCTGAAACAGTTCAAGCTAAGAAAGAGCTAACACCAGTAAAAATTTACGAGCTACTGCCAAAAACAAACTGTAAAATGTGCGGTGAACAAAGCTGCTTCGCTTTTGCAGCTAAACTCTTAAACGGCGAAAAAACATTGCAGGACTGTCCGCCACTAGATTCCAGCGAATACTCCATGAATAAGCTCCAAATAGAAAAGATGAAGAATCCTATAAAGCTTATGTAAAGAGCTTTTAAAACATATTTAAATATTTTAATTTCACTAGATAACTCTTGGGAACCAGCAAATGTCCGAATCTAAAATTGATAAAAGGCTTATGCGCCTTCTAAGTTCTGGAATTTGCCCTCATGAGGAACCGGCGAAATATGCGGTGGAGTTAAGACAGCTTGCAGATAAAGTGGCGGGAGCTGATGAAGCAGAGAAACATTGCAGGGTTTTTAAAGCGTTGGCAGACACTACTAGGCTTAGAATTTTGAAACTTTTGGATGTTAGAGAGATGTGCGTCTGCGAAGTCATGATAGCACTAGATCTAACACAGCCCACGGCTTCACATCACCTGAAAATACTGGAAAACGCCGGGCTTGTAAAAAGCAGAAAAGAGGGGAAATGGGTTTACTATAGCCTTAAAGATCCAGAAACAATTAAGGCAGTTTTAAAGTTTTTTGATAAGGTTTAACGGACCTATTATCTCGGGGGCATGTTTAATCTACTAGATTGACCAGTATGAGCAGATAATTAGGTCGTTCCGTTTAAACTGCTCCTTAAGAAATTTTATCACATCTTCCTCTTCCAGGTAGGGGTTTCCCTTCCCGTCCCTTCTTAACGAGATACCTGTCTCTCTTAGCCTTTCACCACCCCTTGGAGAATCTATCAAAACATAGTAGGCTGGTCCGGCTGGAAGTATAAGCCTCAAATTGGTCAGTTCTCTTTGTGGTGACAAGCCGTTCTGCTCAATGTTGTAGACTATGGCTTTCGGCTTTAGGCTTTCGGCTAACTGCTTAAACTTAGCCCAGCTTCTAAGCTTTACAACGCCCTCGCCGCCTGAGCCTTCTTTTGGCTGCATTAACGTGCTCCTCTGAATAACGGTTATTCTCTATTTATGGGAAGAGCTCTATCTCCTTTTTGGCACCGCATTTCACGCAGACAAGCCTAACATGGGACTTGTCCTCTGTTAGCCCTTCGGCCTTCCATTCGTGGGCGCATTGAGCTTTGCCCTCTCTTGTTTCGTTCATTTCGGTTCCTCAGCATAAACTTCATATTCAAGAATTTAAATTTATTGTTTTTAATGCGTAACACTTATATATGTAACACTGTTATCTATATTGCGCGATTACAATGTGTGGACCAAGAAGCCATTGCGGATGCTGGCACGAGTACCCAGAACGGGGATGGATACAATTCCTCATCATGAGAGTGCTTTATGAAAAGCCAATGCACGGCTACCAACTCCTAGAAGAAATCGAGGAAAGAAGCCAAGGATGCCACAAACTTGAACCCGGCTCCGTATACACGCTCCTAAGAAGGATGGAGGAACGTGGCCTGCTAGAGTCACGATGGGAGAAAACCGAAGGAGGACCAGACAGACGTGTTTATAGGTTGACAAGCAAAGGAGTCGAAGCCCTAAAAATGGGACTAGCCTCCATAGTTAAACGCAAAAGGCTGTTTGAAGACCTTGTAAACTTCTATCATGAAAATTTTGAAAAATCCGTGAAAGAAGGAGGTGAAAAGCCAAATGTGTAAATGTTGCTGTGAAATGGAAGGGCATCATCCACACCACGAGCATAGACATGAACACAAGCACATGCACATGGGCTTCCCATGGCCAATGATGGACGTGGAAGAAGAAATAAAAATGCTGGAAGAATACAAGGAAGCCCTAACAAAAGAGCTAGAGAAGATTAACAAACGGTTAGAAGCCCTAAAACACTAAAACGCTAAAACCATCAACCCTCTCCTTTTTTCCTATTTAAAACTTGAAAAGGTTATGGAAAATGGATGTAATAAATTTGAAAAGGCTGGTGCAATTTTCAGAGGACAAAGGATTATTGGACACTATGGAAAAACGTAGACGTGTAAAGAGGGACTTGCTCAAAACACGATGCTTTAACCTTGTGCTTGTCTGCCTTGAGAGAGACCAAGAGATTCCGCCGCGTCCAGAACCCTATGACGTTTGCTTTTACATTGTAGAAGGTTCAGGGACATTTACGGTGGGCGACGAGAAAGCCGACTTATCAGCTGGCGAGATTGTTTTTGCTCCTGCAAACATTTCCAGAGGGATAAGATGCAAAGAGCAAATGGTTGTTTTAGGCATACAAGAACCCCACTAGAAGGCTATACGCATGGAGTATGCAATAGCAGTTCAAGAATTGACAAAGCGTTATGAAGAGGTAACGGCAGTGGACCACATAAGCTTCGAAGTTGAAAAAGGCGAGATCTTCGGCTTTTTAGGGCCAAATGGTGCTGGAAAAACAACAACCATCAGAATATTAACGGGCTTAATAAAGCCTGATAGGGGCAAAGCCTTCGTGGCTGGCTATGATGTTTTGAAAAATCCTATTGAGGCAAAGCAGTGCATGGGGGTTGTTCCGGAAGTTTCAAACGCCTACGTGGACCTTACAGCGTGGGAAAACCTAGCCTTAATAGGCAAGCTTTACGGTGTGCAGTCACAAAAACTTAGGGAAAACGCTACAAGTCTTCTAAAAGAGTTCGGATTATACGAGGTTAAGGACAAGCTTGTCAGAGCCTTCTCCAAAGGAATGAAGCAGAGACTCCTATTATGTATGGCTTTGGTTAACGACCCAGAAGTGCTGTTCTTGGACGAGCCAACATCGGGGCTTGACGTTGAAAGTGCAAGACTTCTACGGGAAAAAATAGCTCGGTATAATAAGGATGGGAAAACTGTTTTCCTATCAACCCATAACATGGAAGAGGCAAACCAGCTTTGCCACAGAATAGCCATAATAAACCATGGGCGAATAGCAGCCATAGATACTCCTGAAAACCTAAGAGCCCAAAGCATGGAACTCCAATACATCGAAGTAGCCTTCAACAAAACCGTTAACACACAGGAACTTTCAGAAAACCCAAGTATCACCAAGGCTGTGCCTGCAGGCAATAAAGTGCACATTTACACAGTTGACCCATCCACGGTAATAGAGTTCCTAGTGGAGTATGCAAAGAAGAATAACCTACGCATTTTAAGCCTAAACACCATGATGCCATCCCTAGAAGACGTGTTCCTAAAACTCATAAAGGGAAAGGAGGCAATCATCCAATGAGCAGTCTTACAGAACAGTTTAAGCGTTCCTTAGTCATAGCTGAAAAGAACATTAAAATCTACTACTCAAAAGGACCCGTCATAATTTTTGGGCTTGTTTTCCCGCTTTTTCTGGCTTTAGCCTACGTTATTGGTCGTAACATACCGCTTAAAGAGATTTTACCCGGACTGATTGGCATGACAACATTCTTTACAGCCACGTCTGTTGGTCCTTCAATTGTGCCTTGGGAGACCCGCTCGAAAACTCTTGAGAGGCTTTTATGCTGCCCAACCGCCTTATGGACTATAATTGTTGGTGATATGCTTTCCTCCTTCCTTTTTGGGCTTATAATATCGGTTATTCCTCTAACGTTGACACTGGCGCTAGCAATTGAGCCATTAAAATTTGTAATACTACTTTTCGGCTTAATAATTGCAAACTTGTGCTTCGCAGCTCTAAGCGTTTTGCTCTCGGCTTACCCGCCAACAGACATACCGGCCACATCAATGATGCTCTCATCCCTAGTCAAGTTTCCGCTTGTCTTTATAAGCGGAGTATTCATACCAGTGGATCAGTTGCCACCATGGGGAACAGCCATAGCTTCCATTTCGCCACTAACATACTTCACAGACATGGTCAGGCAGTTATTCCTAAACATTGGCTTTTATCCGCTAACGCTGGACTTTCTGGCAATTATAGCCTTCACAGCAGCATTTGCATCTGTGGCCATAAAGCTGCATGAGAAAACCCTTGCAAAACGGCTAAGCTAACTTGTTCACGAAACATGTGAATAAACTGGGAAAAGGATTTTGCGGAAAATCGCCATGCAAAATTTGGCTTGCTCAATTGCGCATAAATATTTAGTATTGAATCGTAAATTTTAAGTTAATAAAAGCGTGGAGTGGGTGGGTTATGGGAAAGAGTGCTTTAGTAACGCCTTTATACATTTCAGTTGCGTGGATTCTGCTTATCACTTACCAGTTGTTTACTCAGACGGCTGTTTCCACCGTTGTATCTTATATTAAGGTTTTTTGGCCTCAAGTTGGCGAATGGCTATCTTACAGGATGGATGTTATGGTTTTTGTTCACGCTTTCGCTTGGATTTTCCTCCTATCATCCGTCATTCCTTCCGTTCTGCTTGGAAAGTATAGAAGCGTTCTTGCTCAGTTTGCAGTTTGCTTGACATTGACTTTTTTGGCTTTCATAATACAAGACATTTTAAGGTTTTATGAGTTGGAACCTTTAAGCCAATTGTTCAACTTATGCGTGTTATTTGAAAATCCCATCTTCGCCTTGCTTTATCTCTCAATGCCATACGTTTCAATGCTCATTCTGGACTTGTACTTACGAAGAAAACGTTTAGAAGACGAGGAATTTGAAAAGATTAAAAACATTTACAAGAACCAAACGACAACAAACTCAAAAAATAACCATTAGAAGATAAGGTTTAAATTTACTATTTCAACCTATTCTTTTGGCGTCTCAAACCACAACTAGCCCTGGTAGTATAGTCCGGTCTAGTATAAGAAATAATAATATTCTAGAAGGATTTAGTAAATACTTAACAATTGATTTGGCTTTGACAAGGGAAACAGTAATTAACCATTTATGGAAAGTAAAGATTCTATTGAAGTACATAAAGAAACCAGTACATCAAATAACTAAAGATGATTTAAGAGCATTCTTAGAAATTGTTAAGAAAAAATACTCAGTAAACACTTATTGCTGTTTCATTAAAACTATTAGAAGATTCTTTAGAGATTACTTAGGTAAAAGAGAACTGGCTAACTTTAGATTTCCAACAGTACCATTTCAACCTAAAATGCTTAACTTTTCTAAAGAAGATTTGCAACGATTCTATAATAGTATTGAACATCCAATTGTTAAAATGATGTTTCTATGCTATTGTGTATCTGGATTAAGACGTAACGATGTTATGTTTCTAAAGAAAAACGAATTATACATGGATTCTAGGATGATAATTAAAAATAATGGCAGTTCAACAAAACATAGATGGATAACGTTCTATAATGAAGAATTAGCTAACTTGTTACATCCATATCTTAACAATAGAACCGATAGTAATCCTAGAGTGTTCCCAATAGATAAATGGAAAACTTTCAGTAAATATTGGAAGATTGCACAAGTAAAGACTGGTCTTAACATTACTCCTAAAGATTTACGTGATTGGTTCTGTGTTGAAATGACTAATCTAGGAGTATCTGACAGATATATTGATGCTTTCTGTGGTAGAGTACCTAAAACTATTCTTGGAAGACATTATACAGATTATAGTCCAAAGAAACTTAAACATGTCTATGATAGAGCAGACCTTAAAGTATTCTCCTAATTTCCCTATTTTTTATTAAAAACAAAAGGATAACAAATCTAAATGTTTCTCTATTACACGTAACCTTTCTTCAATAACTGTTAATCGCTTCTCTATTGACTCTATTCTTCTAATTAGTTCTTTATCCATATACTACCCCTCTAATCCCCAAGGAAGACTAATTAACAAACATATTAATATACCTAGTATATGGTTTTAGTTTATGGAATAATGGAACATTCAATATTTTAAGGGATTAATGAAAGGCTAATGTATAGGGAAAAATTAGTTATTTTTATCGTAGCAATTCGAACCAGTAGGCTTTAAGCTAAGTATGGAGATTTTAGGAGGTATTTTAACGAGGCTCTGGTAATCCATGTATTCAAGCGTAAACCACGTAACAAATCTCTGTTCTATTGGTTTCTTTAGTTAAAATCTCTTTATTTCTAGCTTTTCTATTTTAGCATTAGTACTAAAAACTTACTAGCTAAATCAATTGAGTACTAAACGGTTCTATTCGATATGTTAAACCAGTAAAATAAGGCTTAAAATAAGACCCGTTCATGAAATATCCGTATAAAATTTGATTTCGCTAAACGACTCTATTTTATTATCTATTAATTTTAAGCATATTGTTAGCATATCTATTATTAGTGGATTATCGTCATCATTCATTTAGGGACTGCATACTCTATATTGGAATTATTGCCCTATCATTCAGTTAAGGTGTTTCTTCATTTAGCCTACACAGTTAGACCCCATTGTTTACTGTAAGGCTATTAGCTTAATTGTTCCCACGTGTTTGTTTCATCATTATAATAATATTTTGGTTCTTTTCTGCGTAGCTTTCGCATTTTACGTTTACATTCTTTAGAACAAAATTGTCTTAAGCTATAAGTTGGATTACCACATGTTAAACATTTTCTTTTATTCAATATATTATACACCACTTATTATAGACCATTCATGTCCACATTTTTGACATAGAAAACTTGTTTTAAATTGTCTATTGCTTATCATACCGTCTTTACCTATTTCTTTTTCTATAACTGTAAACGTTTTATTTCTACTATCCCACACAATTAAATTTTGTACTCCTACCCTTAATATTGTACTTGCTCCACAGTTAGGACATCTTAGTTCTCCATAATCCCGTGTTTCTGGTCTAAGTATTCTAGGTTTTCTCAAAATAACTTAAACCTCTTTTTATCACTATTGGATTTTTCGCTAAGTTTTCTTTGTTTTACTGCTTTCATTATTGTAAGCAAGTCTCTACCACAATTTCTACAAAAAACAAATCTTAAAACATCATCAAGTTTAGCTCCACAAACACAAGTGTTAGGTATGTCTATCTCTTTAGGCACGTACTTGATTACTTCTTTCTCTTTAATGACTTCTCTTGTTTCCATATGTATTTTATCATTGTATATAGTGTAATCTACAGTTATTGGCACTTCTACATTACATAATAAACCATGTATATATGGGTCTGGAACAGTAAATTTAAGTTTTATAGGTTTACCTTCTTGATTATATTCTACTTGTATAGGTTTTCCATCTTTACTATATTTAGATGTTTCTCCATGCTTAAATTCCACTTCATCATTAAGGAATTGTATTTTATATGTTAAAGCTATACTGCCTAATCCGTTAACTACGTAAGACGTTAAAACATACTCGTTTAAAACTTGATTATATTCCTTTTGTGCTTTCTCTTTCACCAGTTGATTTTCGTATGAATCAGCTATCATGTTTGCAGTAGTGTGTAAACTTTGTAGCTTTTGGAATAATTCTAATTTTCTACCATCATATTTTATTTCCATGTTATTCACCAATCTCTTTCTCTATTTTCTTTTTAAGCTTCGCACTTTCTAACGCTGTCTGTTTTCTAATTTCCAATTGTTGTTGTAATAGTTTTTTAATATCTTCCAGTAAATCATTAGTTTTAACTTGTCCTTCTACAAATTTTTCCGATATTTCTCCTATTTTAACTAAGCCATCATTAGTTTTATTTAGTGTAGTTGACAATTCCGTTATTAGATTAACCAGTCTGTTTTCCATAAAGGTATAAATTTTTTCAACTTTAGAATCCACGTAACCTACTGTTGCTACCATTTTAACCCATTTGTCTTCAAAAATTTTGTTTTGAGCTTGTAGTTGCTTATCTTCAATTTCTGATAGCTTTACAAATATTTTACTAAATTCTGCTACTTGCTTTCTATATTTCTCTAAATCCTCTTTCCACGTAAATAAAGCATATTTGAAAGATTGTAATTCCTCTACTAACTCAATCAAAGTTTGCTTATAACTTCTTTCTTTCTCATTCATTTTTTATAATTCCTCCATAACTGTCTATTTTATTAATTTCTACACGTTTTCTAGGTTTATTTTCAATATAATACATCAATTTAGGGACGCTTTCTTTTAATGCTTCTATAATTGCCTCTATTTCTTTTACTTCGTTAAAACTAATATCCTTCATAACTTTCCATTTTCCATCTTTCTTATAACATTGGTAAATTTTAACCTTGTAAAATCCTTTAATCTTAACTATTGCTACACACATCCACCAGTTGTCATTTTTATAAATCGTTTTATAGCTTTGCACCTTAACAATATCCATAACTGGAAGTTCATCGTTTTCATTACTTCCATGTTTAAACTCACCATAATCATCAGCCAAATCCACACCATTAAAAACACTAAAATTACAATCTTCAACACTATAAATTCTATAACCAGTCCTATAACCACCACTCTTAGTTCTACAACTTGTTACTACTTTATCAAATAAAGCCTTACATAAGGCAATAAGATACCTAATGGTTTCTTTTAACTTGTCAAAATACACATGGATAATTCCATTAACCTTTAACAATTTAAGACATCTATCACTAAGTTTCATTCCTCTATTAGACACCACAACTTTAAACTTAACATTATTAGAAAACCTACTAATCCAATCTCTTATAATCCAACTAGGATAAATAATAGCATGAGAAAACTTAGCTTCTAATTCAATGGGATAATATTCATGTTTGAAATCACTACCGACACCTCTAACACTATTACGTATAAAATTGTTTCCATTAATAGACTTATCAACTAAATTTTCAAAGTTATAACCTTTAAGTTCCCTAGATGTAAACGCTAAACTATTCACTAAGAACCTCTCCTAAAATAATTCTACCACATTGCTTACACAGATACCTCTGTTTACGCTTATTTTTCTGCACTTGTATTCCTGCCTTAACTATATGGTTAGACCCACATTCTGGACAACGCATAGTTGTACTCTCCATATATCTATATACTTTTATCGTCCATATTTAAATACTTACAAAAAAATGAGTAACTAAAAGTTCAACTAGTTAAATTTTAGTACTAACATTATACACAAAGTTTTTATATTAACAAGAGAAAGTATTATACACAAAGAATAGGAGAAAAGAAAAATGCAAGTAATATGTCCAAAGTGTAAAAAACAAGGAACATTAACATCAAGACTAACAATAAGCTATGGAATTCGCTATCATTACTACTATGTGCAACATGTAGAATTCATTAAAGGAAAAAGAAAGACAACATGGCATTATCTAGGAAAATATGAAGATTTACCAGAAGATATTAAAAAGCTTATACACAAGGATATACACAAAGACTATACACAAAATAATGAAGCTCAAAAAACGTTTAAATCTAAGAAAGAATCCAGAAATGACATAGATTGCCCTGGTAGTATAGTCCGGTCTAGTATAAGCGGCTGTCGCCCGCTAGACCCGGGTTCAAATCCCGGCCAGGGCGCCATAAAAAGGGTTATCTGTTTTCGAGAAAGCATTATGAGCACGTCTAAACCAAAAATTATGATGATGAAGGTTGAGGCTTTCTCATAGGAAAACGGATGGTAGTTCTCCAAATGTTTGGCTACTTGACATTCTGAAGGAGTCAAGCGCGGTTTCTGAAGTTAATTATGAGGAAAGTCAGATAACAGCTAAGGCCTCGAGAAGCGGCTTGTGTGTGGCGTGCAAGGGTTCTCGTTTTCTTTGCGGGAAAACTCGATGCCCAATAATTGTTAGGGCTAACTATTTCTTGAAGAGTATACCGCTAATGCAGAGCGAAGAAGTCGCTGGAGCTTCACCTCCAAGCGTTTTTGTTGGAAGAATTGGCTATCCATACGTTTACGCTGGACCGCTTGTGCCGCCAATTAGGGAAGACACGAGCCTATACGATTTGCCAGAATTCTGGTTTGGAAAATCCATAGACGACATTGTTGGTTTTCGCTCCTTGCTCATAAGAGGCAAATACCGCGTTCACGTGCAAAAGTTTGAGGCGGCAGGCAAAATAATTGAGAAGACACGTGAACTGGCTTTGGCTGTTAACCCAGTTGATGTTGAGTTAATGTTAAAGAAGAAGCCGAGAGGCTTCATACTTTTAGATGATGAGGTTCAGCCCTTCGGTCCGTCAGCGCCCATCAAAAACATTCTGGTGGGCAACGCCCGATGGGACCACCAGATTGAGAAGGCGTATTACGACACTGATTTGAAGGCTGCAGAGGCTGTTACGGAACTATACGGCAAAGGCGTTCTTGTAACGAAAATTCAGAGAGCTTTCAGCGTTGGCGCTTTTGGCTTAAAAAGTAATAGGCGGCTTGTGCCAACACGTTGGAGCATAACAGCCGTTGACAGCATAATCTCAAAAAAGCTAATGGAAAAAGTGAAGACTTTTCAAGAAATAAGCGAATACCGCGTTTACGAATCGCGCTACCTGGACAACATTTTTGAAGTTTTAATGATTCCAAACTCGTGGAGCTATGAGGCTATTGAGGCTTGGTATCCTGGAACCGTTTGGAACCCAAGCGGCAAAAGCGTCGTCATGTACTCGGATTGGGAGGGCTACGATGGAAGAACAACCTACGCGGAAATAGGCGGATGCTATTACGCGGCGCGCTTGGCGGTTTGCGAACAACTCGTCAAGGAGCAAAGACAAGCAACGGTTATTGTTTTACGTGAGGCTCATCCAGGCTATATAATGCCAGTTGGCGTCTGGCAAGTTCGGGAAAACGTTAGGAACGCCATGCGGCAGAAGCCTCATACTTTTAGGAGTTTAGATGACGCCTTAAAGTTTATCGCGAGTAGATTCAAAATTCCAATTCAACGTTGGGTGATGCGCAGCGTACTTTTGAAAAATGCACTTTTCCAAAAGAAGATAACGGACTTTTTGGCAAGACAACCTAATTCACAGTTAAATGCTCAAGCAAAAGATTAAAGTCGAATGACGTTTAATGGGCGAGGTGGCAGGAAATCACGCGGAAGAAAAAGGTCGGAATTTCAAAAGCAATCCGTGATATGCTTAAGGGGTTAGACACTGCCATTTACGGTTTTGTATTGCACTCTTTTAAGAGCATAAACCGAAAAGTAAGGTCAAAGTTTCCAGTTTGGCGCATTAAGGAAGAAACAAGAGAGCATGTACAATCATCAATAAAAGTTTTCAGATGGATAATCTTGCCCATAAGCCTCCTCTACGTTTTCTTGGAGTTCTACCTCTTCGGCGAAAACGTCTTGGACTCAATGCTTTGGGGCTTAGCAGTTTTCTTTTACAGCAATTTTCTCCCGGATTTGCCGCCTATTTACCGGAGAAAAGCCAAAGACGATGATGAAATGGACCTTCCATGGTATAAGCGCTATGCCATACTGCTATTCGCGCCGTTGCTTGTCTGGATTCTGTTTTCAGGAGTACGCTTAAGCTGGAGGACCACTGAAACCTACCACAACTTTAAATCATTGATGGTTTACTGCGTTTTCCTTTTTTCTGTTGGCTTTTTCGCCTTCGCGAAATCCCCAATAACGCTTGTAAACTTTGTTAAAATTCTTGTTTTTCCGCTTTACGGCTTAGCTGGATATTTAACACATCTCAAGGTAGATAAAATTTGGTAAAGTATTATTCAATTTAGCTGTTCTTGATTGTTAGTGAGAAATAGAAACAATTTTATCCGTGAATGTTGGTGTAGTTGTAGATTCATCGTGCTTTACTCTTGGTGTGCTCGATGATCGAGCTCATAATTCCAGCCTTGTCATTGTTTGCTTCGTTAGCTGTATTGGCAGCTGCCAGCTTTTTCGCCATAAAATACGTCGAAGATTTTATGGAAGCCACTCGATTAAGCGAGGTAGCAGCCGGATTTGTAATTTTGGCTATTATGACATGCATGCCAGAATTAACTGTGGCTATTTTTGCCGTATACCAAGGGACAGCTGGAATCAGCATAGGCGACATTTTAGGTTCACACGTCTTCAACATTGGCATTGTGGTGGGTTTGTTAGCGGCTTTCGGTTCCTTAAAAAAATGCAGCACCGTCTCCTTAGTAGAACTTATTGATTTGCTTTTTACGGCATCTTTAATTCCCTTACTTCTTGTCGCATTTAAAGCGGCCAGCCCAATCGTTGGCGTGGCATTAATCACCGTATTTGCTTTTAGCTTTTATAGAATGAGCAAGAAGCGGAGTCCTCCCACTTCCGATGATGTTGAAGAAAAAATTCGGAGAAATAAGCGAACTTTTACTATTCTTTTTGTGATACTCGCTGCAACGGCAGTGGTTGTATTAGCAGCAAGATTCGTCATCCTCTCAGCATATGAAATTGTCAAACTGGCTGGTATCTCCCAACAAGAAATTGGAGCAAAAATAGTTGCAGTAGGCACTTCCCTTCCAGAACTGGCATTTGGCCTAATAGCTATGAAAAGAGGAAGAGTTCACCTTGCACTCGGAGATGCTATCGGCGCAAACCTCACAACAATAACTCTCGTTTTAGGCTTAGTTCTAACTTTTTCCCCTTTCACAATGGAACAAACGATTTTTGCTCAAATCCTTGTTTTCGTTCTCATAACAAATCTCATCCTCTGGAGGTACCTAACAAAAGGCGGAGTGACGCAAGTAGGCGGAATAATCTTAATAATGACGTATGTTCTATTTCAAGCAATTCTTTAAAGCTCACGTCATGACTTAATAACAAAACCTTTAAACTAAAATCACAAAAATTATGTGAAAGGTTTCAAGAAATGGATCCAGTTACACTTGCGCTGATACTTAATGGAGCAATAATCGTTATTGGCTTTTTAGGAAACTATGTTTTTGAACGAACAGGTTTTCCAGACATGCTCATACTGATAACTTTGGGCATGCTTCTTGGACCATTAACTGGTATTGTTAACGTTGAGTCTATAATGGGTCTAGCTCCATATTTGGCTGCATTAGCACTTGTCTTCATTTTGTTTGATGGTGGTATGGCGATGAACATTTACCGAGTATTTTCGGAAAGCCCAAGGGCTGCCGTTCTCGCGATAGCGGGTTTCGCGTTTAGCGTCTTCGCAATAACTCTAGTTTTGATGGTTGCCCGTCCGGACATTCCGCTGCTTTATTGCGTGCTTTTTGGAACAATGTTCGGAGGCAGTAGCAGTATAGTGGTAATTTCTTTAGCTTCAAAGATTGGTTTAAGCGAGAAATGCTCCACAGTATTGAGCCTCGAATCAACAATTACAGACATTTTTTGCATAGTATTCTCGCTGGTTATAATCGAAATAATACTGAGGGGAACCGTTAATTTGACAGCAATCGCCCAGTCCATAGCAAGCAGGTTCTCAACAGGAATCGTATTAGGCTTAATTTTTGGGCTAATTTGGCTTACCATACTCAGAAAAGTTGCCATCGCATCTTACGCCTACATGTTAACATTAGCAGTGGTGCTCCTGGCATACGCTTTCACGGAATTTTTAGGCGGAAGCGGTGCACTCTGCTCGCTCCTCTTTGGTATAGTGCTTGGTAATGAAAAGGAAATTTATCGCATATTAAAGATGGAGAGAACTCAAAGCGTGGTTGTCGATGCTGGATTAAAAAGGTTTGAGTCTGAAATTGTCTTTCTCTTAAGAACATTCTTCTTCGTTTACATAGGCTTAATAGTAACAATAAGTGACATCGCAACAATCATAATTGGAATAATCCTATCTTTAGCGCTTCTTTTGACCAGATTTGGCGCAGTAACAGTAGCAACAAAAGGCTCAAGCGAACTATCATGTGAACGCCCAATAATGAGCGTGTTATTAACAAGAGGATTGGCAGCAGCTGTATTGGCAACATTACCAATGCAATACACCGACCCGATACTTTATCCAGAGGCTGGTCCGATATTCCAAGACTTAGGACCGCTTTACATCAATCTTGCAGTCATAATAATCCTCGCCACAGCAATAATAGCTACTGTAGGGATTCCGTTGTTTAAACAGAAGAAGAGGCTGTAGGAGACTCGTTTTAAATCTGCTTGGGCAAAATTTTTATACAAAAAACTGCAATTATAAATCCGAGGTCAATACAGTGTCCAAATCGAAGGCAAAGAAGCAAAAGGGGAAGGAAAAGAAAACCAAATAGAATGCTGGCAGCGGCGGTCTGGAACTCCCCATTTTTCTTTTATCACAACCTAAAAAGCATTATACCTTATAACAGTAAACATTTAAATTATTATTGGCTTTTAAAATCTAGAATGGTGAACAATTGTCTCAAGAAATTAGACATTTATTGTTTCCATTTTCAATAAATTCTGAAAGCCGCGAAGAACCATTCACAGAAGATATGGAAAGAGTTGCAATTTTATGTTTCGCTGAACTGGAAAGAGCAAAGGGTGGAGGCTTAATCCTAAAACAGCCAGAGGAAAAATTAGCCTTTATCGTTGAAGGCATTTATCCATTCTGGCTTGTTCCATGGAAGAAGAGAAGCCTACTCTTTGATGGACTAGGCAAGGCGAGCTACAATTTTGCATATACGGTTTTGTCAGATGCAAAAAACTTTATGGAAGGCGTCGAAAGAAGCGCTAAGGATTTGGAAACATACACTTCTTTTCTGTCCGAAAACTTGAACTATTTTCAGCAGTCCCCAGCTAAGAAGGAATTAACGTTAAACGGTTTGATTACTGATGTCGGTATCCTCACTGAATTTTCCTCGCATTTTCGTGAAGCAAAGGAGCTTGAAAAACCATCAATTGACATGCTGAAATTGCCATTAGCAATGGATGAACCGCGCATATATTCGGTAATTCAAGAGATTGAAAACGTGAAAACCTTGTTTAAGGAAGAAGTTGAATCCCTTTATGAAAGTATGAAGTTTCTAAACAAACAAACACAAACGTTCACCCGTGAGCTCCGTGAACAAATAAAAGTTACAAAGGAGGAGTTCGGCAAGAAAATAAAGGAGCAAGAGGCCATAACAAAGTCGAAGGTTAAAGGCATAAACGAGGAATTCGACGAGAAGATAAAAAAACTTGCTAAAGATTTTGAGAAAAAGCTTCTTCCTCTGCAAAAAGAGAAAATTAAACTTGAAAGAGCAAAGGAGCAGTTGCAAAACAGAATTGAACGCTACAAGGTTGATGCAAAAACTTGTGCCACAAAAAAGGATATTGTTGGCGAGAGAAAATGGAAAGAAAAAATCAACCAGAGCAAGAGGGAGATTTCTGAAATAGAGAAGCAGATAAAAAATGTGAAAGCGGAGATTGAAAAACTTGAAGGAAACAAGTCCGAAGAGACTTTCAGACTAAAATCAGAATGGGAAAACAAGATTAACGAGGCAAAAAGGGATTTATTTGAACTTGAGGCAACACGAGATGCAAAGGTCGAATTTTTAAAACAAAAAGCGGAGAGTCTTGAAAGCTTGACTTCTGCAATAACCGAAAGAATCGATAAAACAGCAAAGGCAAGATTAGTTAATCTTAATGAGATTGAAAACCTGGGAATAGAACAGAAAATGAGAACGAAAACCTTAGTGTATATACCATTCTACATGGCTTGCTATCAGTTTGAACTGAAAAACCGCTATGTCATATTCGCGCCTTCATTCGCAAACAGCATAAGCCTAACAGCAAAAATAAAAGGAGCGTTGGGCATTGCAAAAATAAAACAACTTCTTACTCCACGTTTTGACGCGTTGACGCAGTTTTTAAGTAAGCTTCCAGCAGTGATTGAGCAGAATGCTGCCTTTGAAAGGGAGATATTTGAAGAGGGAAGCAGACTTAACATTTTGAAGCGAAGTGGAATTCGAGAAAAAATTGCCGCTGTATTAAAACAGTTTAGAGATGAGGGGTGGTTTTCGGAGAAGGAATATGAAAGTTTCAGCCAAAAGCTTGCTTGAAGATGACTACTTTTTGTTCAGTTCCTTGAATTTATTAATGGCGTAGTTCACAATTTCCATGGCTTGTTTGGCGTTTTTCCATTCCTTAAATTTAACCCACTTGTGAGGTTCTAGGCGCTTATATGTTTCAAAGAACTCTTGAATTTCAACAAGCTGGTGTTTGTGAACGTCACTTATGTCCATGTAGCCGTCGAATCTTGCATCGTTGACAAGAACAGACAATATTTTTGGGTCTTCACCCTTCTCGTCCTCAATTACCAGTGCACCTACGACGCGCACCTTAACTATGCATCCAACTTCCAACGGTTCATAACTTAAAACCATGATGTCAAGCGGGTCTTCATCGTCAAACCATGTTTGCGGAACAAAGCCGTAATCTACTGGAAAAACTACGGATGATGGTATTATGCGGTCTAGAACGAACGTTTCCCACTGGAGATGGTATTCATACTTGTCTCTCGAACCGCTTATGACCTCAACAACCATGTTTAGCAGTTGAGGCGGCTTATCGCCTGGTGGAATATCCTTCCAAATGTTCATGTGTAAACCCAAAAACAGATTGCTGAACCTACTAATTACCCTTTTTCCTCTAAAAAGGTTTCTAGTCGCTTTTAAGCATTCGCCTTTCAAGTTTAAACTCTTTTTCAGCATAATTCGCGTACAATTCCTTCCTCAAAGCCTCAAGCATCTCAATCTTTCTTCCGCAAAACTCCGCGGCAGTTAAAACCCTTACACCACGCTTTTCCGCTTCTTCATAAACTGGTTTAATCCTCAACTTGTAATTCAAATCCCTAAGAAAATGGTGATCCAAAACAAGCGTGTGAATACGTGTTTGCTTTATGGCTTTAACAAGGTTGCTGTTTGAGATTTCAAGGCTCTTAAAAGAATAGCGATAACCAAGCATGTAAGTCATTGGACCGTCAACAAATAGGATTTCGGGCTTCTCTTCAAGAATGAAGCGTATTTGCTCATCAAGCGATGGACCCTCAACATCAGACGTGAACAGAAAACCTTCGCCGCCGCATTTAATGTTGACTTCTGTTACATATCCAAGACGCGAATTCGTTCCATGGCAAACAGCCCTTGAAAAACTTATTTTGGTTTTTCCAAACTGGAAGCTTCTACCATCAGCAATTTCAAGTTTTTTAGGCATACCCTTTATCGCTTCAAGGAAAAATGCAGCTCGCTCCTTCTGGCTTCTGTTTATGTTTTCTGTTGGATGCTTTATAAACACAGTTTTGTCCCCATAAAGTTCTGGATGGTCAGGGTCATGATGGTCATAATGGTAATGGGTAACCACCAACACGTCGGCGTCCTCTGCAAAACTTTTTATGGTTTCCCAAGTTTCGTCGAGCCTTTGCCACTCAAGTGGATGAGGATCTAAACCATAACGCAAAGGCGCAAGAGAAGCGCTAGGGTCTATGAGGATCCGCAAGTCGTCTGTTTCAACAAATGTTGCCATCGAACGGACGCCGAAACTGTCGAAGGCTAATGGAACAATTTTGCGAATCATTGTGCCGCTTCCTCCTTAAAGAAGGACTCCAGTTTTCGCGTTTCCGTCCTTTTCAAGATTTCTGCGCATTTCTTTGGGTCTAAAGCCTTAAACTCTAGCCCAAGAGTAAACAATAACTTTTGAACGTCTTTTGCAACGCTTGGCGCTACGAGAATTCCTCTGATTTCTCTGTTTGATTTAGCTTTAATCGCTTCTATATATTTGGCGAGTTGAAGCACCGCCTCTTTGCCAGCTGTTTTGCGTTTGATTTCCACAACAACGAGTTTTCCGTTCTTGTCCACGCCGTAAACGTCTACGAAGCCAGGCTCAACCTTTTTCTCGTAGCTTATTGGTTTGAAGCCTTCCTCCAAAATTGAGGGTTCAAATAGTATGGCTTTGTGCATGTCTTCCTCGCTTGCATAAAGTGCAAACTCTCCAGAATCAACTAGACTTAGGGCTGAAACCAGCTTGATTTCGTCGAAAAACACCTTAACGGATTCTGGTGGCTTCTGCCTAACAGCGTGAACTTCTAATACATTGTTTCGGGTTTGGACTTGGAAGATGCAGCCCGGCGGTTGCCAGTTTACTGGTTCATAGCCAACTGAACGGTGAACAAGCAGCGAGCCGTCTTCTTTTATGATTAGTATGCGTTCTCCTGGTTCAAGTTTTGATTTTGCTCTGCCAACATAGTGCGCCCAGCAGTTGCCAACCAAAAGAAGTGTTTTGTTGCGGGAAACAGCCTCTCTAACAACTTTTTCGGCTTCCGCAACATTTGGGTCTACCAGAACTGTTAGTGGCTTTTGTTCTGTCAACACTCATCCAATAAATTTACAAGAACATTAACTACATAAGACTTCTGAGAAGAACACTCATGAGCGAGTGGAACAAAAAACGCGAGATAATGCGACTCTACGACGTAACAGCGCACTTGTATGACACTCGTTACGCTGAGGAACAGAAACAAAAGATTGAGGCTGCACTTGAAGAGATGAAAATTAAGAACCATTCCTCAATTTTGGATGTTGGTTGCGGAACTGGAATTTTGTTCAACTACGTTGTTGACAAGGCAAAGAGCATAGTGGGGTTGGATATTTCGAGGAAAACCTTGCAAGAGGCAAAGAAAAAGGCTAAAAACCTTAAAAATGTGCATTTGGTTTTGGCTGACGCTGACAACATGCCTTTTAGAGAAAAACTTTTTGACTACGTTTTTGGTGTTACGGTTCTTCAGAACATGCCAGAACCAGCTAAAACCTTAATGGAGATTGGGCGTGTTGCAAAGGAAAAAGCCAAAATAATTGTCACGGGCATGAAGAAGGCTTTTACGACAGAACAATTTCAGCAGTTGCTGTCTAACGCAAACTTAAAAAGTGTTGCGGTTAAAGCTGAAAACTTAAAGTGTTATGTAGCTGTTTGCGTCAAACTCTAATGTGAAAATTTTGCAAAGTTAAGACTAAACTATATATGAATGTTCAACATAGGCTATATTTCCATTACAAATAACATATCAACAGCAGGTTGGCTGTGTTAAAATGCCGCTAAAAACAGCAAAAACCGAAACGGCGAAAGCCCTAACACTAGAATGGATTTTACACGTAAAAAATTACAAGCTTAATCTTGACAAAAGCCTGTGTGTTGGCTGCCAAATCTGCGCATTAGCTTGCCCCAAAGAGGCAATAAAAGTTGAAAAACAGCCAAAATCAAAAGGGGAGAAAGCGAAAAGGGCAAGAGTTGACATAGACTTGAAAAAGTGCAATTTTTGCGGAATATGTGACTTACTCTGCCCATATGGAGCAATAAGAGTAACGGTTAACGGTGAACATGTGCTATCAGTTGTTGAGAAGGAAAGCTTCCCGCAGCTTATACGGAAAATAACAGTGGATGCAAGCAAATGTCCAGTAGACTGTGTTGAATGCGAGAAAGCGTGTCCACTAAACCTAATCAAGATTGTAAGGTTAAGTCCCGACGGAAAAATTGTTGACGATTTAGAGTCCTTAACTAAAAAAGAGAAGAAAGAGCTTAAAGTGCAAGTTAATGTTGACGTTGAGCATTGCCCATGCTGCAGAATATGCGAAATCAAATGTCCAGAAGGAGTTATGCAAGTGCGCAAGTTCCTTCAAGGAAAAATTATGATACACCAAGAAAAGTGTCCAGAGGGCTGCACAGACTGCCTAGATGTCTGTCCAATAACTGGGGCGCTTTACCTTTCAGAAGAAGACAAGAAAGTGCACGTTAACGAGCTGTTTTGCATTTACTGTGGAGCATGCAAAGTCGTATGTCCAGTTGAAGAAGCCTTAGAGCTTAAACGCACTAAAGTTTTTCATACACCAATTCGTTCTGGAGCGTGGAACAAAGTTTTAGAAAAGATAGCCTCGCCATTTGAAATGAGCAAAGAGTTGAAGGCAAAAAGTTCGCAGAAGGTTTTGGAGTCCGTGGAAAAAAGGTTTGGATGGGGGAGCACATAAATGGCGGAAGAACCAAGAATTGGAGTTTTCATATGCCACTGCGGACTAAACATAGCTGGAGTCTTGGACATAAAAGAGCTTGTTGAATACGCGAAAACTTTGCCAAACGTTGTTTACGTAAAGGACAACCGCTACACATGCGCAGACCCTGGGCAAGAGGAAATTAGGAAAGCCATAAAGGAACACAAGCTTAACCGTGTTGTTGTTGCCGCATGCTCTCCGAGGATGCATGAACCAACCTTCAGAAGGACAGTTTCAGACGTAAACTTGAACCCGTTCCTTTTCGAAATGGCGAACATCCGCGAATTCTCTTCTTGGTGTCATCCAAGCACGCCTAAAGAGGCAACAGAAAAAGCCAAAGACATAATCAAGATGGCAGTAGCCAAAGTAAGGCTGCTTCAGCCCCTACAAACCATAGAGGTCCCAGTTACGAATAAGGCGCTTGTTATTGGCGGCGGAATCGCTGGAATGAATGCTGCCTTGGATTTGGCGGAGATGGGTTTTAAGGTTTACTTGCTTGAAAAAAGCGAGAGCATAGGCGGACACATGGCGCAGTTGGACAAGACATTTCCAACATTGGACTGTTCAATATGTATTGAAGGACCAAAAATGGTTGATGTTGGAAGGCATCCGAACATAGAGATAATTGCTTATGCCGATTTATTGAGCGTTAGCGGTTACATCGGAAATTTTAAGGTTAAGATTAGGAAAAACCCGCGGTACGTTATTGCTGAAAACTGCACTGGATGCGGAGAATGCAAAGACGCTTGCCCAATAGAGTACCCAAACGAGTGGGACATGAATCTGGGCGTGAGAAAAGCAATATCAGTTCCATTTGACCAAGCTGTTCCGCTGGTTTACACGATAAACAAGGATTACTGTATTGAATGCTACAAATGTGTTGATGCTTGCGGGGCGAGGCAAGCCATAAACTTTGAGCAGCAACCAGAAGAAATAGAATTGGAAGTAGGCGCGATAATCGTTGCAACTGGCTATGATGTTTACTTACCCTACGACATGCCACTTTACGGTTACGGAAAATACACAAACGTGATAACCTCCCTAGAGTTCGAGAGGCTTATTCTAGCTGCTGGACCAACGGGCGGCAAGGTTGTTCGAGCTTCTGATGGACAAAAGCCCCACAGCGTTGCCTTCATTCAATGTGTAGGCTCAAGAGACGCAAACAAGTATCCGTACTGTTCGAATTTCTGCTGCATGTACACCTTGAAGCACGTTGTGCAGCTTAAGGAGAAATACAAGGAAGACGTGGAAGTTTACGTTTTCTACATGGATATGCGCAGCAACTTTAAGGGATATGAGGAATTCTATCAACGTGCACGCGAATTAGGCGTAAACTTCATAAGGGGAAGAGTAAGCCGCATTTTAGAGATTCCTGAAACAAAGAATCTGCTTATTCACGCTGAGGACATGACGCTTGGGCAACCAATAGAAATCGAAGCAGAAATGGTTGTTTTGGCAACGGCAGCCATACCAAAAAAAGGCGCAGAAGAAATAGCGCGAATCTTGAACTTGACACGCGGTGCAGACGGCTTCTTCATGGAAAGCCACCCGAAACTCAAACCCCTAGATGCGCCAACGGATGGAATATTCCTTGCAGGGGCATGTCAAGGTTTGAAGGATATACCCTACAGTGTTTCGCAGGGTTGCGGAGCAGCCTCACGGGCGGCAACAGTTCTCTCCAAGCCAAAGTGGAAGATTGAGCCAATAGTGGCTGTTGTTGACGCAACAAAATGCAGAAACGTTACAACAAAGTGTGGCATTTGCGCTGAAAGATGCCCATACGGCGCAATAAAAGTTGAAGAAAAACAGCCAGCTCAAGTGATAACTGCCATGTGCCACGGCTGCGGAACATGCGTGGCAGAATGCCCAGCGGACGCCATACAACAGATGCACTTCACAGATGCACAAATCTTCGCTCAAATAAGAGCAGCACTAGAAACGAATCCAGAAGATAAAATTTTGGCTTTCCTCTGCAACTGGTGCAGCTACGCAGGCGCAGACCTAGCTGGAACAAGCAGGTTTGAGTATCCGCCGACGATACGCCCCATAAGGGTTATGTGTTCTGGGAGAGTTGACCGCGACTTTGTACTAGAAGCCTTCAGACTTGGCGCTGGAATGGTTCTTGTTGGCGCGTGCCACCTACCATACGACTGCCACTACATAAGCGGAAACTGGAAGATGAAAGCTAGGATGGACGCGTTGGCACCCATGCTTCACAAGCTTGGACTAAGCCCAGAAAGATTCCGTGTGGAATATGTTTCAGCAGCCGAAGGCGTAAAGTTTGCAGAAATCGTTAGGGAAATGACCGCGCAGATGCAAGCACTTGGAAAGGAACGAATTAAAGCTGAAAATGAGAAGTTGCGCCCAGTCTTGGAGAACATGCTAAAACGGAAGGAGAAAAAGTAGTTTTAGCTAAACCCTTTTCTAACAAAATAGTAAATTACACCCGCCATTAGCCCAGCAGCGCCTATAACCCAAGCTTGCGGTGAAACGAAAAAAATGAAAACCGATAATGCAACACACGTAAGTACACCCAAAACTGGAATAAAACGCGGATACATCCTATTCTTAACCTTCAATTTTAATGCAGATAAATTAGCCATTGTATAATAGAAAAGCAAAGCGAACGTGCTTATAGCCACGACACTTGAAAGGTCAACAAACAAGGCAAGAAGAACCATCAAAATGCCAACGGTCCATATTGAAAGGTGCGGCGTATTGTATTTTGAGTGAAGCTTTCCTAGTGCTTGTGGGATATCGTTTCGCCTCGCCATTGCGTAAGCCATGCGGGAAACACCCAGAATAGCAGTTAATAGCACGCTTGCCGTTGCTAGTAAACCGCCAGCAGAAACTATGTAAGCTGCAACCGTATTTCCCGTCGCGCGAATTGCTTCAGTTAATGGTGAATTTGAGACAGAAAGCATAGATGCGCCTACAAGTCCAACGGCTACTAAGCCGACAAGCATGTAAACGACAGCTGATATAAAGAGCGAAAGCAGTATTGCCCTTGGAACGTTTCGCTTGGGGTCTTTAACTTCTTCGGCGACAACGGCTACTCTTGCGAAGCCGGCGTACGCAAAGAAGATGTAGCATGTGCCGTAAAGCATTCCAATGTCTAAAGGCGTAAATGGCGCGTAATTTTCTGTTTTAATGTATGCTAAGCCGAAGATTACGAAAAATGCTAGTACGAAAAGTTTTGCGGCAACCAAGAAATTGTTGAGAATGGTTGATTGACGAATCCCAAAAAAGTTCAGCAAAGTGAAAAATAGGCAGAGGATAGCCGCAATCCAGTTGGCTGGAAAGGCTGGAAAAATGGCTGTAAAGTAGTTTGCAAATCCGAGGGAAACAGCGGCGCCCACAAAAGTGTTTGATAATATCCACATCCACCCAACCAAAAAGCCAGCAAAAGGTGAAATCAGCTGATAGGCATACTCGTAAATGCTGCCTTCCCTTGGTTGCCAAGCCGTGAGTTCAGCAAAACTTAACGCTGTGAATAGAGCAATCACCGCCGCCAGTAGCATGGAAATAACAACGGCTGAACCGGCCAAACCCGCCGCGATGCCCGTGACAACGAATATGCCTGCGCCTACAATTGCGCCCACGCTTATTGCTGTCGCGTCAAATAATCCTAATGTTGGCTTAAGCTTTGACTTTCGAGTTTCTTCTTCATTCATGTCGAACACGCGTTAAGGGAACAGTTCTCAATAGTCACCTATTAAAACTTTAAGGACGGTTCTTTTATCACTGAAAAGATTTTAATTAGAAGTCTTTCACGCGTTTTTCTTTGTCCTCCCAAAATTCCCTCGTTTTCAAATACTGTATTTTCGCCCTTAAAAGGTCCATGTAGAACTCTTCCTCTTGTGGATGCATCTTCCCAAGGATTCTCGAAGCTGTTTCTGGTCCCACACCCTTTACTTCTAGGGCTATAATCGCCTTTTTGCCGTAGCTCAAAATTAAATCGGCTGTGCGCCTCGCATGGGCTAATTCCCTTAACTCCTCTTCTGTTAGCGGTTTACCTTCACGCCTCCTCCTTAAAATTTCACGCATCTGACTTGCATTTTGGTTCTTGTACAGAAGTGCCAGAAGCCTCGACTGACATTTTTCGCATGCGGGGTTTTCTGGCATGTCCCTAACTTTCTTTTCAGTTGTCCATTCGCCACATGTCATACACAAAAGCATTATTGTTCTGGCTTCTATTGCGCGCTTCATTCTCTCTATATTGCTTAGTAAAACCCTCTCTGGAGCCATAAGCTCTGAAACATCTGAATATTTTGCGAGAATATGATACGCTAACGGCGTTGGCTTTTCGCTGCGATATAGAACGCTAACATTGATTTTCCCATCTTTAACACTACGCATGATTTCCTTAACCCTTTTTACATCAACCTTTTTCAACATTGCCTCACGCAAAGTTTCATTATAAACTGGTGTTCCAGCAAACCTAGAAGGCAGTTGACTTTGCCTTTCAGGTCCCATGGTTTTTCCTCGAGGCAAGGCTCCAAATCTTTCGGCTACAAACTTCATTTTGTAGGCGAATGGAAACTTGGCTTCCAAATACTCATTAAAGGCTTTGTCCACCTCTTCGTCTGATAATGCAAAAAGTGTATTAGGCATTTTTTCGAGTTCACGTTGAGTTACTTCTCTTGGAGCTTCTATTAGTATGCGGTAGCCATCATTCCACCATCCGGTTATGAATTCTCTGTCCGAAAGTATAGCGTCAAATATTCCGCCTAAAGTATTGTTCACAACTTCGCCAAAACACGCGTGAACTATTAGGTATTTGCCGAAAGCCTCAATTAAGATGTGATTGTCGGTTGGTAACGGTGCTCCCTCTTTTATATGCTGTTCAACTTCACGCACGGCATCAAGCAAGACACCTTTGTTTATCGCGAACTTTTCCGCAAGCCTTTCCGCTACAGCCTCAGCATTACCAGTTTCTTTGAGCAACTTTTCGATTTCCCCTCGCAGCTTGCCAGTTTCTTGTGCAAGGTTAAATGGCACTGGTAGAAGTTCACCGTCCCATCCTGGAATTGCCGCCAACGGGTCTTCTGATGGGACTACATAAACTGTTCCAGTTTCTTCTTCTATTTGGACTATGCGCCAAACTTTTCCTCTACATATTAAGTTTAACCCCACACGGGCTCTTAGCGCCATGAACTCGTCGCCTAGGGTGCCTATTTTTCTGTCCGTTATTATGTTTATTATTGGGTAGCGTCTCTCGTCTGGAATCATCGACAAGTTCTCATAGTAGTAACGTCTAGTTTTCCTTGTTCTCCTCAAAACTTTACCTTCTTCCTTAAATCTTAATTCGCCCAAGCTGTCTAAAAAGTGTATCACATCCAAAAACGCATTTTCCCTCAAATTGCGGTAGGGATAAGCCCTACGCACAATTTCCAAAACCTCTTTTGTGGTTGCTGTTCCCTTGTCCATAAGTATACCAGCAATTTGATGTGCCAAAACATCCAATGCACATTCATGAATAAGAACTGGCTCAACCTTTCCTTCGTAAGCGCTTCTAACGGCGGCGATTGATTCAAGAGTGTCGTCTGGAAAGGCTGTTATTATGGTGCCTTTTGAAAGCATGTCTAGGCGGTGTCCGCTGCGTCCAACCCTTTGAATTAGACTGCTTACTTGTCTAGGTGAAAGGTATTGTATGACCATATCAACTGTGCCTATGTCTATGCCAAGCTCCAATGTGCTTGTGCAGATTATCGCCTTCAAAACTCCATTCTTAAAGTCATCCTCTATCTGGGTGCGCTCTTCCTTGGATAAAGAACCGTGATGCACGGCAATGTCAAGTCTTCCAAGCAGGTTGAACTTGTGCCCAAGCATCTCAGCGTTTGTCCTACTGTTAACAAAAATCAGTGTTGACTTGTGAGCGTCAACAAGTTCGGCTAAACGTCTTATTCTAGCTGCTGCTTCGGGCGATGTTCCAAGCTTTTCAGCCAAATCGTAGTCAGCGTCTGTTGGCTCTGGCTTTTCCACATCATATTTGTAGCCTTTAGGAATAACTGATTGAACAACCCTAATTTTCCTATGTGCTCCAGCTATGAAGCTTGCAACTTCGCTTGGATTGCCCACAGTTGCAGACAAGCCTATCCTCTGAAACTCTTTTCCAACAACTTCGCGGAGTCTCTCCAAAGCCACTGTAAGCTGCACTCCACGTTTGCTAGACGCTAACTCATGAACCTCATCAACAATAACATATTGAACATTGCTCAAGTGGCACCTCATCCTAGAGCCTGGAAGAATCGCTTGAAGCGTTTCAGGAGTTGTCACAAGCATCTGCGGAGGATAAACAGCTTGCTTTCTTCGAAGTTTCAGTTCGGTGTCGCCATGTCTAACCTCAACTGTTATACCCAAATGGTTAGCCCAAAAGTTTAGGCGTTTAAGCAAATCACGGTTTAAAGCCCTTAACGGCGTAACATAAACTATTCTCATGCCACACTTCGATTTATTTTGAACAAGTTTTGAGAAGAGGGGGAGAAGAACAGCCTCAGTCTTTCCGGTTCCAGTTGGCGCAAGCAAAAGCACGTTATCTCCTGCCAAGATTGGCGGGATAGCCATAACTTGAGGCAAAGTGGGCTTGAAAAATCCAAGCTCAGCCAATCCACCGCGAACTGGTTCTGCAAGAAGATCAAAGACATTAAGTTCCGACTGATTCTCCATTATCAGGTGTCGCCAGATGTTTAAATGACGGAAACTGCACTTATCCTTTACTAGGGCTGAACTTTGCCTTGAGAACTGCTCGCTTTTCTTATGGCTTCTTGCAGTATCCTTTGAACTTCATATGGGTTTCTTATAGCCTTAAAGGCTGGGCGCGCTACGGGGTTATATGGGCTTGGCGCTCCAACTGGAACGTAGCCCGCTGTTACAGCCATTATTGAACCTGTACCGTAAATTTTGTCCAACCAGCCGACCGTAACGTAAACTTCTTGAATTTTGTTAAGCTCAACAAAACGCGTGTCTATTCCTATGGCGCCTGTCTGCGTAATTATACGCTGGTCAGTAATCATGTACTCCGTGTTGCCATACCTTAAATATTCAACGAACAGCGGAATCATTATTATGAAGAATATTATCAAGATAAAAGGGCTGAAAAACAAAAATGGAAAATGTCTCGCACCAACTGAAAGAGCGGATACGACGAAAAACATCGCGAAAATTAGCCATACAACCGCGACTATGGGAATCACGATAAGACCAGACAAAATGAAAGGTATTAGAACTGGTTTCCCGCTCCACAAAACTTTTTCGTCAGGTTGCAGGTGCATGCTTAACCGCGACATGGCTGATTCTCCAAAACTATTAGGTATAAGCATTCCTATTTAGGATTTACACTAACGTTTAAAAGATAAAGTCATCTTCAAGTTTCCTTCCTCGCCATATGGAATTGAAATGTACTCTTTAAACTCGCCTTCACCGAGGACGTCGTTAAACTCTTCCGTCAAAGGCTCTTTTCTGGAGCAGAAGATGACTTCTCCAACATGATTCTTCCATATTGTCAGCCCCCTTGTTTTCCCCTTGTGGACAAAGTGCAATAACAAACTATCCCCTTCGATTTGTAGGACGCTCACCGTGTTTGAGCCTTCTAGGAGTTGGAAAAGCGCTTCAATTGCTTCATTTGAGCTGGTTTTCTCTAATAAGAGTTCTTCAAACAAATGTGGAATAACCTCTGAATCGATAAGCTCTATTTTTTCCGATTCAAACAAGTGTCTTGCGCTAATCTTTTCCCTCAAAGCCTTATGGTTTGCCACATTCCCGTTGTGAGCTGAAACCAGCGTCAACTCATCGAAACATCGTGTAACATATGGTTGCGCTGTCTCTTTGAATTTGGCAGTTTCCACAAACTGTGGGCTTGGCATGCGTACATGCCCAACCAAAACACTCGCTACATCAACATTAACAATTTGGGATAGACGCCTAACTGGAGAACCGCCAACGTGACCAACCTTCTCCAACAAAACCTTTCCGTTACTGCCAAGAACGACTATGCCAGCGCCGAAACCGCCAACAGGCTTTGGCTCATGCGGATACTGATGAACCTCCAGTTTCGCGAGAACCCTAAAAACCTTGACAAGCGGGACTAGCCTATTCAGTACAAACCCAAATATGCCACACATTTTCATCATACCTAACATTTTACCGTAAACGCAAATATTTTAGAGTTAACCAGTTAAATACTGGACTATGAGGAAATCGAGGTACGCTGACGCTACCTAGCGGGTGATTGCTTTTTCCGCTCCCGAGTCCAAAATATAGGAATAAGGCTAAAGTTTTGCACATAGAGAGAAAGGAGGAGAGGAGAGAGTTACCTTTCCGAAGGACCTGTTATGTAGGCCCAAACGCTGACAAGCACAAGCGTCAGAACTGCACCTGCAAATCCTGATAGGAGATATCTTGCATTGAGGAAAGCGGGCAGTATGGCTGCAAGCGCTGGTATAACGTATGTTGCTGTCAAGTCTGCGATTACTCCAGCGATGAATCCTAAAACGGCTACTAACGCGAATACTTTAAGTCTTTCACCCATTTATTTTCACCTTCGCTTAAAATCAATTTAAGCTTCTTTTTAGTTTAACTTACACATTTTTGTTTATTACCAAAAAACAGCCAACATAACCTTTAATCTGGAAAATTAAAGCCTATAGAGGATTTTGCTTCGACATATAGCTCTACGTATATACGTGCATATTTCCATCATATTAAAAATGTATAAGACAACTTTACGCATCCTCTCTTTTTTCGGAGGAATAAACTTGTCTGAACGATTTAGTAGAAAATGGGAAAGTAGGAAAGACGACCAGCCACTCGCAAACCGCATTAAGGAGGCAGTGAGACCGCCAGGTCCGCTAAAGCCACGTTTGGACTTTGCTGTTAGACGCATTGAATTGCAAATTCAGAAGTTGGACCAAGCAACGGAGAGGTTCAGCCAGAGAGACAAGGCAATATTTGCAAGGATAGTTGACGCCTACACAAAGCATGACACTGCACGCGCAAACGTATTTGCAAATGAGTTGGCGGAAATCCGCAAAATGGAAAGACTTATTATGAACGCCAGACTCGCACTTGAACAAATAGTGTTAAGATTACGAACAGTATCAGAACTTGGAGACGTAGTATCAACACTTGGACCAGCAGTTGGCGTTTTAAGATCTGTGAGAGCTGGACTTGCAAGCGTTTTTCCAGAAGCAGAAAATGAACTTGGCGAAATAGGAAACCTGTTAAGCGGCATAATGATTGAAGCTGGGCAAAGTTCAGGGATGACGTTGAACTTTGACGCTGTAAATGAGGATGCACAGAAAATTCTCACAGAAGCAGCAACAGTTGCAGAGCAAAGAATCAAGGAGAAGTTCCCAGAGCTCCCGCCTGGAATACCAACAGTCCCAATAGGAGAGAAGCAGCCTACAGAGACTTCTTAAAACTGGAGGGATTTATGGCATGTCGCAAAACCCCAATTTCTTTCTTTCAATTGGAAAGCCAGTTAAAGATGAATACGGGCGTATAGTTGGCAAGGTGGCTTCTTTTGCCTTAACCCCAAGCGGAAAATTTGATGCTGTCTATATTGAACTTGGCGACGGCAAATTCTTAAAAAACTCCGTTGAATATTTGAAGTTTGACGGTGACAACGTCACATTAATATCCAAGATTAAGTTGAGAACGGGCGTTCTCTGCGACCAAATTCCGCTTTTGTGGCGCAAAGACCAAGCGCTTAAGGAACTGGCTGAAAAGAAAAAAATTTCAGAGGAACTCTATCAGGAGCTTCACAACAACTTTGAAGGAGCATTAAACCAGCTCAAAAGCGAAGCGCAAGCGTTGATAAATGAAATTGATAGAGAAATTGCCAAGTGCGTCGAAGCAACAAAGGAACTCAATTACGCGCTTGTAAACCTCGAAATTGAACATGAAATAGGACAAATCAACGACCAATCTTATAGTGTAGCATTCTCGCTGATACAGGAGAACTTGAGGAGAGTTAACGCTGAAAAAAGCGATTTAGAGCAAATGAAAAGCAAGCTTTCAAATATTGTGCTTGGAGAAAAACCAAACCCAAAAGTCGAAGAACCTACAAAAACTAGCATAACAGAGGCTTCACCGGAGCTACCAGAACCGCCGGTTGTCGTTTACGTGAAGGAAATCGGAAAAGTGGGCATGTAATTTAGAGGGGTAGGGCGGGCGGAGGGAAAAGCTATTAGGGGATTTATGCGTTCCAGCCCTCCACTCCGCGAAGTAATTGTTAAGTCAATACAAACACTTAAAGTTCAACATGGAAAGCTTGAACAGGCAAGTTTTAGGCTTAAGGAGAGGGACAGAATACTTTTCCAGACATGCGTTAACGCCTTAAACAATAAGAATAGGGAAAGAGCGGCGATTTGCGCTAACGAGATTGCCGAGGTTCGGAAGCTTCTAAAGTTCCTTTATAACGTGGAAATAGCTATTGAACGTGTCATACTTAGGCTCGAGACAATAAGGGAGTTGAGCGACATAGTTATCGATTTGAAGCCAGCTTTAAAGATTCTTCAGGGAGTCTCACAGCAACTTTTTGAGTTATTGCCCGACGTTAGCGCTGAGTTGAACAAAGTTAGCGAGGAAATAAATGAAACACTTTATTCAACGCGCATAAACGCCGACGAATCCATAATACCAGTAAACATAAAGACGCCTGAAGGTGAAGAAGTGTTAAAAGAAGTTTCTGGTTTCCTTGAAAGAAAAATTGCGGAGAAGCTCCCTGAACCGCCCGCAACCCTTGAAATCCCACAAGAAGAGAAAGCCGCATTAAAGCAGCTTGTTGCTTTAACAGCTAGTTGTTCACAGGCAGTAAGCCAAGAAAGCGTTGAAGAGGCGAATAAGAACTCTTCCACCCTCCTTTCTTTTAGAAAAGCTGAAATTCAGGAAATTTCTCTCAAGGTGGAAAACTCGTCTTTGGAAGATTTACTTCTTGAATACATTAAGAAGTGTAATGGTGAAATCGATATGAGAAGATGCTCTGTTGATTTGAAGGCTTCACGTGAAGAAATTGAGAAGGCGCTTGAAAGTTTGGGTTCTAAGGGCAAGATTAAAATTGAGTTAAAGGCTGAGGGGTGAAAATTATGAGCGCTTCTCAAGAACTGGAGAAAAACGCAACTGCATATGCGTTGGAAGCCGTTAGGCTTGACAAGCAAGGTTCCAAGGGCATGGCAATAACAATGTATCAGAAAGCAATTGAAAGCCTCCTAAAACTTGTTCAGCTCTACCCTGAGTACAGCCTAAACAAGATTTACATACAAAGGGCGATAGCCTACCAAGAACGAATAAAGGCACTACAAGGCGCAGTTGCACCAGTTCAACCGCAAGAGGAGAAAGGCGCTGAAGGCGCAAAAACTGAAGAGGGAAAATCAAGCTACGAAGAACTTGTCGTCACAGAAAAGCCGAACGTGAAATGGGACGAAGTTGTTGGACTTGAAAGCGCAAAAAAAGCTGTAAAAGAGGCGATAGTCTACCCAGTTCAAAGACCAGACCTGTTTCCGCTCGGATGGCCTAGGGGAATTCTCTTGTTTGGTCCCCCTGGTTGTGGAAAAACCTTGTTAGCTGCTGCTGTTGCCACGGAGATAGATGCAACGTTTATTTCTATCGACGCTGCCTCGATAATGTCCAAGTGGCTTGGCGAGGCTGAGCAGAATGTTGCTAAGCTTTTCAATTCTGCTAGAAAGTCAGCCAATAACGGAAAGCCAGCAATAGTGTTCATTGACGAGTTGGATTCTTTGATGGGCAAGCATTCAAATGAGGTTGGAGGAGAAGTTCGCGTTAGAAACCAGTTCTTAAAGGAAATGGATGGCGTTGTTGACAAGGGTAAAAAGCTTCATGTTTACGTTATTGGCGCCACGAACAAGCCTTGGGATTTGGACTGGGCTTTCATAAGAAGATTTCAAAAAAGAATTCTTGTACCGCTTCCAGACCACCACACACGTTTAATGATGTTTAAACTTTACACGAACAATTTGAGACTGGCGGAAGACGTTGACTTGCACGAGTTAGCTAGGCTTTCTGAAGGCTTTTCTGGAAGCGACATAAGAGACGTTTGCCAGGCAGCCCAGTTAAAGGTTATAGGAGAATTCTTCGAGTCTGGACAAGCGATAAACAAGCAAGCCAAGCCTAGAGCTTTAACAATGGATGATTTCAGACAAATATTAGAGGATAGGAAGCCAAGCGTTTCCCTTGAAATGTTAGGATTATATAATAGATGGTTTGAGGCTTTCAAAGCGCTTTAGGGGAGGGCTTGTGTGAAATTCGATGTTGGGTGGAAAGGTTTAGAGGGTTTTGTTCTTCTTTTTATTGCAACTCTCCTTTCTCCCCTCCAACAAAATCTCTGAACCCCACAAACCCAACGTAGTTTCACAAAGCCCTCAAAAATCTTTTGCAACTGCCTCGGCGATATCCGCAATTTTTTCTGGATTTTTAATCACGTCAACATATGGAATTTTTATTTTTAGGTTTTTAGGCATGTATGGTCCAGCGAAAGCGATTATTGGGCTGAAAATTTTTTGAGCTTCCAAAACTTCTTCCGCAGATTTAACCGTTACAATTTTTGGTATAGCCTTGTTTTTGCCTACGAGATTTCTGAATCCTTCTATTAGAACAAAATCGTGGTTTTTGCACTTTTTCAAAATTTCATCTAGCGTAAAATTTCCTTCAGTCTTCTCTATTGTTGCTATCTCGTTTGAAGCCACGCTGATTATGGTTTTTGCTCCGGATTTTGCGAATCGCCAAGTGTCTTTTCCAGCAGTATCTATTGTAAAGTTTGGCTCTGGAATGTGTTTTACAGCCGCCACCTTGTAGCCTCTTTTTGTGAGTTCTCTTGTTAGGGCTTCTATTGTTGTTGTTTTTCCAGAGCTTTTGCTTCCAACGACTGCTATTACCGCTGGTTTCTTCATTTTGCTGCCTCTTTTCCTATCGCATTTCTTCTATGAAGATTTTTGTTAGGGCGTCTTTATCAACGTGTAATTTTTCGGATAGGTCTTTCACCCATTTAACGTATATTCTAAATATTGTTTGGAGTATATCCGCCTTTTCTTTTTGTGATAAATCCTTTTCTTCGGCGATTAAAAGTGCAAACCACTTCCCGATGTCTGAAAGCGTGTAGGCTTTAACCCAAATTGTTCGCCCAGCCTTCTCTGTTTTTTTCATGCTTTCTTCGACCACTCCGAGGTTTGTTAGCGTTTTTAGGTTTTCAATTATTGTTTTGTTTGAGTATGACAGTTTTTGCACAAGGTCTTTTTGGTAGATTTCCTTTGAGATTCCTTGTTTTAGTGAGAATTTTAGGATTTCGAAGGCTGCTTTTGAGCCAAATATTGCGTGTAAGATTTTTCCTTTTTCTTCTGATGGAAGAAAAACTACATAGGGATGTAAATTTTCTTTCATGGCTCAATCCAAAACCGCATCCGCATGAACTTGTTTTAAAGTTTTTCGCTAGAAGGCAGAAGCAATAAAGCTAACTAATCAGCTTTATTAGAAAGTCCATGTAAGATTGCTTTTGGAGGGTGCGGCGTGACATCCCACTACGTTAGGTGTTTTGTTAAGGGTTCATTTGAAAATGTTTTTGAGGTTCTGAAAGGAGCTTTTGGCAATGTGTACGCCAAAAAATTTGATGATTGCCGTAGGCTCTCTAGAGGAGTCATTTTGGGCGAGGAGTACTTCTTCAGAGTTAACAGTGACGTTGCAGTTTTAATCGTTTTGGAAGAATGTTCTGCTGAGGAGATAGAAGTTGAAATTATTTCTTGTGCTGGCGGTGCGGGGCTTGCTGGAATCTCGTATAGCGCTCATTCAGCCTACGCCAACAAAGTGAAAGATTTTTTGGTGGATTCTGGCTTCAAAATTGATGTTAAAGAGGAAATTCCCTACTTCAGCGATTATTGCACAAGAATCACATAAAAGGCGATTATTTCTCGCTTTTGTCTTTGGGTATTAAAGCCAAAATTTGGGTAGAATCAGCTTTTTCCTTTTCCTCTTCGCTTTTAAGGTATACTTTTACTTTGGTTTTTAGGGATGGAAATTCTTCAAGCATGGCTTTTACTACTTGCCATCTGATTTCATCAGTGTTTTTGTGGTGTTTCATTTGTTGAGGCTCCTTCGAGTATTGTATAGCAATACGCCATATAAACTTTTATTCCCAAAAAACAACAAACAAAAAAAGGAAAGAGGGTTATTGGACGTTGACGATGTTTATGGTTTTCTTGCGCATTTTAACAGCAGCTACAGTGGCGCCTATGATTACCGTAACGCCTATTAGGATTAGTATTATTGGGGCTGGTAGCCATGGGACGACTTCTTCAACGCCTATTGACGGGTCATGTTCCAGTATATTACTGCCAAAGTACGGATAACCAATGAATAGTCGCATGTGATTTCCAGCCAGCTTGTAAGCAGCTGTTACATCAACTACAGTCTTATCCTCTGGATTTGTAGCATTGATAACTACGGCAGTGTTAACGAAGTCAAAGAATCCCGCTAATGTCTGGCTTTCATTGGCAAAGCGAAGTCTGAAGCGCTCGCGCAGACGGGCTCTAAGGTTTAGTGGCACAGTTTCGCTGGTTATTCTGTTGCGCACTTGAATTCTCTGGTTTCCAGCAATTATGTCGGATAGTGTGGAGTTGCCTTCAACGGGCTCTATCTGAGCTAAAGTGCTATTTTCGGGTACAACTGGCAAGAGTTTATTGGCATCGTCCTCTGCTATTGGAATATCCTCTATTTTTATTGATGCTAGGTCAATCCATAGGGCTAATCCAGCGCGTAGCTTGGGCACCGTCAGATTGTAACTTGCAAGAAAATCGAATAAATCGTCAAGTTTGTCGATGTTCCACTTCCAGTTCTGTATCACCAAGTCCATTTTGAGCTCTCCAGCTTTAACCGTGTAAGTGTATAGTCCATACACGCTTTCTGTGGCATCTGTCTTGTAGAATCGGCAGCGAATCACCACGTTGCCATCAGCAAAATCAAATACTCCAGGTGCATTCAAAAGCGTAAAGTTGAAGGAAATATATGAAACGCCATCATCTCTTGTAACTTCAACTGGACCCGTCAAGTTCCAACTGCAAGCACTGAACGGCAGAAAAGACGGATGAAAGCCAAAAATCCATCTCATCGAGTATCCATCCATTATTCTCTGTGCAATAATTGCTCGGTGTAGACCAGCAGCCGCGTATTTCGCCATTAACCTCTCACGGACTGTTAGGGCATTTGCTTCGTATGCATCCTTGTAGTATTCGTAGTCAAGCGTCATATATTCGATTAAGCCCTTGTATTTGACGACGTAAATGTTGCTTGTGTCATTCTTGTACCACCATAGGAACATTGGTTTCCCGCTTGCAGGGAACAATATTGTTATTAGGTCAGTTTGGATTCTCCACCACTTGTTATTGTTGTAAAGCCCATAATCAGCGTTTATGGTGCTTGCTGCCTTGACATCGTTTATTAGAAACGTTGGAACTATCATGGACACTAGCAGAAACGCCAGAGAAATTGCCATTATTGTTTTTTTCGCGTTTTTCATGCTTTTCACCGAAAAATAACCTTGATAAACAGCTTATTAAGGAAATCGCTTCTAAAAAACCCGAATATCTCCTTTTAGAAGTTCTAGAAAACTCGAACTTTATGTGGAATTTCATGCGAAACGTCCAGTGAAGAAGAGCACAGCCATGTTTATGTATATTGCCGTTAGGCTTATGACTATCGCCTTGTCAAGTCTCAAACCTTTCCCGAAGCATAAAGCTGCAGATAGTAGCAGCAACGTCCAAATTTGGAGTATAAACAAGGCTATTGTGGAAACGGACATTTTTAGTCCAAGAATTGCCAAAAAAATTTCCGAAGTAAAGGGATAGATGTACGGAAAGATTGCCAGCGGAAAGGAGGCTAGAAGAATGCATGTTAAAAGTTGAAGGTCATTCCCGACTCGTCTATAGGCGAGATACGCGAGGATTTCAGCGAATAAGAATAAGCCTATCCAGTTGAATATGTATAAGGCAATTAAGCTTGTGAAGTCACGCGCAGAATAGGGAAAATAGAAGAACAAAGCTGAATCAAGCCCAGCGGAAGCAGCGCCAAAACCACCAATAAGAAGAATAGCCAACGCAAACGGCAATAATAAAAGCGGCTTAACGGTTTTCGCAAAAACAGGCGACAGAAAAAGCCACTTTGCAAAACGATGACTCAAAGCTTCACTAATCCCTAAAAATGCTGGAACGCTACCCTCCTTCAAAACTTGATACAAGACTTTTCCGCGGTCGTTAAGCCTGTATTTGCGCTGGTTGTCTTGTGTTATAAAGTCTGATAGCATGTCTAGGTGATAGTAAACCGTGCCAACGCCTAGCCCAAGCGTTTCTCGAAGTTCTTTGAATCCTATTTTTTCTTGCGTGCCGAGGATTTCTATTATTTTTCTTCTCGCTGGGTCTCGCAACAGCGTGTGATACCTTGATAGATCCTCGGTCAAACGCTTTTCACCTATAAATTTGAGGTTATGATTTGGCGGTGGGTATTTATGCCTTTTTAAAGGTTCATAAAGAATTTGATAGTGACTAGGCTTTCTCTTTCCAGAATATTGTCTTAATGGAAATACGCGCTTTATCCATGCAAGGCGCTTTTGCTTCTTGAGGAAGGAGAAGACCCTCACCCTCTTTAAAACGCGCTTAGAGGACAAGCCAAATGAAGTTGAGGTTGCTGGAAAACCGCGTGCTTTTATATCTGACGCTTTGCCTACCGTTTATTCTAGCCTATGCCTCGTGGCGATTCTTTCCACTAATTGCCAATTGGCTTGTAACACAAATATTTAACTATTCAGCATCCCAGCAGCCTCCAAACCCGTTGTGGCTTGCAATTACGGGCTTTTTCTATGCTTGGTACACTTTCTTGGCTATTGGCATCGCTGGAGTTTGGGCTTTAATCGCAACATACACACGAATCAAACAGAGCAGAATAAAAAAGCCCAGTTACCCAATGGTTTCCTTCATAATTCCAGCCTATAACGAGGAGAAAAACGTTTCACGTTGCATAAACAGCTTGTTCAAATGCGCAGAAAAATACGATGGCTTATGCGAAATCATAGTTGTGGATGATGGAAGCACCGATTGTACATACGAAATCGCATGGGCAACAATAGAATTAAACCGCAAAAAGCATCCAGCAACACGCGCAAAAGTTGTCAGGCACACATCGAACCTCGGCAAAATTGAAGCCATAAAAACTGGCGTTAGCAAGGCGCTTGGAAGCCTAATAGCCGTTGTTGACGCTGACTCATCATGGAAGCAGGACACGCTTGTCAAGCTCGTTGATTACATGCTGCTGAATGGAAAAAAGGCTGTGACTGGCTATGTGCACCCAACAGATGGTGATGAAGAAACAAGTCCATACATAATCCTCCAACAGCTCGAATACAGCCAAGGCTTGGGAATAGCACGCTGCGCCCAATCTTTAGGCGACAAAGTTCTCGTCGTTTCTGGGGCAATAGGCTTGTATGATGCGGAAACTTTGCGCAAAATCTTCGCCGAGAAAAGTTTACGCTCGGTCACTGACGATTTAGAAATAACATTGGAAATGCATAAGAGAGGTGCAAACGTTGGCTATGTGAGCACAGCCAAAAGCATAACAGTCGCCCCAACAACGCTAAGCGTTTTATGGAGTCAAAGACTAAGGTGGTTTACTGGATGGCTCCACAACACACTTGAAATTCATAAGGATTTGCTCCTGAAAAGGTCTTGGTTGACGCTACTCTTGTGGTACTGCTACATATTCGAATATGGAGGCGCATTCATAGACCTAACCGCAATAACAGCGTTCCCATTCATTTTCTGGTTTGCCCCAGATCGCATCCACTTCATCCTAAACCTACTAATTTTCGCGCCCTACGGCTTGATGATAGGCGTAATAAATCAAGCAATAGCCCTAAAATACGCCTACAACAACCACAATCATAGGGCTTTACTCTTTTACACGCCATTCTACCCAATAATAAGGTTCATCAACATAACAGCCCGCCTAACAAGCATAGCCTACTACGCAACAGGCAACAAGAGAAACTGGCATACAAAACAAAAACCATTTCAAAAACTTTAACCCAAAATTTCAAACACACCTAAACGAACACCATCAGCACTCAACAGGTGTAGACGTACAAACAACAACCTATAATAGAGAGAAAAGAAACATTTATATTGCTTTTGACGCCTTCAAATTCATTTTGGCGAATGAAAAGTAGCCCCGCAATTATATGGCGGCGGCTCAACCCCAACTAAAAAGGCATTCAAACGCCCTAAAGGATGAGGACGGTTGGCCTCCAATTGCGGGGACAAAAATGTGGACCTGACATGCTAAAACGCGTTAGGTCTGAAATGGGCTTCAGCGTCAAAAAGGGAGCAGGCAGTTCCCCTCCAAATCCAGTCGGCTTTGCGGCCGTATAAGCCAAAAAGCGCAAACGGCAGCGCATCAACTCCGGTTGATCCTGCCGGACCCCACTGCTATCGGGATGAGACTAAGACATGCTAGTCGTGCGCCTCCAAGCCACGGTGGAGGCGCGGCGCACAGCTCAGTAACACGTGGCTAACCTACCCTTGGGACGGAAATAACCCCGGGAAACTGGGGCTAATTTCCGATAGGTGAGGACTCCTGGAATGGGTCTTCGCCAAAAGGGCGTCTAGACCATGCTTCTGGACGCTGCCCAAGGATGGGGCCGCGGCCGATCAGGTTGTTGGTGAGGTAACGGCTCACCAAGCCTATAACCGGTACGGGCCGTGGGAGCGGTAGCCCGGAGATGGGCACTGAGACAAGGGCCCAGGCCCTACGGGGCGCAGCAGTCGCGAAACCTCCGCAATACGCGAAAGCGTGACGGGGTCATCCCGAGTGCCGTCCGCTGAGGATGGCTTTTCCCCAGTGTAGACAGCTGGGGGAATAAGGAGAGGGCAAGTCGGGTGTCAGCCGCCGCGGTAATACCCGCTCTCCGAGTGGTGGGGACGCTTATTGGGCCTAAAGCATCCGTAGCCGGCTGGACAAGTCCCCTGTTAAATCCAACGATTCAATCGTTGGACTGCGGGGGATACTGTCCGGCTAGGGGGCGGGAGAGGCCGACGGTATTCCCGGGGTAGGGGTGAAATCCTATAATCCCGGGAGGACCACCAGTGGCGAAGGCTGTCGGCTAGAACGCGCCCGACGGTGAGGGATGAAAGCTGGGGGAGCGAACCGGATTAGATACCCGGGTAGTCCCAGCCGTAAACGATGCAGGCTAGGTGTTCGAGTGGCTACGTGCCACTCGAGTGCCGCAGGGAAGCCGTTAAGCCTGCCGCCTGGGGAGTACGGCCGCAAGGCTGA
>Ga0272449_1000228_pt1 | contig 71776 bp, 62 predicted proteins | sample YNPCB0241_FD_198679 | JGI IMG/M metagenome (GOLD analysis project Ga0272449, IMG submission 198679) | Hot spring sediment microbial communities from Yellowstone National Park, WY, United States - YNP-CB-024-1 | ecosystem: Environmental > Aquatic > Thermal springs > Hot (42-90C) > Sediment...
GCATGCGGGTGGGTGGAGATATCGCCAAGGCGATAGCCAGTGGAGCGGATGCCGTGATGCTTGGCTCACCTCTGGCCAGTGCCCAGGAAGCTCCCGGTCGGGGGCACCACTGGGGCATGGCCACTCCAGACCCGGCACTGCCCCGGGGGACGCTCGTCAGGGTTGGTATCAAGGGGAGCCTTCGGGAAATCCTCTTTGGCCCAAGTACGGTCACCGATGGCACGATGAATCTCGTCGGAGCGCTCAGGGTGGCCATGGGGTCTCTGGGAGCACGGAATATTCGAGAGATGCAGAAGGTCGAAATCGTCGTGGCGCCAAGTATCTGGACCGAAGGGAAACACCTGCAGAGGGAACAAGGTGTGGGGATGGGGCGGTGAGTGCCGGGTATGGATAAGATTGTCATTCTGGATTTTGGTTCTCAGTACACTCAGCTCATTGCTCGTCGCATTCGGGAGCTCCAAGTGTACTGCGAAATCTGGCCATACCACATGCGGGGTTGCTCCTCGCTGGCCGATGCCGAGATCCGGGGCATCATTCTTTCAGGAAGCCCCTACAGCGTTACCGACGAGAATGCCCCCCGGCTGCCGCAAGGAGTCCTCGAGAGCGGGAAACCGGTCCTTGGTATCTGCTACGGGATGCAGCTTCTCGTCAGCACTCTGGGAGGGAAGGTCATCCGGTCCCAGAGCCGGGAATACGGGAGGGCTCTCCTTTTCGTTCTCGAACGGGGAGGGCTCTTCGAAGGTCTGGGAAGTGAGATGGTCTGCTGGATGAGTCATGGGGACAGTGTGAAGGAGATCCCTGAGGATTTTGTCTGCGTGGCCCGGACAGAAGGGTGCGAGTACGCTGCGGTCAGGGACAAGAGCGGAAGAATCTGGGGCATTCAGTTCCATCCCGAGGTCTCCCATACTCCTCTGGGGAAGGAAATCCTTGCGAACTTCGTTTTTGGTATTTGTGGATGCCGTCCTGAGTGGACTCCTGAGTCCATCGTGAAGCAACAAATCCAGTACGTCCGTAACGAGGTCCAGAAAGAGCGAGTCGTGTGTGCCCTCAGCGGTGGGGTGGACTCGGTTACCGCAGCGGTCCTGACCTACCGGGCCATCGGGGACCAGCTGAACTGCATCTTCGTCAACAATGGTCTTCTGCGAAAAGGAGAGGCAGAGCAGGTACTCTCCAACATGCGGGCGCTTCTTGGAAAGGACCGGGTGATTTACGTTGATGCCAGGGAACGTTTTCTTCTCGCCCTTCGGGGGGTTGTGGACCCTGAGGAAAAGCGGAAGATTATTGGCCGGGTGTTCGTGGAAATTTTTGAGGAGGAGGCGAGAAAACTCGGGAACGTCACCTACCTCCTCCAGGGGACAACTTATCCTGACGTCATCGAGAGTGTCTCGGTGTGGGGTCCATCGGCCCGAATCAAAACCCACCACAACGTTGGAGGGCTTCCCGAGCATATGCACCTTAAGGTCCTCGAGCCCTTGCGGTTCCTCTTTAAGGACGAGGTCCGGAGGCTGGCAGCAGAACTCGGTATTCCCGAGGACATCATCTGGCGACAGCCCTTCCCTGGCCCCGGCCTTGCCGTACGTATCATCGGCGAGGTGACCGAAGAACGGCTGGCGATTCTCCGGGACATGGATGCCATCATCGACCAGGAGTTGCGGAAATCGCCGATTTACCGGAAGCTCTGGCAGTCCTTTGGGGTTCTGGTTCCGGTCCGGAGCGTCGGTGTTATGGGGGATGAACGAACGTACAAGTACGTGGGAGTCATCCGAGCGGTCATGAGTGAAGATGGCATGACTGCCGACTGGGCAAGGATTTCCTATGATACTCTCGATGTCATCGCCCGGCGCATCGTGAATGAGGTGGCAGGGATAGGGAGAGTGGTCTATGACATCACCTCTAAGCCTCCTGCGACGATTGAATGGGAATGAGAATGAAGGTGGTGGGAGTGAGCATCTGCATTGTGGTGGGAACGCACTGGGGGGATGAGGGCAAGGGGAGGATTGTTGACTACCTAAGCCAGTCAGGAGATGTGGTGGTACGGGCTCAGGGGGGGAATAATGCTGGGCACACGGTCATCGTGGGAGAGAAGAAGTACGTTTTCCACCTTATTCCCTCTGGCGTCCTTCTGCCCGGAAAGGTCTGTATCCTCGGTGATGGGATGGTCATCGATCCCCTGGCTTTCTTCGAAGAGGTTCGTCTCCTCGAGCAGGAAGGGGTTGCCTTCCAGGAGAGGCTTTTTGTTAGTGAAAAGGCCCACGTGGTCATGCCGTATCACCGTCTGCTTGATGGACTCTATGAGCGCCTTCGGGGGAAAGGGAGAATCGGAACCACAGGGAAGGGTATCGGGCCGGCGTATGAGGACAAGGTTGCCCGCTGGGGCATAAGAGTTGTGGACCTTCTGCACCCTGAAATCCTTGCTGCAAAGCTTCAACCGGTTCTTGAGTACAAGAACTGGATTCTGGAGCGCATTTTCTCCCATCCCCCGCTCTCTTACGAGGCGATTCTTGAAGAGTACCTCGCTTACGGGCAGCGTTTGCAACCTTATGTTCGGGACACTTCGCGGCTTCTGTACGAGGCGTGGCGGACTGGGAAACGTATCGTCATTGAGGGTGCTCAGGGGACCATGCTCGACCTCGATCATGGGACGTATCCCTTTGTCACCTCCTCCTATCCGGTGGCCAGCGGCGCACTCCTTGGCGCCGGTATGGGCCCGGTCACCGATGTCGAGGTTCTCGGGGTGTGTAAAGCCTATACCTCACGGGTGGGTGAAGGCCCCTTCCCGACAGAACTCACAGATGCCACCGGGGTGTACCTTCGGGAAAAGGGAGGAGAGTATGGTGCCACCACCGGGCGTCCTCGTCGTTGTGGATGGCTTGACGGGGTGGTCTTGAAGTATGCCCTCCGTGTCAACCACATCACTTCGCTGGCTCTGACCAAGCTCGATGTTCTTGGAGGACTCTCCAGGGTCAGATGGTGCTATGCCTACGAGGTTCGGGGAGAGATCCTCGAGGATTTCCCCATGGATCCTTCTCTTTGGCCTTTGTGTCGGCCGCTGTACCGGGAATTTGAAGGGTGGGACGAGGATATCTCAAGGGTGCGGTCGTACGGTGACCTTCCCAGGGCAGTGCGGGTTTTTGTGGAGTCCCTTGAGGATTTCCTGGAGGTTCCGGTGGTGCTCATCTCTGTTGGTCCCCGCCGGGATGATACAATAGTAAGGGAGGAACTCTGGTAGGAGGGGGACCCATGGACAGGGAGCGGGCGAAAAGGGAGATTGAGCGACTTCGAGAAATCATCCGGTACCACGATTACCGATACTACGTCCTCAATAGCCCCGAGATCAGCGATGAAGAATACGACGCCCTCATGCGAAAGCTCGAAGAGCTCGAAGCGCTTTTCCCTGATCTTGTCACACCGGATTCTCCGACCCAGCGGGTAGGCGGGAAACCCCAGGAAAGCTTTGCTCCTTTTACCCATGCCCGGCCGATGCTGAGCCTCAACAACGCCTTCACCGAAGAGGAAATACGGGACTTCGATCGACGGGTGAAGAGAATGCTGGGAACGGAGACGGTGGAGTACGTGGTTGAGCTCAAAATCGACGGCCTTGCGGTGAACCTGCGGTACGAGGGTGGGGTGTTTGTCCGCGGTGCAACCCGGGGTGATGGGACCACCGGTGAGGATGTGACCCTGAATCTGCGGACCGTAAGGAGTATTCCTCTGCGTCTTCTGGGAGAAAGGGTTCCCAGTCTTATTGAGGTCCAGGGCGAGGTGTTCATGCACAAGGGGGATTTTGAGAAGCTCAACGAGGAACGGGCAAAAAGGGGTGAACCCCTTTTTGCCAACACCAGGAACGCAGCCGCCGGATCCTTGCGGCAGCTTGACCCGAACATCACCGCTCAGAGGAAGCTTGACATTTTCGTCTACGGGGCATACCTCATTGAGAGCCCCTGGTACCCGACCACCCACTGGGAACTCCTGTGCTTTCTGAAGGACCTCGGATTTAAAGTCAACCCCAACGCGCGGCTCGCCAGAGACATCGAGGAGGTCATCGCCATTCACAGGGAGTGGGAAGAGAGGCGGAGAACTCTCGATTACGACATTGATGGGCTCGTGGTCAAGGTGAACAACCTCACCTTCCAGGAGCTCCTTGGAGCAACAAGCAAAAGCCCTCGTTGGGCCATTGCCTACAAGTTCGAACCCACGCGGGCGGTGACCAGGGTTTTAGACATTGAGGTCAACGTGGGGCGAACCGGGACGCTGACCCCCGTGGCGGTGCTTGAGCCAGTGGAGGTTGGCGGCGTGGTGGTGAGACGAGCGACGCTCCACAATGAGGATGAGGTGCGGCGAAAGGATGTCCGCATCGGGGACTGGGTCATTGTGGGGCGAGCGGGAGAAGTCATCCCCGAGGTTGTCCTTGTCTTGAAAGAGCGAAGAGACGGAAGCGAAAGGATTTTCACCATGCCTACCAGCTGTCCGGTTTGCCATTCACCAGTGGTGCGAGAAGAGGGTGAGGTTGCCGTCCGTTGCATTAACGCGAGTTGCCCTGCTCAGATTAAGGAGCGTCTTCGCCACTTTGCCTCTCGAGACGCCATGGACATTGAGGGGCTTGGAGAGAAGCTCATTGACCAGTTGGTGGACAAGGGGTATGTTCGAACGATTCCCGACCTCTACCGTTTGACCAAAGAGAAACTCTTGCAACTTGAGCGGATGGGTGACAAGTCCTCAGAGAACCTCCTGCAGGCCATTGAGCGGTCCAAGAGGCGACCTCTGGCGAGGTTTCTGTACGCTCTGGGCATCCGGTACGTGGGAGAATTTGTGGCCCAGCTTCTGGCCGAGCACTTTGGGTCTCTCCGAAGGATCATGGAGGCTTCGTTTGAGGACCTCCTGGCCATAGAGGGCATCGGTCCCAAGGTTGCCGAGGCAGTGTGGCAGTTCTTCAGAAATCCCGAAAACCGGGCCATGCTTGAGGAGCTTGAGGCCCTTGGGGTGGTTCCGGAAGAGGAAACCGCGGAGGTTACGGCTTCCCCGGGGGGTCCTCTGCAAGGGAAAACCTTTGTCTTCACCGGAGCGCTCTCCCGCTTTTCCCGGAAGGAAGCGGAAGAACTCGTCCGTCAGAAAGGCGGCAAGGTTGCCAATGCTGTCTCCCGAAAAGTGGATTACCTCGTTGTGGGAGAGAACCCTGGGGGAAAGCTTGAGGAGGCCCGTCAGAAGAACGTCCGGATCCTCACGGAGGAAGAGTTCTACGAAATGATGGGAGTGTGATCCCTCATGCATGCCAGAGTGTCGTTTGAGGAAATCCGAAAGATTGCCCATCTTGCCAGGTTGTCCTTCTCGGAAGAAGAGTTTGCTCGTTTTTTCCAGGACATTAGTGACATTATTGCCCATTTTGAAAAGCTGAACGAACTCCAGCTTGAGGGGGTTTCTCCGACTTCTCACATCTCCTGGAGCGATCCCCCCATGAATGCCGATGAACCTGTGGAATGGCAGGGGAGCGACCTCGTTCTGCAACATGCCCCCCACGTGGAAGGGAGATACTTCATCGTCCCCAAGGTTGTGGAGAAAGAGGAGAAGCCGTCATGAGCCTTGAGGAATTCCGGAATTTCACCATTCGGGATTACCACGCGCTCTTTGCTCGGGGAGAGCTCTCTCCTTCTGTGTTGCTTGAGGCGTTCTTTCAGCGCATCGAAGAGGTGGATCCCCTCCTCCATGCCTTTCTTTTCGTGAACAGGGAGAACGCCCTTGAGCGGGCCCGAAGGCTTGAGAAGGAATGGAAAGGCAAGGACTCTTACCCCCCGCTCTGGGGGATTCCTGTGGCCGTCAAGGACAACATCTGTACCCTTGGCATACCCACAACCTGTGGATCGAGGATTCTTGAGGGGTTCATTCCCCCGTACAACGCCACCGTCATCGAGCGCCTCGAGAGGGCCGGGGCCATCGTCATCGGGAAGACCAATATGGACGAGTTCGCCATGGGATCGTCGACGGAAAACAGCGCTTTTGGTCCGACGAGGAACCCCTTTGACCTCAACCGGGTTCCCGGCGGGTCCAGCGGCGGGTCTGCTGCAGCTGTGGCTGCTTTTGAGGCTCCTGTGGCTTTGGGGTCCGACACCGGGGGTTCGGTACGCCAGCCGGCGGCCTTCTGTGGCATCGTGGGGCTTCGCCCGACGTATGGACGGGTTTCCCGATACGGGCTTGTGAGCTTTGCCTCGTCCCTGGACCAGATTGGCCCGATGACGCGAACCGTGGAGGACGCCATCACCCTTTTTGAGGTGATAAGCGGCAAAGACGAGCGAGACTCCACCTGTGCTCCCTATCCCCCTTTTTCCCGGGAGGAGATCCCCCCGCAGGAGGACATACGGACGATAAAGATTGGCCTTCCCCGGGAGTACTTCTCCGAGGGAGTAGACCCCCGGATGGTGAAGGTTATTACTGCGGTGCTTCGGGAACTTGAGAAAGAAGGCCTGGAGCTTGTTGAAGTCTCTCTACCCCACACGAATTACGCTCTGGAAGCGTACTACATTGTGGCCCCTTCTGAAGCAAGCTCGAACCTCGCCCGGTACGATGGTGTGCTCTACGGGATGCGGAAGGGAGGAGGCCAGGGGTTGCAGGACATGTATTTCCAGACAAGGAGCTTCGGTTTTGGTCCGGAAGTGAAGCGGAGAATCCTTCTTGGGACGTACTCTCTAAGCTCAGGGTATTACGATGCCTATTACCTGAAGGGCATGAAGGTACGGACGCTGGTGCGGCGGGATTTCGAAGAGGCCTTTGCGACCTGCCACCTTCTTGTGACGCCTGTTTCTCCGGTATTCCCCTTTTTCCTCGGGGAGCGGACCAAAAGTCCCTATGAAATGTACCTTGCCGATGTGTTCACCATCCCCTCAGCTATGGCTGGCGTGCCTTCCATCGCCGTGAACTGCGGGTATGAGGATGGTCTTCCGGTGGGCATGCAAATTATTGCCGGTCCTTTCCAAGAAGGAGTCCTCTTTGCCCTGGCACGCTTTGTCGAGCAAATGCTCTCGCTCCCCCTTCCTTTCCCCGAAATTGGGCCGGAGAGGAGGTCCTGAGAATGGAGAACGTCTACGTGACCATCGGGCTTGAGGTTCACTGTCAGCTCCTGACCCGGGCGAAGATGTTCTGTCGCTGCAGCACCGACTACATCGGGAAAACCCCCAATACCCTGGTGTGCCCGGTTTGCATGGGTCTTCCCGGAGCACTTCCGGTGCTCAACAGAAAAGCCTTAGAGCTTGCGATAAAAACCGCCCTGGCGCTACAGTGTGAGATCCTGCCGGAGGTGGTTTTCCACCGGAAGAACTACTTCTATCCCGACCTCCCCAAGGGGTACCAGATTTCTCAGTACGATTTCCCTATCGGGGTGCGGGGAGTGCTGGAATTCGCCCTTCAGGGGGTAAAGAAGCGAGTTCGTATACGAAGGGTCCACGTGGAGGAGGACGCAGGGAAACTCGTCCATGAGGGGCCGGATCTCCGGGGGGCGGTCTCGGGGGTCGATTTTAACCGGGCTGGCATCCCGCTTGTCGAAATCGTCACCGAGCCGGATCTCCGCTCTCCTGAGGAGGCGAAGGAGTGCCTTGTGATGCTCAGGAGCATTGTGCGGTACCTTGGGGTGAGCGACGGGAATATGGAAGAGGGGTCGCTGCGCTGTGATGCCAACGTTTCCGTCTCCCTTTCTCCAGAGATACCAGGCACCAAGGTAGAGATCAAGAACATGAACTCTTTTCGCTCGGTCTTCCGGGCTCTGAGTTACGAAGTTGAGCGCCAGACGGAACTTCTTCGAGCGGGGAAAACTCCGGTCCAGGAAACTCGCCACTGGGATGAGGCGCGCCAGGTGACCGTCCCCTCCCGGGGGAAAGAAGAAGCAGAAGATTACCGGTATTTCCCCGACCCAGACCTCCTCCCTTTTCGTATTCTTCCGGAGATGCTCCAGGAAATACGGGCGACCATTCCCGAGTTACCTCTTCAGAAGAAGGAACGATTCATGCGGGAGTACGAACTCCCCGAGCCCGAGGCGTACATCCTTGCTCAGGACCGTGACCTTGCGGAATTCTTTGAAGCGTGTGTCCGGGAGTTTCCGTCTCCCCGGGCAGTCTGCAACTTCATACTCACCGAGGTCCTGAAAAACCTCAACAGTCTCAATATCGGTATTCGGGAGAGCAAGGTTACCCCGTCGATGCTGGCAGAGCTTTTGAAGATGGTGGAGCGCAAGGAAATTGGCATTTCCCTGGCCAAGGGCATCTTTGAGGAGATGTTCAGAACGGGGATGAGTGCAAGGGATGTCATGCTCAAAAAGGGGATTTCGTTCCTCACCAGTGAACGGGATCTCGAGAAGGTTGTTCGCGAAGTTATCGAAAAGAACCCCCAGAGTGTGGCCGATTACCTCCGGGGGAAGGAGAAGGCACTGCATTTCCTCATCGGACAGGTTATGAGGGTCACAAAGGGGCAGGCCAGCCCTGAAGTGGTGAAGAATTTGCTCCTCCGAGAGCTTTCAGGTGGTGAGTGACGTGAAGTTCGTGCACCTCCACCTCCACACTGAGTACAGCCTCCTCGATGGCGTGATCCGTATCGATGAGCTTCTGGAACGCGTCGCTGCCTACGGGATGGAGGCTGTGGCCATCACCGACCATGGGGTCATGTATGGAGTTGTGGATTTCTATAAAAAGGCAAAGGAGAAAGGCATTCGGCCCATCATCGGTTGCGAAGTCTACGTTGCTCCCGGAAGCCGTTTTGAGAAGGTTGTGGTGAAGGGGAGCGAGCCGGCGTACCACCTTGTGCTCCTTGCGGAGAATGAAGAAGGGTACCGGAACCTCATGGAACTCGTCACCCGGGCTTTCCTTGAGGGTTTCTACTACAAGCCCCGGGTGGATAAGGAGCTTTTGCGGGAGTACGCCCGTGGGCTCATTGCGCTTTCGGCCTGCCTTGCGGGAGAAATTCCCCGGCTGGTTCTTGCGGGGAACGTCGAGGAAGCCGAACGCTGCGCCCTGGAGTACCGGGACATTTTTGGCCCGGAGAATTTCTTCCTCGAGCTTCAGGAGAACAAAATTCCCGAGCAGAGAACGGTCAACGAAGCTCTGATCGCTATTGCCCGGAAAACTGGCATTCCCCTTGTAGCCACCAACGACTGCCATTACCTCGATGCCAAGGATGCCTACATGCATGACGTTGTTCTGGCGATTCAGACGGCGACTTCTCTTGATGACCCCAAGAGGCTCCGCTTCCCGACCCAGGACTTCTACCTGAAGTCGCCCCAGGAAATGATTGAGAGTTTTGCTTCCCTTCCTGAGGCCATTGAGAACACCTGGAATATTGCCGAACGCTGCCGTGTGGAGATCGAACTCGGAAAGGTTATTCTCCCTCGTTTTGATGTTCCTGAGGGTTTTGATGCCTTCTCGTATCTTGCACATCTCTGTGAGGAAGGGCTCAGGTGGCGTTATGGGGACCCTCCTCCCGAGCGGGTCCGAAAACAGCTTGAGTACGAACTCAAAGTGATTGAAGGCATGGGGTATGCAACCTATTTCCTCATTGTGTGGGATTTCGTGCACTTTGCTCGGGAGCGGGGCATCATGGTTGGACCAGGAAGGGGGTCAGCAGCGGGAAGCCTCGTCTCCTATGTCCTTGGCATCACCGATATCGACCCCCTGCAGTATGGCCTTCTCTTTGAGCGCTTTTTGAATCCTGAGCGGGTGAGTATGCCCGATATCGACATCGATTTTTGCTTTGAGCGAAGGGACGAGGTCATCAAGTACGTGACCGAGAAGTACGGTGCCACCAATGTTGCCCAGATTATCACCTTCGGGCGGATGATGGCCCGCCAGGCTGTGCGCGATGTGGGAAGGGCTCTGGGATGGAGTTACAGTGACGTGGACAAAATCGCAAAGCTCATTCCTGGAGGACCGGGGGTCACTCTCGAGCGGGCGATGGAATCCAATCCTCAACTGCGGAAACTCGCCGAGGAGAACAAAGAGGTCAGGACGCTTCTTGATCTTGCTCAGCGTATTGAGGGGATGTGCCGTCATGCTTCGGTCCACGCCGCCGGAGTGGTTATCGCCGACCGACCGCTCACCTATTACGTTCCCCTGCAGAGGATGAACGAGGGAGAAATCGTCACGCAGTTTGATATGGACGCTCTTCAGGAACTCGGCCTGCTCAAGATGGATTTCCTGGGTTTGAGGACGCTCACGGTCATTGAACGAGCTCTGCGGATTATTAAAAATACCCGGGGTGAGGAAATCCGTCTTGACCGAATCCCTCTGGATGACCGCACCACCTATGAGCTCCTTGCCCGGGGAGAAACCGTTGGGGTGTTCCAGCTTGAGAGTGCGGGAATGCGGGAGCTTTTGAAGCGCCTGAAGCCCGAACACATCGAGGACCTCATCGCCATTCTGGCCCTGTACCGCCCAGGTCCCCTGGGAAGTGGCATGATCGACGATTTCATCGACCGCAAGCAAGGAAAGGTCCCAGTGACGTACCCCCATCCCTCCCTGGAGCCCATCCTTCGGGAAACGTACGGTGTGATTGTGTACCAGGAACAGGTGATGAAGATTGCCAGTGAGTTCGCCGGGTTTACCCTTGGAGAAGCCGACATTCTCCGCCGGGCCATGGGGAAGAAGAAACCCGAAGTGATGAAGGAACAGCGGGAGAAGTTCGTTAGCGGTGCGGTGCAGCGGGGTCACAGCCGGGAAAAAGCCGAAGAGCTCTTCGACATCATCGAGTACTTCGCAGGGTACGGTTTCAACAAATCCCACAGTGCAGCGTATGCGCTTGTGTCGTATCAAACGGCATACCTCAAGGCCCATTACCCCACTGAGTACCTTGCGGCCTGCCTCACGAGCGTGGCCAACGACAGCGACAAGGTAGCGAAATTCATCGCCGAGTGCCGGCGCCTGGGCATTGATGTGTTGCCTCCGGATATCAACGAGAGTCTGGCCAACTTCACGGTGGTGGGGGATCGGCGTATTCGTTTCGGCCTTGCGGCCATCAAGAATGTGGGTGAGAGTGCGGTGGAGGAAATCCTCCTGCGCCGGAGAGAGGGCCGGTACCGGAGTATTTTCGACTTCATCGAGCGGGTCGACAGTCGCATTGTCAACCGGCGGGTTCTCGAAAGCCTCATCAAGGCCGGAGCCTTTGGAGGGCTTCATCCGAATCGGGCGCAGCTTCTGGCCTCCCTGGAAGACATCCTGTCCTATGGAGCAAGACGGCGGAAGAAAGAGCTGCGGCAGCATTCCCTCTTTGGAGAGGAGGTGACCGCTGAGGGAACACCTCCCCTCCGGGACGTAGCGGAGTTTTCCCGTCAGGAGCTCCTTCAGATGGAGAAGGAGATGCTGGGGTTTTACGTGAGTGACCATCCCTTCCGGGAAGCGGTGGCGGGGTTGCGGCACCTGCCCTTCTTCCCCCTGGGGCATTTGCGAATGCTCAAAGAAGAAATGCGGGTGAAGGTTGTGGGCATGGTGGGTAATGTTCGGAAAATCATCACCAAAACGGGAGGGGACATGTACTTCGTGACCCTTGAGGACGAGACGGGAAGCATCGAGGTCATCTTCTTCCCCAACCTCTCTGAGGAACTGAAGGAGCGGCTTGGAAGCGGGAAGGTACTTGGGGTGGTGGGAAAGCTCGATATCTTAGACAGTGGCGAGAACAAAATCGTTGCCGATGCCCTCTTTGACCCCGAGGAGTGGAATCGGAAACTGGCCAAGGCGGTCGTCATCGACCTTGAGGTGGAGAGGGACATCCTTCGGACCCTCTATGCCCTCCGGGATTGCCTCCGGAGGTTCCCTGGGAACTGTCCGGTTGTGCTTCGCCTCCAGGGCGGTGAGGGCGAGTGGTGGATTGAGCTTGACAGCACCTTCTGGGTTTCCTGGAGCGACGAGGCCCGGGAGGCCATTCAGAGTATTGTGGGTGAGGGTGCCGGGAGTCTGCAAACGCTTTAGGAGGGAAGCTGTGAGGCGGGTTGCCGTTGTCCTCGTGTTTGTTGTGGTTGTCCTGATTTTCAGCGGGACTTTTGCCTTTGCTCAGACGAAAGAGGAGTACTACCGTACCGGGTATATCTACTTCTCCCAGGGAGACTATGCGAGGGCTCTGGAGGCCTACAGGAAGGCTTTAGAGATGGACCCTCAGTTTGTGGATGCCCGGTACTGGCTGGGGAAAACCCTCGAACAGATGGGGCAGCTGCAGGAGGCGGTGAAGGAGTGGCGTCAGGTACTTTTGGCTTCTCCTCGCCACCGGGATGCCTTCCAGAAATGGCGAGCCTACGCACCGTCCTTTGTCCAGGACGGAGGGGTTGTGGAGCAGTACAGAGCGCTTTTCTTAGAGGGGGAAAATCCAGCTCTTTCACGGGAGGAAGGCTGGTCCACCCTTGCCCCCTTAGCCCTGGTACTTCTTGGGCGGAGGGACTTTTCCTCCCTCTACCTTGCTGCTTGGTGTTTCCGTTGGGCAAAAGAGCGCCTGAGCCCCCTCTTTGCTCCCTATGAGGAACGGGCGCTTCAGGGAGCGTTGGAAAACCTCACTCAGGATGACTGGATGCAGGACCCTCGTCTTGTCTACCGTTTCCTCCAGGAGGTCACCCTCCGTTTTGGAAAAGATGAGAAGTGGCAGGAGATACTGCAGAAAGCCCTGGATCGGGCATTCGCATACACCCTTGGCCTTCCTGAGGAGCAGAAGGCCGAAGGAGTAGAAGTAACGCTCCGTGGCGGAGAGGTGGAGAAGCGAATCATCCGTGGCGGAGAAGTGGAAGAGCCGACGGGGTTTTTCCTTAAGGAATGATGGTGCCGAAGGCGGGAGTCGAACCCGCACGGGGTGTGAACCCCGCTAGATTTTGAGTCTAGTGCGTCTGCCAGTTCCGCCACTTCGGCACTCCGTTGTAGATTATAGTGGAGCTTTGGGCTTTGTCAAGCAAGATGAAGAACCAGGACCTGGTCATTGCGGTTGATGGGACTTCGCTGGCGTACCGGGCGTTCTATGCACTGCCGAGGCTCACCACGTCCTCGGGGCGACCGACGGGGGCGACCCTTGGGTTCTGTAATATGCTGATGAGGCTGCTTGAAGATTACTCGCCCCTCACTATTGTGGTGGCCTTCGACCATCCGAAGAAGACGTTTCGCCACGCCCTTGAGGAGAAGTACAAGGTGTCCCGGAAACCCATGCCTGATCTCCTTCGACCTCAACTTGAGGATATCAAGGAAATCCTTTCGTGTTTTGGTTTCCCCATCCTTGAGGTCCCGGGATTCGAGGGGGATGACCTCATCGGGAGCCTCAAGGAGTGCCTTGGGGGGCGGTACCTTCTCTACGTGGTGACCTCTGACCTTGATCTTCTGCAGCTCCTTGATGAACACACGGTGCTCCTCCAGCCGGTTCAGGGAGTCACCCGCCTGCGCCCCATAGGTCCCCGGGATGTGGAGCGAGAATTCGGCGTCACTCCTGCTCAGATTGTTGACTTTCTGGCCTTAAGCGGTGATGCGTCTGACGATATCCAGGGTGTGCGGGGCATTGGGGAGACGAGAGCGGCGCAGCTTTTGCAGAGGTTCACAAGCTGGGAAGGGATTCTCGCCCATATTGAGGAACTTCCTCCGTCCCTGCGGGAGAGTCTCCTCAGGGCCCGGGAACAGGTGGAGGTGAACCGGGTGCTCGTGACCATTCGCAGGGATGTCCCCATCGACTGCCGTGTGGAGCCCTGGAGTCCTGAGCGGGTGGACTGGCCGCGCCTTTTGCAGAAACTCGAAGAGCTCGAGCTTCGAAGGCTCCGAGAACGGATTGAGAAGAGGTGGCAGCAGCAGCGTCCGTACCTTGTGCTCCGCGGGAAGGACCTCTTTGTAACCGATGGGAAGGACCTGAAGAACATCGCCGACATTCCCTCAGGACAGCCCCGGGGGTACCTTATTTCCTGTATTCAACCAGATGCAGGGCATCTGAGGAAAGTCCTTGAAGCACCGGAGGTTTTCTGGGGTCAGGTTCTCCTGTGGGTTGTCTATCCCTGCCTCTTTCCACCGCCTGAGCATTTGCGGCATCTTGAAGGGTTTGGAAAAACCGTCTCCTTTGAGGAGCTCGGTATGCTTCTTGAAGAAGCCCGGAAGTGGGTGACCTGTGAAACGACGCTCTTTGAGGTCTACCGGGATGTCGAGGTCCCGCTTGTGCTCAAATTTGCCCTTGGGGAGCTCTCCTTTGCGGCAGGTTTTCTTGACCTCCCGCTGTTTACCCCTCCCTGTGCCTTTGTGGTGGAGGAAGTTGTTCCCCCGAGGGATCTGATGCAGAGGATCCATGAAGTTCGTGGGTACGTTGCGCTGCCGACGCTCTATGGATGGCGGTTTGTGGGTAGGTACGGGGAATCCCGAGAAGAGCTCCTTGTAGCCTATGAAAATACCTGCCGGGAAGAAGTTTTCCGCCTTTTGGCCTGGGTCCTGAGCGCAGGAGGTGTCCGGCAGCTGTGCAGGGCAGGGAAGCAGCTCTCTGCCGATATCCCCCTTTTCTCTGGGGATTTCAGGCAGTTTCTCGGTGTGTTTTCGGAACGGTTTCTTAAGGGGAAGTGGCGGCTCGAGGTCGTGGAACGAGGGAAAGGAGAGTGTGGACTCCTGGTCATAGGAGAGGGAGGATGAACGTGGAAGTTGTGCTCGTTGCTTCGGAGGCATATCCTTTTGCCAAAAGCGGCGGTCTGGGGGACGTGGTGGGAGCTCTGTTCAAATACCTCCCCCGCTTTGGGTTTCGGGTCAAGCTCTTCCTCCCCGGATACGCCCGGATGTTGCAGGATTTCCCTTTTGTTAGGCAAAAGGCCCTGGAGTTCCCCTTTGGGGAGACCATGGCCCGGGCGGAATTTCTTGAGTACAGGATAGACGACAGCCAATCCCTTTTCGCTGTGGCCTGTGAACGCTTTTTTGGGCGTGAGCGGATGTACGGGTATCCTGATGACCTCGAGCGGTTCATCTTCTTCTCCCGGGCGGTGTTCGAGTACCTGGTGCGCTGGCAGGAAGAAGTTTTCCTCCTGCACTGTCACGACTGGCAGAGCGCCCTCCTTTGTGCCTACCTTGAGCGGTACTGGCCTCAGTATCGGCCCAGAGCCACAAAAGTCCTTTTCACCATTCACAATCTTGCCTACCAGGGCATTGGACGGGGAGAACTCTTCCGGCTGGTCAACCTCCCCAATCACTTCTTCACCCATGAGTACCTTGAGTTCTACGGGAACCTCAATCTCATGAAGGCGGGTCTCCTCTTCTCCCACATCATCACCACCGTGAGCCCTACCTATGCTCGTGAAATTTGCTCTCCCGAGTTCGGGGAAGGTCTTGATGGTCTCCTTCGGGCTCTGTCCCATCGCAAGAAAATCGTGGGGATTGTTAACGGCATTGACACGGAAATTTTCCACCCCAGCCTTGACCCCTTCCTCGAGGAACACTACGGGAGGGAGAACCTTGAGGGGAAAAGGAAGAACAAACTCCGCTTCCTGGAAAGACACTTTGGTCCGGGGGTGGAGGCAACCCTTCCTGTCATCGCCTTTATTTCCCGCTTTGTGGAGCAGAAGGGGATACGGCTTTTCCTGGAACGTCCTGAGGAGTTTTTCTCCCTCCCGGCATACTGGTTCTTCCTGGGTATGGGTGAGGCCTTCTACGAACGGGCACTGAAAGACCTTGAGCAGCACTATCCCAGGCTGCGGGTAATGGTGATGTTCGACGAGAGTCTTGCCCATCTTGCCTATGCTGCCTCAGACTTCCTGGTGCTGCCATCGCTTTTTGAGCCCTGCGGCATCAGCCAGATGATCGCCATGTGTTACGGCACACTCCCCATCGTCCGGGGGGTGGGTGGACTTAGGGATACGGTTGTTGACTACCCTTTCAATCCCCGTCTCAGCACTGGGTTCCAATTTGGAGAATTCTCAGCCAGTGAGTTTCTCCGGGCGGTCAGGAGGGCACTCCATGTGTACTTTGAGGACCAGGATCTCTTCTACACCATGGTGGCCAATGCCATGGCGAGCGATTTCTCCTGGGAACAGGCCATCAAGAGGTACGTTGAGGTCTACAGGGAATAAGGGACCGAGGATTCTCGGTATCGGAGGTGGGGTGGCCTCGGGAAAGAGCACGGTTGCTGCCCTTTTTGGGGCAAGGGGCATTCCCGTCATTCTCCTTGACGACCTTGCTCGGGAACTTTCCCGGAAGGGGAAACCCCTCTGGAAGCTCATTGTTCTCGCCTTCGGACGCTTTTTTCTGGACAGGTGGGGGAACCTCGAGAGACGGAAGCTCGCCCGGCTGGTTTTCCGGAGCTGGCCAATGCTCTTTTGCCTTAATAACCTTGCCCATCCCCTGCTTTTCTGGGAGGTGTGGAGGCGCTGCCAAAGACTCCGAGCAGATTTCGTCGTGGTCGAGGGAGCAGTGCTTTTTGAAGCGGGTCTGTGCGCTCTCCTTTCGGACCTCCTTTTTGTGGATGCTCCCTGGCACGTTCGCCGTGAGCGGTTGCAGCAAAAGGGGCTTCAGGAGAGGGAGATTGCGCTTCGCTTGAGCGCCCAGAGGTTTCTTCCCGCCCTCCGCCGGAGAGCTTCGAAGGTCCTCATCAACGACTCCTCCACAGAGCTTTTGGAACAAAGGGTTTTCTCTCTCTTTCCGGACTGGTTCTCCGGGAAGTAGGAGAGGGGGATTCGGGTTTTCTTATAAAAGTGAGGAGTTATGAAGCGGGGGATCTTCCGTCTTGTGGCACCGTACAGCCCCTGTGGCGATCAGCCCCAGGCCATTGAACGTCTGGTTGAGGGGTTATTCCGGGGGTACCGGTACCAGACCCTTATTGGGGTGACCGGGTCGGGGAAAACTTTCACCATGGCCAACGTCATTGCCCGGTACAACCGGCCAACCCTGATCATCTCCCACAACAAGACCCTGGCTGCTCAGCTTTATAGCGAGATGCGGGCGTTTTTCCCCGAGAACGCTGTGGAGTATTTCGTGAGCTACTACGATTACTACCAGCCTGAGGCCTACGTTCCTGAGTACGATCTCTACATTGAAAAGGACGCTTCGATTAACGAGTACATCGACCGGTTGCGTCTTCGGGCAACAAGCGCTCTGATGGAACGCAACGACGTCATCATTGTGGCCTCTGTTTCGTGCATCTACGGCATTGGTTCTCCAAAGGAGTACGCCCGCCGGGTTTTCCGTGTCCGAGTGGGAGACGCCTATAAGAGGAAGGATTTTGCCCACCGTCTCGTGGACCTTCTCTACGAGCGGAATGAGGTGGAATTCATGCCGGGGGTCTTTCGCATGAAGGGCGATACCGTTGAGGTCTACCCGGCTTATAGCGAAGAGGTCTTTCGTTTCGAGTTCTTTGGGGATACGGTGGAGAACATTAAGGTTCTCCACCCTGTGAGCGGGAAGGTTCTCGGAAAGCTTGATGAGGTCTTCATCTACCCCGCCCGGCATTACCTTGCAGACCAGGAGATTTTTGAGCGGGCGCTTCTTGGGATTGAAGAAGAACTTCGGGAACGGGTGGCCTATTTCCTCTCCCAGGGAAGGCTTGTTGAGGCGGAACGCCTGGAGCGGCGGACGCGGTACGACCTTGAACTACTCCGGGAAACGGGATACTGTCCGGGAATTGAAAATTACTCCCGGTATCTTGATGGCCGTCAGCCTGGGGAACCGCCCTATACCCTGCTTGATTACTTTCCGGAGGACTTCCTCCTTTTCATTGACGAATCCCATGTGACGGTTCCCCAGCTTCGGGGAATGCACGAGGGGGATCGTTCGAGGAAAGAGAGCCTTGTGGAATTTGGCTTTCGCCTCCCTTCCTGTTTCGATAACCGGCCCCTGAGGTTTGAAGAGTTCGAGAAGAAGATTTCCCGATGCATTTTCGTTTCGGCGACACCGGGAGAGTTCGAACTGAACGTGAGCGCTCAGGTGGTGGAGCAACTGATCCGACCCACCGGCCTTCTGGACCCGGAGGTTGAGGTGCGTCCTGCCAGGGGTCAGGTCGAGGACCTCGTGGGGGAGATTCGAAAGGTAGTGCAGAAGAACCAGAGAGTTCTTGTCACCACGCTCACCAAAAAGAGCGCCGAGGACCTCTGCGAGTTCCTGTACAGTCTTGGTATTCGGGTGAGGTACCTGCACTCAGAGATTGATACCCTGGAACGGGCCCGGATTATCCGGGATCTTCGGGCAGGGGAATTTGACGTCCTTGTGGGGGTTAACCTCCTCAGGGAGGGCCTTGACCTCCCGGAAGTAGCCCTTGTGGCGATTCTTGATGCCGACAAAGAGGGATTTTTGCGTTCTGAGGTGGCGCTCATTCAGACGATTGGGAGAGCGGCGCGCAACGCCGAAGGACGGGCCATCCTCTACGCCGACACCATGACCCGTTCTCTGGAGCGGGCTCTGGCAGAGACGAAACGACGGAGGGCTATTCAGGAGGCGTATAATAGAGAACACGGGATTGTGCCGCAGACTATCACAAAGGAAGTCCGGACCCTTATTCCCGAAGAGGCTGGCCTCTCTAAGGAGGCGGAGGAGGCCTGTCTCCTTGTGGAGGAACTCGAGGAGAGCGAGGAGAACCTGGAGCGGCTCATTGAGCGGCTGACCCGGGAGATGAAGGAAGCGGCCAGGCGCCTGGAGTTTGAAAAGGCTGCCCTCCTGCGGGATGAGATCTTCCGTTTGCGTTCCTTGCAGGAGAAGCGGACGCTGCACCAGGGCGAGAACGATGCAGGACGGTAAGATTGTCATTCGTGGAGCACGAGAACACAACCTGAAAAACGTGGACCTTGAGATTCCCCGGAACCGGTTTGTGGTTATCACCGGTCTCAGTGGGTCGGGAAAGTCTTCCCTTGCTTTTGACACCATTTACGCCGAAGGACAGAGGAGGTACCTTGAGTCCCTTTCTTCTTACGCCCGACAGTTCTTGGAGCGGATGGAGAAGCCCGATGTGGACTCTATCGAGGGACTCTCTCCGGCGATTGCCATCAACCAGAAGGTGTCATCCCATAACCCTCGTTCCACTGTGGGAACGGTCACGGAGATTTACGACTATATGAGGGTGCTTTTCGCCCGATGTGGCAAGGTTTTCTGTCCCCAGTGCGGGAAGCCCATTGCTCGCCAGACGGTGCAGCAGATTACCGACGAAATCCTCTCCCTTCCCCAGGGGTCCAGGGTCCTCATCATGGCTCCTCTGGTACGGGGAAGGAAGGGGGAGTACCGGAAGCTCCTTGCCGATCTCTTCAAAAACGGATTCGCCCGGGTTCGCGTCAACGGGGAAATCTTTGACTTGGAAGAGTGGGAGAGCATAGAGCTTGACCGGAACAAAAAACACGACATCGACCTTATCGTTGACCGGATCATCATTGAGGAGGATATCGAACGCCGGGTGAGCGATTCCGTGGAAATCGCCCTTCGCTACGGGAAGGGTGTGCTCAAAGTTGGGATATGGGAGGAAGGGACGATAAAGGAACTCCTTTTCAGCGAACGTTTCGCGTGTGTGGACTGTGGGGTGAACTTCCCGGAGATTACTCCCCGGATGTTCTCTTTCAATAACCCTTACGGAGCCTGTCCTCGCTGCAGTGGTCTGGGGTTTCTTGCCTTTGTGGATCCGGATCTCGTGGTGCCCGATTATTCGAAAAGCATCGACGAGGGAGCTATTGTTCCCTGGGACCATCTGGATCCGGAGAGCTACTGGGGAGCGCGGATTCGTCGGGCTTTTGCTGCACGGGGCATCCCGACCAACCGGCCATTCCGGGATCTCACCGAGGAGGAGCGGAATTTCATCCTCTACGGCGATGGAGTCTTTGAAGGCATCATCCCTATTCTTGAGCGAAAGCTTGCCAGTGCCCAGGACTGGTGGGAGCAGGAAGAGATTGCCCCGTTCCTCTCAACCAGGGTGTGTCCTGAGTGTCAGGGAGATCGCCTCCGAAAGGAAAGCCTTTCGGTGAAGATTCAAGGGTTCTCCATTGGGGACCTTTCCCGCCTGACCATTGGGGAACTTCTTGAGTTTTTCGAGAACCTTAGCTTCTCCGGGAACGAGGCGGTCATTGCAGAACCGGTGCTGCGAGAAATCCGTTCCCGCCTGGGCTTTCTGAAGGAGGTCGGTCTTGAGTACCTGACCCTCAACCGCTCTGCCGCCACCCTTTCCGGTGGAGAGGCGCAGAGAATACGCCTGGCAACACAGATTGGCTCTGGTCTTGTGGGGGTTCTCTACGTCCTCGATGAGCCCACCATCGGTCTCCATCCCCGGGACAACCAGAAGCTTATTGCCATCTTGAAGAAACTCCGGGACCTTGGGAACACGGTGATCGTGGTGGAACACGATGCCGAAACCATCAGGAGTGCAGACTTTGTGGTGGATATTGGTCCTGGAGCGGGGGAGAAAGGTGGGAGGGTTGTGGCCTCGGGTTCACCCCAGGAAATCATGGAGAATCCCGAAAGCCTGACCGGACTCTATCTCAGTGGTCGAAGGTGCATCCCTGTACCTACCAGGAGAAAGCCCCCGGGAGATGAATGGCTTGTGGTGCGAGGTGCCCGGGCAAATAACCTCAAGAACATCACGGTGAGCATTCCCCTTGGGCTTCTTGTGGGCATCACGGGGGTTTCCGGTTCAGGGAAAAGCACGCTCCTTTATGATATCCTGTACCGGGGACTTTCTCGAATCCTCCATGGGTCCAGAGAGGTTGCCGGAGACCACGACGCCATTGAAGGTGTGGAGTACATCGATAAAGTCATCGTGATCGACCAGTCCTCAATCGGGCGAACCCCTCGTTCAAATCCTGCCACCTACACCGGGGTTTTCACCGATATCCGGACGCTTTTTGCTCAGCTTCCAGAATCCAGAGCCCGGGGGTACAAACCAGGACGATTCAGCTTTAACCTCAAGGGTGGGCGGTGTGAGGCCTGTCAGGGGAATGGCGTCATCAAAATTGAGATGCATTTTCTCCCGGATGTCTTTGTGACCTGCGAGCAGTGCCAGGGGAAGCGCTACGGCAGGGAGACACTCGACATCAAGTATAAAGGGAAGAACATCGCCGACGTTTTAGACATGAGCGTTGACGAGGCTATAGGGTTCTTTGAACATATCCCCACTATCCGGCGCAAACTCGAGGTGCTCCAGCGGGTTGGTCTGGGGTACATCAAACTCGGACAGCCGGCTACAACCCTCTCTGGTGGAGAGGCGCAGCGGGTGAAGCTCGCACGGGAACTCGGGAAGGTGGCAACGGGAAGGACCCTGTATCTTCTTGATGAACCGACCACCGGGCTGCACTTTGCCGATGTTGAGAAACTCCTCTCGGTGCTGCTTGAGCTTCGGGACCGAGGGAACACTGTGCTCATCATCGAGCATAACCTTGACGTCATCAAATCGTGTGACTATCTCATCGACCTGGGTCCTGAGGGAGGAGAGAAGGGTGGCTACATCGTTGCTCAGGGAACTCCGGAAGAAGTCGCTCAGGTTCCCTCCTCCTACACAGGCCAGTTCCTGAGAGAGGTGCTGCAGGCTGACCGAAAGAAAGCACTATGTCCCCTTTGAGGTGAAACGAGAGGACCTTGACTGCCTTCCTGTGGAATGCGGGGTGTACGTCCTGAAGGACGGTGAAGGTCAGGTCCTTTATGTCGGGAAGGCTGTGAACATCCTCAAGAGGGTGAAGTCCCATTTCTACCGGGCTTCTTCCCCTCTTAAAGAAGGAATGCTTGAGGCCGTTGCGTCGGTGCAGTACTTTGTGACAGGGAACGAACATGAGGCGCTCCTCCTTGAGGAGGAACTGATCAAACGTTTCCGTCCTCCTTACAACCTCCGTTTACGGGATGACAAGAGTTATCCTTACATCCTCTTTGAGACGAGGGGAGATTTCCCTGCGGTTCGGTTTGCCCGGAAAAAGACCGGAGGCGAAGGGGTGTATTTTGGACCCTTCACAGATTCCCGGAAGACCCGGGAGGGCCTGAAGCTCCTCCGGTCGATTTTTCGTCTGCGGGGATGCACCATTCCTGAATCCTCTTTCCCTCTTCGCCGGCCCTGCATCGATTTTGAGCTTGGTCTCTGTGGAGCTCCCTGTGTGGGCCGCATGAGCCGGGCGGAGTACCAGGAGAACTTCAGGAAGGCCGTGGATTTCCTCAACGGAAAGTACGAGGAAATCGCCCGGTGGATTGAGGATGAGATGTGGAAAGCTGCAGATGCCCTGGATTTTGAGCGGGCCATCTACTACCGGGAAAAGCTTGAGGCCCTCCAGAAAGTTGCAACGCGGTACCGCTTAGTCCTTTCGCAGCCCGAAGACATTGACTTTGTGGAAGTTGTCCGCGACGAAGAAGTCGCGCTTTTTGTGGTGCTCCGCGTTCGCCAGGGAAGGCTCATCGGGAGCGAGAGCTTTGTTGCCTCGTCTTTGGGATGGCAAAGTAAGGAGGCGCTCCTTCGGGAGTTCCTGGAACAGATATACCTCCACGCTTTCCACTTTCCCAGGCGGGTGTGTGTGGCGGTGGAGCATCTGGAGGTTCTCCGGGAACTCAGTGAGTTCTTCCCCTTTACGGTTACCCCTCCCTGCAGTGGTGAGGAGGAGGAAATGATGTTTCTGGCTTTAGAGAACGCTCAGAGGAGCCTTGAGGCGGAGGTGCTCAGACGCAAAAAACGTGAGCGAGCGTCAACGGAGCTCCTTCGGGGTCTTCAGAATGTCCTTGGGCTTCCCTCTTTCCCTCGCCTTGTGGAGGGTGTGGATATCTCCACTTTTCAGGGTGAAGAGGCTGTGGGGGTGGTGGTAGCCTTCCTTGACGGGGTTCCATACCCCAAAGGGTACCGAAGATTTGTCGTGAAAGGTGAGGGTCACCCCGACGACTTTGGCATGATGCGGGAGGTTCTCGTCCGGCATTTCCGGAGGTTGCAGTCGGGGGAAGGGAGCCTTCCTGACCTTCTACTCCTTGATGGGGGGCGGGGGCAGCTCAACGTGGCGCTTGAGGTATTCCGGGAACTCGGCGTTTCCTGTCCGGTGCTTGCTCTGGCCAAGGAGTTTGAGGAGATTTACCTTCCCGAGAGGGCTACACCCCTTGCGCTTCCCCCTCACTCTGAAGTTCTGCAGTTCCTGCAGCGGGTGAGAAACGAAGCGCACCGTTTTGCTGTGACCTTCCACCGAGTGCGGAGGAACAAGAAGTCCTTTGGTTCGCTCCTTGAGGAGGTGGAAGGTATCGGGCCAAAGCGGCGGGAGAAGATTCTTGCTGCCTTTGAGGATTTGCGATCACTCTGTGAAGCGGATCCTAAAGAAGTCAGTAGACGCCTGAGGATTCCCCAGGAGGTCATCGCCCGTCTTAAAGAGCGGCTTCAAGAGGTTTACCAACATGGACTTTCGGGCTCTTCTTCAGGATGAGCTCTGTGCCCTTTTTCCTCCCGAGAAAGAGCGGCGAAGGGCTGAATTTGCTGGTCTTTTGAGGAGTGGCGTGATCCGGAAGGGAGAAGAAGGACTTTTCCTTTGCCTCTCACATTCCTCTCTTGCTCCTCTCAAGAAGTGCCTGGTCCTCAAGAGAGAATTCTCCCCTCTTGCGCCTTATGAGCTTGGACGCTCCAGGGAACGGGGTATTCGTTCGGGGCTTTTTTATCGCCTGGAAATCGGCATTTCCGAGGCGGTCCTTGAGGATTTCGGATTCTACGATGTTTCTGTCCTTACCGGTTTTCTTAAAGAAGAGGTTGCTGCGGACTTCATCCGGGGGGTTTTTGAACTCCGGGGGTATGTGGGAGACCCCCTGCGGAGCTATCAGCTCGAGATTCGGTTCCCCTCAAGGGCATGGGCACTCCTTGTCCAGGAAACCCTCAAAGCCCGGGGGATACCCCTTCGCTGCCGCCAAGTCAAAAGCGAGTGGCACCTCTACACCAAAAACGCGGAGACTATCGGTCTTTTCCTGGGGTACCTTGGGGCCTTCCGGAGTCACCTGGAACTCGAGCGCCTACGTGTGGAGAAGGAAACGGTCAATGACCTCACCCGCTGGGTGAATTACACCACCTCAAACCTTGAGCGGACCGTCCGGTCCTCGCTGCGTCAGCGGGAGAAAATCAGAAGTCTTCCTCTGGAATTGCTTCCGCCAAGGCTCCGAGAGATTGCCCTTTTGAGAATCCGTTACCCCTATGCTTCACTCCGGGAGCTCGGGAGTTACTGTTCACCTCCTGTTTCCAAGGGCGAGGTGTACCGTCGGCTGAAAGCCCTGGAGGAAGCGGCGGAAAGGTTCCAGGAGAAATCCATGTGACCTGAAGGGTTTACAGAATGTGAACAATCTTCTAAAATGTCTTTTAGAGAGTTTCCCTGTGTGGAGTTTCATTCTGGTGAAAAAGGGGGAGCATAAATGGCGAGTGTGACTCTGAAGAACGTGGTGAAGCGATTCGGAGACGTTATTGCGGTGAACAACGTGAGCCTTGAGATCAAAGACCAGGAGTTCGTCGTTCTCGTTGGTCCTTCAGGGTGCGGGAAAACCACGACGCTTCGGATGATTGCGGGGTTAGAGGAAGTGGATGAAGGCGAAATCTACATCGACGACGTTCTGGTAAACGACGTCCCCCCGAAAGACCGGGACATCGCCATGGTTTTCCAGAACTACGCGCTCTACCCCCACATGAATGTCTACGACAACATGGCTTTTGGTCTTCGGCTTCGCAAGTTCCCCAAAGATGAAATCGATCGCCGGGTGAAGGAAGCCGCGGAAATCCTGGGGATTCAGGAGCTCCTCTACCGGAAGCCAAAGCAGCTCTCTGGTGGTCAGAGGCAGCGTGTAGCTGTTGGACGGGCCATTGTCCGTCACCCCAAGGTTTTCCTCTTCGACGAGCCCCTCTCCAACCTTGATGCCAAGCTTCGGGTGCAGATGAGAGCAGAGCTTGCCAAGCTCCACGACCGTCTCAAGACCACGATGATCTACGTCACTCACGACCAGGTGGAGGCCATGACCCTGGGGGACCGGATTGTGGTCATGCGGGACGGAGTGGTCCAGCAGGTAGGAACTCCTCTTGAGCTCTACAACAAACCCATCAACAAGTTCGTCGCCGGTTTCATCGGTACTCCTTCTATGAACTTCCTCGACGTAGTGCTCAAGAAGGAGAACGACACCCTTATCCTCGATGGAGGGTCCTTCAGGATTAAGGTGCCAGCAGAGTACAAAGCGCCACTTGAACCCTATGTGAACAAGGAAGTCACCTTCGGTATTCGTCCCCAGGATGTGTACGACCTTGCGGTCTCGAAGGAAATGTTGCGGGACGATGGCAATGTCATTGACGCCGTGGTGGATGTTATTGAGCCTCTGGGTTCCGAGCAAATCATCTACCTCACCTCTGGTCCGCACACCATTGTTGCCGTTCTTGACATGCAGACCCATACTGAAGTTGGGGCCAGCATGAAGATTGTAGTGGATACGAGTAAGATGCACGTTTTCGATGTCAACACCGAACGGGCCATCATATGAGGTGCAAGGCAAGAAAAAAGGGCACCGTACGGTGCCCTTTTTTCTTGCCTTATTTCAGGAATTCGGGTATGATAAAATGCTTTAGTTTATTCCGGGAACAAAGGGGGTAGAAGCAATGAAAGTTGCGATCAACGGATTCGGAAGGATTGGGCGACTGGTGTTCCGCAGAATTCTCGAGGTCGGTGGCGACATAGACGTTGTAGCCGTGAACGACCTGACAAGTGCCAAAGTTCTCGCGCACCTTTTGAAGTACGACTCCGTCCACGGGACCCTTCCTAACAAAATCGAGGCTACTGACGATGCGCTGATTGTTGATGGGAAGACCATCAAGGTCTTTGCTCAGAAAGACCCTGCTCAGCTGCCCTGGAAGGATCTCGGTGTAGAGCTTGTGATTGAATCCACGGGGAAGTTCACCGACCGTCAGGGCGCTTCGTTGCACCTGCAGGCGGGGGCTAAGAAGGTGCTCATCACCGCACCGGCCAAGAATCCCGATGTGACCATTGTGATGGGCGTGAACCACACGATGTACGACAAGGCGAATCACCACATTGTCTCCAACGCCTCGTGCACCACGAACTGTCTCGCTCCGGTGGTGAAGGTGCTGCACGAGAACTTCAAGATCCAGCGAGGATTCATGACCACTGTCCACGCGTACACCAACGACCAGGTTATCCTTGATTTCCCCCACAAGGACCTCCGGAGAGCCCGGGCTGCGGCCATGTCTATGATTCCCACCACAACCGGTGCAGCAGTGGCCATGGGAGAGGTCATTCCTGACCTCAAAGGAAAGCTCGACGGCATGGCCATTCGTGTTCCGGTACCCGATGTCTCCATTGTGGACTTTGTGGCGGTGGTGGAGAAGGAACCCACAAAGGACGAGGTGAACGAAGCACTGAAAAAAGCAGCAGAGGGTGAACTCAAGGGTATTCTGGCGTACTGCGAGGAGCCTCTGGTGTCGGCGGATTTCCTCCACACCACTGAGTCCTCCATTGTTGATGCCCTTTCCACCAAGGTCATCGGCAACATGGTGAAGGTGCTTGCCTGGTACGACAACGAATGGGGGTACTCCTGCCGGGTTGTGGACCTTGCCCAGTACATGATGCGGTGAGAGGGAAGCTTCATGAATCGCACACTGATTGCTGCCGGAAACTGGAAGATGCACAAGACCATCGGGGAAGCCTCGGCATATGCCGAGGCTTTCCTTTCCAGAATGCGGGAATTTCAGGGCCTCGAGGTCGTTATCTGCCCACCTTTCACGGCTTTACCGGTACTGCGAGACCGGTTTTGCCAGACTCCAGTGCGGCTTGGGGCACAGAATGTCCACTGGGAGGTCCAGGGAGCCTTCACCGGGGAGATTTCTGCCCGCATGTTGCAGGAACTCGGGTGCCGGTACGTGATTGTGGGACATTCGGAACGGCGGCATATCTTCCGCGAGACCTCCGAGGAAGTGGGCCGGAAGGTGAAGACGCTCTGCAGCTTTCACCTTTCCCCCATTCTCTGTGTCGGGGAGACCCTGAGCGAGCGGGAGGCAGGGAAAACCCGGGAGGTTGTGCAGGAGCAGCTCCTTCAGGGTATTGCCCATCTCACCCCTGAGGAGGCACAGTCCTTGGTGATTGCTTACGAGCCGGTATGGGCCATTGGCACCGGTAGGGCCTCAACACCCCAGGATGCCGAGGAGGTTATCCGGTTCATCCGTGAGGAGCTTGCCGGGCGATTCGGTCAGGAGGTTGCGTCGGGTATCCGTATCCTTTATGGGGGGAGCGTCACCCCGGAGAACGTCTTCGACTTTGTGGTTCAGGAGAACATCGACGGGACGCTTGTTGGTGGTGCCAGCCTCGACCCGGGGAAGTTTCTGAAAATCGTGGAAGAGACGGAACGGGCGTTTCTGAGAAAGAGTGGAGGAGCTTGAGGCATGGAAGGATGGATGGTTGTCCAGATTGTGGTATCTGTGGCGCTCATTCTCGTTGTCGTCCTCCAGCCCCGGAAATCTGGCGTTGGCGGAGGGATATTCGGGGGCATGACCCGGGCAGACCGAAGTGCGAAGTTTCGAGCTCTCCCGATTCTGAGCAAACTCACCGTTGTCTTTGGTGTCGCCCTAATGGTGCTTTCGCTGGTGTTCTCACTGCTTCTTGTCCGGTGAGGGAGAGGGAATGTCGAAGCGACCGTGGCTTTCGTCGCTTGAAGAGGTTGAAGCCTTTCAGGTAGGGAAGGAGAGGCTTTTCTATTCTGCAACCCACGAGGAAATCCGAAAGGGGTACACCACAGATGTCTACTTTGTGACGGCCCAGGAGATTCTCCGCCACCTGAAGCTTGCCGATACCGTGGTGACTGCCGAGGTTTTCCCCCGCCGTCCCGGTGTCCTCTGCGGGGTTTCAGAGGTCCTGAATCTCCTTTCGGAGAGCAACGTTGAAATCTGGGGGCTTGAGGAAGGAGAGGAGTTTGCCGCTAAGGAGGTGATCATGCGCATTCGAGGGCCGTATTCAGAATTTGGGATTTTCGAAACGCCTCTTCTTGGCATCCTCGCCCACAGTTCCGGGTGGGCAACGGCGGCCAGAGAGTGCAAGAGGGCTGCCGGGGAAAAACTCGTGCTCTCTTTTGGTGCCCGTCACGTACATCCTGCGGTGGCTCCGGTGCTTGAACGGGCAGCACTCGTGGGGGGCGTGGATGGTGCGGCGTGTATTCTCGGGGCCAAGCTCTTTGGGAAGGAGCCGGGAGGAACAATCCCTCACGCAGTCATCCTCATCGTGGGGGATACGGTCATCACGGCTAAGGCCTTTGAGGAGGCTATTCCGGAGCGCTTCCCCCGAATCATCCTCGTGGACACCTTCAAGGATGAGGCTGAGGAGTCTCTCCGGGTGGCAAGAGTTCTTGGGGAGAGGCTTTCTGGGGTTCGTCTGGACACCCCTGACGAGCGAGGAGGGGTTACCCCGGCCCTGGTGGAGGAGGTCCGGGAGCGGCTGCGGCAGGCCGGTTTCCCTCATGTGAAGATTGTGGTCTCGGGAGGGCTGAATCCAGAGAGGATTGCCCTTTTACGGGACAAGGCGGACGTTTTTGGGGTGGGGAGCTACATCAGCAGTGCTCCACCCATCGACATGACCATGGACATCAAGGAGGTTGCGGGGCAGAACGTGGCCAAGCGTGGGAGAATCCCGGGGATCATCCCCAATCCCCGCCTGAAGCGATTGAAGTGAGGAGGTGCGAGGAGTGAAAAGGTTTCTGGTCGTCCTTGGTTGTGTGTTCTTTGCTCTTTTGGGTGTGCTGCCTGTCTTCGCAGAGGTCAAGAATCCCGACACGTACATTTACCTTAGCATCGGGGAACCAGATACCCTTGACCCGCACTATGCGTACGATACGGCAAGCGGTGAAGTGATCAACTTCGTATACGAGAACCTCATCGCCTACAAGGGTGAGAGCGTCACCGAGTTCGTCCCCCGCCTGGCGACTGAGGTTCCCACCGTTGAGAATGGGCTCGTTCGGGACGGGGGGAAGACCTATGTGTTCCCCATCCGCAAGGGTGTGAAATTCCACAACGGGAACGAGCTCACCCCTGAAGATGTGGAGTACAGTTTCGAGCGGGGCATCCTCTTTGACCCCTACGCAGGACCCATGTGGATGCTCATCGAGGCTCTCTTTGGCTACGAGACCCTCGAGGACTTTGTGAAGGACAAGGTGGGTATTGCCTGGAGCGACATGGTTGATGAAGAAGGCAACCTTAAAAGCGAAGAGTACCGCCAGAAGCTCATCGATTTCTACACCACGTACATTGACCCGGCTGTTGAGGTCGAGGGGGACAGTGTGGTCTTCCACCTTTCAAGGCCTTTCGCGCCCTTCCTGAGCATCCTTGCCCAGAACGCAAGCTGGAGTGCCATCCTTGACAAGGAGACCTGTATCTCCCTGGGTCTCTGGGACGGTCAGGCCGACGGATGGTGGAAGTACCACAACTGGAAGAAGGAGAAGAGCCCTCTCTACGAAAAGGCCATTGGGACCGGACCCTTCAAGCTCCTTGAGTGGGACAGGACCCAGCAGAAAGTCACCCTGGTCAGGAATGACGAGTACTGGGGAGAGAAGCCGAAACTCGCCAAGGTCATCATCTGGGGCGTTGATGAGTGGAGCACACGGCGTTCCATGCTTGAGGCTGGGGATGCGGATCAGGTTGCTACACCCCTCCAGTACCTGGACCAGGTGAAAGGACTGCCAGGAGTCGTCGTTAAGGAAGGTTCCCGCCTCACCATCACGGCGCTCCACTTCAACTGGACGGTGGCCAAGGACAGCAAATACCTCGGGAGTGGGAAGCTCGACGGCGAGGGCATTCCGCCGGATTTCTTCAGCGACGTCCATGTGCGGAAGGCTTTTTCGTACGCCTTTGACTACGACACCTTCATTGCGCAGGTCCTCAAAGGATACGGACACCGCGTTCCTTCGGTTATTCCACGGGGACTCATCGGCTTCAACGAGAGTCTCCCCATGTATCCTTTTGACCTTGAGAAAGCGAAGGAGGAATTCCAGAAAGCCTGGAACGGCGAGCTCTGGGAGAAGGGCTTTAAGCTCACGCTCCTCTACAATACCGGGAACGAGGCTCGCCAGACGGCCTGCGAGATGCTCAAGGAGAACATCGAATCGCTGAACCCGAAGTTCCGGATCGAGGTTCAGGGGGTCCAGTGGCCGACCTACCTTGACGCCTACAGGCAGGGGCAGCTTCCGGCATTCATCATCGGGTGGCTTGCCGATTACCCGGATCCGCACAACTTCATCTTCACCTACTACCACAGTAACGGCGTGTACGGAACGACCCAGGGAGAGGCATTCCGGAAATTCGCCGAAGAGAACCTCGACGCCCTGATTGAAAAGGCCATTGAGGAAACGGATCCCGCCAAGCGGCAGGCCATGTACGAGGAAATCCAGAGAATCGCCTATGAAAACGCCCTTGGCATGCCCCTCTACCAGCCGGAGGAAGTGTACGTTATGCGGAGCTGGGTGAAGGGCTGGATGTTCAACCCCATGCGTCCTGGAGAAGTCAACTATGACGGTGTGTGGAAAGAAGAGTGAGGTGACACTGTGCTGGAACCCCATGGGGACTGTGGTCCCCATGGGGCCTGGTTCGCGCTTATGATTTTCTACATCCTTCGGCGTCTCCTTTTTCTCCCTCTGACGCTTTTTGGGATTTCTCTCCTCATTTTCCTCATGATCGGTTTTCTTGGTCCGTACCAGCGCCTGGCTACCTTCATTAACAGTCCTGAGCGTCTGAAGGGGGCCGATGTGGACAAGCTCGTCGAGCTCTACGGGCTCAACGACCCGCTGATTATCCAGTACGGTCGATGGCTGAAGAACGTCCTCCGGGGAAACCTCGGGTGGTCCTACGTGGGGAAGGAACCGGTGCTCTCAGCCATCCTCAAGCGTTTTCCGTACACCCTGGAGCTCACCCTTTTCGCCGCCATCCCCATCATCTTCCTCGGAACGTCCCTCGGCGTCCTGGCGGCGCTCCACCACAACAGGCCCCTGGACCACGGATTACGCATTTTCGCCGTGGTTGGATGGTCCTTCCCCGATTTTGTCTTTGGGCTTTTTGTCCTCATGATTTTCTACGGCACGCTGGGGTGGTTCCCACCAGGAAACCTGAGTGTCTGGGCCGAGGAAATTGTCAAATCCCCGCATTTCCGGAATTTCACCGGGATGCTCACCCTTGATGCCCTTCTCAACGGGCGGTTTGATGTGTTTCTCGATGCACTGCGGCACCTCGCCGGGCCGGTGCTCACCCTGACATATGTGGAGTTTGCCTTCCTCCTCAGGATTACCCGTTCCTCCATGCTTGAGGTGCTTCGCAAAGAGTACGTTCGAACGGCCCGGGCGAAAGGCCTTGATGAGCGTGTGGTCATTCACAAGCATGCGAAGAGAAACGCCCTTATTCCGGTGGCCACGGTGTCTGGCCAGACGGTGATCGGGCTCCTTGCCGGAACAGTCATTGTGGAGACGATTTTCAACCGGACCGGCCTTGGAAGCTTCATTGCCCTCGCATCGCAACAGCTCGATTACGCTTCCATTATGGGTGGAAGCCTCTTTTTCGGTCTCATCTTGGTCATTGGGAACCTCTGTGTGGATCTCTCCTACGCCTTGATCGACCCAAGAGTGAGGCTTGAGTGATGCGGGAAGAGACAAGGAAAGCGCTTCGGCGACTCTTTTCCAATGCTTCCGGAGTTCTGGGTGTTGTCCTTCTCGGACTTTTTGTCATCGTGGCGCTCTTTGCTCCTCTTCTTGCTCCTCCAAAGCCCGGGCGGGATCCATACTTCATGCCTGTGGTGACCTGGAGTGCCGATCCCCTTCCCCCCTCTCGGGAGCATCCGTTTGGTGTTGCCGGGAAACGGGACATTTTCTATGGTGTTGTGTGGGGGACGCGTACGGCCTTCCGTATTGGCATCCTCGTAACCCTTGCTTCAACAGCCATCGGGCTTTTTGTGGGGTCTCTTGCCGGGTACTTTGGAAGGATTCTCGATGAAATCCTCATGCGGGTGACGGATATTTTTATGGCCATTCCTTTCCTTGTGGCTGCCATGGTGCTCACCACGGTCCTCGGCACGGGACTTGATAAGGTGATGATTGCCCTCATTGTGTTCAGCTGGATGTATCCTGCCCGTCTCATCCGGGGGAATATCCTCCAGGTCAAGGAGGAGCAGTTTATCCTGGCCGCAAAGTCCCTGGGAGTGAGCGATACGCTCATTATCCTCCGCCACGTTCTCCCCAATGCCATTTTTCCCGTGCTCATTCAGGCGTCCATGCGCATGGGGTCTTTAGTCATCACGGCGGCAGCGCTGAGTTTCCTTGGTCTTGGGGCACCCCAGGGGTATGCTGACTGGGGGGCACTCCTCAATTACGCCCGGAACTGGATGCTTGGGGGATATGGGGCCACGTTCAAGTACTGGTACATGATCGCCTTCCCCGGAGGGGCTATGGTGCTTTTTGTGCTCGCTTGGAATCTTCTGGGTGATGCCCTGCGGGATGCCTTTGACCCGCGCCTGCGGTGGTGAAGGAACCCATGCTTCTTGAAGTTCGCAACCTCAAGGTGTACTTTCGAAATGACGAAGGTCTGGAACTCCGGGCGGTTGACGGGGTGAGTTTCACCGTTCCTCCTGGGAAAACGGTGGCGCTGGTTGGGGAGTCAGGATGCGGGAAGAGCGTGACGGCTCTGGCCATCCTGCGTCTTGTGGAGGCCAACGGGCGTATCGCTGGCGGGGAAGTGCTCTTTGAGGGAAGGAATCTCCTGGCCCTTTCGGAGCGGGAAATGCAGAGGGTTCGGGGGAAAGAGATTGCCATCATTTTCCAGGAACCCTCTGCAGCCTTGAACCCTGTGTACACCGTGGGGGAACAGATTGTAGAAGCTATCCTTCTCCACCAGTCTGTGTCTCGGGAGAAAGCCCGTGCTCTGGCGGAGGAAATGCTCCACCTTGTGGGCATTCCCGAACCCAGAAAGCGCCTGAATGAGTACCCTCATGAGCTCTCCGGGGGTATGAAACAGCGGGCCATGATTGCCATGGCGCTTTCCTGTCGGCCGAAATTGCTCATTGCCGATGAGCCTACCACCTCCCTTGACGTTACCATTCAGGCGCAGATTCTCGAGCTCCTCCGGGAGCTCCAGAGGCAGATTGGCATGGCGATACTCCTCATCACCCATGACCTTGGCATTGTTGCCGATATGGCGGACGAGGTTGTGGTCATGTACGCCGGGAAAGTGGTGGAACGGGGGACGAAGTACGACATTTTCAAACGTTGCCGCCATCCGTACACGCTCGGGCTTCTGCGCTCTGTGCCCCGTCTCGATGTGGACGAAAACGCCCTTGCGAGCATTCCGGGGTTTGTGCCGGATCCCCTCCATTTTCCTGAGGGGTGTCGGTTTCGGGGTCGCTGTTTCCTGGAAGACGAAACCTGTGCCACGGAGCCTCCGGAGGTTGCTCTTGGCAACGGGCACGTGGTGTACTGCCATCATGCTGCGCTCTCCGAGGTGTGCCATGGGGAACGGTGAGGTCTTGCTCCGTGTTGAGAACCTCAAGAAGTACTTCCCCCTCCGGGCAGGGGTTTTCAAAAAGGTTGTGGGATGGATCCGGGCGGTAGACGGGGTGAGCTTTGAGGTCTTTTCGGGGGAGACCCTTGGAATTGTGGGGGAATCGGGGTGCGGGAAGAGCACGCTCGGGATGACCATCCTCAGGCTCCTTGAACCGACAGAAGGACGAATCTTCTTTGCCGGACAGGATATCACCAGGCTTCCCCCTGCGAAGCTACGGCCCATTCGCAAGGACATGCAGATGATTTTTCAGGATCCCTTCAGTTCCCTCAACCCCCGCATGACCATCCAGGCCATCCTCGAGGAGGGGCTCAGGGTACACCGTGTTGTTCCCCGGGATACCATGCAGAAAGAGGTGGAAATGCTCCTTGAACGGGTCGGTCTTTCCCGGGACTACGTCCGCCGTTTCCCTCATGAGTTCTCCGGGGGACAGAGGCAGCGCATCAGCATCGCCCGGGCTATTGCCCTTCGTCCCCGCCTGGTGATTGCCGATGAAGCCCTTTCGTCCCTTGATGTCTCTGTACGGGCTCAGGTACTCAACCTCCTCCAAGAGCTGAAGAGGGAATACTCCCTCACGTACCTCTTCATTTCCCATGACCTTGCCGTGGTTCGGCAGATTTCCCACCGGATTCTCGTCATGTACCTTGGAAAGGTGGTGGAACTGGCTCCAAAAGAAGCCTTTTTTGCCCGTCCCCTCCATCCCTACTCCGTAGCGCTGATTTCCGCCGTTCCCATACCTGACCCGGATGTCCGAAAGGTCCGCATCATCCTGAGTGGTGACGTGCCGAGCCCCCTGCAGCCTCCCCCGGGGTGTCGCTTCCACACTCGCTGTCCCAGAGCCCAAGAGATTTGTGCGATGACCGAACCGCCTCTCCTTGAGGTAGAGCCGGGCCATTTTGTGGCCTGCCACTTCCCCGGAAGCCTTACCCTGGAAGGGACAAGTGGATAGGTCCACAGAGATCTGCAGGAGGTAAGGCAAAAAGGGAGCAAGACCTGTATCCTAACTCAGTGTCGAAAACCTCAAAAGAAGAAAGGCCCTGCACGGTATAAACGGAGCACAAAGGGAACAGGGATGCTCCAGGCATGTTCTGGGAATCCTCCACCTTTTGAGCTTCCCCTCAAGGAATGCCATCGCTAAGCTTGCTCAAGTCCATGGACTCTCCTTGCGGTGGGCCTATTCCTCCCTCCATTTGAGGGTATTCCTCGAGGAACTCCGAAAGGTCCCCCCTTTCCCGCTCAAACCCCAAGGTACTGGAGGGCGTTGATGCTACGGAGAATTTGAGAGTCCTTGCAAGAATGCGTATCACGCTCTTCGTCCTTCCTCCAAGGTCTCCCATATCCGTGGAATGGTGGAACGGTGCAACCGGACCTTCCAGGAAGTTCTCTCTGTCCTCCAAGGAGGTGGATTATGACCCCATGAATTCCCCCACCTCAAAAGGTGGACTGAAAGGTGTATAATCGGAGAAGACCGCACTGGAGCGTGAGGGAGAGGAGCCTTGAGAGCTGAGAGATACTGGTTTCTCGAGTGTCCCACATGATGTGGACCTCTACAGCGAGTTGACGAACCTTGGAGAATATGGTATTTTTTTCTACCGTCTACAAAGGCTTGTGAGGAGGCGATTCGTATCGAGCTACGGTATCGAGTGAACCACCAGATCGGGGCGCGGGAAGTGCGGTTGATTTCGCCTGAGGGGCATCAGATTGGCATTGTTCCTCTTAAGAAAGCGTTGCAGATGGCGGAAGAAGCAGGACTTGATCTCGTTGAAGTTGGCCCCAATGCCAACCCTCCGGTGTGCAAGATTATGGATTGGGGGAAGTTCAGGTATGAGCGGGAGAAGAAAGCCAAGCTCTCCCGCAAGAAGCAAAAGGCTTCAGAGCTCAAGGAACTCACCATGCGCCCCAAGATTGACGAGCATGACTACCAGGTCAAGCTCCGGAATGCCCTCCGGTTCCTTCAGGAAGGTAACAGGGTGAAGGTGATCATCCGGTTTCGGGGAAGAGAAGCGGCATTTCAGGATCGGGGGCATGAGCTCCTCCGGAGAGTCATCGAGGACCTGAAAGACGTGGGAAAGGTGGAACAGGATATAAAGAGCGAAGGGTCGAGCCTTACGGTCACTCTGGCACCGAAGAAGTGAGGAGGACGGGAAACCATGCCGAAGATGAAGACACACAGAGGGGCGGCAAAGCGTTTCAAAATCACCGCTCACGGGAAGATCAAGAGGTCCCAGGCAGGAAAGTCACACCTTCTTGCCCATAAGGAACGGAAACGAAAACGGAGACTCCGCAAGACCATCGTTCTGACTCCTGTGGAGGCGAAGCGAATCAAGAGTTTACTCCCTTATGCATGAGAGGTGGCGCACATGTCGCGGGTAAAGACCAATGTTGCCTCGCGCGAGAGAAAAAAGAAAATTATGAAGATGGCCAAGGGGTACCGGGGTGCCCGTTCTCGGGCCTACCGGAGAGCAAAGGAACAGGTCATCCGCTCTCTGGCGTACGCATATCGTGACCGACGGAACCGCAAGCGGGATTTTCGTCGATTGTGGATTCTCCGTATCAATGCCGCAGTGCGGAACGAAGGCATGACGTATAGCCAGTTCATGGGTGCTCTGAAGAAAGCCGGGGTTCTCGTGAATCGGAAGAGACTTGCACAGCTCTCCATCGAGGATCCTGAAGCCTTCCGGGAGCTTGTTCAGATTGCTCTGGCTCATCGATGACCCTCGGAGAGTCTTCGTAACCTGAGGGTGGAAGAGCATGATTGAGGAAATAGAGGAGTATCTTCGTGACTTTGAAGGAGAACTGGCCCAGGTCCTGACGAGGGATGACCTGAACCGGGTGAAGGGGAAGTATGCCGGGCGCAAAAGCCGGATTCCCCTTTTCCTGGAACGGTTGAAGACCTTACCTCTTGAAGAGCGGAGAATTGTTGGACGGCGGCTCAACGAGGTCAAGGTGCTCATTGAAGAGCGCCTCAGGGAGAAGGAGGCGGAACTCTCCCGGAGGGAACAAAAGCGAGAGCCTGTCGACCTCAGCCTTCCAGGGCGAAGACATCCTCTGGGAGCCTTCCATCCTCTGCGCCTAGTTGTGGACGAAATTATCGCCATTTTCCGCTCCCTGGGGTTTCGCGTGGAAGAGGGGCCGGAGATTGAGACCGAGCTTTACAACTTCGAAGCCCTGAACATCCCTGCTGATCACCCTGCCCGGGATGCCCAGGATTCCTTTTACCTTGGAGGTGGTTTCCTCCTGCGAACGCATACCTCCCCTGCCCAAATACGGGTTATGAAGAAGCTCACACCTCCCTTTCGGGTTATTGTCCCCGGGCGGTGTTACCGTCGGGATGCCTTTGATGCCACCCACAGTCCTGTGTTCCACCAGGTTGAGGGGCTTGTGGTAGCACCGGGAATTTCCATGGGGGACCTCAAGGGAACCATTGAGGTTTTTGCCCGTCGCCTCTTCGGCGAAAGGCGAAAGGTTCGTTTCCGCCCCAGCTATTTCCCCTTCACCGAACCGAGTGCGGAGGTGGATATTTCCTGTGGCATCTGTCAGGGGGCAGGATGCCGGTCCTGTGGGGGGCGGGGATGGCTTGAGATTATGGGAGCCGGTCTTGTGCATCCCCAGGTGTTCCGCAACGTGGGATACGATCCGGAGAAGGTTCAGGGGTTTGCATTTGGTATGGGCGTGGAGCGGATCGCCATGTTGAAATTTGGCATTCCTGACATCCGGTGGTTCTTTGAGAACGACGTTGCGTTTTTGAGTGCTTTCAAGGGTCTGGGGTAGCATATGCGCGTCTCATATCGGATTCTCAAACGATTCCTTCCCGAACTCTCTCTTCGTCCCGAAGAGGTTGCCGAGGTTTTCATGAACCAGGGGTTTGTGGTGGAGGAGGTTCTTTCGGCGCGGGACCTCTTTTGCTCCCCTTTACTTGCCGGTACCCTTGTGGAGGCACATCGCGAGGGTCTGCTGACCCGCTGCACGGTGAAGCTCGGAGAACGCACCTTCCGGGTTCTGGTTCACACTTCCGGTGTTCCGGAGACGGGAAGCAGGGTCCTTGTGGGGTTTGAAGACCATACGCCGTTTTTTCTCCCCGTGCGGGGGGAAAGAGCGAGGGAGATCCTTGATTTCCTCCTGCCTCTTCCTCCGTTCCTTGAAGAGGGTGATGACGTTTACGAGGCCCTCATTGGTGATGATGTGGTTTTCGAAGTTGAGGTTACCGCAAACCGTGGGGATTGCCTCTCGGTTCTGGGACTGGCTCGGGAGCTTGCAGCCCACTGCGATATTCCCCTGGTGTTCCCTGAGGCGCGCTACACCGAGAAACCCATCCACCATGGTTTTCGTCTTGAAAACGAGGCACCGCACCTCTGTCCGCTGTACACCGGAAGGTACGTCACTGCAATTACTGTGCGACCCTCACCGTTCTGGATAGCCAAGGAACTCATCCTCATGGGTATGCGACCCATCAACAACGTTGTGGATATCACGAATCTCGTCATGCTTGAGATGGGGCAGCCACTCCATGCCTTTGACGCTGCCCGCATTCGGGGGAATCTCGTCCGTGTTCGTGAGGCAGAAGAAGGCGAGTGTCTCGTTACCCTCGATGGGGAAGAGAGGATACTCAGAAAGGGCATGCTCCTCATTGCCGATGCGGATCGTCCCATCGCCCTTGCCGGGGTCATGGGAGGACGGGATACCGAGGTGGGACCAGAGACGAAGGAGATCTTCCTGGAGGCGGCCTTCTTTGACCGTGTTTCCGTTCGGAGAACGGCCAGGGCTTTGGGGATGCGAACGGAGGCATCGGCGCGCTTTGAGCGGGGTGTTGACCCCCTGGGGGTGATGCGGGCAGCATCCCGAGCACTTGCGCTTTTGGAGGAAATGGGAGGAGAGGTGGCTTCGGGGTGGCTTGTGAGCGGCCAGCCACCCTTCGCGGTGTGGGAAATTTCGGTACCATGGGAACTCGTTGTGCAGCGGCTCTCCTGCGAGGTTCCTCAAAAAGAGGGCATTCGTATCCTTGAGCGGCTTGGTTTTCAGGTCGCTCAGGAAGGAGCAACCCTGCGTGTTCGTGTACCGAGCTGGCGTCCCGATGTGCGGGAACCTATTGATGTTGTTGAGGAGGTAGGAAGGGTTTACGGGTACGGGAAGATTCGTTCCTCTTTCCCCTCCTTTCCCTTTGATCCCGGGAATGTTCCCTGGGAGGAATCCCTGGAAAATCGGATTCGAGCGCATCTTGCCCATCGCGGTCTTTACGAGGTGGTAACGCTTTCCCTGGTTGAGGAGGAAAGCGTGAACGTGCTTGGCTTTGGAGGAGAGGAGCGTGTTGTGGTACTGAACCCCCTTTCCCAGGAACACGCTGTCCTCCGTCCTTTCCTTTTCCCAAGCCTCTTTGAGGTTGTGCGGACCAATGCCCGGCGGGGCAGGAGGAGCAGGGGGTTTTTCGAGGTCGGCAAGGTGTTTTTCCGAAAGGAAGGGAATTTCCGGGAAGAAAAGCGTCTGGGTATCATTCTCTGGAATGTTCCTCAACCTGCCCTGTGGAAGGAGGACCCTGTGGACCTCTTTACCCTGAAGGGGTTCCTTGAGGAGATAGGAGAGCTTGCGGGTACAGGGTGCGGGGCTGTTTGCCCTGGGAGGGTTTTCCCGGTTTTTGAGGAGGATGGAGCTTTCGTGGCGTCTTCTCCTGAGGGGGGTGCAGAACCCATCGGGTGGGGTGGAAAGGTTCTCCCCGCTTTCCTGCGCAGGCACGATGTTGAGGGGGAAGTGTACTATCTCGAAATCCGCCTTGAGGGTCTTGCCGCTTGGGGGCAGGACCTTCCGGCAAAGGATTTTGTCCTGCCTGCTTTTCCTGCTGTTTCCCGAGACATTTCAGTGGTTGTGGATGCATCCACTCCCTGGGCTTTTGTGGCCTCACTCGTTGCTGAGGAAGCAAAGCGCAGCTGCATGGCCCTTGAGGAGTTTGCCCTCTTCGACGTGTTTTCCGGTGATCCCCTCCCACCTGGGAAGAAGGGATTCGCCTTTCGTCTTGTGTTCCGAGCTCCGGACCGGACCCTTGAGGATGAGGAGGTCGGGAGATGGGTGCAGAAGCTCAAGGAGAGTCTGAAGCAGACGGGGAGGGTGGTGTTACGGGAAGAGATGATTCTCTCCCATGAGTGACTGGTACACCCTGCTGTGTTTTGGTATTCTCGTTCTTAACGCGGTGCGCAGTGCGCTTCGGGGATTCAGCAAGGAATTCCTGGTGTTTGTTGGGCTTGTGGTTGGTCTTCTCCTTGGCCTCCGGTACTTCCCTGCGATCAGTGGGTTTTTCCACACCCGTTTTGGATGGCAGAGTCCCTGGCTTGGGGTTATCGGGTTCCTCCTCGTTTTCCTTCCTACGGTGATGGTGTTTTCCTCCTTTGGTCTTCGTCTGCGCCGGGTCTTTGAGCACCTCGACATCCTCTGGGTTGATGCTCTCCTTGGGTTTTTTGTGGGGCTTTTGAAGGGCATGCTCTGGATTCTCGTCATCACAGTGTTTGTAGCCAATGTGGCGTACCTCGGTTTCCTTGAGGAAGGTATTGCTCGTTCCCGGTTTTACCAGGATTGCACATTGCCTGCCATTCGCTCTGTAGAGCATTTTGCCTCCCAGTTCCCCCAGATTGCCTTTTTACGGCCATGGCTTGAGAAAGGAGCATCCATAGGCGGTGGAGGTTCCAAAGAGCACCCTGGCGAGCTTTGAGTACGAGAGAATCCTTGAACTCCTGGTTCCTCTCTGTTTTTGCCCCGCAACGCAGGAAAGGGCCAGAGCACTCCTTCCTCTGGCACCGGAAGCGCTTCCCCTGCACCTTGAAGTGGTGCGGGAACTTAGAGACCTCATCCGTTTTGACGGTGACATCCCCTTTGGGGAGTTCCCTGATCTCCGTCCGGTTCTTGAGGTCTTGCGTCTTCCCGGGGCCCGTCTTTCCCTTGAGGAAGCGCAGAAGGTATACCGTTTCCTTCTCATGAGCCAGGGTATCCGCCATTTCCTGAAAGAACGGGGGGTGGAGAGGAAGTACCCCCGAATGTCTTCCCTGTACTTCCGGAACATTCAGGATTTCTCAGGGTTTCTGAGGTATGCGGAGAAGATTTTCTCCCAGGATGGGCAAGTGCTCGATACTGCGAGCGAAAAGCTCTGGAACATCCGGAGGCGGAAGGAAGAGGTCCAGAGCCGGATTGTGGAAGTGCTCCATCGCATCCTCCAGGATAGCAGAATCACCAGGTACCTCCAGGAGCCACTGTACACTCTGCGGAAGGGCCGGTATGTTCTTCCTGTGAAGGCTCAGTTTCGGGGTATGCTGAGGGGATTCGTGGTGGATTGTTCCTCAAGTGGTTCCACACTGTTCGTTGAGCCCTGGGCCGTGGCAGAGCTCACCAATGAGCTCGAGGTTCTGGAAACCCTTGAGGAGGAAGAGGTCTCTCGCATCCTTTCCACCTTCACTGAGAAGCTTCGGCCGCTGTCTTCGGCCCTTTGGGAAACCTTCGAAGGCCTCGTGGGGCTTGATCTCCTTCGGGCCAAAGTGAAGCTTGGGGAGCGATGGAGAGGGGAAATCCCCGAGGTTGGAGGGGAGACACTGCGCATTCGTGAGGGGCGACACCCTCTGCTTTTTGAACGGGCGGTTCCCTTCGACCTTGAGGTCCCTGGGGATCGCAGCATTGTGGTTGTCAGCGGGCCTAATGGCGGAGGGAAAACTGTTCTTGTGAAGGCGCTTGCGCTTCTTGTGACGCTCACCTTCTCCGGAATCCCGGTCCCCCTCGCACGAGGTTCTTCCATCCCCCTCTACGACTATCTCTTCGTGGATATCGGAGACCATCAGGACTTGGAGAACAGCCTGAGTACTTTCACGTCCCGGATGGTGCTTTTAAGAGCTGCGCTGCAAAAGGCTGGACCCCGGAGCCTTTTTCTCATCGATGAGCTTGGAGCGGGCACAGACCCCCACGAGGGTGCAGCGCTTGGGATTGCCCTTCTTGAGTACCTGAAAAAGAGGGGCACGACATGTATTGTCACCACCCATCTTCCGGCTCTTCGGGAATATGCCCTTCGGGGAGAAGGTGTTCTCCCTGCCTCCCTTGCCTTTGACCCCGATACTCTGCAGCCCACATATCGCCTTGTGGTGGGGAGCGTTGAGGGAAGCTATGGCATCACGATTGCGGAACGGGTTGGCCTTCCCCAGGAGGTTATCCAGGGGGCACGACAGGTGCTCCGGAAGGAGGAAGTTGCCTTCAACGAGCTTTTGCTCTCCCTCTCCCGGGAGCGGGAGGAGATGCGGAGAAAACTTGACGAACTCCATGAGAGACTTGCCGAGCTTGAGAAACGCGAGGAAGAGGTGCAAGCGCTTAGGAGAGCTCTCGAAGAAGAACGTCGTCGCCTGACGAGGACTCTGAGGGAGGATTGGGAAGTCCGTCTGCGGGAGAGAGAGAAGGAGATTGCGCGCCTTGTGGGGGAATTGCGGAAGGCAAGAGCACTCGACGAAGAGAAATATGGAGAACTCAAAGGACTCCTCCAGGAAGAGCGCCGATGGCTTGAAAGTCTCAAAGAGGAGCGAGAAGAGCCCCAGGAGTTCCAGGCAGGGGACCGGGTGTTCGTTGACCCTCTGGGTCGGGGAGTTGTTCTTGAAGTTGATATGAAGAAGGGCGAAGTTCTCGTTGCTGTGGGGGAGAGAAGAGTTCGGGTAGCGCCGGAGCGTTTGAGGAAAGAGGAGAAGGAAATTCCCCAGGAGTCTCCACAGACCCCCATCACCACCTTCACTCTCCGGGAACGGATAACCAATGAAGTCACCATCAGGGCTCTCAAGGCAGAAGAGGCCCTTGCCGTCCTTGAGAGGTACCTTGACAGGGCAATCCTTGCTGGTTTCACCACCGTGTACATCATTCACGGCAAGGGTGAAGGGAAACTCCGTCAGGTCACACATGAGTTCCTGCGGAGCCACCCCTATGTTCAGGAGTTCCGTCCCGGTCGGCCTGAGGAGGGAGGGCTTGGGGTCACAGTGGTCACCCTCCGAACATAAGGTCAGGGGCAGGATGTGCAAACCGTCTGAGGGGCGGTTCCCCTCTTGAAGGGGAGCACAACGGTTTTGCAGGAAGGGGAGGGCAGAAGGCCGGTTTTCAGGCACACAGCGACTTCCACCACCCCTTCGGGGCGAGAGAAATCGTGGGGTGGGGTGACCTTCAGGGCCTCTTTCATCACCCGGGCAAAGAGGGGAGCGGCGATGATGCCCCCCGTTTTCTGAGGCCCCAGGGGTTTCCGATCGTCATTCCCGAGGAAAACCCCGCACACCAGGTCGGGAGTGAATCCCACAAACCATGCATCGATGAAGTCTTCGGTGGTTCCGGTTTTCCCTGCCACGGGCCTGCCGATGGCTGCCCTTCTTCCTGTTCCTCGTTCTATAACCCCTTGGAGGAGGCGGGCCATGATGTACGCCGTGTCTGGCGAGAGTGCCCGTCGCACCACCGGCGTTTTCTCGTAGAGGACGTGGCCTGCGGTGTCTTCCACCCGGAGGATGGCCAGGGGTTCGGGAACCATCCCACCGTTGGCAAAGGCCGAGTACGCCGTGGTGAGTTCAAGGAGGGTCAGCTCAGAGGTTCCCAGGGCGAGTGACAGATCCCGCCTGAGGTTGCTCCGTATGCCCATTTTCCTGGCGTACTGGATGACTTTATCGATGCCCACTTCCTGGAGAAGCTTAATCCCGATGATGTTCACGGACTTCTCCAGGGCTTCTCTCAGTGTCATCGGTCCCCGGAAAATCCGCTCGTAGTTTTGGGGTTTCCAGCCGTTTGGAAACTCCAGGGGTTCGTCGACGAGGACGCTGCTTGGGGTAAAACCACTATCAAGGGCTGCGGCGTAAATGAAGGGTTTGAAGGTTGATCCTGGCTGCCGGTACGCCTGGGTTGCCCGATTGAACTTGCTCTCCTCGTAGCTCCGTCCTCCCACCATGGCCTTGATGTACCCGTTTGTCGGGTCGATGCAGAGAATCGCCCCCTGGTATCCGCTTTCTTTGAGGGCTTCGTTGGCAACCCTCTGGATGTCGGCATCAAGCGTAGTGTAGATTTTGAGGCCGCCGCTAAAGATCTGCCAGTCCTCGAAGGTCGTGCGGAGTTCCTTGAGGAGGTAGTCGAGGAAATACGGACAGAGGGAAGCACGTTTCTCGAGTCCTGAGAGCACAATGGGGGCAGAGAGGGCTTGTTCGAATTCCTCCTGGGTAATGAAACCGCACTCCAGCATCCGCCGCAGGACCCGTCGTTTCTGTTTCTGGGCTGCGGAGAAGTCGATGTACGGGGAGAAGTACGAAGGGGACCGGGCGACCCCCACGAGCATGGCCATCTCTGCAAGGGTGAGGTCGGTTAGGTCTTTGCCAAAGTACAGGCGGGCTGCTGCTTTCACCCCGTATACGCCGTGCCCCAGGTAGATCTGGTTGAGGTAGGCCTCGAGGATTTCCTCCTTGGTGTACCTTCGCTCAAGGAGGAGGGCAAGAAGGAACTCCTTAATTTTTCGCTCAATGCTCCTCCGGTTGTCGAGGAAACGGCTCCGGGAAAGCTGCTGGGTGATGGTGCTTCCCCCCTCGACAACTCTGAGATTGAGCAGGTTCTGCCACAGCGCCCGAAGGATGCCGAAGGGGTCCACTCCGGGGTGGCGAAAGAAGTTCTGGTCCTCACTGGCGATGAAAGCCTTCTGGAGAAGAGGAGGGATTTCCTCAAGACGGGCGTATTCGCGCCGTTCGGTGAAGAATTCTCCAATGAGCCTCCCCCGGATATCGTAGACCCTTGTGGTGAGGGAGGGCGTGAAATCTTCAAGGCGAGTTGAGATGGTCTTCAGGTCTTCCGAAAAGGGAAGGAGCATACCCCCAAGGAGCACGCCTCCCGCAAGAAGACCGGCTATGAAGGCCAGGGCAAGAAACCGGGTGTTTTTCCTGTTTCCCCTTCTCATGGTTTCAGCCATTCTTGGTATAATATGTGCCATGATATGGTACCACAAAACCGGGAGAAACGGAATGAAAAGCCTTGCTCGTGGAGCTTTTGTGGCAGCACTGTACGCTCTTCTTGTTGTGCTCCCCCCTTTTGCTTCTTTCGCCTATGGTCCCGTTCAGGTGCGTATTGCCGAAGCGCTGACGGTATTGCCCTACCTCTTTCCCGAGACCATCTGGGGGTTGACCCTGGGGTGTTTTGTGGCGAACGTTTTGGGAGGGTTGGGATTCTGGGACTTTACCCTGGGAACCCTGTTCACGTTCCTTGCCGCCTTTTGGACTTCCCGCATGCGTCATCCTCTTCTTGCCCCCCTCCCTCCGGTTCTCATCAATGGCTTTGGGGTTGCCATGTACCTTGCTTTTCTCTTTAACGTTCCTTACGGGGTAACAGCCTCCTACATTTTCCTTGGAGAAACTGTGGCCTGCTACGGGCTGGGGTATCCACTCCTTGTGGCGCTTTTGAAGCGGGGATTTCGAAAGGAGTGAAGGACGTTGACACAGTATGTCGAGCAAGTTGAGAGGGACCTTGCCATGCTCAAGCGTGGTACAGAAGAAATCATCGACCTTGAGGACCTCCGGAGGAAGCTCCTCCGCTTCTATGAAACGGGAAAGAAGCTCGTGGTGAAAGAGGGTTTTGACCCCAGTGCTCCCGATATCCACCTGGGTCACACCGTGACCCTTCGAAAGCTCAGGCAGTTCCAGGAGCTGGGGCACGAGGTCGTTTTCCTCATTGGTGATTTCACGGGTCGTATCGGTGATCCAACAGGGAAAAAGGAGACCCGGCGGCAGCTCACAGAAGAAGAAGTTCAAAGGAATGCCCAGACCTACGCGGAACAGGTTTTCAAGATCCTTGACCCTGAGAAAACGAGGGTTGCCTTCAACAGCACCTGGCTTTCCCGGCTCACTTTGGAGGAAGTTATCATCCTTGCCTCCCGCTTCACTGTAGCCCGGATGCTTGAGCGAGAAGATTTCTCCAGGCGCCTGCGGGAAGGGAGACCTATCGGGCTTCACGAATTCCTCTACCCCCTTCTGCAGGGGTACGATTCTGTGGCGCTCCAGGCCGATGTGGAGCTTGGAGGAACGGACCAGCGTTTCAACCTCCTTGTGGGACGGGACCTGCAGCGGGAGTTCGGTCAAGAGCCCCAGGTCATCATCACCATGCCCCTTCTTGAAGGGACCGACGGCGTGGAGAAGATGAGCAAAAGCCTCGGGAACTACATCGGCATCAACGAGCCCCCCTTCTCGATGTTCGGGAAGGTTATGTCCATTCCCGATTCCCTCATCGAGAAGTACTTCGTCCTCCTCACCGACGTTCCTCTTGAGGAGGTTCGGAAGAAAAAGGAGGCTTGCGAGAGGGGAGAACTCCACCCGAAGGTCTGGAAGGAGGAGCTAGCCTTTGAGCTCGTTCGCCTGTACCATGGGGAGGAAGAGGCGAAAAGAGCCCTTGAGGATTTCGAACGGGCATTTTCCCAGAAAGCCTGTCCTGAGAGCGCCCAGGACCTCTGCATTGCCCAGTCTGAACTCGTTGCAGGGAAGCTCTGGATTATGAAGCTCCTGCAGAGAACGGGTGTTTTTCAGTCAAAGAGTGAGGCGCGTCGCTGTCTGGAACAGGGAGGTGTGTACCTCAACGGAGAGCGTATAAGCGGGGTGGACCAGGATGTTCCGCTGAAGGATGGGGATGTTCTTCGGGTTGGCAAGAAATCCTTCTTCCGGATCCGAATCGTTGCTTCTCGGGAAGAGAGCGTCTCAGGAAAGGAGGAGGTCAGATGAAAAGCAGAAGACTTGTGGCGTTCCTTTTTCTTAGTGCTGTGTTCTTCTGGGGACAGGTTTTTGCTGAGGAGCCCATTCGCATTGGCCTTCAGGCTCCTATAACGGGGAGCTTTGCCATTGAAGGGCAAATGGCCAGGCAGTGTGTGGAAGTTGCGGCAGAGCTTATCAACGAGCAGGGAGGCATTCTCGGTCGTCCTGTGGAGATCATTGTGGCCGACGATGCCTCTAACCCCAGGGATAGTGCTCTGGCAGCACAGAAGCTCATTTCCCAGGGGGTTGTGGCGGCCATCGCCAGTTACGGCTCGTCGGTGACCGAGCCTGCTGCGGACCTTTACGAGCGGAACCGGGTAGTGTGTGTGGCTTACGGAGCGACGGCAGTGCGGCTTACCATGGGGAAGGAGCGTCGGTACTTTTTCCGGACCTGTGGGCGGGATGACTCTCAGGGTGAGTTTTTTGCCCGCTTTGCTGTCGAGACTATGGGATGGCGGCGCATCGCCATCATGCACGACAACCAGACCTACGGGAAGGGCGTGGCTGAGGAAACGAAGAAGTACCTTGAACCGTACATCAGGGAAGGCCGGGCAGAGATCGTGTACTACGACGCTATCACTCCCGGAGACCAGGATTACAGTGCGGCGCTGACGAAGCTCCGAGAGAGCAACCCCGATGTCTGGTACTACACCGCCTACTACCCCGAGGCAGGGCTTTTGGTCCGGCAGGCCCGGGAGATGGGTATCACTGTGCCCTTTGTGGGGAGCAATGCCGTACCCAATGAGGACTTTGTCCGTATCGCAGGTCTTGAGTACGTGGTGGGAACCTTTATGACCCAGGAGCCCCTTCCCCAGGATCTCAACACTCCAAAAGCTCAGGAGTTCTTTGCAGCCTACCGGGCAAAGTACGGGGACATCCCTTCTTCCCCTTGGCCGATTTACGCTGCCGATGCCCTTTTTGCCCTCGCACAGGCGATAGAGAACGCGAAGTCAACAAAACCGGACGATATTGCCCAGGCTATGCGCACGATGGAGAATGCCGAGGGCATTACCGGCCCCATTGTCTTTACCGAGCGGGGAGACCGGAAGGGTGTTCCCTACGCGATGTACCGGTACAACGAGAAAGGACAGCTTGAGCTTTTTACACCCTGAGGCTTTCCCCACCGGGTCTTCCCGGTGGGTCCTGGGGGAATCCAGGGGGGACGGAATTGCGGGTATTTTTTGAGCAGCTTGTGAACGGAGTGACGGTGGGATCGTTCTACGCCCTTGTGGCCCTGGGGTATTCCATGGTGTACGGTGTCATGAAACTCATCAATTTCGCCCATGGTGACCTTTTCACCCTGGGGAGTTACCTGGGCTACACCTTCCTCGTGTGGGGAGCAGCGTGGATTACAGAGAGGGCAGGGCTCTGGTGGGGCGTGTTGGGGGCGATACTTTTCGCCTTTCTGGCCAATGCCGGAGCGGGGATTCTCGTCGAGCGGGTGGCCTATCGGCCAGTTTACCGGGCGGGACGCCTTCCCCTTGTCGTTTCTGCACTTGGTATGTCCATTTTCCTCCAGAATGCCATCATGGCCGTCTGGGGGCCCCGCTTCCAGGTGTATCCGAGTGACCTCGTTCCTGTTGCCTCTTTGAGGTTTCTGGGACTGTCTCTGCCGCTCCTTAAGGTGGTGATCCTCTTCCTCTCCCTTGGGGTGATGTTTGTGATGTACTGGATTGTGGAGAAGACGGAGTTCGGGGCAGCAGTACGGGCAACGGCCTTGGATAGAGAGATGGCTACCCTCCTTGGCATCGACGTTCAGAGGGTTATCCTCTTCGTATTCACCCTGGGGCCAGCCCTGGGAGGAATGGCGGGGGTCATGAACGGGATGTACTACCGGTCGATTCAGTTCAGTATGGGGTGGAACTACGGACTCAAGGCCTTTACTGCCACCATTCTCGGAGGCATTGGCAACATCCCGGGGGCCATGGTGGGAGGTGTGCTCCTTGGGGTCATTGAGACGCTCCTTGCGGGGTATATCCCCGGAGGAGGCGCCTGGAAGGACGGATTTACCTTCCTGATCCTCATCCTGGTTCTGATTTTCCGGCCAACAGGGATTCTCGGCGAGAAAGTTGCGGAAAAGGTGTAATCCGATGGGTGTGGTATTCTCCCGCCCCAGGACGGGTCGATTCTGGCGGTTTGTTCCCGTTCTCCTTGGAGGGTTTATTGCTGTCTTCCCTTTCCTCCCCTTTGTGAACGATTACTGGGTCGATGTGGGGTTCTTTGTGGGGCTGTACGGTCTTTTGGGGCTCAGTCTCAACGTCGTCCTGGGGGAGGTAGGGCTTTTCGACCTCGGTCATGCTGCTTTCTACGCCATTGGGGCGTACACCACGGCCATTCTGAACACCACCCTGAATATACCGGTTTTGCTGCTTCTTCCCGTGAGTGCTCTCGTTGCTTCAGGGTTTGCCTACCTTGTGATGTCTCCGGTGATTCATCTTCGGGGAGATTACCTCTGTATCGTCACCATCGGTATCGGGGAGATTGTCCGTATTATCATCGTCAACAATCCCTGGGGTATCACCAACGGCCCCAATGGTATCACGGGTGTGGGATTCCCTACCCTTGGCCCTTTTGTGATTCAGACGCCTATGCAGTTCTACTACTTTGTCTGGGTGGTGGTGGCGTTTGTCGCCTTTATGCTTTTGCGTCTCCAGAAGTCCCGAATAGGTCGTGCCTGGAATGCCATCCGGGAGGATGAGATTGCCGCCGAGGCCATGGGTATCGATGTGCGGGCGTACAAGCTCCTGGCCTTTACCCTGGGAGCGGCTTTTGCGGGTCTTGCGGGGAATATCTATGCGGCGAAAATGGCCGTGGTGTCACCCCAGAGCTTCCTCTTCATGGAATCCGCGCTGCTTTTCTGCATCGTTCTCCTCGGAGGCCTTGGTTCTCTCCCCGGTGTCCTTCTTGGAGCGGCTCTGGTGGTGATCTTCCCCGAGGTTTTTCGCCGTTTTGCAAGCTTTCGCCTCCTCTTTTTCGGCCTGGCTCTTATGGTGGCAATGATTTTCCGTCCCGGTGGTCTGCTCCCCAGAAAGAGGGAAATCCTGGAACTCGATGGTCTGGACGTGCAGGGATTCTCTGCGGAGAAGGTATCCCCGGTGCGAATAGGGCAAGTTTCCCTGAAGGAACATTCCCCGGTTCAAGTCCCTTGCGAACTCGATCCTTGTCCTCTCCTTGAGGTTCAGGGGGTCACCCTTCGCTTCGGGGGACTTGTGGCAGTGAACCGGTATAACCTTGCAGTGTACCCCGGAAGGGTCACGAGTCTCATCGGTCCGAATGGAGCAGGGAAAACCACCCTGTTCAACATCATCACCGGCATATACCGTCCCGACGAGGGGAAAGTGCTCTTCAAGGGGGAAGACATCACCGGCTTAAAGCCCCATCTTGTGGTGGCCCGGGGCATTGCCCGTACCTTTCAGAACATCCGTCTTTTTCCCTCCCTCACCTGTCTTGAAAACGTCCTGACGGGTCTCCACTGCCGTGGAAGTTCGGGATTTGTTTCCACCGTCCTTCGCACGCCTTTTCAATTGCGGGAAGAGCGGGAATTCATGGAGACGGCTGCGTACTGGCTGTACCGGGTGGGGTTGTGGGAATACCGAAATGAGCTGGCCCGGAATCTCCCCTATGGCAGGCAGAAGTACCTTGAAATTGCCAGGGCTTTGGCCACAGGACCAGAACTCCTTATTCTCGACGAGCCTTCATCGGGGCTCAATGAGAGGGAGACGGAAGAGCTCATGGAATTCCTGCAGAGGCTTTTGCAAGAAGGCATCACCATTCTCCTCATCGAGCATGATATGAATGTCGTGATGGGGATTTCGGACTGGGTTAGCGTCATGGACATGGGGAGCAAGATCGCAGAAGGGTCACCGTGGGAGGTTTACAACCACCCCAGGGTTATCGAGGCATACCTCGGGAAAGAGGAGGAGTGGGTTGGGAGTACTTCTTGAGGTTGAGGATATCCGGGTTTCTTACGGGGCAGTGGAGGCGCTTCGAGGGGTGACCCTCAGGCTTAAGGAGAAGGAAATCGTCGCTGTTCTGGGTGCCAACGGAGCGGGGAAGACCACGCTTCTCCGGGCCATTTCAGGACTCCTCCCCCTGGTCCAGGGAAAAGTCCTTTTCTGCGGTCGGGACATCCGCTCCTTTGCTCCTTTTGAGCTTTTGCGTCAGGGCCTCGCCCATGTTCCCGAGGGCCGCCGGATTTTCCCCACTCTTACTGTGGAAGAGAATCTCCTCCTTGGGCTTTACGGGGTTCGCCATCTGGTGAGCGATGCCGAGCGGAAGAAGCGAAAGGAGTGGATTTTTGAGCTCTTCCCGGTTTTGCGGGAACGGCGCCGACAACTCGCCGGCACCCTCTCGGGAGGGGAGCAGCAGATGCTGGCCATTGGTCGGGGTCTGATTTCAAGACCAAAGGTGGTTCTCATGGACGAGCCCTCTTTAGGACTGGCCCCCAGAGTTGTTCAAGAGATTTTCCGGGTTATCCGCCAGATCCACGAGGAGGAAGGAGTTTCCCTTCTCCTTGTGGAACAGAACGCCCGCAAAGCGCTTTCGGTGGCAAACTACGCTTACATCCTTGAAAACGGCCGTGTGGCCCTGGAAGGAAAGCCGCAGGACCTCGTGCACGATGAGCGCGTTCGTTCTGCGTACCTTGGTGGATCGGGAATACGACAGCGCCTTCTCTGAGCTCTTTCCTGATTGTACAATAGAGAGGGAGGGCGGAGTATGGCGCGGTGTTCTAAGGAAGTAGTCCTCCGGGTCATCGAGCAGGAGAAGAAGAAACTCGACAATACCTCGGTTTTTGGGGGTTTCAGCCGGTTTCTCAAGGGATGGTTGCAGAAAGAAGGGAATCACCCGGAGGAATGGCTTGGGCAGCTTGAGAGCTACGAGAGCCTTCCCCGAGAGGAGCGGAGGCGCTTGCTTTTGACCATTGAGAGTGCCCTTCGGGCGGGTTCTGCATTAGGAAAGGGTGTGTCGTCAAAACCTCAGAAGTTCGTCCCTTCCCTTGCCCATCCGGTGCGTTACCTCAAGGGTGTCGGTCCGGCTCTGGAGAAAAAGCTAAACCGTCTCGAAATCTCCACGGTGGAAGATCTCCTCTTTTTCTTTCCCCGAACGTATCGCGATCGGGGTACGATCAAGCCGATTCGAAGCCTCCAAGGTGTGGGGATTGAGACCGTCGAGGGACAGGTAGTGCAGCACAAAATCGAGCCTACCCGGCGGGGTCCCCTGCTGAAGGTTGTTGTGAGCGATGGAACAGGAGAGATTCGTCTGGTGTGCTTCAACAGGGGGTATCTTGCCAGGGTTCTGAAAAGGGGCACCTGGGTTCGGGTGTCGGGAAATTTCCGGTACGCCTTTGGAGCCTGGGAGACGGCAACGTTTGAGTACGAGGTGGGAAAGCTTAGGACAACCGATTTCGAACGCCTTGTTCCTGTATATCCCCTCACCGAGGGCTTAACACCCAAGAAGCTCCGGGCGGTTATCCTCTCTGCTCTCGAGACCTGTCTCCACGAAGTTCCTGAAATCCTTCCTCCTGCCCTTCGTGAACGCCTGCAAATCCCTACAAGGCGCGAGGCCATTCGGGAACTCCATTTGCCTTCCACCGCTTCTTTCGAGGAACTCCAAGCCCGCCGGAGTCCTGCCCACCTTGCCCTGATCCTTGAGGAGTTTCTCCTCTTTGCCTTGAGCCTGAAAATCCGCAGGAGAAACCTTGAGACGCTCCGGGTTCCTCCCTGTCCCCTGGAGTCTCCTCTTGTGGAACGTTTCGTTCGATCTTTGCCTTTCTCTCTCACAGAGGCGCAGAAACGGGTGTGCCTTGAAATCGCCCGTGATCTGGCAAGTGGCAGGGTCATGAACCGGCTGGTTCAGGGGGATGTGGGCTCGGGAAAGACCATCGTGGCGGTCATCAGCGCTCTGCGAGTGGTCGAAACCGGGCGTCAGGTAGCCTTTATGGTTCCCACCGAGATCCTTGCCGAACAGCATTACTCTCGTTTCCGCGAGCTGCTTGCGGCCCTGGGGGTTCGGGTAGGGCTCTTGAAAGGGGGGAACACGAAGGAGAAGCGCCAGCTCCTTGAGGCAATACGGAAAAAGGAAGTGGACATCGTTATCGGAACACATGCTCTTATCGAGGAAAAGGTTGTCTTCGCGGATCTCGGTCTTGTGATCGTCGATGAACAGCACCGTTTCGGGGTGCTCCAAAGGGCAAAGCTCAGAGAAAAGGCCGCGGTTCCCCATACTCTGGTGATGACGGCGACACCGATTCCCAGGACTCTGGCGCTGACGCTCTATGGGGACCTCGATGTTTCCGTGGTTGACGAAAAACCGGCAGGGAGAAAGCCGACGCGGACGCTCTGCTTCTCCCTTGAGGAACGCTTCAAGGCTTACAGCCGTGTGCGGAAGCTCCTCAGGGAAGGTCGACAGGCGTATGTTGTGTGTCCGGCCATTGAGGAGAGCGAAGAGGAGATTGCCAATGTCCAGGAGGTGTTCGAGGAGCTCCAGAAGAAGTGGCTTTCCGGGTTCCGCATAGAGGTTATCCACGGGAAACTCCCTTCGCGGGAAAAGGAAGACATTATGCATAGGTTTTCCCGGGGTGACGTTGATGTCCTGGTGGCGACTTCCGTCATTGAGGTGGGCATCGATGTTCCCAGAGCCAGCGTCATGGTGGTGGAGAACGCTGAACGCTTTGGTCTTGCACAGCTCCACCAGCTTCGGGGGAGAATAGGCCGGGGAAGCGAAGAAGGAGTGTGCATCCTCCTTGCCGCTCTCTCGGGGGAAAACGTCCGAAAGCGCATGGCCATCCTCACGGCGACGGATGATGGCTTCCGCATCGCTGAAGAGGACCTCCGTCTCCGGGGCCCTGGAGAGTTCTATGGTGTGCGTCAGCACGGAGTGCCTGAATTCCATCTTGCTGACCCCTTTGCGGACTGGCCACTTCTTGAGCGGGCTCACCAGGAAGCAGAGAGAATCATTGCCGAAGACCCGTTCCTTGAGAGACCAGAGTACCGTCCACTCCGGCAGGAAATAGAGCGGCGCTTTGGTCGTTATCTGGAATTTGGGGAGGTTGGTTGAGTGGGGTATATCCACATTATCGGAGGGGAGAAAAGGGGCAGGAAAATCGTCGTTCCCGGGGGGTGTGGTGTCCGTCCCATTCAGGGAGTTGCCAGGAAGGCGCTTTTCGAGATCCTCAAGGATGAGCTTCCTGAGAGCGTTGTGTACGATATTTTCGCCGGCAGTGGATCTCTGGGGCTTGAGGCTCTGAGTCGTGGTGCCCGACGGGCGTATTTTTTTGAGAGCAATCCAAGGGTGTGCCAGGTTCTGCAGCGGAACATTGCCCTCTGTGGGTATGAAGACCGGGCTCAGGTTGTGCGCTGGGATTTCTGGCAGGCGAGGAAACTCCCCCAAGCCATCGAAAAGCCTGATGTTGTGTTTCTTGACCCCCCTTTTGCTTACGACATTTCCCAGGTCATGGAAAAGTTGTATAATTTCAGAGTTGTCATAGGCGATGCGCTTGTGGTCATCCGGTGCTCCCGGAAGGAGTGGCAAGGAGAGGGGTTTTCGTTTTTTGAGGTCCAGGATGTACGGCGGTACGGGAAGAGTGTTCTGGTCTTCGGGAGACTGAAAGGTTAGGAGAATGGAGGGGTACGGGTGATAGTAGCCATTTACCCTGGGAGTTTCGACCCTATCACCAATGGACATCTTGACATTATCGACCGAGCGAGGAAAATCTTCGACCACCTTATCGTGGCGGTGTTGCAGAATCCGAACAAGGTTCCCCTGTTCAGTGCGGAAGAACGGAAGCGCATGATTGAAGAGGCAGTGGCTGACTTCCCCAACGTTGCAGTCGAAGTTTTCGACGGACTTCTCGTGCACTTTGCCCGCTCTCGAGGTTGCAGGGTTATTCTTCGAGGCTTGCGTGCCATTTCCGACTACGAGTATGAGACGCAGATTGCTCTGACCAACCGAAAAATGGCTCCGGAGATTGAAACCATTTTCCTCCCTACAAGCACTGAATACTCCTACCTCAATTCCACGGTAGTCAAAGAGATTGCCCGTTTTGGCGGATGCGTTCGGGGTCTTGTTCCCCCCGGGGTGGAACGGCGGCTCCGGGAGAAATTCAGCTCGGTTCCCAGATAAAAATTCGCCCAGAGGAGATGAGGTGTTATGGATATTCTTGCCCGTATCCGGGAGAGAGCGCGGGGCCTTGGGAAGAAGATTGCTCTCCCCGAGGGGTACGATGAGCGGGTGCTCCGTGCTGCGAGTCTGGCAACCCGAGAGGGGATTGCGTCCATCGTGCTCCTTGGTGACGAGGGGGAAATTCACCGGAAGGCTGAGGCTCTTGGGGTAAGCCTTGAGGGGATAGGAATCCGGAATCCCCAGAAGGATCCCAGGAGGGCAGCCTATGTCCAGTCGCTTTTTGAGCTTCGCCGGGAGAAAGGGGTTACACTTGAAAAGGCGGAGGAACTCCTTCAGAACTCCATGTACTATGCCTGCATGATGCTTTTCCACGGAGAGGTCGACGGTGTTGTGGGAGGAGCGGTGTTCACAAGTCCTGATGTGATCCGTCCCGCTCTGCAGATTATCAAAACCGCTCCAGGCATCAAGCTTGCTTCAAGCTGTTTCCTCATGGTTTTCCCTAGCACGCAGTACGGGGAGAACGGAGTGTTCCTCTTCGCTGACTGTGGTTTCAACCCCGACCCCACTGCCGAGGAGCTGGCTTACATCGCGGTGACTACTGCCCGGACGTTTCGTCTTCTGGTGGGAGGGGAGCCAAGGGTGGCCATGCTTTCGTTTTCGACCAAAGGGAGCGCCAGGCACAGTCGGGTAGATAAGGTGCGGGAGGCCACGCGCATTGCCCAGACCCTTGCCCCGGATCTCCTCATCGATGGTGAACTCCAGGGGGATGCGGCGCTCGTTCCGGAGGTGGGGGCAAGAAAAGCCCCGGGAAGCCCGGTGGCAGGAAGGGCCAACGTTTTGATTTTTCCCGATCTCGATGCGGGGAATATCTGCTACAAGCTCACTGAACGCCTGGCTCATGGGAGGGCCATTGGACCAATCCTTCAGGGTCTGGCAAAACCGGTGAACGACCTTTCCCGGGGCTGCAAGGCCGAAGACATCGTCGACCAGATTGCGGTCACTGTTCTCCAGACTCAGTTTTAGGGGGGATGGGCCTTGAACATCCTGGTGGTGAACTGCGGTAGCTCAACCGTCAAATACCAGCTTTTCCGGATGGAGGACGAAGACCGTTATGAAGTAGTCGCCCGGGGGATTGTGGAGAGAATCGGTATTCCAGGATCTCGTCTGGAACATCGATCAACTCTTGACACCTTCGTTGAGGAACGACCTGTGCCGAATCACCGTGTGGCCCTGGAGCTTGTTATTGCTGCCTTGACCTCTGGGGAAACCCGGGTACTTTCCGGTGTTGGGGAGATCGACGCCATTGGGCATCGGGTCGTCCACGGCGGTGAGAAGTTTACCGGCTCAGTGCTGATCACTGACGAAGTTCTGAAAGCCATTCGGGCCTGTGCGGACCTTGCGCCCTTGCACAATCCTCCCAATATCCTCGGCATTGAGGCCTGCCAGGAACTCATCCCGGGGGTCCCGCAGGTGGCGGTCTTTGATACTGCTTTCCATGGCACGCTCCCTGAGTACGCGTACATTTACGCTATTCCGTACGAGTACTATGAGAAATACCGCATCCGGCGGTACGGGTTTCACGGAACCTCTCACCGGTACGTGGCGGAGCGAGCGGCGAAAATGATGGGCCGTCCCCTTGAAGAGCTCCGGCTCATCACCTGTCATATGGGCAGCGGGGTGAGCTTTGCCGCCATCCTCTATGGAAAGTCTATCGATACCTCCATGGGGTTCACGCCTTTGGAGGGCCTCGTTATGGGAACCCGGTGCGGCGATATTGACCCGGCGATTGTCTTCTTTTTGATGGAGAAGGAAGGTCTTTCGGCGAAGGAAGTGGAGGAAATCCTGAACAAGAAGAGCGGGGTTCTCGGTATTTCGGGGATAAGCAGCGACACCCGGGACATTGAGGATGCAGCACCGCACAACCACCGGGCGCGTCTTACCCTCGACATTATTGCCTACCGAGCCAAAAAGTACATCGGGGCGTACTACGCTATCCTCGGTGGACTCGACGGTCTGGTGTTCACTGCAGGGATTGGGGAAAATTCCCCTTACATTCGAAAGTCCATCTGCTCGGGTCTTGAGCACCTTGGGATTCTCATTGACGATGAACGGAACACCGTGCGGAGGAAAGAGGCCCTGATCAGCCGGGATGACTCGCGGGTCCAGGTGATGGTCATCCCCACCAATGAGGAGCTTGTGATTGCCCGGGATACCTGGCGAATTGCACGGGGAATGAGGTGAAGGGTGTGCAGCTGTACATTGGGGAGGTCAAAAGGGGCACAGGACGAACGTTTTTTGATCTCCAGGAGGAAGTTTTCTCTTCCGTTCGTCTGGGGAGAGAGGATGTTCTCTTTACCCAGCCGGTGCAGATTGAGGTCCATCTTGTGAACTGTGGTTCGGAGATTCTCGTCGAGGGCCACCTGAGAACGGCTCTTCTTCTGCACTGTGCCCGCTGTCTTGAACCCTTTCTCTACCCCATGGATATTCCTTTCCGCTTGGAGCTTCGCAACGTTAGCCGTCTGACGCGCCCTTCGGATTTCGAGGCAGAGGCAGAGGAGACCGTGGAAGTCCGGTACTTTACCGAAGAGGAGAACTATGTGGACATCACCCAGGAAATCCAGGAAATCGTTCTCCTCAATGTTCCCATGAAGCCCCTATGTCGTCCCGACTGCAAGGGGTTGTGCCCGGTGTGCGGGGGAAACAAGAACGAGGTGCAGTGTCGCTGCGAGGAACAGGAGATCGACCCAAGATTTGTAGCGCTTAAGCGCTGGAAACCAAAGTAAGGCGTTTGCAAAGGAGCAAAAATTGTTCTATACTATCCTACACCTTGACTTCGCAGAATAGAGGGGGTATTCAAGCATGGCGAATCTGACGAATAAAACCTCGCGATGTCGAAGAAACAAAAGGAGAACACACTGGGTTATTCATCCACCCCACCTTGTGAATTGCCCTCATTGCCACATGCCTAAGCTCCCCCATCACGTTTGCCCCGAGTGCGGGTACTATAAAGGGAGACAGGTTCTCAAGGTTGAGGAGTAGTGGGGAAGGGCAATGAGGATTGCGGTGGATGTGTGGGGTGGCGACTTTGCCCCCCTGGAGATTGCAAAGGGCCTGAAGGAGGCCTATTCTCCCGAATATACCCTTGTGGCGATTGGTCCCAGGGAAGAGCTCCTCACCCTGTATGAAACCCTCTCTATGCAGGAAGAGGACTTCCCCATTGAGGATGCCCCGCAAGTCATCTCGATGCAGGAGCATCCTGCAGAGGCAGTGAAGAAAAAGCCGCATTCCAGCATCTGCAGGGGTATCCAGCTTCTGGCACAGAAAAAAGTTGACGCCTTCATCTCTGCAGGGAATAGCGGAGCGGTCATGGCTGCGGCGTGGCTTGGCCTCAAGCATGTTGCAGAGGTGGAGCGACCAGCCATCACGGCCCTCATCCCCAACGTCCGCTCGTACTGTGTGCTCCTTGATGTGGGAGCAAACGTCGACTGCAAGCCCAAGCACCTCTTCCACTTCGGCATCATGGGGGCAGAGTACGCCAAAATCGTCCTCGGTGTTTCCCGTCCCCGGGTAGGTCTTCTGAGTATTGGAGAGGAGGAAGGGAAAGGCAACGAGGTGGTAAAGGCGGCGTACCAACTCTTCAAGGAGCGACGGGACAGCCTGAATTTTGAGTTTGTGGGAAATGCTGAGGGGCAGAACATCGTCGACGGAACGGTGGACGTCGTCGTCTGTGACGGATTTACGGGGAATGCCCTTTTGAAGTTTGGTGAGGGACTCATTGAGCTCATCGCCCAGTTTCTGGAGCGGGAGATTGAGGACACTACCTCTAAGGAACGGCTCCGGTTGCTCTGGAAGAGGCTGGACCGAAGCGAATATGGTGGTGCACCCCTCCTTGGGGTTGAGGGGGTGTGCCTCATTTGCCACGGGAAATCCAAGGCCAGGGATATCAAAAGCGCCATTCTGCGGGCCAAGGAACTTGTGGAGAGAGGCATACTGGAGAAAATCCGGGAACGCCTGTCCAGATTTTCTCTTGAGGATTGAGAAAGGGTGAACCATGAGAACCAGAGTCACAGAACTTCTCGGCATCCAGTACCCCATTCTCCAGGGGGGTATGGCTTGGGTGGCGACGGCCTCCCTGGTGGCTGCGGTTTCGGAAGCTGGAGGACTGGGTATCATTGGCTCGGGAGGGATGACCGGAGAGGAACTTCGGGAAGAAATCCGGCGTGTTCGTTCCCTTACGGATCGACCCTTTGGGGTGAACCTCATGCTCCTTTCTCCCCACATTGAAGACCAGATACGGGTGGTGAAGGAAGAGCGGGTTCCGGTAGTCACCACCGGCGCGGGGAACCCTGGTCCTCTGGTGGAGGAGTTCGCCCGTCTGGGAATCATCCTCATCCCTGTTGTGGCCTCTGTCGCTTTGGCCAAGAGGCTTGAGCGGTATGGTGTTCAGGCCATTATCGCCGAGGGGAACGAGTCGGGCGGTCATGTAGGAGAGATAAGCACTCTGTGCCTCGTGCCTCAGGTGGTGGACGCCGTCAGAGTCCCAGTCATCGCGGCGGGAGGCATTGGTGATGGACGGGGTATGGCGGCTTGTTTTGCCCTTGGGGCGGAAGGGGTACAGCTTGGGACACGTTTCATCTGCACTGAAGAGTGTGAGGTCCATCCGGCGTACAAGGAGGCAATCCTCAAGGCCCATGATCGCTCAACGGTCGTCACCGGCCTTTCTACCGGTCATCCGGTGCGGTGTCTCAGGAATCGCCTCACCCGGAAGTTCGAGGAGCTCGAATTCAGTGGCGCTCCCCGAGAGGTTGTGGAGGCCCTGGGGGTGGGAAAGCTGAGGGAAGCCGCGGTCTGTGGGAACGTGGAAGAGGGGTCCGTTATGTGCGGTCAGGTGGCGGGCCTCATTCGTGAGCTGAAACCCGTTCGGAAGGTCATAGAGGACATCATGCAGGAATTCTGGGCAACCCTCGAGCGGCTGAAGCAGGTGGGAGATTCATGAAAGTGGCCTTCCTCTTTCCGGGTCAGGGTTCTCAGAAGGTGGGCATGCTGCGAGAGTGGCTTGAAGAGGATGCCCCTCTGGTGGAGGAAATCTTCGGCCAGGCCAGCCGCATTTGTGGGGTTGATTTGCTCCGGCTGAGCCTTGAAGGGCCTGAAGAGGAACTGAACCTCACGAAGAACAGCCAGCCAGCCATTCTCACTTTCAGCGCGTTGCTTTTACGGAAAATCCCTTTTGTTCCCGATATGGTGGCAGGGCACAGCCTTGGTGAGTATTCGGCTCTTTTTTGCGCGGGGAGTTTCGATTTCGACGAGGCCGTGTACCTGGTGCGGCGGCGTGGGGAAATTATGCAGGAAGCTTCTCCCTTGGGAGAGGGGACCATGGTGGCCGTCCTGGGCCTTTCCCTGCCAGAAGTCCAGGAAATGGTGGATATGCTCAGGGAGGGGGGGAAGGTCGAGATTGCCAACATCAATTCCTCGGACCAGGTTGTGCTTTCTTTAGAGAAATCGTTGCTTCCCCAGGTCCTTGAGGAGGTTGGCAGGAGAGGAAAGAAGGCCGTGGAACTCCGTGTGAGTGCTCCGTTCCACTCCAGTTTCATGGAAAAAGCCCGGGAAGCCTTTGCCCGGGTCCTTGAGGGAGTTACCATCCGCCCACCCCGTTATCCTTACCTAAGCAATGTGACGGCAACCTTCGAGCGCGATCCAGGGAAGATTCGAGACCTCCTTGTGGAGCAGCTCGTTGCGCCGGTTCGCTGGAAGGATATCATGGACGTCCTCTGCAAGGAAGGTGTGCGGAGGGCCCTGGAGGTGGGTCCCGGGATGGTGCTTTCGAAACTCTTCGAACGGGAACACCCTGAAGTTTCTGTTTTTCCGACCTTTTCTCCCAGGCGTTTGCAGGTTGCTGTGAGCGAGGTGAGAGAGGCACAATGAGCTTTACAGGGAAGGTTGCGCTTGTAACCGGTGCCCGGCGAGGGATTGGCTTTGCCATTGCGAGAACCCTTGGGCTTGGTGGAGCTTTCGTAGCGCTCAATGACGTTGGATCTCAAGAGGAGCTCCACAAGGCCGTTGAGGCTCTGCGCCAGGAGGGCATAGAGGCTCAGGGGTATGTGGCTGATGTGACGGTGCGGGAGGAGATCCGGGCAATGGTGGAGGACATCATCGCAAGATGGGGGCATATCGACATTCTGGTGAACAATGCCGGTATTACCAAAGACGCTCTCTTTGTCCGGATGAAGGACGAGGACTGGAAGGCGGTTCTTGATGTTTGCCTCCAGGGAACATACAATTGTACCAAAGAGGTTCTCCGGTATATGATGAAGCAGCGCTACGGCCGTATTATTAACATCTCCTCGGTCGTAGGGGTTATGGGAAACGCCGGCCAAACCAACTACGCCACGGCAAAGGCCGCTCTTTTGGGCTTCACCAAGTCCCTGGCGCGGGAGGTAGCACCCCTTGGAATTACCGTCAACGCCATTGCTCCTGGTTTCATCAACACAGAGATGACCCGGAGACTCCCTGAAGAAGTACGCGAGATGTGGTTGCAGCAGGTACCGATGAGGAGGTGGGGTGAACCGGAAGAGGTGGCGCAGCTTGTTGCTTTTCTGGCTTCCCAGGCTGCTGGTTACATTACGGGCCAGACCATTCACATCAATGGTGGACTCTTTATGGCTTAAAAAAACCTTTTGGGAGGTGTGCGTATGGACGTTTTCTCCAAGGTGAAGGAAATCATCGTGGACCAGCTTGGTGTGGATGAGGAAGACGTTACTCCCGATGCCTCTTTTGTCGACGATCTGGGAGCAGATTCCCTCGACATTGTGGAACTCATCATGGCGTTTGAGGAGGAGTTCGACATCGAGATTCCTGACGAAGACGCGGAGAAAATCACCACCGTTGGGGAAGCCGTAGAGTACATCGAATCCAAAATCCGCTGACGCTCTTCAATGCCTGCGCCGGAGAGGGATCTCTCAGAGTTAGAAAAGCGGATCCGGTATTCTTTCCAGAATCCAGAAATTCTCCGTACAGCGCTCCGGCACAAATCAGCCCTGGAGGGCAAGGCCGGGGCCTGCAACGACCGACTCGAGTGGCTGGGAGATGCGGTGATCGGTCTTTTTATCGCTGACTACCTCTTCCAGAACTACGATCGGCCCCGGAGCTGGCTCTCCCTTGTAAAGGCGAAATGGGCAAGTGAGGAGTGTCTGGCGTATCTGGCCCGGAAAATTGGTCTTGAGCAGTTCATTGAGCTTGGCCGCGGTGAAGAACGCAGCGGGGGTCGGGAAAAGGATTCTATTCTCTCCAGTGCCTTTGAGGCTTTAGCCGGTGCAATCTTTGTGGACTCTCTCTCGTATGAGCGTACCCGGGAGGTCCTTTCAGGGATTTTCTGCAACGAAGAGGGGGTGGAATTTGCCTTTCTCTCGGTCAATTACAAGGGTTTGCTCCAGCGGTGGTGCCTGCAGTACTTTTCCTGTCTTCCAGAGTACGAGATTGTCACAGTGGGGGATAACTCTTCGTACCAGGTTGTGGTGAAAATCCAGGGGCGGGTGGTCGCCAGAGGCGAGGGAAAGAGCAAGAAACGGGCAGAGCAGGAAGCGGCTCGACGAGCTTGGGAGCGAATCATGGAAGAAAGCAGAAGTTCCAGGGATGGTCAATGTATCTGAAGGAAATCGCTCTTCAGGGTTTTAAGTCCTTCGCCCATCCCGTGACGGTGGACCTTGCACCGGGACTCAATGTCATTGTCGGTCCCAACGGTTCCGGGAAGAGCAACCTCCTCGACGCTCTGCGGTGGGTTCTGGGGGACCGGAAGGAAGTGCGCAGTGCCGGGGGAAAAGAGGTGCTCTTTCACGGTTCATCTCTCCACCGACCGGTGAACATGGCCTCAGTGGAGCTCCTCCTCGTAGGGGAAGGGGTGCCCCCTTTTCGGATTGAGAAACGGTCTTTTGCCTCCGGAGATACCGAGTATTTTTTCCAGGGTACCCGGATGCGTTTCGGGGACCTTCGCCGGCAGTTGCAGAAACTGGGTCTTTCCTTAACCCGTCTTGAGGTTGGCTTTGTCACAAACCGGGATCTCCATGCTCTTGCGGACCTGAGCCCTCTGGAGCGTCTCCGATGGTTAGAGGAAGCCAGCGGAACACATGAAGCGCGGGTACGTCTTTCTCGTCTCTCCCAGATGCTCCGGGAAACGGCGGAAAGGGTGAAGCGTTTCCAGGAACGTCTCAAGGAGCTCTCTTTCCAGAAGGAACGTGTGGCTGAGTGGGCGGAGAGGGAGAAGGCATACCTTACCCGGGAAAGGCAGTGGCAGAGTGCTCAAAAAGTGTATCTTGAGAGGCTTCTCGCCCAGCTTGGGGAGAGACTGGAAGCGCTTGAGGTGGAGGAAAACCGCTGCGAACTCGAGCTTTGTCGTCTTTCTGCCCCAGAAGGAGCGCGTGAGGTGGAAGATGGGGAACGGCGGCTTCTTGGAATCCAGGAAGAGATTCGCCACCTGCATCATGTGGTAGAGGAAAAAAAGCGCCGGGTGACCGAAGGCCTTCAGGAGCTCTACCGGCTCCTCACCCAGATTCGGGAGCGGAAGCGGACCATTCTGGCCCTTGAAGAGGAGATGGTAAAGTTTCTCGAAGAAAGTCACCGCCTCGAAGAGAGGGTGCAGGCTTCCAGTATGCTCTTGCCGGAAGGCATAGAACGTTTGAGCAGGACGGAAGCGGTCATTGGGCATTTTCTAAAGGAGAAAGAAGGCATCCTGCAGGCCTGGAGGGAAGAACGGCAGTGCCTCCGGGAAGAACTTGCTCGCTGCGAAGCTTCTCTGGAAAGGATGGCGCAGGAGAAGGAACGTACCGAGGTGCTCATCCGGGAACTCGAACGAGAACTCGCCCAGCTTGAGCGTCTTCTCTCCAGTACTGAAAGGGATGTGCTTCAGAAAAAGAACGAGAGGGAGAAACTGGTGCAGGAGCGGGAAGAGGTCCTCCGGGCGCTTGCCCGAGTTCGGGAAGGTCTTTCGCGAATTCGAAAAAGACGGAAGCAGGTTGGCCTTTGGGGGACTGCGCTGGAGTTTTCTCAGGCCATGCGGGAGGGCCTTCTTGCTCAGGGCTGGCCACAGCGGGCGGTTCATGCCATTTTTGGTCTGCTCTCGGAAATTCGAGTTCTCCAGGGTGGGGAAGCCTTGGAGGTAGGGACGTGGGCAATGCGTCAGGATGCCCTCCCGCCCTGGTCGTCGGCCTGGGAGGTAGTGAAAAGCGAAGAAATCCTCGAGTGCTTTGTGCACGGTGAGGAATCTCCCAAGCACCTTGTGGCGTCTGACGGCAGCGCCCTGCTCCTTCGGGGGGGATTGCTCGTTCTCCCCCGGCGACTGGTTCATCGGGGTCGCTTCCTCAAAAGCTGGGAGCGACGGGAACGCCTTTTTGAACGTCGCGCAAGAGAACTCGAAGAGACCCTTGCAGCAATCTCCGGCAGAGAACAGGACCTCGAAAAGCATCTGAGAGCGCTGGAGTTTCGCGTCATCAGGTGGCGGGAGCGCTATTTTGAGAGGAATGTGCGACGGGAAGAACTGCAGAGAAGCCTGGACCATCTTGGGGAGGAGTGTGCGCGTCTTCTGGAGGAACGGGAAGAGGTTCAAGGGAAACTCCGGAATCTTGAAGGAGATATACGCGCTCTTGAGACCACTCTTGCCCGGGCGAGGAGGGCTCTGGGGAAGGTCAGGGAGTGGAAGCGACGCGAGGAAGAGAAAAAGCGGGCATGGGAACGACTTCTCTGGGAAGTTCACGGAATGCACAAAAGGGGTATCGAGCTTCTCCAGAAATTCCGGGAAAACGAGACGACGCTTAAGCTGTTACTGGGGGAACTCGGGAAATGCGCCAGAGCTCTTCAGGATGCTTTCCGTGCTTTGGCAGCGGAAGAGGCCTTGCTCGCTGAGCGGGAGAAAATGGCACAGTCCTTGCAAGTAGACGTGGAGGCAAAGCGGCAGAGAGAAAGGATGCTTGAGCGCCAGAAAGAGCGATGGATTCGGGAGCGGGAAAGGCTCCGGTTTGAAAAACAGCGACTTTCCGAGGAAATGGCTCGCACGAAAACCGCCCTGGAGGCCCTGGGCGATGTTGCCTGTGCTGTGCCAGGGGAGCTTAAAGCCATGAGCCTTCAGGAGCTTGGAGCCTTCCTTGAGCGGGAGCGGCAGGCACTTCTTGGTGAACGTGTCCGGCGGGGCGCCATCGAAGAGTACCAGGAGCTCGAGGCCCGGGAGAGGGACCTGCGAAGGCAGGATGCCTTTTTTCAGAGTCTCCTCGGACTTATTCGAAAAGAGCTGCAGGGGCTTGAACGTGAAGTGGAACGGACCTTTCTTTCCTTCCTCCAGAACGTTCAGGCAGCCTTTGGGCGGTATTTTCAGCAGGTGTTCCCCAGGGGGGAGGCTTCTTTTGCCGTTCACGATGGCGTTCACCTTGAAGTGCAGATTCCGGGGAAGAAAAAGCAGGGGATGGCACTGCTCTCAAGCGGAGAGCGGACCCTGGTGGCGCTGTGTTTTCTCTGCGCCTGCTTTGAGGCTTTTGGGGCAAAGATGTGCTTTTTTGACGAAATCGACGCCAATCTCGACCATACAAACAGTGTGCTTCTCGCCCGGATTCTCCGGGAATTTTCCGCCTCCCGGCAGGTTGTGGTGGTGACGCACAAAGAAGAGGTCATGGAAGTTGCGGACCGGATTCTTGGGGTCACCATGAGCGAGCCCGGGGTGTCTCGGGTGCTCCTTTGCGAAGGTATCGCACAGGCACAGGAGTTTTCTCTGGGGGGAGAATAGCGTGGAGAAGGGACTGTGGAAACGATGGCTCCAGGGGATAGGGCGTATTACGGGTGAGGTCAAGGAGCGACTGAAAGAACTCTGGTCTCAGAAAAGCGTCCGGCCTGAGGAGTGGGAGGAGTTAGAAGAGATGCTCATCAGTGCCGATATCGGCCCGACACTCGCGGTAGAAATTGTTGAGGAGTTTCGCCGTTTGAAGGAACGGTCCCGGGAGGATACAAGCTGGGAAGAGTGGTTGTACAGGAAGCTTGTGGCCTTCTTCGAGGAGGGGGAACACTTGCTTTTCCCTCGGGCACAGCCTGAAACCCTCAAGACCATTTTCCTTGTGGGTATCAACGGTGTGGGGAAGACCACCACTGCGGGGAAACTCGCTTACCTTGCTAAAGAAAAAGGAGAACGGGTGGTCCTCATCAGTGCCGATACCTTCCGGGCGGCGGCGAACGAGCAGCTCGAAGTCTGGGCACGTCGGGCGGGATGTCGATTCTTCCGGGGAGCTCGGGGGGCCGACCCAGCAGCGGTGGTGTATGACGGCCTCCAGTCGGCGCTCAAAGAGAAAGAAACCCTGGCGATTGTGGATACTGCAGGGCGTTCTCACGTTAATAAGAACCTCCTGGCGGAACTCGAGAAGGTATCCAGGGTGATTCACCGGTTCCTCCCCGAAGAGCAGGTGGAACACCTCTTGGTCCTTGATGCCTTAGCCGGTCAGAACGCTTTTGCCCAGGTGGAATCCATTGCCCGGGTGGTGCCGCTCACGGGAATTATTCTTACGAAGTGGGATAGCCAGGCCAAGGGGGGGATCCTCTTCCGGGTCCGGAAGGAGTTTGGTCTTCCCGTGAAGTACCTCGGAGTTGGCGAGGGTATCGAAGACCTCATTCCCTTTGAGGCCCACGAGTTCGTCCGTGCTATCGTTTCGTAACGGCTTTCCTTGACACGCCCCGGGGCCGTGGGTATCATCTATGTGTTCTAAGGAGCGTGATGAATTGCGTGTTCGAACAGCTGGCGGAGAAGTTTGCCGGGGTTTTTAAAAAGCTTAGAGGAAAAGGCCGCCTTACGGCGGAAGAGGTTGACGAGGCCTTGCGGGATCTGCGCCTCGTGCTTCTTGAATCCGATGTCCACTACCGGGTGGTGAAGGACCTCATTGCCCGGGTACGGGAGCGAGCAGTGGGGCAAGAGGTGCTGGAGAGCGTCACCCCCGCAGAGATGGTCATGAAGATTCTCTGGGAGGAGATCCGAGGAATCCTTGGGGGCGAGGCAAAAGACCTCCATGTTCCTCCGGTGACTCCTGCGCTCTTCCTCCTTGTGGGTCTGCAGGGGTCGGGAAAGACGACAACGTGCGGGAAACTTGGGCTCTTCCTGAAAGAGCGTCACTACTTCCCCGTTCTGACCTCCACGGATACGCGACGGCCGGCGGCGCGGGAACAGCTGAGGATCCTCGCTTCCTCGGCCGGGCTGGATTTCTTCGACCTTCCCTCGGCGCAACACCCCCTTGAGGTTGTTCAGGCGGCACGCCGGTATGCCAGGGAGAAAGGGAGGGACGTGGTTTTAGTGGATACTGCAGGGCGGCTCCATGTAGAGGAGGAGCTCCTTCGGGAACTCCAGGAGCTCACCCGGGGTGAAGAGTTCCACGAGATTCTCCTGGTTCTTGATGCCACAACCGGTCAGGAGGCCGTTCGAGTTGCCGAGGGGTTTCGGGAATGGGTGAACCCCACGGGCATCATCCTTACCAAGGTCGATACCGATGCTCGTGGAGGTGCGGTGCTGTCCATCGTGGCGCAGACCGGCTGGCCGGTGAAACTCATCGGGGTTGGGGAGAAACTCAACCAGCTTGAGGTTTTCCATCCTGAGCGAATGGCCAGCCGCATCCTTGGCATGGGCGATACCCTGAGTCTCATCGAGAAAATCGAGCGGGCCATCACTGAAGAAGAGCGGAAGAAGCTGGAGAAGCAGGTGACGAGAGAAGAGTTTACCCTTGAGGATTTCCTCGAAGAACTCCGTCGCCTTCGCCGGGTTGGTTCCTTTGAAGACATTGTGAACATGCTTCCCGCTTCACTCCGGGGAGCTCTCTCCCAGGTTGATGGAGAGAGGAACCTAAAGCGTACCGAGGCCATCATTCTCTCCATGACCAGGGAGGAGCGCCGGAATCCCGGGATCATCAATGCCTCCCGGAAGCGGCGCATCGCCCAGGGAAGCGGGACAACCGTTCAGGAAGTCAACCGTCTCCTGAGAGAGTTTGAGGAGATTCGTAAGCTTTGGAAGAAGATGAAAAGAGGGCAGGCATTGCCCTTCGCCAAAAGAAAGGGATTTTTCGGTTTTGGATTCTGAGAGAAAGAAAGGAGTGTCGATGCATGGCAGTACGGATTCGTCTTGCTCGTGTTGGGAGAAGGCATACCCCTCAGTATCGTATCGTGGCGATAGACTCTCGGGAGGCCCGGAGCGGGAAGCCCCTCGAGGTCCTCGGCACCTATTCGCCTCTTGCCGAGTCTCCTCTTGAGGCTGTGAAGTGGGATCGCATTGAGTACTGGATTTCCCGGGGTGCCCAGGTCTCGGATAAGGTTCGGGCAATTTTGAAGAAGGCGAAAAAGCCTGAGGGAGCTGGGGTCCAGTGAAGGAACTTTTGGAGTTTCTGGTTCGTTCTCTTGTCGACGAACCCGAGAAGGTGAGCGTGGCTGAGGTGAAGGGGGAGAAGTCGGTCGTGTACGAGGTGCGGGTAGCACCCTCCGATACCGGGAAAATCATCGGCAAGCAGGGGAGGGTAGCCCGGGCCCTCCGGACCATCGTCAAGGCCGCTTCGGCAAAGAGGGGAACGAAAGCGGTGGTGGAGATTCTGGAATAGGGAGGGGCTTGTGTGCCTCGCCACATTGATCGGGTCTTCGTGGGGAGGATTACCGCACCCCATGGGTTGAAAGGCTGGGTTCGGGTGCTCCCGCTGACGGATTTTTCCGAGCGTTTCGTGCGGGGAGCGGTGTTTCTCGTCGGTTCTCCCCAGGGGACCTTTGTCGAGAGGGTGGTGGAGGATGTGGCCTGGCGCGGGAATTTCCTCCTCCTCCGTTTTCGGGGGGTTACTTCGCGCCAGGAAGCAGAAATGCTCCGGAGTCTCTTTCTTGCCATTCCCAGGGAGGATGTTCCACCTCTTCCCCCTGGTCATTTCTACCACTTTGAGCTAGTGGGTCTTGAAGTCTGGGAACGCGGTGCACGCCGTGGCGTGGTGGACGCGGTTATCCCCATGGCGCTTTACGATTACCTCCTTGTCAAAGACACCGAAGGGCGGGAGTTCTTTTTGCCCTTTGTTTCTGCTTTTGTGGTAGCCGTCCGCCCTGAGGAGGGGTTTCTCGAGGTCGCCTGCCCCGAGGGGTTCTGGGAATGAAGCTTCGCATCGACATCGTTACCCTCTTTCCCGAGGCCATTCGGCCATACCTTGCCGCTTCCATTCTGGGGAAAGCCCAGGAGAAAGGATTGGTGTTCATCAAGGTCCACAACCTGCGCAGTTTCTCTCAGGACCGCTACCGAACGGTTGACGACTACCCCTTTGGGGGAGGTCCGGGCATGGTCCTGAAACCCGAGCCCCTGGTTCGGGCCGTGCGCTTCATCAACGAGTACACGCAGAGCCAGCCCCTGGTGATTGTCACAAGTCCCCAGGGGGAACTGTTCACCCAAAGCATTGCCCGGGAACTGGCGACGAAGAGTCACCTCCTCATCCTCTGTGGTCGTTACCAGGGCATCGACGAGCGAGTGATAGAGATTACCGGAGCGCGGGAAATTTCCATTGGAGACTACGTCCTCTCCGGGGGAGAACTCCCCGCGCTCGTCATCGTGGAGGCAGTGGTGCGTCTTATCCCTGGAGTTTTGGGGGATGAAGAATCCCTGCGGTATGATTCCTTCTCGGAGTGGGTTTTTGGTCCACCGCAGTATACCCGACCCCGGGTATTTTGTGGTCTGGAGGTACCCGAGGTCCTGCTCTCTGGCAATCATGCGCTTATCGAGAAGTGGCGGAAAGAGAAGGCTCTGGAAAAAGCCAGAAAAGTGCGTCCGGACCTTTTTCAGCGCCTTGCGCTCCGTCCTCCTTGCGAAAGGGAAAGAGGCGTGGTATAGTATTCCGAGATTTCTGGCCTGAGGAGGAGGTTTCCATGGATAGAGCAAGGATCCTGCGAGCGGTTGAAGGAAGTTTTATCAAAGACGACGCAGAGGTTCCTGAAATTGCTCCTGGAGATACCGTACGCGTGCACTTCAAGGTCATCGAGGGGGATAAAGAGCGCGTTCAGCCCTTTGAGGGTCTGGTCATCGCGGTACGGGGTTCTGGGGTCAACCGGACCTTCACGGTGCGGAAGGTATCCTTTGGCGTTGGTGTGGAGCGCATCTTCCCTCTCTATTCTCCCCGGATTGAGCGCATTGAGATTCTGCGGCGCGGAAAGGTCAGACGGGCAAAGCTCTACTACCTGAGGAAGAAAAGTGCCAAAGAGTCGCGTATTGAGGAAAGACGCGAGGTCTAAAAAGAAGAACGCCTTGCGAGAACTCGTTGAAACCGTTCTCTGGGCTCTGGTCATTGCCCTTCTTGTTCGGTACTTTGTGGTGGAGGGGTATTACATCCCGAGCACCTCGATGGAGCCCACCCTGGTTCCGGGGGAACGGGTGCTTGTGGCCAAGTTCCTCTACCGGTTCACCGAGCCGCAGCGAGGGGATATCATCGTTTTTCGGTACCCGATTGATAACCGGAAGAACCTCATCAAGCGCATCGTTGGTCTTCCAGGAGAACGAGTTGAGATTACGGGGGGAAAGGTGCTCATCAACGGAGCCCCCCTTTCTGGAAAGCTCTTTAACCGGACCTACTATAGTGCCGGGTACTACGGTCAGGGAGAAAGGGTCGTCCCGGAAGGACACTACTTTGTCCTGGGAGACAATAGCGAAAACAGTGACGACAGCCGTTTCTGGGGGTATGTTCCCCGAAAGAATATCTTAGGCAGAGCCTTTCTCGTCTACTGGCCGCCCCATCGTGTCCGCATCCTCCGCTGATTTCATTGAACACAGACTGTGGAGTTTGGGATACCATCACGTTGGTGGTGTAGACGAAGCCGGTCGGGGGCCTCTGGCGGGGCCTCTTGTGGCAGGCTGTGTGGTCCTCTCTCCTTCTTTCCCCCTCCAGAACGTTCCGGATTCCAAACGTGTTTCCCCGGCAAGGCGAAGGGCACTTTTTGAAGTCATCTGTCGTGAAGCGGTGGCCATTGGTCTGAGCATTGTGAGCGAGCGGTGGATCGACCTTGTAGGTATCCAGAGGGCCAATGAGCTTGCACTGTACGAGGCGGCATGGCGGGCAATTGCTGCAGGACATTTCGAGTATCTCGTTGTGGACTGGGTGCACCTTCCCTGGTCCTTCACCCCGGTGCTCTCCCTCCCCAAGGCTGAAGAACGGAGTCTCGCTGTGGCCTGTGCTGCTTTGGTGGCCAAGGTTGTGAGGGACAGCATCATGGAGGAGTGGTATGACCCGCTTTTCCCAGAATACGGGTTCTCCAAGCACAAGGGCTACGGGACGGCGCTGCATTTTGAGCGCATTCGGGCATTTGGCCTTGCCCCGTGTCACCGGAGGTCTTTCTGTGGGCAGTTCGGAGAGGCGAAAAAAGGGCGCGCAGGGTGAAGCCCTGGCGGAGCGGTGGTTACGAACCGTCTTCAAAGCGGAGATTCTGGAGAAGAACTTTCGCTCTCCCTTTGGGGAAATTGACCTGATCGCCCGGAAGGGAACATGTCTGGTGTTTGTCGAGGTGAAAACCAGGGAAAGCACCAGAGCAGGGTTTCCGGAAGAGGCCATTACCGAAGAGAAACAGGAACGTGTCCGGCGCAGTGCCCTCTTCTACCTCACGCAGCGCGGGTACAATCCTGAGGATACCGCTTTTCGCTTTGACGTCATCACAGTACATCTTGAGGGGAAGAAACCCAGAATTTCCCACTATCCTTCAGCCTTCTGAGGAGGCGAGGACGGTGCTGGCGCGGGTGCTCAGCGCAACGAGTTTTGGCATTGACGCTCGGTTCGTGGAGGTTGAGGTCGACGTCGGTGCAGGGCTTCCCTCTTTTCACATCGTGGGGTTGCCTGATGCCGCTGTTCAGGAAGCTCGGGAACGGGTCCGGAGTGCTCTAAAGAATAGCGGTTTTGCCTTCCCCCCTCAGAGGGTGACCGTGAACCTCGCGCCGGCATTTCTGAAAAAGACGGGAAGCGACTTCGACCTTCCAATTGCCCTGGGAATCCTTCTTGCCACAGAGCAACTCCGTTCTCTTCCAGAGGGAATTGTCGCCCTGGGGGAGCTCTCCCTTTCTGGAGAGCTCAGGCCAGTCAATGGGGTTTTCCCTGTGGCCCACTTTCTCTCCCTCCAGGGGAAGCCGTACCGGATGCTTCTGTCTTTAGCCAACGCTCAGGAGAGCGCTGTGGTGGAAGGTGTTGAGGTATTTGGTTTTCGCACGCTCCGCGAGGTATGCGATTTCCTCGAGGGTCAACGAACGCTCAAACCCCTGAAGCGGTCCTGGGAAGAATACCTTGCTTCGCCGTCCTTCGATGAGGACCTTGCAGAGATCAAAGGTCAAAGACAGGGAAAGCGGGCACTGGAGATTGCCGCTTCGGGAGGGCACCATCTCCTGTTCATCGGACCACCTGGCTCGGGCAAGACTATGCTGGCCCGAAAACTCCCCTCACTGCTTCCTCCGCTCACTGTGGAACAGGCTATCGAGGTCACGAAAATCCATAGCGTTGCCG
>Ga0272449_1000229_pt1 | contig 71171 bp, 73 predicted proteins | sample YNPCB0241_FD_198679 | JGI IMG/M metagenome (GOLD analysis project Ga0272449, IMG submission 198679) | Hot spring sediment microbial communities from Yellowstone National Park, WY, United States - YNP-CB-024-1 | ecosystem: Environmental > Aquatic > Thermal springs > Hot (42-90C) > Sediment...
CGCGGCGTAATCAAATATGAGCTCCACCGTGAAGTTATAGGCCCATACAGGTTCAGCGGCTTCTTCAGCGTCAACTATAACGTTGCCACCTTTGGAAGAGGCTACGAAGTCACGGTCAGCGATGCCAATTTTAACGCCATAGAGGACCGCATGCTATGCAGACTACATAGGCTCACGAAGGAACGCTTCGTTGAAATAGCCCAGAGCCAAAAGAGGCTGGCTTTCGGCGAGATCGACATTGAAAAGGATGCTAAAAAGATTAGGGATCACCTTACGCTTGTCTACGCTATTGAAACCCAGCATCCTCTGGTTAAGGATCGTTTCCCCCAAAAACCCGTGCTAATAACGCCTAAAGCCTACGAGGTTATCGAGAGAGCTCGCAACGCCATTTTAGAGCACATTCCAAGAGAGTTTGTAACTTTCTCAGCCCGCCTAGAGGATAGAGCCATACGCTTCGCATGCTCAGCCTCGCTCCTAAACTACTTCCAATCCAGCTCCGAATATGTTCCCATAAGTGAGGAAGCCTTAAAGTATGCCGCTCAACTCTACGTTGAGGAAGCCTCCGTCAGATCCCGGGAGGAATTTAAGCCCGAAGAAGTCTTAGCGAAACTTAACCTATGACAATCTTGAGGGTTCTACCATAAATCTGAAGCGTGCTTTCCATAAGCGGCTTAGGGAGAGAACGCATATGCGACTCTGGACAGTGCTTAAATTTTATTTCCACTTATACCTACTTGGTTAGTGGAAAAATGACTGTTGAAAACTTTTAGTTTTATTACGCTAGTAAATTCTCCGCGTCAGTCCATCAAAGCCTGAATCGAAGCTCATGAGTTGATTGATGCTGTTCTTTTCCATGTGGGCTAGGATTGTGCAGTCGGTAAAGCTTAATGGCTTATCCTTTAAAATCTGAAATTTTCTCCATGCATCTTCAAAAATTTCCTTTGTTGTCCAAAGTTTCGTGATCCTGGGTGATTTAAGAATGTATTTGCCTACATCCAATGCGAGGTCGTGCCTTCTAGTTCTTATTAGGGCTGTTGTTACCGCCTCGTCTATTATGTAGTCTGATGTGTAGATTCTGCCAAATTCAGCTTTCAATGCTCTCTTCATTAATTCTTTGCTTCTCAAGTGTAGTTCGTCGTCAGCATTTCGAAGGGCTATGAAGATATATGTGTCAATAAAAATGGATATAACCATCATCTGTATAGGAGTTCATCTATTCTCTTAGATGAGTTTTTAATCCCCCAATGTTTTGGGTTTTCAAGGGCTTTCCATGCGGGGTCTTCTTCAATGGGCGGAAGCTCCTTAAGTCTTTTTATGATTTCCTCTTCATTCTCTAGGGCGTAATCTATTATTAGGCCTAGAGCTTCCTGAAGGGTTATTTTTATACCTTCTCTTAGCAGAAGCGAAGCGACAAACTTGTCCAGTTTTTCTTTTTTCTCTCGTTCAATTTTAATTGTGGATGACACTTTTCCACCAGTAGAAAAGTAGACAAAAAGACTTAAAAATCTTACATTTAAGCATTAAGCATGCCTAAAATATCCAGAAGCCACGGGTATAGAAGATGTTTGAAGGGTAAGAATCAGCGTTAAGCGGGAAGAAATAGGAAAAACTAAAGGTGAGATTGCGTGGAATTGCAACGCCTAGGCGGCTTATGGGCTACAAGTCCAGCGTTAAACTCTTCAACCCGGCATATCTCATCCAGAATGTTCTTCAGAAGCGTGTATTAAATAAAGTATCGAACAAGTGCATGCTTGAAATTTGGGTTGAGGATGGATAGGAAACTAATAGTTGACGCTCTCCACGACTAAAGTCGGAGGATTCTCGGTTCTTCAGCCTCTGCAGCTTCATCATACTGAGGAAGCGAAGTGACAATGACCGCTTAGGAAGGTTTCGCTTAGACATGGGAGGTTCTGATGAGGGTTACGATGAACCCGAGAAGGGCTTTAGGCTGATTAACCCTTAAATCTATATGTGTCTATAAAAGGCTGTGCGGTAAAAACCGAAACTAGGATATTGGCGCCCTGGCCGGGATTTGAACCCGGGTCTAGCGGGCGACAGCCGCTTATACTAGGCCGGACTATACTACCAGGGCTCGAGTAATACTACTCTTAACTCTTAAATATAATTTTTGCTGTTCCGACATCTATGCCCACAGCCCTCTTAGGCTCTCTTCGAGTTACGTTCATTTCTTTTTCAACGCATACGCAGGCAAACCACTTCCCAGAATTATGCCTCTTGATGATGACTTGCTTTATTTCCCCCTCAACAGCCCCGTGAACCCTTATGGGTATGTCTCCAATTTTAGATAGAGGTAGTATATCAAACCTTTTCCCAGTCTTTATAAGCTCGAATCCACTTTGCGCCGATTACTAGGGGAGAGGATGCCCGCCGTGAAGATAAGATGAACGTTAACAGCAGGGGGCTCATAACATGTTAATTTGCCGCGCACTATTTTACCCAGCCTAGTCCCAGATTTTCAAAGATTATTCTTGCCAGTTCCTTCTTATCCTCCTCTTTTAGATCAAGTAGAGGTAACCTCATATGTCCTCCTTTAAGTCCAAGCATGTCCATTGTAGCCTTCATCACTGCATATATCATGTATGAGCTCACATATGGGTGTGGCAGGATACTCGTTGAGGGACCGTATTTGCTGCACATCTTCGCAATAAACTCTTCATATGGATCTATCTTTCTCATTATCTCCTTTATTTTTTGGGCATCCCCGCTTAGTCCTGCCTTAAGCAGGTTAAAGCAGAGTTCCGGCATGAAATTGGCATATCCCGAAATATATCCTCTAACGCCTAAAAACGCTGTTGCAGCAAACCACCATTCTCCCCTTCCCTGAAGTATCGGCACCTTATCTCCCACAGCTTTTATCTGCTCATAGAGGGTTGGTATGAATGGCGTATTCTCCTTCACCGCTACAATATTACTTGTATCATTAACTAGCCTTTTAAGAAGATGAGGCTTCATGTAAATCTTTGAAACATCCGGATTATTATAAATCATGACCCCTATCTCTAAGGAATCACATATTCTCTTATAATGTAAATAAAGCCCCTCCTCCTCAGGCACATGATAATATGGCAGCACAACCATTACGCCGTCAGCGCCGACATCTTGAGCATACTTAGCTCTCTCGAGAGCGACTCTCGTGCCTGAGTGAGAGGCGCCAGGCATCACCGGAACCTTACCATTCGCTGCATCAACAACTGTTTTAACAACATTTCTCCACTCCTCATCGGTTAATGCATATTTTTCCCCAGTGCTGCCGGCGGGCACCAAAACTAGCGGTTCACCCCTACTCTTTTCAATTAGGAAATGCGTGTTCTCCCTCAGCCCTTCATAATCCACATCCTCATTCCTCTTGAAGGGGGTTAACTGAACGCAGACGACAGCACCCTTCATCAAAAATTCCCGAAGCTTATTAGGCTCCATATGTTCACCCACCCTTTAGGTATACTGGTAACAAATTTTGCTATCTTAAATTGTTTCCTTCTTATTTAAAACCTTTTTTATGAAAATCTACCGTATTTTTGTCATAAATTGCCATCATATTCTTAGGCTTAAACTCTGTTGAATGCTATGAACTTAATTGAAAACAAAACCCTGTTTAACGCGAAGTCCCATATTCTCCTCCTTTTTAAACGATTCTCAGCGTTCCAATTGATAAGAATTTTCGGTTAATTGAAAATTGATGCGGCCGCCGGGATTTGAACCCGGGTTAACGGCGCGGGGGGCCGGTGTCCTAGACCAGGCTAGACCACGGCCGCTCTATTTTCTGATTTATTCTTTTAGGGTCTTATTTATGTTTCTGGGTTTCCTTTTCCAATTCATAAAGCTTATAATAGTGATCCTTCATCATATAGTTTTACGGTTATGTTAAATGTGCGGTATTTTCGGCTGCGTATCTAGGGCTGATGGCGTCGCCAGGATCATCCATGAATCTTTGAAGAGACTTGAATATAGAGGCTACGATTCTGTAGGTGAAGCTACAATATTCGACGGTAAGATCCATGTTAAGAAGGATCAGGGGAAAATTGATGATGTGCATAGGATCCACAACCTTGACGATCTGCCCGGATCGGTTGGCATAGGGCACACTAGGTGGGCAACCCATGGTGCGCCAAGCATGGTTAATGCGCATCCACACTTAGATTGCGGGGGCAAAATCGCTGTTGTCCATAACGGCATAATTGAAAACTTCTCCGAGTTAAAGGCGGAGCTGGAGAATCTTGGGCACACATTTAAGTCTAAAACGGATACGGAGGTTATACCGCATCTGATCGAGGAGAACATTAATAAGGGTTTGTCATTTATCGAGGCTGTTCGTGAAGCCTTGAAGAGGCTTGAGGGGTCATACGCCGTAGCCATAATTACGTCTCTGGAGCCGGATAAAATTATATGCGCTAGAAAGGAAAGCCCATTGATCCTTGGGGTCGGTGAGGAAGCGCTTTACTGCGCCTCCGACATACCCGCCTTCTTACCTTTAACAAATAAGGCCGTGATCCTTGAGGATGGGGATGTTGCCATAATTCAGCATGATAGATACGAGGTTTGGAGGCTGGAAGATTGGAAGAAAGTTGCTAGGGAGATTCAAGTAATCACATGGACCCCTGAGATGGCTGAGAAACAGGGATACCCGCACTTTATGCTAAAGGAAATCCATGAGCAACCATCATCGCTTAGGAATGCGCTTAGACTTCAAGATCTATACATGGATCTGATGGCAACCTTTCTAGATAGGGCTAAAAACGTTTTTCTAGTTGCCTGCGGAACATCCTACCATGCTTGTTTAGCAGCATCCTACATGTTTTCTAAACTGGCATATCTCCCAACATATCCGATCATAGCATCCGAGTTCGAGGAGCATGTCGGTATGGCCGTAAACATTGATAGCACAATCCTCGCGGTTAGCCAGTCAGGTGAAACAGCTGACACGTTGGCTGCGGTTGAACATGCCAGAAATAGGGCTGCAACAGTGCTGGGCTTAACAAACGTTGTTGGATCAACATTAACCCGCGTTTCCAGAGTATACATACTTCAGCAGTCAGGTCCAGAAATAGGCGTTGCAGCGACAAAAACATTCACAGCGCAGCTTCTAGTGCTCGCCCAGCTAGCCTTGAGGGTTGCGAAGATACGTGGCAAGGTCAGCCATCAGGAGATTAAGGCGATAGAAAAGAAGCTTAAGGAGATACCTGACATAATTGAACGGACAATAAAGGCGAATGAGGAAAAAATTAAGCAAATTGTGGGGAAATATAAGGACAGCAGGGCTTTCATCTTCCTAGGCAGGGGGATAAGCACAGCAACATCTTTAGAGGGACGGCTTAAACTTATGGAAATAGCCTATGTTCCAGCTTTTGCTTTCCCAGCAGGCGAGAGCAAGCATGGGCCGATAAGCCTAGTTGAGCCCGGTGTCACAGCCATATTTATTTGCCCAAAAGATAGAACACGAAAAACAATAATTGGTAATATAATGGAGATGAAGTCCCGTGGAGCATCAATAATATCAGTTGTTGAGGAGGGCGATGAAGAGATCAAGCGGCTCTCAGACGATTACCTTGAGGTTGCGGGTGAAGTTCCGGAAGTTCTATCTCCAATAGCCTTTGTGATTCCACTGCAGCTCTTCGCGTATTACATGGCTGTTGAGAAGGGATATAATCCCGATATGCCGCGTAATCTGGCTAAATCCGTAACTGTTAAATGATGGCTTAACAGTGCGAACGCTAACATTTTAAGGCTGCATATGCAATATTCTTCTTGACATTAAAGGGGAAGGATGATTATTGGAGGAGTGGGAGAGACTTATAGATGACCTGATAAGATATAGAATATTAAAGTCGCCGAAAGTTATCAGAGCCATGAAGCTTGTTCCAAGAGTAAACTTTCTCCCCGAGGGGCAGAGAAAATATGCTGCAATCGATACTCCGCTGCCCATAGGTGAAGGACAAACAGTTTCCGCGCCACAGGGTTAACCGCAGAGTTAACCCGGCGACACATGGTTTCAATAATGAATGAGGCTTTAGACCTCGATGTTGGACATAAAGTTTTAGAGGTTGGCGCAGGATCCGGCTGGCATGCCTGCACAGTGGCTGAGATAGTTGCGCCGACTGGCGCTCCTAAAGAGAGGTGGGGACATGTATACACTATAGAAATACTGCCTAGACTAGCGGACTTTGCCAGAAGAAACATTGCTAAAGCCGGCTACAGCGATAGGGTTACGGTGATCTGTAAAGACGGATCGGACGGATATGCGGAGGAAGCCCCCTACGACAGGATACTTGTCACCGCAGCCGCACCATCAATACCGAACCCGCTAAAGGAGCAGCTGAAAACTGGGGGAATCATGGTTATACCGGTCGGCGAGGTTGGATTCTATCAAACCCTCATAAGAGTGAGGAAGAGAAATGGACAAATCATTGAGGAAGACCTTGGCGGAGTAGCCTTCGTCCCATTAGTCGGCAAATATGGGCATAAAATAAATCGCTACTGGTGAAAAAGCGAAGCGCTTAAAGAGTCATCTAGCTATTTGTGGAAAGCGTTAATACCTCGTATTCCGGGTTCACTTTATGGTATTTGTCCTGGATTATGCCGTAGATTCTTCGCCAATCTCCAGCTATTTTTGGCCAGAACTCGCTGGTCGTCACCTGCTTCGTCACGTATTCCTTTATTGCTTTTTCACGCTTAATTGTTTTTTGCTGCCAATTGAAGCTGATGAATCCTGCACGTTTCAGATATTGGATTCCATGCCCAACCTTATGGATATCAAAGGCACCATCTACGTTTGCTAAGATGTCAAGCAGATGTTCTATTGGGATTTCATCCTTTGGGGTAGGGCAAATTCCATCATCGCCCCCGATGGAACTCGATTGAGAAACCTAACCTTCGAAACCTATAGTTTAGTGCAGAAATGAAGTTTGACGCTCTTTATAATGATATAGGCGGATCCCTTTTTCGAGCTCTATTAAGAGGTGCTAAAAGAATAATAATGAATCCCCTAAGCATTAAATGATCTCTTACTAACAAGATACGGGAATCGCTCGATTCCGTTTCGTTATCATGATCAGTTGCTTTTATCACTGCTTCAACTTCATCGTTTACTTTGATTCCTAGGTCTTCCGCAGCCTCGGTTGATATGAGCGCTGTTATTGTCGCTGGAGCCGTGATTTTAACTTTTACCTTAGTTATAACGTCGCCCTTTTCAACGCTTTTAACAACACCTTTCAGCCTGTTTTTTGCACTTATCTTCAATCCAAAACTCTCGATTCTGCCGCACTCTTTAAGTAGATGCTCGCCTAACGAGGCAGGTTTAGCCCCGCCTCCGCTGCTTTCCCACTCTTAAACGTCTCTACTACAGGTTTGCCCAAAACTTTTTTTAACTCTGTCCAAATAGTTCCAAATATGACGATATGACATCCCCAGTTTTTCGTAGCCTTTGAAACAGATTTCTCCTCTTTAATGGCTTTAAGGGTTGCAGCGCCACCGCTACCCAAGATGGGCGTTCCTTTGTATTCAAGCCAAATTTTTGCAGCGGGCCTTGTTTTGTTTTGGGCGAGCGCATCAGTAATTATTGAGCGCATAATACCTATAAATTCATGCAGATATCGATATATACGGCGAAGCATGACGATGAAGGAAAAGTCGAAAATTTTAATCGCCACCCTTACATTGGCTATTGCTATTGTCGGCGCGTTTGCTTATGAGCAGCATATGCGCTCTCAGAAGTCAATTATTGTGCTGGCGACAACCACAAGCACCTATGACTCTGGCCTCCTTGACTATTTAATGCCGATATTTCAGGAAAAATATAATGCTGAAGTTCATGTAATCTTCGTTGGCACCGGTCAAGCTATAGAAGCTGCAAAAAGGGGCAATGCAGACCTCGTCTTAGTGCATTCCAGACAACTTGAACTTGAGTTTGTAAACAGCACATACGGCATTCACAGAGTCGGCGTAATGTACAACGACTTTGTAATAATCGGCCCGTTAAATGATCCTGCCGGAATAGGCGGCTTGAAAAACGCGACAGAAGCTTTCCGCAGAATTGCGGAGGAAGGCGATAAGGGCAACGCCAAATTTATATCGCGGGCAGATAAGTCTGGAACCCACATTCTGGAGCTAAGCATATGGAACATGCTGGGTTTAGCGCCTTCCAACAAAGCTCAGACATGGTATATAGAAGCTGGAGCGGGAATGGGTGCAGTGCTACGCATGGCCAACGAGAAGAAGGCTTATACGCTAACAGATAGGGCAACATGGCTTTCTTTCAAAAGCCATCTTGCAAATTTAAGGGTTCATGTTGAAGGCGATGCGGTCTTGCTCAATCCCTACGCAATAATCCTTGTTAACCCCGAAAAGTATCCTCAGAGAAACTATAAGGGGGCGCTTATGCTAGCCAAATGGATGATATCCGAAGAAGGACAAAATCTAATAGCAAACTTCAAAAAAGAGGGCGAAGCCTTGTTCAAACCCATCGCAAGAAACATTGAACTGGCACATATGCTGGGTTTTCCAGAGCAGGAGAAAGAGCTTGAATGGTATGATGCCCAAAACCTCTAAAAGTCTCCTCCTTCTTTTTTAGGCTTGAAAATAATCGTGGCTGGTGGCCGCCATGTATGAGAATACGTTTTGGGAGGAAATTTTAAATATAACGCTGCTGTCCTTAAGGGTTTCGGGGACATCCGTTCTAATAGGCGCATTGATAGGCGTACCTCTTGGAACACTTTTAGGGCTTAGGCAGTTTAAGGGGAAACGAACCGTAATGCATTTTGTAGATGTTATGTTGAAAAGCATGATAAACACTTTCATGGGTTTGCCGCCGGTAGTTGCGGGGCTCGTCGTTTACCTATTACTAACCACGTCCGGACCCCTAGGCTGGCTGGGACTACTCTATACGCCTACAGCCATGATAATAACGCAACTCATAATAGTTATTCCCATAATCATCGGCGTCACAATGTCAGCCGTTGGAAGCATTGAAAAATCGATTAGGGAAAGAGCCCTATCGCTTGGTGCAACCGAAGCCCAAGCAGCATGGTTGGTGCTGAGGGAAGCCCGCATGGGCATTTTAACCTCAATTATCGCGGCTTTTGGCGCTGCAATTTCTGAGGTAGGCGGCATAATGATAACTGGAGGAAACATCCGATGGTGGACGCGAACGCTGACAACAGCCATCGTTATTGAAACAGAGCTGGGCAACTTCAAAATGGCTTTAACGCTCGGAGCCATTTTGCTGTCCATATCTTTCATAATAAACTTGGCATTAACTATTGTTCAGCTTAAGGGAGCAAGGAAATAGCTGCCCACCGTAAAAGTGCAAAACCTTTTCAAGGAATAGCTGGAAGACAAGTTCAAGAGACATTAAATAAGATTTAGAATGAGGAAAGTTTAGATTGCTCCGGAACGTTCTTCGTTTTGTAAGTCACTTTGGAAAATAATTCCCCTTAATGTTTCTAGCGTATCATCATCTAAAGGATAAAGAGCTGAAGCGCGCGAATCTTCTTCATTATGCAACGATGATTGCGTGGACGTATCCCCTAAGATATTTCGCAGGATGGCCATACGAAGCAGCCATAGACACCACTTTAATAGGCTCCAGTAGCCACTTTGAAGCTGCAATAGCGGTGGCAACAACCCTTTACGGCATTGGCTTGACTATAAAGTTTTTGAGCTTAAACAGAAGCTTCATGAAATTGCTAGAACGCTCGTTCATGTGGAAAAGGAGCTTTATGGAGAAATATGGGGTTTAAATGGAACAAAGTAGGTTGTGGGATTGAGAGTTTAAAATTAGAATATACATGTTTATGCCTTCTTTCCGTGCATTGATATAGCAGCCATGGATGTTCCGACAACTGCTACTACTAGGTATGCTGTCAACGACTCTTCCAACCCTCTTGGTGAAATCCAGCGATAACAAAGCCAGCATGGCGCTTACCAAAGCAAGGGCGCCCGAGAAAATGAACAGCGAGGGCCATCCAGCATAATTAACCAAGAAACCCCCTAAAACAGGTCCAAGCGTAGTTCCCACATAAACAGCTGTAGTGTTTATCCCAATAACGAGGCCCATTTCTCTCGGAAATAGGCTGGCAAGTATTGCAACAGTAGTCCCTGAAACCATTGCTGCACCCCAAACCTTGCACGCACCTCAAGAGTAGAAGCCACGTGAAGTCGCCCACATATAAAACCAAAAAAGCCGTGGCCATAAAACTGCCACGCCAATAACAAACACTAGCTCTTTGCCAAGCCAATCAGCTACAACCCCCAGCATGGTTGAAGCCATAGATACTAAAAAGACGTTGGCAAACCAGTTAACTGAAGCCATATCCACGTTAAAGGATCTGGCTATAGATGGAAGGGCAACACCCACAGCTATCGATACGAACGGAGTTATGAGAAAATGAACACAAAATGAACACAATGAGAAAATGAACTACGTCATTTCATGGATGCATTCCTAAAAGCTTTGGTCTCCGCAACTTTAAGAATACCCGAATTTTTCGACAAAAAACCTGAAGATATAAAGATAAATCCGAAGAACCCAGAGCTTCTAAGAATACATCTAGCCTGCTGCATCCATGAAATGACGTAGATAACGATAAACAATATGAGGTTGAAAAGTTGACTTCGAGAATAAAACTGTTAATGTAAGGGAAGTAGACTTTGAATATTACACGGTGGCCGTTCCGAAAGATAAAGTCCACATCTTACAGCAAAAACAGCAAAAAATGCTTAGAAAAGCCAGGGCTTACTGTGGTTTGATAGGTGTAAGGCGCGAGGTCAAAGAATACTGGAAAATTGTTCCCGGAGGAGAAGCCAGGCTGGAAGAGATTAGATGGGACATATCCATTCCAGAGGACATATGCACTTTTAATACTGAGGCGTTCTGGCTGGTTCTTCCAAACCACTACAAGACAATCAATAAAGCCGAGCTTGAAAGTGCTCTCCATGCTATTGAACATGCATTACTCACCGTTATTCCCAAATGGATTAATTGCGATCCAAACGATATAAAAGGAGCGTATACCACAGAGTGCCCAAAAAGTGGAGGCAACCCAATAATATTCATATTCGACAAATATCCCGGCGGCATAGGATTAGCAAGATCCTGCTTCCAGAGAATTCACGATATGTTGAGGGACTGCATACGACTTATAGAGACATGCAAATGCAAAGAAGAGACGGGTTGCCCTTCATGCATTCAAACTTCAAGATGCGAAAGGCAAAATAAGAACCTAAACAAGAAACTAGCGCTCAAAATCCTCAAAGAAGTAACCCCAAATAGTCTATAGTTTCTGAAGTTAAGCGGAAAACGCAGTTTTACACTAAAGTTAGAGAAAGGAAAAGGATACATAAGAGCATGATCTGGTTAACGCAGACTAACCCTCCCTTTTAAATTATGATGGTCTCCATAAGACGATGAATAAAGCATCCATAAGCTTTGAATCATAAAGTCTTCTTAAAGTTTGCCAGCTTACACTTCCACAATCGCTAATACCGTCCTCCTTTCTCTCTATAAATTAGTCTTGCATCATCGACTTTGTTAACTTTTAAATAAATTTCGGGTTTGGGAGCTTCGTTTCCGAAATGCTTAAATCGTTCATCGGCAATAGGTTACCGATAGCCAATTGATTAAATAGCGTGAGGGATGAAATGTGCCGTTCCAAATTCATAGAAACTCTTCGTATTTGAATTCCATGTCTACTACGAGAACTAGGACGAGGGTTGAAGATGTCTGTCCAACCAGCGGTTTATGTCCAATATGCGTTAAAGAATGCCCAGTTCTATGCGAAGTTTCGTTGTCGGCGTTTAGAGGTAGGGAAGCCCTTTATCCAGATCCCAGCATGTTTGGAAATAGCACAGCTGGAGCTTTAAAAGACTATGGCTTGGACTGGTCTCACTTTAATATTCAAGCCAGGCTTTTAGGTGCCTTTGGCATAAAAGAAGATTCCGATCTAGCGATTTTTCCAAACGTGGATGTTGAGACAAGTGTTGGGGGAGTCCCCCTTAAGATTCCTGTGATGATAGGCGCATATGGCTCAACAGACGTGGCTAGACAAAACTGGGATGGATTAGCGATTGGAGGAGCCTTGTCTGGAATAATAGTGACTATTGGCGAAAACGTTTGTGGAATGGATGTTGAGACGAGAATTGAAAATGGAAAAGTTGTCTTTTCGCGTGAACTTAAGAGAAGGGTTGAGGCCTTCCGGAAATTCTGGGATGGGCAATATGGCGATGTTGCGGTTCAGACTAATGTTGAGGATCAAAGGCTTGGAGTTGACATTTACGCAATATCGAAGCTTGAGGTAAACATCATCGAGAGGAAGTGGGGTCAAGGAGCAAAGGCTATTGGTGGCGAAGTCAGAGTTGGTGATCTGCAAAAGGCTATTCTCCTAAAGAAAAGGGGTTACATAGTTATACCAGATCCTGAAGACCCGGAAGTTCAAGAAGCCTTCAAACAAGGAGTTTTCAAATCGTTTGAAAGGCATAGCCGCGTTGGCATGCCAACTGAAAAAGGTTTCGTGGAAGATATCGAATGGCTAAGAGAGCAAGGCGCTAAGAAAGTTAGCTTAAAAACAGGAGCCTATAGCCCAGAGGCTGTTGCGTTCACTATGAAAGTAGCTTCTGAGGCTAAAATCGACTACGTGGTCTTTGACGGTGCCAGCGGAGGCACCGGAATGAGCCCGGTTCCTATGATGAACGAAATGGGCACGCCAACCGTTTATTTGGAGGCACAGGTTTTGAAATGCGCAGAAATTCTCAGTGCGAGGGGAAAGCATGTTCCCGACATAGTCATGGCGGGAGGTTTCATAGACGAGACTCAAATATTCAAAGCTATCGCCATGAGCAACTTTGGCAATGGACCATACGTGAAGGCAATACTGATGGGCAGAGCACCCTTAACCGCAGTTATGAAATCATCCCACTTTGCTGAAGAGGCTCAGAGGGGGCGGTTACCAAAATACTTCGAAGAACTCTTCGGCAACTTGCCTGAGAAATTCTTTATAAGCGTTCCTGACCTGCAAACCGATTTAGGCGAAAGGTTTAAAGAGGTGCCATGGGGCGCAGTTGGACTCTACACTTATTTGGATAGAATAAAAGTTGGTCTCCAGCAACTGATGGCAGGGGCAAGGAAATGGAAACTCAATCTATTGAATAGAAGCGATCTGGTGGCGTTGTCGGAAAGAGCCTCGAAGGTTACTGGTATACCATTGCCTGAGGAAGCATCCAACGGCGTTTTAGAAAGCATACTGTTGTAGGTGATAAGCATGGTTTCCAGATTCTGCGTTGAATGTAAAAACTTTGAGGATAGAATGGAAATAGATGGCAATGTCTTGTGCGCTAGAGGACATCGCCCTGGCGTCGCCTGCCCAGAGTTTCAGGACCGGTTTGAAGGTGTGAAAGCTACAGCGTCAAAGACAAGGTTCTGCGTTGAATGTAAAAACTTTGAGGATCGAACGGATATTGATGGGGTTGTAGTCTGCGCTAGGGGACATTACCCGGGAGTTAGTTGTCCAGAGTTTCAAGACAGAACGGTGGATATTTTCTATTCTTATATTTACTGGAGCTACCTTTATAGCACCAGCAGGGTTGATGAGGGTAAGGCTTACTGGGAGGCAAAGCTTTCAAGGAAGCTTTCACCTCAAGAACTGGCATACGCCGTCCTAATCGAATATTTCAGTTTAAACTTAGACTACTCCGACTTTATAAGGTGTTGGAACATTGCAAGAAAAGTTTATGGACAGAAAATACCGATTATCCATGAAATTCTCGACGCAGCCCTGGAAAGATACCGTTCGTTTGGTGAGAGAACAGATTTGAAAAGGGCTTTCTCAGACCTGCTCTATTCAGGAAAATCCCCAGAGGATGTTGTCGTTGGGATCTCTAAGGGCTTTTATAAAGGGTGGACTGGTTAATTATGGCGAATGAAATAATCTTCAAGGAAGAGTTGGCTCCAGAGGTTAAGCTCATAAAAGTGAGGGCTCCGCTGATCGCGAGAAAGGCGAAATCAGGGCAGTTTGTAATATTAAGGGTGAACGAGGATGGCGAAAGGATTCCACTAACCCTAATAGACTGGGATCCTAAAGACGGCACAATAACCCTGGTGTTTAAGGAGGTCGGGGCATCCACAAAGGAGCTTGGAAAACTGGAAGTCGGGGACCATATTCATGATTTAGTAGGGCCTCTTGGAAAACCAAGCGAAATTGCCTTCCACAGCAAGGTATGTGTAATCGGTAGAGGGGTTGCTATTGCAGCAGCTTATGAAAGGGCTAAGAAAATGAAGGAGGCAGGCAACAACGTGACAGCCATAATCAGCGCACGAACAGCAAAACAGTTAATTTTTAAGGATGCATTTAGAAAGATAAGCGACAGACTCTACATAACCACCGATGACGGCTCGGAAGGAGTGAAAGGGTATGCTAATGACATTCTCAGAAGCCTACTGGAGTCTGGGGAAAGGTTCGATTTAGTCTATGCCGTTGGGGCGGCGACTTTAATGAGGTCGATTTCAGAGACAACCAAACCCTACAAGATTAAAACAATTGTCAGCCTCAACTCCTTAATGGTTGATGGGACAGGAATGTGTGGGTGTTGCCGTGTAACAGTTGGAGGTAAACCCATGTTTGCATGTGTTGACGGACCAGACTTTGACGCTCATCTAGTGGACTTCGACGAGTTTAGAGCCAGAATCCACATGTATGATAAAGAAGAAAAAGTCGCGCTCAAAATAGCGGGTGAATGTGGATGCAGAAGCTAGAGGTGAGACTAAAACAAGTTAGGATGCCAGAGCTGCCTGTGGAGGAGCGTTTGCACACTTTTAATGAGGTGGCTTTAGGATACTCTGAAGAGCAGGCGTTGGCTGAAGCGGCAAGATGTCTCCAATGCACGCGTCCCCTTTGTGTGGAAATGTGTCCGCTACACGTTGATATACCTGAATTTATAAAGCTCATCAGGTTAGGCAATTATACGGAAGCCGCTGAAAAAATCAGACAGAAAAACTGTATGCCCTCCATCTGTGGAAGAGTATGCCCACAAGAAGCATTATGTGCCATGGGATGCAAAAACACCATAGGCGACCCAATAAACATAGGAGCCCTTGAAAGGTTCGTCGCCGACTGGGAATTAGAAACTGGAGCGGCTGTTCCCGAGATAGCACCGTCAACAGGAAAAAGCGTGGCGGTTGTGGGAAGCGGACCAGCAGGTTTAAGTGTAGCAACCGAATTGGCGAAAAGGGGACATAATGTAGTCGTATTTGAGGCATTACATGAGCCGGGCGGCGTTTTAATTTACGGCATACCGGAGTTTCGCCTTCCAAAGAGGGTTGTTAAACAAGAAATTGATTATGTTAAAAAGCTTGGGGTTGAAATAAAAACAAACGTTATTGTGGGCAAAACACTGACAATAGACGACCTCTTTGACGAAGGTTTCAACGCCGTTTTCATAGGCACTGGAGCAGGCTTACCCAAGCTTTTAGGCATACCAGGCGAGAACCTATGCGGTGTCTACTCCCTAAACGAGTTCCTACTCAGAATAAACCTCATGAAGGCAAGCCTGTTCCCATATAAAAGCAAAACTCCAATAAAAGTTCAAGGCAGAGTTGCAATACTGGGCGCAAGGGGGATGGACGCTGCAAGGTCTGCCCTCAGACTGGGAGCTGAAGAAGCCTGCATATTCTATCAGAGAAAGGTTGTAGGAAGAGTCGACGACATAAGGCGGGGATTAGAGGAGGGCGTAAAACTACAACCATCAACAAAGCCTGTTAGGCTTATAGGCGACGAGAAACGGTGGGTAAAACTCGTTGAACTCGTGAAGTTAAAGCCTGTACAACCAGAGAGGATAGGTAAACCAAAGCTGATCCCAGAGCCGGGCTCAGAATTCCTCTACAGCGCCGAAACCGTCATAATCGCAACGGAACACATACCCAACACAATTGCAGTGGCAAACACCACGAGAAACATAAAAATTGCTGAAAAGAACAAAACAATAATCGTCAACCAAGAAACTTTAGAGGCGACAAACGGAATTTTCGCAGGAGGCGACGTGGTAAGCGGGGCCGCATCAGTTATAAAAGCCATAGAAGCAGGAAAAAGAGCAGCACAATCAATAAACGCATACATAACAAAACATTAAACACAGCACAGTTTCATCTCTTATTTTTTAAAATTAGTTATATTCTTCTCATTTCCTCAATTGGAACTAAACAGTAGGAAGCAAAGGTTTCAATCTTCGCCCCTCCCTCTAAAAGGGCTGCTGCCAGAGCAAGGCCGCCAACCATACATAACCCAAACCTGTCCATAGATACTGGCACACCGAGCACAGGGTCATTAGGAACACCCAAAGCTAAAATGCCTCCCCACCCTCTTTCCTTCAATGTTGAAACAATTTTGTTTGTTCTTTCCCTAGCTTCAGCCACAATCTCCCTCATACCTACAGGCAAAACCCCTGATCCAGTTTTAACAACCTTCAAAACAGAAGTCTGACCGCTTCTAACGAAAAGCTCGAGCGGAGAAATGGTTGTTCCCTCATAGGATATCATGTCAATAAAGCGTAAGGGTTTACCATTCACCATTTGAACCAACCCACCATACCTGAAAAATAAGGGAATTCCTGAGCGGATAAGCACACCATCCACGGTCAGATCGCAAATTGTGAAAAGAGCAATCTTCCCTTCGGGAACCACGATATTCTGATATTCCTCATTCTCATCTAAAACTTTAATATAAGGAGCCAAAAGCAAATTTGCAGCATGTAATTCCCTCACTATCCCAAACATTTTATCATAAAAAGACTTATCCAGAACAGAAACATTCGCAACCACCGTCCCAGAATCAGCAATATAATCATACGTAATCGAACAAGCCATGGACAAGAAACGGGTGATAACAAAACCAACCCTCTGAGAAACCAAAGCCCTGCTAAGCTCCGCCAGCCCCTGACTAGTTATAGTTCTCCCACTTCGCTCATGCCCAGCAACTAAACCCTTCAACTCCAACAATTGAAGATGATACCTCACAGTCCTCTCACTCAAAAAGAAACCCCTCTTCTCTAGCTCCCGCTGAAGTAACCTCGACCCAACAGGCTCAGCTGACTCGCTTAAAACCCTCAATATCTCAATTTCCAACCTAGAAACCTCAACAACCTCATCCATAAGCCATCACAAGAAAATGCTCCCAATACTTATAAAATTTTATCTATAAAACCTGAAAACTAATAAAAATTCTCATCAGCATTAAAGGTACTCATAAAAACGCTAAAAAATAATAATGAAATTTTCACTCCACTCATTCCTCGGCTAACAAGTTAGCATTATTTTGCGAGAATTAGGGTAGTTTATTTAATTCTAGCATAATAATAGTTCCTTTCATCTCTTCTACCATCGAGCCAACAAAATACTTAAATGGCGCTCTCCGAAAATCAGAAAAATCAGTCATTTAAACATATGATTTAATATTCCTAGATCAAAGCAAAAACAGGAGACAAATACTTACCACTACTACGTAAGACATAAGAACCAAGTTGATGTAAATGTCTTTCTTAACAACCTATATAAATGCTCAATAATATTGAGCAAAATCTTGCCCAATCATCTCTATAAGTACCCAGCATAATGAAGTAACCCACAATTTTTAATGATGCCTCCGTCAAGTATTGATTATCATAATATCTCTACTTATCTTTTAAACTTAGAAGATAACCAGAAAAGAAGTGGAGTTTGCGGGAGAAATCTCCATCCGTTGCCAGTTCAAGTCCGGCCCGCGGCACCATAATGTGATTTTTACCTGACCAGCGACAGCTATTTGCGTTTACGGAAGAATGCTAGGTCATCTTTTTGGCAGACGAATTCAAAGCCGTTTTCTATAAGCTCCTGGATCTCGCTTGGTGTTCTAGAAACTTTGCAAACATACTCGTCCTCCCTCGCGTTTTTTATAAGCTGCGTGTAGATTAGGGTGTTCTGGATCCTTTTATGGCCCAGCACCTGCATGACGTGAAGTACGTCTTTGGTTTTATAGTATTCCATGGCTGCCTTCCAGTGGCGGAGCGTATGGAAATTTATTTGTAGCATCCTTGGATTGCCAAGTTTATGGGAGGCTCTTTTGCGATATCTCTCAAAGCATCTGCGGAGGTTTTCAAGCGACGTGTAATGGTGGAATACGCGTTCGCCCTCTTTGGGTGGTTTATTCAGCATCGCAACAAGCATGTTTGAAATTCCAAGGTTTCTTGGGTTGCTGCCCTTCTCAGCTATTATGCGGATTGTTCGCCTCTCAAAATCTACGTCAGACCATTTAAGATCTCACCTGCCCTCGCACCCGTCTCCTTTCCAATTCTTAGGAAAACCGTAATATGCTGATTGCAGCTCGCTATTAAATCGTCAATTTCCCGCTCCAAGGGGATGGACTATGAAAAACTTAAATATTTTGAAACCGCCTCAAAATAGAAAGCAGATTCTGTTAGTGTCTCTTAAAAGAATAATTGAGCGCTCGCGCAGTCATCTGCGTAGAGAATGGAATTTCACATTCCATATTGTAGAAGTGGATTACTTGAAGAAACTTTATAAGATAATTGATGAAAAATTCGAAATATATGTTGAGGGCGAAGAATGAAATACGATGCTGTGTTGGTTTTGGATTTCGGGGGACAATATTGCCACCTTATAGGAAGGCGTATAAGAGAGCATAAAGTATACTCTGAAATTGTCCCTTATAACATAAAAGCTGAAGAGATCAAATTTCTAAACGAAAAATTCAATGTTAAAGGTTTAATTTTGTCAGGTGGACCTGCAAGCGTATTCAACAAGGGCGCTCCAAAGATTGATGCGAAAATCTTGGATTTAGGATTACCTGTTTTAGGTTTATGTTATGGGCATCAGCTTATCGCCTACATGGCTGGAGGTAAGGTTGGACCTGCTAAAAGAAGAGAGTACGGCGCAACATACGTGACCATTGACAAGCCAGTTGATGTTCTTAAGGGTTTAGATAGGCGGGAAAGGGTTTGGATGAGCCATAGCGATGCTGTGTTCTCGGTCTCTCCAGAATATGAAGTGTTAGCTCACAGTGAAAATTGTCCTGTTGCAGCTTTTAGACATAGGAGAGAACCAATTTATGGTTTGCAGTGGCATCCGGAAGTGGCTCACACAGAGAGGGGCATGCAGATGCTCCGTAACTTTCTCTTTGAAGTATGCAAATGCAAGGCTAACTGGAAGATTGAAGACATGATAGATCGGATGGTTGAAGAGGTTAAAACTGAGGTTGGCGAAGGCAAAGCCATAATTGCCCTAAGCGGAGGCATAGACTCAAGCGTGGCTACAGTTGTAGCTGCCAGAGCCATAGGCGATAGGCTTACAGCAGTTTTTGTTGATCATGGATTTATGAGGGAGAACGAGCCAGAGTTCGTAAAAAATGTTTTCCAAAGATTTAAAATAAATCTTATAATGGTGAATGCACGTGAAAGGTTCCTAAAAAGGCTTGAGGGCGTGGTTGACCCAGAGACGAAAAGGAAAATTATAGGTGAAGAGTTTATTCGGGTTTTTGAAGAAGAAGCCGAGAAGGCTGGCGCAGAGTATTTAATCCAAGGAACAATTTACCCAGATAGAATAGAGTCTGGGTTTAGGAAGTTTTCAGACAAGATAAAAACACATCATAACGTAGCTGGGCTTCCAACGCGTATCAAGTTTAAGAAGATTATTGAACCCCTTCGGGACTTGTATAAGGATGAGGTTAGGAAAGTTGCCGCCCTGCTTGGGCTTCCTAAAGAAATTGTCTACAGGCAGCCGTTTCCAGGCCCAGGTTTAGCTGTGAGAGTTATTGGTGAAATAACCGAGGAGAAAGTTGAAATCGCAAGAAAAGCGGACAAGATTGTAAGGGAGGAAGTTGAAAAAAGCAGCTTAAAAGATAAGCTTTGGCAATACTTCGCAGTTTTAACAGACACGAAGGCGACGGGCGTTAAAGGCGACGCTAGAGCCTACGGCTACGTTGTCGCCATAAGGGCTGTGGAAAGCCGCGAAGCCATGACAGCAAGCTTCGCAAAAATCCCCTACAGACTGCTGGAAAGAATCTCAACTAGGATAACTAATGAAATACCACAAGTTGTCAGAGTAGTCTACGACATAACCCACAAACCACCAGCAACCATAGAATGGGAATAAAACAAAAACGATCCTTTATGCGCGCGAAGATTCTGCATGTCTGTTTCCCACTCTAAGTTTGGGAATATTTGAACTCATTTCGAAAGTAGACTAAAATAGATTTTATTTGATTGTTAATGGGCAGTTCTCCGCTGTGCATATGCCTTTAGTCTTCTTACACCGCCCACCCTTCTCGAAGCGGCATACATGCCTCAGCCTCTGGAATGTTAAGCTCACAACGTCCGACCACTCCACCCCTCTGACCGGATGTTTAGAGAGGATGTAGAGGATGGCTGGCCTACCACGACCACGCCTCACAGCCTTCTTAGAGACTATGCCAGCCGCGATGAGATGGTTCAAATGGTTGTAAACCGTCTGACGCGCAAAGCCTGACCTATCTATGAGCTGTCCTAGACTCAAAGTTCCATCTTTACCTAAAACCTCCACCAAAGACCTGCAAACCCAGTCCACAAAACACATAAAGATTTTAGTCTATTTAAATCTAATTTTGAAACGAGTTCTATAACTAAATTTAATCTAATCTCAGTTATATAAGTCAATCGAGCATGGTCTTGTGCATAGGGTTCTTTACACAGATTGGCTTAGGGGTGAAGTTTTTGACATTCCTTAGACTCCGCAATCATCAGCTGAGTATCAAAATATGCCCTTAAAACATATGGCCTCCAGCTGAAGCCAGCCCCTCTTATAGCCTCCCTAATCATATCGCCAATATTAACGGTCCTTATAAACGGTTTAGGCACAACCTTAGGCCTTATTATTGGGGAGTTAGGCGTTATACTCTCCCCAATCTGGATCCTCTCCTCCAAGTAATCCCTCAGATATTCGCATCCCTCCTCACTCAGAAAAGTAAAGTACTGGAGGAGAGGATCCAGAAAAGTAAAGTACTGGTGCTCAGCCTTGCTGAGCTCGGGCCTAACAATAACCATTGTCGGGATCTTATCAAATGTTATTTGGCCATTTTCAATCTTCATTTCTGGGAAGTCCTTAATCCTTAAGCCATCAGTCCCAGTATAGTTTCCAAGGGTCATGAGCCTGAGGCCGCTGTGCGCGACCAGTACGCATGCAACCCTAGCCTTCTTATCAGCCGAAAGGAGTATGCGTTTAAGCTCATCCTGGGTTGGGACACGCTCATCCTTCAAAGTCGGAGTATCACGGACGCCCCTAATCTTAATCTTCCTCTTAACCTCAATGCCATTATGAGCGAGCCAGGACTTAACAGCCTTCAAAGCAGACTCGATATAACTGCCAGCGCAACCATTATTCTCTAAATATGAGACGTAATCCAAAAGCATATTGTATAAGTCATTCTCGCTTAAAGCGATTAGTTGCTTAGGCGTAATATTGAAGTGCTCGCAGAAGGCTCCAAGCCTACGGAGATAAACATCAGCAGTAACCCTAGAACCCCTAGCAACATTACTGAACCAACGCCTAACATCAGCATCCCCCAACAAGTAACCATACTTAGAGCCACCGGCCAATTAAATCCACCAAAATGCAAGAACTAATATATAAAGGACTTGAACCCAAAAGGTGGTGGGCCGGGCCGGACTTGAACCGGCGACCCTGCAGATTCCTATTTAAAGGTTTTCTGCGCCTCCTGGATTTCTTCAGTCAGGCAGACGTCCTAACCAAGCTAGACGACCGGCCCTTCAGTTAATGGACGGCTTAACCATTATTTTCTTGGCGAATTCTTGTTATAAAGTTTTGCGTTTTATATACCTTTACAATTTCGCTAAGCTTTTTATATTTAGGGCTGCTATTCACATATTTAGGGGAGGATTTATGGGGAAAAACGCTGTGGATAGTAAAGTTAAAAGTTTAATTAGACGGATGAGCATTGAGGAAAAAATCGCTCAGCTGGGTTCAATACCTGCCTCGGAGCTTTTGGAGAATGGAAAGTTCTCCCGCGAGAAGGCTCTTAACCTTATCGGTAAAGGCATCGGTCAGATAACCAGGCTGGCTGGAAGCCGCGGCTCCCCAAGGGATCCGGCTGAAATAGCTACCATAGCAAACAACATTCAGAGGTTTCTAATGGAGGAAACAAGGCTTGGCATACCGGCCATAATCCATGAGGAATGCTTAAGCGGACTGATGGGTTACGGCGCAACTACTTTTCCGCAGGCAATAGGATTAGCGAGCACATGGAACCCTGATCTGATTCAAAGCGTTGCAACAGTTATCAGGAGACAGATGAGGTCTCTGGGAACCCATCAGGGGCTCGCGCCTGTCCTAGATGTTGCCAGGGATCCCAGATGGGGAAGAACCGAGGAGACATATGGTGAGGATCAGTATCTGGTTGCCAGCATCGGTGTGGCATATATTAAGGGGCTTCAGGGGGAAGATTTATCCTCAGGGGTTATAGCTACACCTAAGCATTTCGCAGGCCACGGATTTTCAGAAGGCGGAAGAAACTGCGCGCCTGTACATGTCTCACCGAGGGAGTTTAGAGAAATATTTCTGTTCCCCTTTGAGGCGGCCATTAGGGAAGCCGGGGCATACTCAATAATGAACGCCTACCATGACATAGACGGCGTGCCCTGCGCAGCCTCTAGGGATCTGCTAACTAAAATACTCAGGTTCGAGTGGGGATTTAAGGGATTCGTTGTTTCAGATTATGGGGCGATCGAGATGCTTAGAACCTTCCATAATGTTGCAGCGGATGAGAAGGAGGCTGCTGTACAAGCCCTAGAAGCGGGCATAGACATAGAGCTGCCGAGATTTAAATGCTACAGTGAACCCCTGCTTAACGCCGCTAAAGAAGGAGCAATCTCGGAGGAAACAATAGATGAAGCCGTTTCCAGAGTTTTAAGGGCTAAATTCCTTCTGGGACTATTTGATAACCCATATGTTGATGTTGAGAAAGCTTCAGGAGCCCTAGACACGCAGGAAGATAGAACGCTAGCCCTGAGAGCCGCGAGAGAATCCATAATACTCCTCAAGAACGATGGGGTTCTTCCATTAAGGAGGGATTTGGGGGCAATCGCCGTCGTTGGGCCGAACGCTAACACAACGAGGGGTTTACTGGGCGACTACAGCTACACGCTACATCTAAGCTGCGAAGAGGACGCTGTTAGAATAGTCAGCATATTGGAGGCTATTAAAGGCAAGGTTTCACCCCGAACAATGGTATATTTCGCGAGGGGATGCGACATATATGATCCATCAAAGGAGGGATTCAAAGATGCCCTTGAAGCCGCATCAAGATCCGACGTTATTGTGGCAGTGATGGGTGAAAGATCCGGAATGTTCCATCTGCCAGCGGTGACCGGTGAGGGGAGGGATCAGGCAAGCCTTTCGCTTCCCGGAGTTCAGGAAGACCTCATTGAGAATCTTTACGCTACAGGTAAACCGTTAATATTAGTGCTCGTGAACGGCCGGCCCCTATCAATAGGACGGATAGCGGAGAAAGCCTCCGCAATAGTTGAGACATGGTTCCCAGGGGAAGAGGGTGGAAACGCCGTAGCGGACGTCCTATTCGGAGATTATAATCCCGGCGGGAAGCTGCCCATCACAGTACCGCAGGATGCTGGGCAAATACCAATCTACTATAGTAGAAGAAGCTCCTCATTCAGGGACTATGTTTTTATGAGCAGCAAACCTCTATTCCCATTCGGGCATGGATTAAGCTATACAAAGTTTGATTACTCATCGCTTGAAATAGAGCCAGATAAAGTTGGACCGGCAGGGAAAGTGGCAATCAGCTTCCATGTTAAAAATGTCGGCGAACTGAAGGGCGACGAAGTTGCGCAGCTATACATCCGAGCCAAAGTGGCATCGGTCTCCAGACCTGTTAAGGAATTGAAGGGCTTCAGGAGAATCACGTTGGAGCCGGGGGAAAGAAGGAAAATAACGTTCATACTGCATATGGATCAGATCGCCTTCTATGATCGCGATATGAAATTGGTGGTTGAGCCCGGCTTATATGAAGTCATGGTTGGCAGCTCATCTGAGGATATAAGGCTCGCTGGCAAGTTTGAAGTTACCGGCGGAAGAAGCCTTCTCCATCTAAGAAAATTCTTCAGCGAGACGATTGTTCAATGAAAAATACTTGCCTATCCACCTAATACCCTTTTTTATAGAAGATGTAGAAGCCCGGTGTCAAACGCATTGTTGAATAAAACTGTTTCTGCCTGATTCCTGAAGCCACCTCTATGAATTCAGGTATCACCTTATATATTAATTCGGCAGATGGGGGACCCCAACGTATGCCGGGACAGAATGGATCAATATATATGAATAAATCTTGCCCATTATAATTGAAGAACGCTTCCTTGGCTCCGCCATACTTCGGCTTATTAAGTATTTTAAAGGGCCAAACCTTACAGGCGAGCGGCTTATTATTCTGCAGCCCGCACAGTTTCTTCCCATCTGGGGCGGTATAAAGGAAAATGCATGAACCATCGCTTCTTTTACCCATATAGAACTTGTTTAGCCCAGCCCTCGTTACGCCAGCGCCGAAGGTCTTAGTTATTTTAAGCCACTCATGAAAGGTCAAAACTACTTCGAATTCCTTACAGCAGAGTCCGCATCCATTACAGTACCATGAGTTAACGTATCTCCAGGGAACGAAGCCCATTTCGTTGCTCCCGATGACCCTGCGCTTATACTTCAAAAATTTTGAATTAAAATCTTCCTAATAAATTTTCAATCGCCAATATCTGGAAAAGCGTAAAAGAGGCACATGCATAAACGCCCCGAAGCGCCATTAGTGAGTCACATGCGAAACCTCTAGGCTTCAGCCGTGGAGAAAGTCATCATTTAAATCTTCTTGTAGAGGTATAGCGTGTGGGTTGGGAAACCTAAGAATTGATTCTCACAGAATTTTTCAACCTTAACCGGTCTCCATCCCAATATCTCGTAATCATGTGATACAATCCTTGTTCCCTTTCTGAGTTCAGATTCAAGTTTTGGCTTAACCTTTTCATTGGCGCTTGTAGTGAGATACAGGTAGACAACATCAGCCATGCTTATATCCACATTGAAGAGGTCATCATTGATTATTTTAACCCTATCTTGTAAACCTAGCTCATTAACCCTTCTCATAGCTTGCTTCGCCAAATCTTCTCTGATCTCTATGCCAATGGCGATAGCTCCAAACTCTTTCGCTGCGATGACGGCCGGCCGGCCGTCGCCGGCTCCGAGGTCGACAAATATTTCTCCGGGCTTTAGTTCAGCCATTGTTAAAAGTCTTCTTATAACCGATTCGGGAGAAGCAACGAAAGGAGATATTAACAAATGCTTCCACCTCTTTCCATTTAATCATTGAGGCGTTATTTTTACTTTACGCTTTTAAATGATTTTCAAATATATAAATTTACCAGAACCTTCTCTTTAATGCTTCACGTTCAGCCTCTATTATTAATTCAAAAAATTCATCGGTGATTCTGCTTTCTTTAGCCAATATCTCCTTCACGTCGCTTAATCTAAGTCTCCTACCTGAGAGGGCCACTGCGGCTGCCTTACCATGCTTCGAAATTAGCTTAGCTGTTTCAAGCGCTTCCTCCTTAAGGATCTCCTCACTCTTAGTTAGTTTCTCATTCTTCTTCTCAATCAGCGGGTAGGCTTCGTAATCTTCAACCTCAAGCATGCCGAGGTTCGGCGACCCGCATTTGGGACAAACCGGGCGCTCCGGCAAATCCTTAATGCTTGTCATCTCTATGTAGTCCCAGCATTCCGTGCAAACAAAAGTTCTCGTCTCACCTAGAAGCCTAGCTTTAGCTGATTCTATAAGGATCCTCCGCATCTTCTCCGGCGGTATAAGATCTGTTTTCATGCTTACACGTTCTATACCAACCCTGGTTATTGGGCTTGCCTCTCCACCCGTTTCAACTTTAACTATTTCTATTTCGCCGCGTCTCATCATGCCGAGAACATTAATTAGATTTTTAAGATCTAAGTCCTTTATGAAAACCTCTTTCAGAGACTCCTCATAGATCACTGTATCCTCGAAGCTCTTGATTAGGTTTCTCAAGCTGACGCTTTCAAAGTCAACCCACTTCTTTATCGCCCCGAAGCGTCGAGCAACATGTATCAGGCGCCTCTTAAATATTCCCGTTTTAACAACAGCCCTTGTAAGCGTTTCCCTAATGAAGTCTTCATTTGAGTTTTTCAAATCTGAAAGTATTTCCATGATTGATTCAGGCTTAATCTCCCCCATGGTTTGAATGAATATTCTGTACGGGTCATGCTGAACAATTACGGAGTACCCTGTCCGCTCAGATATTACGTGGCCAATAACTTGAGCTAGAGCCCTATTGGTTAATGAGCCGAAGCTGCAATGCAGTATTATGAAGTCTCCCCATTCCTCAACTGTTATCCGCTTATCTGTTGGAGCTGGATATCTATACTTAACATGCTCAACAGTTTCCTTTATTGCCTCCAGAATCGTCTTTTCATCCGCCGGATACTTTTTAGCCAGATCCCTAGCGATCTCTTCAGGGCTTAAGTTCGCCCTTATCTTTTCCTCAACGAACCCTCTTATGGCGCCAACCTCCTGAGCAACCTCGAAGGGCACCGGTATCTCCTCGCCAACCCAGCTTGGTATAGCCCCGGTTGGATCATCGATTGATTTCACATAGATTTTGTCCGCATCCATGCTCACAATTTTCCAGGGGCTTCCACGTATGATAAATTTCACGCCGGGCTTACCGTATTCAGCCACAAATGCTTCATCCAGCAGACCTATCGCTGTATCCGTGTTCTTATCAATGACAAGATAATGTTTCTCATCAGGTATCATAGAGAGGTTCTCGAAGAAATATTCGAAGAGGGCTTTTGTCCTACGGGGCTTCAGAACAACATTATCCTCGAAAGAAACCCATGCCAATCTTGGGAACCGGTTATGCATGTACTCTAAAACTCGTTTCACACCGTCGATAGTTAAGTTCCTATAGGGATAGGATCTCCTATAAACTTCACATATTTCATCGAATGTAAGGCGTTTCCTCTTCAGTAGGAAAGCCGCTATTTGATGAGTTAAAACATCAAGGGGCTCTTCAGGTATATCAACGGGCTCCAGCTCCTCATTATATGCCTTTCTACCTATCACCATAGCCTCCAATGTGTCGTCTGAATCCATCGTTATAATTATGCCGTTTGCAACAGACCCGATTCTATGGCCGCTTCTTCCAACACGCTGTATTAACCTTGTAACCTGCCTTGGGCTCATGTATTGAATCACCAGGTCTATTCTGCCAACGTCTATACCAAGCTCCAGGCTGCTTGTGCATACTAAACCGCGCAGCTCACCCTGTTTAAGCCCTCTCTCAGCAGCGATCCTAGATGACTTAGCTAATGAGCCATGATGAATTGAAACTGGAAAGTTAACATCCCATATTTTAAATCTGCTCGCCAGGATTTCGGAAATTGTACGCGTGTTAGTGAATAGTAGGGCCGAATTATGTTTCTCAATGAATTGGCGCATCACGCGCAGCCTCGCCGCAACCTCAGGATGGGTAAAAAGCGATGAAGCTAACTCTTCATCCTGCGGTTCAGGCTTAGGATAAATTATCTGCAGCCTCATCATTCTGGCAACGGGAACCTTAACGATTTCAACAGGACGATTGTTTCCCACAAGAAACTGTGCAACCTTCTCAGGGGTACCGATGGTTGCGGAGAGACCAATTATTTGAAATTCCTCATTAGTTATTGTTCTCAGCCTCTCAAGAGCCAACGCCAGTTGGCTACCGCGTTTATTATCAGCCAGCTCATGCACTTCGTCGACGACAACCCATTTTATGGATTGCAAGTGGCGGCGCATGATCCATCCGGACAAAATTGACTGTAAAGTTTCAGGCGTCGTTATCAGCATATCAGGCGGGCTTCTAGCCTGCTTAGAACGCTCATTCGTGTCTGTATCACCATGCCTAACAGCTAACTTAATATCTAGATTATTGCACCACCATTCTAAACGCTCAAGCATATCGCGGTTCAAAGCCCTTAGGGGCGTAATATAGAGAACCTTTATTCCGGGCTCTCTTCTAGGCATCTGAATAAGCATGTTAAGAATCGGGAGGATCGCCGCCTCAGTCTTCCCACTTGCGGTTGGCGATATAAGAAGAACATTTTTACCCTCAAGAATTTTAGGTATAACCTTTGATTGAGGCTCAGTTGGATGCTTGAAGCCTTTCTCCTCAATTAACCGACGTATTGGGCGGACTAGCAGATTAAATACGTTATCATCTTGAGTTTTATCCATACTTTGCGTTTGTTCAAACGGTAAGCCCATCGCCCGACGGATCATCCCTGATTAAATAGAGAATAAGTGTGATTCAATAGTAAAAACGTTTTGTCAATGATCTCATGAACGCATTAACGAGCATATTAACTTGAAAATATAATGAAAATGGCAGATAAATCGCGAGAGAAATTAAAGCTACGGAGCTAGCGAAAAGTATTGCCCTCACGATTCTCCAGCTTAGAAACTTCCTACTTTTATGAATGGAGCAGCTTACGAAGCTAAACCATGCTAAATCTGCAAATGCATGCCCAACCAGGAACGATAATAAGCCCGGCGCTCCAGCAATGGAGATTGCGCTCATTATCAGCGGGGATCCTTCCATCAGCCACCAAAGAAAGAAGTAGGGATTAGAGCCGCTGCTTAAAAATCCGGAGATAAGTAAGCTGCGTGAAGCCCGCCCTGTCTTGGCAAGGCTAGGATTAGAAACTAACGCTTCATCGTTAATTTTTAGGTTTAATGCATCCCTCATAAGACGTAAACCCATGAGCATAAGCATGGCTCCGCCGGCAAAACCCATTATGGTTAAAGCAAGCTTAGTCTTCATTAGCGGACCTAATCCTAAGAAAACTAGGAAAATTATAAGCGATTCAAGAATCAAGTGTCCAAGCACGATTAAGGGACCGGCTACCCTACCGCTCCTCATGGACTCCGAAACCACAAGCATGAACACTGGCCCTGGAACAACGGCGCCGGATAAAGCTGCCATAAAAGATAGAGAAGCTATTCCTAGCAGCTCAAGCACTTGATCTTCCTCAATACACTGAAACCTTAGAAACCCCTTTTATCCTTAGGAATTCAGGTATAAGTTCACCCGGCACCTTCGTTTCGGTTATAAGCGTCAGCTTCGGCTCAGGGGTTAGCTCCGGATCATCGACTATTGCCTGCCTTATACTTATGTTCTTCTGGGCTATAAGCAGGGCTGCGGATGCCAATATGCCTGGGGTTCTAGCGTCCACAGGGGTTATTTCAACAACGCCGAAGTTTAAATGCTTAGCTACATCGCGCAGCGACGACCCGGCTGGGCTTATACCGCTAAATATTACCTTTAAATCCGGACTGCTCTCAATCATTTTTATTGTTTGAGTAACTGTTCTCCTATCAACCCTGGCAACCCGGCTTATTCTAACAACTGGTATGCTTATGTCCCCACAGAAGATTTTCCCATTTCTTACGCTTAAGCCATTTTTAATAAGTATTTTTGCAACGTTAAGTCTTTCAGGGTAACCTTCCAAGGCTTTTACTATTTTATCCCACATAATCAATCACTTTCGCATAATTTTAAACAGTCTGCATAATTATTGCACGATCATGCTTTTAATCTTTCCTAAATCGGAAGCATCGACTTTAGAAGCTGGGGAAACCGCTTCTAAAGTATATGTCGTCCACTCGCGCTTATACGCGTTCCTTTTAGGCATCCGCTTTATACGTTCCGCCGCCGTTAACATTATCCTAAAGACGTAAGGTAAATTTAATCATGTGGAAGCGCGAGTAGAAGCGGATGCCATTAGGAGATGGGAACAACAAAGCTTTTAAATAAGTGTGAGTCTCTTTTTCAAAAGCTTATTGGAGGATCGGCATTGCCTAAAAAGGAGAAGGGGCGCTCACATTCCACCAGGCCGGTTGGAAAGAGATCCCCAAGCTGGTGTAAGTATCAACCTGAGGAGATTGTAGCTTTAATAGTTAAGCTTGCTAGGGAAGGGATTCCGCCGAGCAGGATAGGCGTAATACTGCGCGACCAGTACGGCGTCCCGCTTGTGAAACCTATAGTTGGGAAAAGCATAACTGAAATACTTGAAGAGAACGGTTTAGCGCCTAAAATTCCCGAGGATTTGGAAAATCTCCTCAGAAAAGCCGCGCGCATAACGGCCCATTTGCAGAGAAATAGGAAGGACAAACATAATAAGAGAGCCCTACAACTCATCGAATCTAAGATTCATCGCCTATCCGACTATTATAAGGAGAAGGGCATATTGCCCCCAAACTGGGAGTATAAGGCAACTGTAGCCTCTATTGCATAAAAAGGGTTCTAAATGACCCATGATAAAGTCAGCGGCATCATTAATGAAGCCCAAGTGGCATCCAAAATTATTCTTGAAAGCCTAGATAAGGGTAAAAAGATCCTTGTAATATCCCACATGGATGCCGACGGCATATCGGCCGCCGGGGTTCTGGGGAAAGCTCTCTTCAGAGCGGAGGCTAACTTCTGCGTTAGAATAGAGCGATGGTTAGATGAAGAAGTTATAAATGAGGCATACTCACAGAGCGGGAGGGACACTCTAGTGATATTCACCGATATGGGAAGCGGTTACCTTGATGTTTTAGGCGCAAAAGCGGAGGGTAAGGAAACAATTATACTCGACCATCATCAGCCTATAGGTAAACCTGGGGAATCATTCATACATGTTAATCCGCACCTCTTCGGAATAGATGGAGCGAGGGAGGTAAGCTCCGCTGGAATAGCGTATTTTGTAGCGAAATCCATGAGCGAGAAAAACATTGACCTTGCACATCTAGCTGTTATTGGAGCTTTAGGAGACCTACAGGACAAGTATGATGAAAGGAGGCTGGGCGGCGTAAATGAGCTGATCGTCAGCGACGCTGTTAGATCCGGGCTACTGTCCGTTGAAACAGACCTTCTCTTCTTCGGTAGGGAAACACGTCCAATACATAAAGCCCTAGCCTACACGACAAATCCCTATGTACCTGGAATAAGCGGGGAGGAAGATGGAGCCCTAGCGTTCCTAAGCGAACTGAAAATTGAACTCAAAAGGAATGAGAGGTGGCGCGCTCTAAGAGATCTCACATCGGATGAGAAACGCAAGCTATTCTCCGCTCTGCATGATTATTTAATCTCAAAAGGCTTCAGAAGCGAAGCAGCCATGAGCCTTATAGGCGCGGTGTATATCCTCGTAAAAGAGGAGCCTTGGACGCCGCTTAGAGACGCACGAGAGTTCGCACTTCTCCTAAATGCAACTGGAAGAATGGGGGTTCCAGGCTTAGGCGTAGCCATATGCATGGGCGATAGAGGCGCAGCCTATGAGAAAGCCTTGGCGACTCTAGATGAATATAGGTTCACCATCACTAAATATCTTAAGTGGCTGAATGAAAACCCGAACCGTATTGAAGAATGGGAGAACATTTACATCCTTCACGGCGAGAAAGATATTGATGAGAAATCTATAAGCGCAATCTCAACTATAATTGCAATGAGCTTGCCGAAGCCGGAAAAGCCTCTAGTGGCATATTCCTTCATGCCTAAAGAAAGAGCGCTCAAAATCTCAGCTCGCGCCACAGATTCAATAGCCAGAATGGGATTAAACCTTGGAGAAATAATAAGCTTGGCTGCTGAGAAATGCTCAGGAATAGGCGGTGGACATGATATTGCAGCTGGCGCCCAGGTGTCCTATGAGCAGAAAATGCAGTTCTTAAAGTATGTCGACTCCCTCGTAAAGGAGTACTTGGAGAGGCTGAAAAAAGGTGGAAGCTGAAATATCGCTTCTCTACGACGATGAAGCTGAGGCGGAATCCATATTTAAAGCAGTCTCACCTGATAATGCGGAAACGCCCAATGGGTTAATTGTGGAAACTCAGAGAATTGGGAGGAAAGTTGTTACAACAATAAAGTATTATGGTGAAAATATTGCGACTCTACTATCAACAATCGATGATCTGCTAAAATGTGTATTGACAGCTGAAAAAACCATTTCAGCTATTAAAAATATCTAAGTAAACGCGCACTTAAATACAAAAGGTTTTTTAGTTTCATCTTCTACTTCTCAAAGAGAAGAGAAAGAATTTGGTGTTGGAAGAGAGGGTGATGTAAAAATGTCAGTCTTTGCAGTTCCAGGAGCATATGATAGAGCCATCACTGTTTTTTCTCCAGATGGCCGATTATTTCAAGTTGAATATGCGTTAGAAACAGTTTATAGGGGCTCAACAATCATAGGCATAACATGCCCCGAGGGTGTTGTTATAGGAGCTGAGGAAAAAATAGAGTCTAAACTGCAGAACCCAAAGTTCACTCAGAAAATATATGAGGTTGATGAGCATATTGGAGCAGCAGTTGTCGGATTGAGCTCCGATGCGCGCATATTGATCGATGAGGCTAGGGTTTTTGCTCAAAGCAATAGGCTCCTTTACGATGAACCAGTGGATGTGGAGGTTGTTGCAAAAAGAATCGGCGATATAAAGCAGCTTTATACGCAACATGCTGGAGTGAGACCTTTCGGTGTCTCAATAATTTTCGCCGGCGTCGATAAAGGCGGAAGCCAGCTCTTTACAACGGATCCAAGCGGAACATATAGGGCGTATAAGGCCGTTGCTATAGGAATTGGGCGTGAAACCGCTGAGAATGTGCTTAGGGAAGAATACCGCGATGACCTAACACTTGAGGAAGCCATAAAGCTCGGAGTTAAATGCCTAATTAAGTCAATGCAGGCGAGGGGTGAGCAGCCTAGAATCAAAATATCCATTGTTCCAGCCTCAACAAGACGGTTTACTATGCTGTCCGACGAGGAAGTTGAGAAATACATAAAGGAAGTGCAAGGCAGCTGATATACGATGAGTAAAAACTATACGATTGCGCGCATAAACATAAATGGGGAGAATTTTGAGATAATAGTTAAACCGGACCCAGCCTTTGCGTTTCGAAGCGGAAAATCTGTATCGCTTTCAGATGTGCTAGTTACGGATGTAATATTTACTGACGCGAATAAAGGCTTGAGATCCCCTGAAAAGAAGCTTAAAGAAGCCTTTGGAACCCTAGATCCGCTAGAAATAGCCAAGATTATACTTAAGAAGGGCACCCTCCAGCTGACGACCCAGCAGAGAAGGCAGCTCATTGAAGAGAAACGTAGGCAGATTATTGATTTTATATCACGCAACGCTGTTGATCCAAGAACGAAGCTTCCTCACCCGCCAACCCGCATAGAGCAGGCTCTTGAGCAGGCTCACTTCCCCATTGATCCATTTAAAAGCGTTGAGGAGCAGGCGAATGAAGCAATTAAAGTTCTGCGCACAGTTTTACCGCTAAGCGTTGAAAAGATCTCCGTGGCGGTTCGCATACCCCCCGAGTACGCTGGCAAAGTCTATGGAGCCCTAAAATCCTTTGGAACAATAAAAAACGAGGTTTGGTTAAGCGATGGCTCACTTTCAGTAATCTTGGAAATGCCAGCTGGGTTCTATGGACCCTTCTTAGAGAAGATGGGTGAGATGACCCGCGGAAACATAGAGGCCAAAATTTTAAAGTAGTTCAGGTGGCATAGCCATGTTCTTCTTTGAGAATAGACAGGTGGTAACACCCGGCGACCTTCTAGCGGAAGGAGACTATATAGCTGGCAACAACACGTATAAGGAGGGCTCTAAGATTTACGCCAGCAGGCTTGGACTTGTAGAGTATGGGGAGAAAGTGGTTCAAGTTGTTGCTTTGAACACGTTCTATATTCCTTCAGTCGGCGACCAGGTTATTGGTAAGATAGAGGATGTGAACATTAACGGTTGGGTTGTAAACATAAATTCCCCCTATAAGGCTACATTAAGAGCCTCGGAGGCTTTAAATAAGCCTTATAGGCAGCAAAAGGATGATTTAACGAGGTTTCTGGATGTGGGAGATTTAATCTTCGCCAAAATCATAGCTTTTGACCGAACCATCGATCCGGTTCTAACAATTAAGGAGCCGGGGCTTGGAAAAATCACCCAGGGGCAAATAGTTAAAGTGTCCCCTGCTAAGATACCTAGGATCATTGGGCGTAAAGCCTCGATGATAAATATGCTTAAAAGGGAGACTGAATGTAAAATAACCGTTGGGCAAAATGGCATAATATTAATTTCTGGACCGAGCCCGGAGCATGAAAGGTTAGCTATAATGGCAATTGAAAAGATCGCTCAGGAAGCTCACACCTCTGGGCTGACGGATCGAATTACTGAGATGATAAGAAAAGAGAAGGGTGCAAGAAATGAGCGAAAAGATCAGGTTAATAAATGAAGACGGCTTGAGGGTTGATGGTAGAAGGCCGAGGGATCTTAGGTCAATAAAAATGGAGATAGGCGTATTAAGTAATGCTGATGGCTCAGCATATATTGAGCAGGGAAGAAATAAAATATTAGCCGCTGTCTACGGACCTAGGGAGGTTCACCCTAGGCATCTGGCTTTACCAGACAGAGCTCTTCTCAGATGTAGATACCATATGGCGCCATTCTCAGTTGAGGAACGTAAGTCCCCAGCGCCATCAAGACGTGAGATAGAGCTTTCCAAAGTTATAAAGGAAGCTCTTGAGCCAGCAATATTCCTTGAGAAGTTTCCGAGAACATCAATCGACATATTCATCGAAGTGCTTCAAGCCGACGGGGGAACAAGATGCGCCGGCACAACCGTCGCCGCTTTGGCATTAGCCGACGCCGGCATCCCAATGAGGGATCTTGTGGTTGCATGCGCCGCTGGAAAGGTTGACGGCGTCTTGGTGCTAGACCTCAATGATATTGAAGATAAGGAGGGCGAAGCTGATGTTCCAGTTGCATACATGCCGAATCTGGGACTAATATCGCTTCTGCAGATGGATGGATCATTAACCATCGAGGAGTTTAATCAGGCCCTAAACCTTGCAATAGAAGGCTGTAAGCAAATATATAATCTTCAGAGGGAAGCCTTAAGGGCCAGATACGTAACAATTAAGGAGGATGTTGAAGAATGTCTTCGATAATGGTTTCACGCATAAGGCAGAAGCAGATAGCCCAGATGGTGGCCAGCGGCAAGAGGCTTGACGGTAGAGGGCTTAACGATTACCGCCCAATTAAAGTGGAAACAGGAATAATTGAGAAGGCTGAGGGCTCATCAAGGGTGCTGCTTGGCAAAACAGAGGTTGTTGTAGGAGTTAAAGTTGAGATAGGCGAACCTTTCCCGGATAGGCCTAACGAGGGGGTCTTCACAGTAAACTCAGAGTTTGTGCCGCTTGCATCGCCAGAGTTTGAAGCAGGACCGCCCAGCGAAGAATCCATCGAATTAGCGAGGGTTGTTGACAGAGGCATACGGGAATCTAAAGCCATTGATCTTGAGAAATTATGCCTAATCCCGGGAAGGAAAGTTTACGTAATATTCATCGATATCTATGTGCTTAATCATGATGGAAACTTGATTGATGCATCATCGCTGGCAGCATTAGCCGCTCTATTAAATACTAAAATACCGGTATATATCGTGGAGGAAAACGAGGTTAAGAAAACAAACAATTATATTCCGCTACCAATAAGGAACTACCCAATCTCCATAACCTTAGCGAACATAAGCGATAAGCTCATTGTGGACCCATGGCTTGAGGAGGAAGAGGCTATGAGCGCAAGGTTAACAATAACGTTTGATAACGATGGGAGAATAAGCGCAATCCAAAAGGGCGGCACCGGAGCGTTAACACCGCAGCAGATTATGGAAGCCGCTTATATAGCCAAAGAGAAGGCTGAAGAACTGAGAAAAATGGTGGTGAAAAATTAATGGGAAAAAGAACAAAGAAGGTTGGTCCAGCCAGAGGATTCGGACCAAGATACGGCGTATCCGTTAGGAAACGCTATGTTGAAGTCATATCTGAAATGAGGAAGCCGCATCCATGTCCACAATGCGGATTAAATTATGTGCATAGAGAAAGCGTTGGCATATGGACCTGTAAGAAATGCGGCTTCAGATTTGCCGGCGGGGCCTATACGCCGAAAACCAAGATCGGCATAACAGCTGAGCGAACAGCCAAAAGCGCTTAAAGGACAGGAACGAATGATTTTATTGACAACCTCACATAGGCCTACTAGAAGAGTTAGGAGCTTATGCAACGATCTAGCTTGCTCAATACCCGGCTTAGTCAAGGTTAACAGGGGAAAAACGAGCTTTTTTAATCTTGCTGAAAAAGCCATTCAAATGAAGATTGAAAAAATCGTTGTGATCGATAGATGGAAAGGCGGTCCGGGAAGAATAAGGCTCTTCAGGATAATTGATGGGAAGATGAGAGAATGCTCGCCGCGCCTATATATTTCAGGCGTAAAGCTGAGGAGAGAGTTTACAGCATCTAAGGAGATAAGCCGGAAACTAATTAAATGCCTGTTTTTAGATTCCGGGGAGATAAGCAACGTTGAGGTGGAAAGATTGTCATCAAGCCTATCAGAGTTTTTTGAAGTACCTACATTTAAGGCTGAAGAAGCCCCATCGAACTATGATGCATATTTACGCTTCACAAGCGGAGAAGATTGCATAGCATGCATCTCTTTTTACGCCTTACCCAGTAACGCTGAAATAGGGCCGCGTATAAAAATCTCTCACGTAGCGTGGCAGGTATGATTGAGTGGGCATCGGCGTCTATACGCATTACATTCCCATCCGCTAATGAAGCTAAAATAATAAGAAAATCAATTGAGCCAGAAACAGTTGCAACATTAAGGTACCGTTCAAAGGTTAAAGTGCTTAGAGATGGCGAAAGCATATTATTAAAGTTTGAAGCCAAAGATACTACGGCGCTTAGAGCTTCAATAAACTCCTACTTAAGCTGGCTTATATCCCTAGTAAACATATACAATTTTTTAGAGAGCCAGAAATAATTTAGGCAGAACAGGCTTTTATATTCACCGCGCGCAGGAAAATCCATGAGTGAAAGAGAAAAAATTAAAGAAATAGCTCTGGAACGCATTGAGAAGCTCTTCAACCTAGCCCTGGAAATGCTTCATGAAAGGCCGGATCTAGCACAGAAATACGTGGAAAACGCTAGGAAAATCGCCATGCGAGCCAGAATTAAGATGCCAAGGGAAAAACGCCTCTTAATATGTAAGCATTGCAAAAAGTTTATTTTCCCCGGTGTAAGCTCACGTGTTCGCATACGATTAAGAAGAGAACCACACGTAGTTATCACATGCTTATATTGCGGTGGACACATGAGAAGACCGTTAAGAAAGAGGGATAAGTAATGCCGGCACGCGCATCTCATAAAAGAATCTCCCCTAGAGAAGCGACTGTTCGCATAGGCAAGAAGGGATTAACTGACGCTCAGATAATAGAAATAGCCAAGCATCTTGATAAGAGAAGAAAAGTGAAGGTTAAAGTGTTAAAAACTGCTTTAACAGGCGACTCTGTGGAGAACATTGCTCAAAAAGTATCTTCAGCAACCGGTTCAAGGGTAATTCGAATAATTGGTCACACATTCACATTATCCAAACCTAAAAGAATGAAGAAGTAAGTATTTATAAGACCGCATTCTAGAATAGTGAAGAAATGAATTAAGCGAGGAATGAATAATATTGCCAACGCCATATGATGTCCCACCAGCGGTATTAATAGAACAATTAGCGAAATACTTAAAGGACAATGTCGACGTCATTAGGCCGCCGGAATGGGCACCATACGTGAAAACAGGCTCCCACGCTGAGCGCCCCCCACAAAATCCAGACTGGTGGTATATTCGATGCGCATCCCTACTTCGGAAGATCTATTTAATGGGGCCGATAGGCGTTGAGCACTTACGCTCCGAGTATGGTGGAAGAAAGAATATGGGAGTTAGGCCCGAGCATACTAGGAAGGGGGGCGGAGCCATAATAAGAAAAGCTTTACAGCAGCTTGAAGAAGCCGGTTTCATAGAGACTGTAAGGGGTAAAGGAAGAGTAATCACTCTTGAAGGAAGAAAACTTCTAGATTCACTTGCGGCTAAAATCAAAAAGGATCTGGAAAAGACAATCCCGGAGCTAACGAAGTATTAGAAGGCAGGTGCATCATTTTTGAACGCAAACGAGGAGGAACTTGAAGCCATAAGAAAACGAAAACTCATAGAGCTACAGCAGAGACTTTTACAGGAGCAGGAGACTGCGGAGGAACGGAAGAAATTTGAGATGGAGAAACAAGCCATATTACGAAGAATACTCACGCCTGAAGCTAGGCAGAGGCTTACGAACCTTAAGATGGTTAAACCCGAGTTTGCTTCGCAGCTTGAGCTGCAGCTCATTCAGATTGTGCAGCAGGGGAGAGTAAGCATTCCAATAGATGATGAGCAGCTGAAAGAGATTTTAAGAAGATTACAAATAGGTAAAAAGGAGATTCGCATAAGGAGGATATGAGAATGGCTAGATATAAGCCCCTCGCCAAAAAACTTAGACTTATAAAAGCCGGCAAGGAAAGTAGGGCTATACCATCATGGGTCATAGCCAGAACATTAGGTAAGATCGCCAGAATCCCAAGAAGACACTGGAGAAGAACGAAGATAAAAGCTTGAGGTGTTACCTATGAGCAGCAATAGAAAAGATGGGGAAAACGAGGAGGAGAAAATCGGGGAGAAAATTGAGGAAAAGAAGAAGACCGAATCTAAACCTGAAAGCGATATTGTGGAGGAACGCATATACACTGTTCCGCTTAGCAGAGCATGGATTATGCCAGTAACTAAAAGGGCTCCCAGAGCGATACGCATACTTAGGGAGTTCATTAGAAGACATATGAAGGTTGAGAATGAGGACATAATAATCTCAAATGAGGTTAATGAGAAGATTTGGAGAAGAGGAATCGAGAAGCCTCCGCGGAAAGTTAGAATAAAAGCTGCAAAAGATAAAGATGGATTGGTAACAGTCTATTTAGCCGAAGGAGAATGAGGATGCCGCTTTTCCTCCTCGATGTTTTTGGCAGCGCAAGCATAGGCGTATTTATGCGGGCAACCGACAGATTCATAGTTGTGCCAAATCAGCTGCCTGAGAGCACAGTAAAGAAGATTGAGAAATGGTTCAATATGAAAGTTATAAAGACTAATGTAGGCGGCTCAGTGTTGATTGGTTCTTTGATATGCGCCAACTCATATGGCCTAATTCTTCCGCATTCCGTATATGATGAGGAAATAGCTACCTTAAAAACGCTAACTGACGTAAACATAACTGTGATGGAAGACAGCAAAAAGACCGCGTTTGGGAATCTTGTCTTAGCCAATAACCGCGGCGCAATAGTTGATCCTAGGCTGAAGAGGACCGAGGTTAAAATTATATCTGACACGCTTGGAGTTGAGGCTGTGCCCGGTGAAATAGCTGGATTGCCCTATGTTGGCTCGCTTGCAGTTGCAACAGATAAGGGGGTTTTAGCCCATCCGCTGCTTAAACCTGAGGAGGAAAAGCTTTTAGGTGAGGTTTTAAAAGTTCCTATTAATGTTGGAACCATTAACTGCGGAATCCCATATGTGGCCACAGGTTTGATTGGAAACAGCAATGTTGCTGTTGCAGGTTCCTTAACAACCGGTCCGGAATTGTTCATAATAAGTCAAGCCTTAAGGATGGTTGAACGCCATGAGTGAAATTAAAATCTATAGGGTGATTGGAAAAATCATAAAACCAAATTTTGAGACAAGGTTCCATAAGGAGATCAGAGCCTTAAAGCCTGAGCATGCTCTGGAGGAAATCTATAAGCTCTTGGGAAGCAAGCATAGAGTTAAACGTTTTCAAATAAAGATTGAAAGCGTTGAGGAGGCCCCGTCCGAGGGGGAAACCTAACCTATTTAAGTTTAAGTAAACCTTTATGCTTTTAGGTGATTTAATAAATGTCAACCCAAACTGAAGATGAAGTTAGAAGGCTGATAGTTGAGCTTAGAATATTAGAAAGCACCGCTGAATATCTTCAATCAAGAGTAAATCTAATCAACGCGGCTATAACGGAACTTAATTTAGCCAGCATGTCTCTTGAGGGGATTGAGAAGAAAGATTCAGATTCAATATTTGTTCCAATCGGCGGAGGCTCATACGTTAAAGCTAAACTTGAGGATACGGATAAAGTTGTTTACGGCATAGGCGCCGGAATAGCTGTTGAAAAATCTATAAAGGAGGCTAAAGAAGGCATAGCGAACCGCATAGCTGAACTAAGCAAAACTAAAGCGGCCTTAGAGCAGCAGCTAAATCAGGTTTTAATGAGAATGCAAGAGGGACAAAATAAACTTCAAGAATTAACAGCAACACTTAGAGAGCGGGGCTGAGAGAGAAGGGCATGTTTGAAAGGTTACGTGAAGCAATAAGCGGATTCATAACTAAGGTTTCAACAGCGGAACTTAAACCGGAAGAAATCCGTGAAATTATATGGGAATTCAAGCTTGCTCTTATAGAGAACGACGTCGCCGTTACTGTCGCTGACCACATATGCGAGCAGCTTGAGAATAACCTCTCAGGTTTAAAGATAGGCAGATTTGATGATAGACGCGTAATAGTGAGAGAAGCGTTGAGGGAAACCCTTCTAAAACTGTTTGAAACCCCAAATAAAATAGACCTTGCAGAGATAATTGAGAAGAAAAGAGCCATGAAAGAGCCATGCGTCATCGTTTTTGTTGGGATAAATGGGACTGGAAAAACAACAACTATAGCTAAAATTGCTAATTTGCTGCTTAAGAGAGGCTATTCCGTTGTTTTAGCGTGCAGCGACACTTTTAGAGCCGGCTCAATAGAGCAGCTTGAGCAGCATGCTAAAAAACTCGGAGTTCACTTAATAAAGCATAAGTATGGTTCAGACGCTGCCGCCGTAGCCTATGACGCTGTACAGTATGCTAAAACAAGGGGGATAAGCGCGGTGTTAGTTGATACAGCTGGGCGAATGCAAACAAACAAGAATCTCATGGCTGAGATGGAAAAAATAATCCGTGTTGTAAAGCCGGATCTAACAATATTTGTCGGCGACGCCTTAACTGGGAATGATGCTGTCTCACAAGCGGAAGAATTTGACAAGTACGTAAATATCAGCGGATCAATCTTAACGAAGATGGATGCTGATGCGAAAGGCGGAGCGGCGATTTCAATAGTTTATGTGACAAAAAAGCCGATGCTGTTCCTTGGTGTCGGTCAAAGATACGAAGATATAGAGCCATTTAAGCCGGATCTTATAATAAACCGGATATTTAGCAAGCCAAATTAATGCTTTTCATGCTTAAGATGATCATTATAAAGTCGGAGGCAGCATGAAGATTTTTATGATTGAACAGTAAAAGGTAATCTATGATGAAATATGAAAAGCTGGTTTAGACCTAAAATATCCCTAGAGGGATTCTGGAAATTTAAAATCGACGAAGATGACATCGGCGAGAAAGAGGAATGGTTTAGGGGGTTTGAATCAGAAGATCTAATTTATGTTCCATCATCATGGAATGAGCAAAATCCCAGATGGGACCAATTTAGCGGCGTCGCTTGGTATCAGAAAGACTTCTATATGAGGGAAAATTTGGAGGGTAAAATTGCCTGGATCATATTTGAGGGCGCAGGATACAAAACTAAAGTTTGGATTAATGAGAAATTTGTGGGGGAACATGAGGGCTCATTCACATCGTTCAAATTTAAAATCGACAATTTAAAAACTAGGGATTTCAATAGAATTGTAGTGAAAGTGGATAACACACCATCGATGTATGCCTTGCCCCCAGCGGTGAACCTTAACGTAGCGGCCTTCGATTTCTTCCATTACGGGGGCATACATAGACCGGTCTATTTGGAGCTTACTGATCAAAATTATATTAAAGATTTAACCATAAATACCAATAGCGAAGGATACTTGAAGGTTTCAGTCAACATTGCATCTGGAAAACCCGTTGACTTAAATGTGATTTTAAGCAGCAAAGATGGAACATCAATTGTATATAGGGAGATCCTCAGCGGTGTGGAGCCCGGCGAACATATTTATGAAAGGAAAATCGATGGAGTTAAACCTTGGAGTCCAGAGACACCTAACTTGTACGCTCTAATCCTGGAAATATATCTCAATGGAAATATTAGGGATTCGGTTTATGAGCGCATAGGATTCAGGGATGTTGAAGTTAAGGGCGGCAAAATATATTTGAATGGAAAGGCAATCTTCATGAAAGGCTTTGGCAGACATGAAGATTTCACTATTTTCGGCAAATATTTGCCGGGTCCAGTGCTTATAAGAGATTTTTATCTTATGAAAAGGATGAAGGCGAACTCTTTTAGGACATCTCATTATCCATACTCCAGCGAACATTTAGACTTGGCGGATGAATTTGGTTTTCTAGTGATTTTGGAGCCGCCCCTATGTTACTCAGGCATTGAGAGAATAATTGCAAAAAGAGAGGATTTAGCTAAATTATTCAGCGGCGAGAACTATGTGGCTAAAGCAAAGAGAGTTATCAGCGAGATGATTAGGGAACATAAGAATAGGCCGTCAGTTATAATGTACAGCGTTATAAATGAGCCGCCAAGCGACATACCTGAGGTTGCCGAGTTCATAGGGAAACTTGCCATGTATTTCAAGGAGATGGACCCCTCAAGGCCAACGACTTTCGCATCGCATAAGAGCGTCAGAGATTTGGCTTTAGGCTACGTGGACGTCATATCGCTGAATTTCTACCGAGGATGGTATTCTGAATGGGGCAATATAGATGAGGGAGTAAAATCTATGATGGCTGATCTTGAGGAGATCAGCAGAAGAAGCCCGGAGAAGCCTATAATTATAACAGAGTTTGGCGCCGACGCCATTATAGGGTTACACAGCGATCCTCCGAACATGTGGTCAGAGGAATATCAGGCGGAATTAATTAGGAAATACGTGGAAGCCCTCTCAAAGAGGAGCTTTATTGCTGGTTTACACGTATGGAACTTTGCTGATTTCAGAACCCCCCAGAATCCTGGAAGAACAATCCTGAACAGGAAGGGCGTATTTACCAGGGATAGACAACCAAAAATGTCAGCGCTAATTCTATCATCGCTATTTAGCAATTTGCCCACATTCACAGAGTAAAATGCAAAAAACTCCGTTGATCAACCCTAAAGATGCAAAGATATGCTCATTATAATTTTCCCCGTTAAATAATGGGCAATCTGAAAAATGGTTAAGCTAGATTTAACTATTTATGGGCGGTTATGATGAAGAAGGCAAAGGTGGTTATCGTTAAAGGCGACAATCCATATGAAATGCTTAAAGGAGCCCTAAAAATTATCGGCTCTGAAAAAATCATATCAAGGGAAGATAGAGTTCTTATCAAGCCAAATTATGTTTCAGCTAGGCATCCTTCAACGGGCGTTACAACAGATTCACGCATTGTTGAGGGCATAATTATGCACCTCAAGGATTTAGGGATCGGCAATATGGCTGTGGGTGAGGGCGGAGCCGGCGACACTGAGAAAGCGTTTAATGTTGTGGGAATAAAGGATGTTGTAAAGCGGCACAACATTAGGCTCATAAACTTAAATAAGGATCCAGTAATCAGCCTAAAAATACCTAACGCTTTAGCGTTGCATGAGGTTGGGATTGCCGAAACAGCCCTTAAAAGCACATGCATAATAAATGTTCCGAAGCTTAAGGTTCATCATATGGCCCTAGTCACATTATGCATGAAGAATCTTATGGGCTTGATTCTTCCAAAAAGCATCATGCATGATAGATTGAATGAGAAAATAGTTGATTTAACCACGCTCTTCAAAGATAAAGTGAAACTTAACATTATAGATGGGTTGGTTGGTTCCGAAGAAGATGAAGTTTACGGTTCACCGGTTCAAATGAATCTCATTATCGCGGGAACAGATATGGTTGCTGTCGATGCAGTCGCTACAGCAGTCATGGGCATAGAACCCAGTAAAGTTAAATATCTGAGGCTTGCTGAGGAAAGAAAACTTGGAACGGCAAATCTGAATGAAATAGAAGTTATTGGAGAGCAGATTGACAGCGTTAAAAGAGAGTTTAAGTTACCTTCGACATTCAGATAATGGATTTATAAGCATCCTCTTTGAAGCGTAGCGGAGAACAAAGACAGGTCAGTGGAGTAACTCTCAGTCACGGCGCGGTTTGGCTCCAGCATTTTCATCACATCATCCCTAATATATAGGGAAAACACTACGCAGATAAAACATTTATTCCTCATCTGTTAAAAGCTATTTGGAGGATAAAATTAGACGTGAACCGATTAATTATTCCAGAACCGTTTTCAGGCGGAATGCTTCTAACCTATAGATGCACCAACGAATGCAGACATTGCATGTATGCCGGCTCCCCAAAGTGGAGAAACGACTGGATAAGCTTAGGTGACGCTGAGAAGATTCTGAAATTTCTCTCAACGATTTTTAAAAAGCAGTATCCAAAGAACTTCAGCCAATTGGGGGTTAATCTTGGCTTACACTTCACCGGCGGAGAACCATTCCTGAATTTTGATCTACTGCTTAGACTGGTTAAAATGGCTGATAAATATGAGATTCCGTCGGTTTTTGTTGAAACAAACTGTTTCTGGTGCGTTGATGATGAAGAAACTGAAGAAAAACTTTGTAAACTCAGAGATGCTGGTTTAAAGGGCATACTTATAAGCGCCAACCCATTTCTCATTGAACAAATTCCCTTCGAACGTATAGAACGCGCTGTAAATATAAGTGAACGCGTATTTGACGGCAACGTAGTTGTCTACCAAAACATTTTCTTAAATCAGTTGAGGACAATAGGTTTTAAGGGAACCTTATCTTTCGAGAATTATCTATCAATAATGAGAGAGAAAGATCCTTTAGGGCTCTATGCTGGACTAAGTTTTCCCTCAATTTTACCTATGGGCAGGGTGCCATATAGACTCGGCTACCTTTATAAAAGGTATCCGACAAGCAGATTCTTTGACGAGTCATGCATGGAGGAGCTAACGAGAAATTGGCATGTTCATATAGATAATTATTGCAATTACATATCCGGTTATTGCGCCGGCATATCTTTAGGGGATGCTAGAGATCTGGAAAAAATTTGTCAAGATGGAATAAACCTTGATGAAAATCCGATAATAGAGATCCTTGTATCGCCTAAGGGCATAAGGAAACTCTTTGAGTACGCAGTTAAAGAATATGGATATAGGGAGAGAAACGATGGATACATATCGAAGTGCCATCTCTGCCTTGATATAAGAAAGCACATCGTGGAGCAGACAGATGATTTTAATGAGCTTAAACCTAGGGATTTCTATAGACATCTTTAACGTTCTCCACGGCTAAAGTCCGGAGGAGGCCCCCGCAGCCTTCTCGCCTTCCATGTGGGGATGCCACCACTAAGTTATCCCTTTAGGGGACTTGGGATTATGTGCCCTCATGGGCGCTATGTTCGGTCTACGCTCTCAACGCCCAGCCAGACACCTCAAGACGTATCAAACTTAAATGCCGCTTACTGCCACAACCTATCGGCAATTCGTCCCTAAAGTTCCAGGCTTACTGTCGAGCTTGCATGGTTGAAAACTCTTAGGAGACATGCTTCAACGAAACAGTAAAATACCTATTATGAGCATATTTTTGTGACAAATATTTTTTCAATAGATTTTTATTTTTAATCATGAAATTTATATCAATATTAACAGTGATTTTGGGCAGAGTGAAAGATTCATGCCCCTTCAAAAGAACTCTTTAAGAAAGAAGATTGAAAGCGAATTCATAGAGGATGAAGCAAACATATCTAAGCTCATTGAAGTATTAATAAAGAGCTTTTTAATGACTGACAGCGATTACGGTGTGATATCTGACATAAAAATTGATGTAGACAATGTTTACAGACTTGTAAGGAATTACATAGCTGAAGAGAGATTAGATGTATGCGCATTGAAACTCGGCGACCGCATATTTATGTCAAAGACAAACATAGGTTTCGATGATATTTACGCGGTCATAGAGGAGCATTCGCAATTGAAGGCGAAGAAAGACATGGTTGAAATATGGGATGACGCGGTAAATAGAATAGTGCATTTCCTAATAATACCATTAAGAAAGCACTTTCCAATAGAATACGCAACAGAAGCCGAGAGAGATAAAATTGTAGATACCCTTCTTGATGAATACTCAAATATATGGTGATAAAAGGATACGCTTAAAGTAGGCGCATGTTTTTAGCGTCGAGGTTTCTCTTTTCTTCCAATGACTAGATCTTTGAGGGAAACACCGTTAACTGTAACTACCTTCCATCTGACCCCGGGAATATCTCCCATCGACCTGCCCCTTGAGCCACCTATTCCCTCAATTATCACTTCGTCATGTTCGTCAACAACGTTTAACGCTCCGTCGCCTGGAAGAAATGCCGTTACAACTTTACCATTCTTTATTAGTTGAACTCTTACGCATTTTCGTATAGCGCTGTTCGGCTGCTTACTTTCCCGCCCAACCTTTTCAAGGACTATTCCACGGGCCATTGGGGCGCCTTCAAGAGGGTCGGCTTTAACATCCAACATTAGCATGCGCCGCTTATAATATATGCTTCTCCACCGCCACTTCTTTCTATTTCTGATGAGTTTTCTTGCAGCGAACTCGCCTCTAGGCGATTTTCCCATAGCAAATTAACCTCGCATGCTATATTGCCAAAATAATATTTGGCATTATAAATGTTTCGTTCAAGTATTTAACGCTTTCAAACAATAAAGACGCTGCTTATTTGAAAATATCGCTTTGCAAGAAACCTTAGTTTCTCGGCATTTCTACCGTTCTTGCCAATAGCTATGCCTTTATCTTTATAATCCACCGCAACAACGGCGATCGTGTTTCCATCGGGTTTCTTAGTTAGCCGCACCTCCTTCACCCTCGCAGGCTTTAAGGCATTCTTTATCAGCTGAACCGGATCGTCGGAAAATTCAACTATTTCGTATTTTTTGCCAGTCATCTTTTCAAGAAGCGCTATATTTTTTCCTCCTTTGCCTATGGCCACTCCAGCCTCGCCCTCCTTAACCACAAATATTATTCTATCAAATTGGTTGTCAATTATACAATCTCTAACGCTCGCCCCAGTTAGGCTTTCAAAGAGCGCTATATATTTCAGTTCCTCATTGGTGAAACGTATTCCCCTAGACATTTTCACCACCCGCAAATTTGAGTATATCAGAATCGCCAGGATCTCTAACCGCTAAAGAAGCAACTAAGAAAGGTTTCCTACAGGCTGCACCAAGATCTAGGCTTGAACCGGGATACGCAATAAATGGGGTGTTCGATAGTTTACAATAGTACTCTATTTTTTCACGTAGATCGCTTGGACAGTTAGATGCCACGATTACGAGCCTAACCCTCCCGGCCATGACATTTTTTATAGTGACGTTTGACCCAAATAAAATTTTCCCAGATCTAACGGCTATACTTAAAGATTTATCAATTTCACTTTTGCTTAGGCTACTCAACTTTTTCATCAACCTCCTTGCTTATAGTTGCTGAGGGAGCCGTCATATAAATTTCAACCAGCCCAGTACCTATCGGGATTGTCTGCCCGATTATAACATTTTCGGTTACGCCCTTTAATGGATCAACTTCGCCTTTAATGGCAGCTTCAACAATGTTTGGAACCGTTATTTCGAAGGCGGCTCTTGCAAGAACGCTTGGTTTTCCACCACTAACCCCATGTCGCCCTATCTGTTTAATGCTGCCTGTCGCCGTCATTATATCGGCTACAAGCATTATGTGCCTTATGTCCACATCCAAACCTTGCTCCTCAAGTACGCTCATCGCCTCTTCCACTATGGCGTTTCTAGCGGCCTCCACGCCCAACGTCCTTTCTATTTCATGTAAATTGTTTGTGGTTGTTCTAGTTGGGTCAACCCCTACAACTTCTAGAACTCTTGGCAGATTAGAGCCGTCGGTCCTTATAATCCATTCGCCCTTTTCTTCACTCACGTAGACTCTCCGTATGCCACTTATGCCTCTTATATGATAAGATGAAACTTTGCTTAGGAGTTTCTTCAAATCCATCTTCTTCTTAGGCTCAATAAACAGCACATCCTCTTCAAACTTCAGAGAGCAAGCGGGCATATTAATAATATTCTTCAGATCATCCATCGTTATGCCGCGCTCATCCATTCTATGCTTGTCGAATTTAACAATTATCCCTCCAGTTTCAGGGTTTATGTAAATGGCTTCAGAAATATCCTCTATCGTTGTGTAGAGGATTTCTCGGGCAACCTCAGTCGCCTTTTTTCTACTTCCTCTATGCTCCTCATCCAAATATATAGTCATTATCGGTGTTGACGGTTCCCTCCTCGCGTCAACTATTTCTATCAAGCGCGGTAATCCAAGCGTAACGTTCTGTTCTCTTACGCCAGCATAATGGAAGGTTCTTAGAGTCATCTGAGTGCCGGGTTCACCAATAGATTGCGCCGCAACTACGCCGACCGCTTCTCCAGGCTCAACAAGAGCTTTCCTATAGCGTTCTAGAGCCAAATTAACCGCCAAGTCTACACCTTCCTTACTGAGGCCAGAGTTCACCAATCCGTCTAGGAGTTCACGAACTAGAAGCGGCGTTAGCTCTTCTTTAACCTTATTCACTTGATCCTCAATATACTCTTTTGTTGCGGGTTCTCCCCCTTCAATCATGAGTTTAACTTGTTCAATGAGTCTGCTAACGTTAACTGCCTTGCCATGATCACTTTTAGCCGGATCAACACCATCTTCACCATACTTGAACTGTATGATTTCACCTAAGGGATTTCTCACAGTTCCATCGTATTCAACGCGCAGATGCTCTAATGCGTTAATCAATCTTCTCTGCATATAACCGCTCTGCTGGGTTCTAACGGCTGTGTCCACTAGACCCTCACGTCCACCCATAGCGTGGAAGAAGAATTCAATCGGATCCAAACCATCCCTATATGATGAATATACGAAGCCTCTTGCTTTAGGTGATGGATCGCCTAGCTCAAAATGCGGTAAAGCCCTCTCGAGGTATCCACGTATGATACGCTTGCCGCGTATTGATTGCTGACCCACTATCGCGGCCATCTGCCCTATGTTAAGCGTTGAACCCCTAGCACCAGTTTTAGTCATTATTATGCCTGAATTATCGATTTCAAGATCTTCCTCAGCTACTTTGCCAGCTTTCTCTCTAGCTTCAGCCAGCTCATTCATGACATACAGTTCAAATGAGTCTATGAGGGTCTGTCCTGGAAGCCGTTCAAGAGTTCCCTCCCGCAAAGCCTTAGTGAACTCAGCTATTCTCTTCTCAGCTGTTCTCACTATTTGGCGTATTTTCCGCTTGGCTTCAACGGAAAGATCAAGCTCTTCAAAGGAGTATGTGAAGCCGCGCATCGTCATGAACCTTGTAAGAAGATGGCTAATCTGATTAAGGAATCTTCTGCCAGTTTCAGTCCCATAGTCCTTTATTATTCTATGGAGAAGACTCTCCGATTTCTCAGCTCCTATAGAGTTTTTATCAATTACACCTTTAATTAGAACGCCATTCTTAATGACCACGTAAGCATCGTATGGGCAATCCTCTTTTAAGCATTGCTCGCAACTTCTACAAACGCTGGCCTTAAGCGTGTAGCTGAAATCCTTCGGAAGGAATAGGCTGAATATTTGCTTGCCAGTCCATAGGGGTTTAGGCTCCTTAATAGCCGGTTCAGGGAGGGGACCATCGTATCCAGCAGCCGCCAACAATTCGCATACTTCTTTCTTGTCTAGAAGCGTTGATTTTCGAGTTAAGAGGAAGGAGGCGGTTATAAAGTCCCTTATGGCACCTATTATTGGGCCTCCAAATCTCGGTGATAATATATGATCTTGAACCTGCATGAGAAGGCGGGCTTCGGTTTGAGCCTCCTCGCTCTGCGGAACATGGAGATTCATCTCGTCCCCATCAAAATCAGCGTTATAAGGTGGACAAACACACAGGTGAAGCCTAAAAGTCTTATATGGAAGAACCTTAACGTAATGAGCCATTATAGACATCCTATGTAATGATGGCTGCCTATTAAAGATCACTATATCGCCATTCTGCAGATGCCTCTCAACGATGAATCCGGACTCAAGGGCCTCCGCAAGCTTCTCTCTGTCTGTAACAAACTCCAGTCTGACGCGTTTCCCATCGGGCCTAACAATATATAGCGCGCCCGGATAAATATCCGGGCCGTTTTTTACAAGCTCACGCAGTCTTTCAATGTTCCATGGGGTAACCTTCTCAGGTAGGGTTAATCTCATAGCCACGCTTATCGGTACACCAACCTCGTTTATATCTAGGTTTGAGTCTGGGCTGATAACGGTTCGGGCTGAGAAGTCAACCCTCTTACCGGAGAGATTACTTCTGAACCTTCCTTCTTTTCCCTTCAAACGTTGGGAAAGCGTCTTCAGAGCTCTTCCAGATCGATGCCTAGATGGTGGTATACCGGATGATTCATTATTAAAGTATGTAGTAACATGATACTCCAAAAGCTCAGATAGGTCCTGAATTATAAGCGTTGGCGCGCCAGCTTCAATATTTTCCTTAAGACGCTGATTTATTCGGACTATATCAACAAGTTTATGCGTTAAATCATCTTCAGACCTTATCCCTGACTCAAGCGTTATGGATGGCCTAACATAAACCGGCGGAACCGGTAAGACTTGGAGTATCATCCATTCTGGGCGCGCATTTTTCGGGTCGAACCCCAGAAGCTCAAGGTCCTCGTCGGGTATCCTTTCGAATCTTTCGCGTATCATGTTAGCTGTTAAACGCCGGGAGCCTTCCTTCTCTGTATACTCATGAAAGATCGTTGGCTTAACAAACTCTATCTTGTATTGCCTAGCACCGCAGTATGGGCATTCACGATTCCTTTTCGCCTCTTCAAAAACCCTACTATAAAATGGGGCGGGTAAAGTGCCTATCAGCCTACGCAGCCTTTCCATCCTAGCCTTAAGAGATCTAATCGTTTTCTCAGGAAGCAGTATGCGTCCACAGTTTCTACATATCGCTTGAAGAAGATTATATATTACTTCAGCGAACTCAACATGAATTATTGGAACTGCAAGTTCAATATGCCCAAAATGTCCGGGGCATCTCACCGATGTATTTCCGCATGTCCTACAACGTTGCCCAGGTTCAAGGACGCCTAATCGGCTGTCCATAAGCCCGGATGATATTACCGCCCCATCCTCATCGTAAGTGTCAGCTGTTTGAATCTCAACAACAGACATCTTCCTTATTTCTTGCGGTGAGAGTATACCGAATCTTATCTGATCTACTATTTTATGGTATGTTTCTTCAACCGCCATCTTTAAGCCCTCTCCTTTAATTTAAGCCTAGGTGCAATGCATAGGCTCATTAACTCCTGTAAGAGAAGCTTAAATGCGTATGAGACCACAACCGGTGAGACTTCGGCTTTATCTCCGCAAATGTGACACAAATACTTACGCTGTTTCATATCATAGTATGCTATGAAGCCGCAGTTTTCACAAACATGCAACGTATATTTGTCTGATTCTTCAAGCAACCTATCCTGTAGGAGTAATGCTACGCCATGCCCTATTAGGCAGTCTCTCTCCATCTCGCCGAAACGTAGCCCGCCGCCTCTAGCCCGCCCCTCAGTCGGCTGTCTAGTAAGCATCTGAACTTGGCCCCTAGCTCTCGCATGAATCTTGTCAGCGACCATGTGATGCAGCTTCTGATAGTAAACGATGCCCACGAATATGTCAGCCACATACTTCTCGCCGGTTATGCCGTTGTATAGAACCTCCCGCCCAGTATAGCTGAAGCCCATGTTTACCAACATGCGTTTTAAGGCTTCACCGCGCCTCTTACCGATGAAGGGCGTGCCATCCATGGCTTCGCCTCTTAAGGCCGCTATTTTACCAGCCATAGATTCAAGGAACTGTCCAATCGTCATCCTTGAAGGTATAGCGTGCGGATTAATTATCACGTCGGGAACAAGCCCGTCCACGCTAAATGGCATATCCTCCTGCGGCACAATCATACCTATAACCCCCTTCTGCCCATGTCTGGAAGCAAACTTATCGCCCAGCTCCGGTATCCGCTCATCACGCACCCTAACTTTAACTAATCTGTTTCCCTCGCTTGTTTCAGTTATAAAAACAGCGTCAACCACGCCCTTCTCAGAGGGCCTCATTTCAACAGATGAATCCCTCATCGCCGGACCCCTAGTTTCAAACTCCTTATATTCCTCAAGGAACCTCGGCGGGCTGATTCTACCTATTAAAACGTCGCCTCCTGAAACCTCCGCTTCAAGCCCTACTATTCCATCTGGTTCGAGAAGGCGGTAATATTGCTCTCCCCTATAACCTCTTGTCCCAGGCTCCGGCACCGCTAAGCGGTCCCTTAGCCCGCCCAAATATTGGCGGCACTCAACCTCATAAAGCCTATAGAATGTGGAGCGGGCTAAACCACGCTCTATAGATGCCTTATTGAAGATTATGGCGTCCTCCATATTGTATCCTTCATAGGATAGAACCGCTACAACACAATTCTGCCCAGATGGACGCAAATCGTAACCTATGATCTCCATAGGTTTCGTTTTTACCAGCGGCTTCTGCGGATAATGAAGTATGTGGGCGCGTGAGTCAACTCTGAAGGGAAAGTTGATTGCGTATATGCCCAAAGCCTGCTTAGCCATCGCTGATTCGTAAGAGTTGCGTGGAGACTGGTTATGCTCCGGGTAAGGTATCAACGATGCGCAGATTCCGAGGATTAAGTATGGCGCCAGCTCCAGATGAGTATGCTGGAGAGTAACATCTTCAGGGTATAGCGCTATATAGGCGTTCTCCTCTTCCTCGGCGTCTAAATATTCAATTATGCCATGTTTCATTAAGTCGCTCCAAATCCATTCTTTAGAAGCAATTTTCTCAATATGTTCTTCCCGCAGCTTCGGCATGCCGTTCTCAACTATAATTAAGGGCCTACGTATTCTTCCCTCATCACAGTTTACGTAGACTTCACGCTTAACACCGTAAACCTCCGAAAAGTAGGCGACGTTGATCTCCGGCGAGATTTCGCCTCGTCTCCTCGCCCTTCTCAACTCGGAAACTAGCCTTTCCGGGTCCTCATGATAGCCTATCGGGACGCCGTTCACGAATACTTTTGCACCGTTAATCTTCAGCGACTCGTCGGCTTCAGTTAGCGGAATGACGCCCCGCCTATAAAGCTCATGCTTAACTTTTTCAGGGTCTACTCCTATGGATGTTGAGGCTGATAGCGCTAGATTCTTGACTAATCCACAGTTTGCGCCTTCAGGAGTTTCGTTTGGACACAGCCTACCCCAATGTGTAGCATGCAGATCTCTAGCCTCAAAGTTAGGTTGGCTTCTACTCAACGGTGACTGTAACCTTCGGAGGTGGCTGTATGTTGAGGTAAGATTTGTTCTATCAAGTAATTGTGTTATGCCAACTTTCCCCCGACCCCAGTTGCCAGTCGCTAGGGCATGCTGAATTTTCTCGGTTATTATTCCAGGCCTAACAGCTATCGAAACGCTTATCATACGCTTCCTTGAACCCATTCTCTCGAGCTGATATTTAATGTCACGGCACAGATTTCTGAACGCAACTCGGAATAAATCAGCAAGTAACGGTCCAGCTAACTTTAACCGCTTGTTTTTAACATGATCTTTATCATCGGGTTTGCGTCTGCCAAGCTTAAGTTCAATAATTCTAGCAGCCATCTCACCAAGCAAATAAGCCTTATCGATTCTTTTACTGGAGGACCTTCCAATGTGAGGCATGAAGTTTTGATCTATGAGCTGTTCAGCTCTCTGAAGACGGTAGCTTTTAACCTGCCCATGGGCTACACGGTTTCCAATGAATAAAAGCGCATCTTCAACAGTATTTACGTCGGCAGCTTCCTCAAAGGATGGCTCAAGCTCGCTCTGCACTTCCTTATCCAGCGAAACCGCTTCAGCTATTTCCCTATCAGATTCAAGTCCAAGCGCCCTCATGAGGACGACGAAGGGTATCTCTGATGGGACGCCGGGCATGGAAACATGCAGCGAACCATTAGGTTTCATACGCATCTCAATTCTAGCCCTAAAGCCGACGGTTGTCGAGAAAATTTTAGCCCTATAAATTGGTGTGGCCCCTTTAGTTTCAACATCTACAAGTATACGGTTGGGAGCCAAATCCTCAAGGGCAACAATAACCCTTTCAGACCCGTTAATTATAAAGTAACCTCCAGGATCAAGCGGATCTTCGCCATGCCTAACTAATTCATCTTCAGAGAGCCCTGAGAGATAACAGTATTTTGATTTAAGCATCGTTGGCAGATCGCCTATATAAACAAGCTCTTTATCCATCTCTCTGCCGCCTATAACAGGTATCATCTCAACTGACATAGGCATTGCGTACGTTAGGTTTCTCAGACGCGCCTCCATAGGATAGATCTCATGGCGGGTTCCGTCAACCTCAGTAACATACGGCCCGTAAATAACCCCATTCTCAGTTTCACGAGCAATGAAGATTCTACCAAACTTTATCTTATATGGTCCCTCGGGAACTTCAATCTCTATTTCGCCAACTTCATCTATTATTTTTTGAAGTCCATGCTCAACAAACTCGTTATAGGAGTCTAGGTGCTGCCTAACTAGTCCCTTCTCTTCAAAAAAGGCTTTCATAACTAGAAAGGAATCCTTAAGATTCGCCAAGATTTAATGTTCCCTCCCCTAAAGATTTAGGTTCATTTAAACACGGCGCATATATTAAGATTAACATTTCCCCCATTAGATCGCCCCACCATTAAGCTGCATATGCATAATTGCAAAGGCAAAAAAGTAAACAACAAGATGAGACTAATAAACTTTGCCTTAGATAAATCGCTACGGGCATAAAAAATCGTTCTCCACCCAAATCTTCTTTATAATATAAAGAAAAGATTCGCCAAGAATTAGTAAAATTAAGCGTTGAGCCAAACCACCTGATTTAGTTTTGCCCCAGCTCCGCAGGCCGACGTCTTAATCCTGGCTAGACTACGGGTCCATTACTCACCGTCTCCCACAATCTGGTTTAATGTGGCTTTGGCGGACCCGGTGGGATTTGAACCCACGATCTCCGGCTTTCTGCGCTGGGGCTCATTTGCATTCAATTTATAAACAAAGGAAATTATAAATGCTTTGTCCGCTTCGCCGAGACAATCTTAGATTTATTATTTGGATTCAGTAATAGGCTATTTATGCGATGATGAGAGCTTTTATATTTCTTATTATAAAATTATTTTTGGTGTTTATATGAGTGTTCAAATATCTCCTGAAGATTTAGCTGAAGCTGAGGATGTTGATTTCGTTGAGGAGAAAGAGGGATGGAACGTTTATATATTAAGCGACGGCTCAACGCTTAAAGTTAAGCTTGTGCTGACTGGTGTTAAAAGGCTTAAAAAGTGGAACCCTGACGGAACACCCATATACGTGATAAACTCTCAGAATATAGTCCGCGTCGTTAATGTTCCAAAAGAATTAAAAGCTAAACTTAAAGAACCAACTTTCAGACCAACATAGGCAAGAAAGAAACTTAAAAAGCAGGAAACTTAGAATTCTATTAATCACCTTCAAAAGGTTAGGATCTTAATAAATCGAAGCCTCTGAAAAATTAAAAATAAGTGGTTATACCTATTTCTCTCAGAAATCCGTTTATGCAGTCCTTCATGGATTGTATGAATGGATGCTTTATTCTCTCAGGTTCCACCATGCTTTCAAGCCGTTCAATCCTAAATGAAAGGGGCGGATGGGGATCTAGACCAATCCAGCTGCCGATCCTACTTGAAGATCTTTCAGCCAATATTCTTCTGTACCCTATTTTTCTTAAGGCGTCAGCTAAAGCATTTTGCTTCTTAAGTACGATTGCTGATTCCAGGTCTGCTCTAGCCTCAAAGAATTTTGCGATGAAATAGATTAGGCTTAAAGCGAACAGAAAATAGAAGAAGCCGAAGAATATGATGAAGGGCCAGAGGACGTAGACCCTCAGCAGGTATTCAGCTGACGTCAACGCGAAGAGAATAAGTGGATCTCTGCTTTTAACATGGCTCATCTCATGCCCAACAACAGCGAAGATCTCCTCATCATCTAGCTGGATGAGTAAGCCTGTGGTTATTAGGACAAGTCCGAAGCGCGGCGCTGGGCCGGTGGCAGCGGCGTTGGGAACAATAATGTTCGCCACCCTGATTTTTGGAATCGGCATTTTAAATCTGCAAGCAGCTTCCTTTACAACTTGATATATGTTTATGCTTCTTATGAGCATGTTCTCAGGTTTAATGTTCACTCCATGCTGAAAGAAAACCTCTTGAACAGTTTGAGCATCGATGGGTTTTCCTAAAGCCAACGTTCTCTCATAGATTTCTCTTTTTATCCTAAGGAGATGTTCTCTGTTATAATTCTGCCGAATAAATTCAAAGTCTTCCGGGGGGATATGATATTGCAGAATATGCACGTAAGGTGAGTCTTCAGTGATAGACCAGTCGCCCATCCTCATTATTATTTTGTCTGAGAGCAAAACTAGAACCAGCTGCGAGAGCACCAGTATAATGGGCGCGTACATTTGAGTAAGCAGAAAAACCATGTAACTGAAGAGGATGAATATGACGAATAGAAATATCATGTTTCCAGTGAATATTTGGCTTAAAATCCTCTTTCTTTGTGTAAGCGCCTTCTCACTTACAATATACTTGCTTGGGCCCCAAGCAAAGTAAAGCGTAGTTCTCCTAACATTATCCTCAAACATCTGAATTGTGGTTATCAAGTCTTCCCTAAGCTTGCTCAGAGCCCTTTTGGGCGTGTAGGCGCTCGGTTTCATTTTTATTTCAAACGGGTTTCCTGAGGTAACCTCAACATCAATGTACCACGCTCCACTAGAATCAACAAACGTGAAAGCTAACGTTTCCCGCCCATCCAGTATCCAGCGTCTAACATTAGTGAAGTTCCGGTAGAACGGGACAATATATTTTTGATATATGAAAAGGAGCAATTCGCTATAGTAGGCTGGTGAAATCTCCGTGTACACTTTAAATATGGGAACCTCTGAAATCTCCATCACTTAATCATTCCGGGGCATCAATAAAAATGTTTGCCAGCCCATTATTAAATGTGTTCCCCGAATAAACGCGATCGACTTTTAAACCTTTGCAATAACGCTTTTATAGTAAAAAGTTAAGAATGGTAATAGCAATAATCTGGCGGTAAACCTATGGAGCCCAGTAAGAAACCATTGAATGTGCTAATAAAGCAGATGAACTCCTATATTGGGGTTACGCTTAAGAATAATATTGAATATAGAGGGGCAATGGTGCACTGCGACAGCTACATGAATATAATACTTGATGGAGCGTCAGAGTACAACAATAGTCAGCTAGTAGCGAATTATGGTAAAGTTTTAGTTAGAGGAAACAATATACTTTACATAACGCTGAACCCGCCTCAGAAGAAGGAATGAGCATAGCGGCAAGGAAAAAATAAGCCTGGAGGAACGCTAATTGAATAAACGATTTTTATTAAGCGTAGCGGTAAGTATATTTATTTTATATATTCTTTTTTCAAAATTCTTAAATTTTGAGGAGTTTTTAACAGCCCTATCTTCTGTAAGCATTTTACTATTTCTAGCCAGCGATATTCCGTACCTAATACAAGCGGTTTTAATGGGATACCGGCTTTCTTGGGCGATGCGTAGAAGCGGCGTTGAAGCTGGCTGGAAGGATAGTTTTTTCGCCCATCTTTTCGGAATGTTAGGCAGCGACTTTAGCGTTGGGAGAACAGGATACTTGCTATCTTCGCTGCCGTTTAAATCAAAGCTCGCTGGAAATATCGGGGTTGTTTCAGCTCTAACGGTTATCGACGTAATTGCAAAGGCCATTTTCGGCACTATTTCAGCAGTTTTCCTCATTTATCTCTTCGGATTAAGCATTAACCCAGTTCTATTTCTATTCGCTGCTACAGTATTTTTAGGAGGCATAATGTTTTTTACGCTCATCGCAAGCCAGAAAAGCATTAAAATTGTATCTAAGATCCCATTACTAGGGAAGAAGATTCTACCTTACTATCAGGATTTTAGAAGCTCGCTTGAAAGCCTAAGAGGGAGCTTATTGTTTCTTTTCATTTTTCCGCTTTTAGGATGGTTATTACGTGGTTTGGAATGGAACATTCTAGGCTACGCTGTGGGGATAAACTTCCCCTTCCACATATGGCTTATGCTGCATCCGCTTTTAACCCTTGTTCGATTAATTCCGGTGACCGTAACGGGATTAGGCGTCTTTGAGGCCACCCTAATAGTTCTTTTTCCAGAGATAAACCCTGAAACCCTAGCCGTCTTCGGCATATTGGACATGATAAATAATAGTTTAGTAGATATGTTTGGGTTATTCTCCCTATGGAGGATGAGAGGGTGAAATGGAAAATAGGGCGACATGCTACTAAACTTAAAAATTTAATTGCGAGACGGAGTAGTACACTATTTCTCCTCTTCTGTTTATTACAGCCAATATGAGGGTCTTCTTTAAATTTTGTGCGTGGTTCAGTATTTGGTTCAGATCCTCTATGGAGAGAGGCATGCCTTCATATATTCCGCAAACTAGGTAATTTGCTGATTCCTTGCTGTATTCGCCTCTCTCATAGAGGCGGAAATCTATGCCTAACCCAAAGCCATCGCGGACTACGTAGCCTCTGCTTCTTAAATCACGGTAAATTAAGTATTTAACCCACGCATTTTCATCAATATTCTCATATTTTTCCAGCAAATCTCGAAAACCAACCGGTTTTCCAGTTTTATCATCTTCAATTTTAAGTAGACCCTTACTGTGCAAATACATGGCTTCATAGAATGTTAAGAGCAGTTTTCCATCTCTCAATGTGCCATAGCCTTTTGAGGATAAATTCTCAGCGTCTTCGGCGAACTCAACTAGGATGCTTTCATCCCTAAGTAGGGCTTTAATGGCTTTTTTACTTTCCTCATTTTTCTTCTTAACGTTACTAGGTAACATGATGCTTTGACCCCAATCATGCGGGTCGGCAGGCTTTAGCCATCTTCTCAATATCTTCCCTGCTTAAAATTCCTTTCTCGCATATTACGGAACTAACATATTTCATTGGCGTTATATCAAACGCTGGATTCAGCACGTTCACACCCAGCGGGGCGATTCTCACAGATTTTATATATGTAACCTCCTCAGAGCTTCTTTCCTCTATAGTCACGTCCTTCGCAGAAACATTTAAGTCGAATGTGGAGAGGGGCGCTGCAACGTAGAATGGAATTTTATGCTCATGGGCTAGAACAGCAATGCTGTATGTGCCTATCTTATTTATTATTGCATCATAAACTATTCTGTCAGCGCCGACGATAACCTTATCTACAAGCCCCTTAAACATTACATATCCAACCATATTGTCGGTTATTAGAGTTACAGGTATACCATCATGCATCAGCTCATAGGCTGTTAATCTGGCGCCTTGAAGTTTAGGTCTTGTTTCATCAACTATGACTTTTATACGTTTACCCTCCTCCCATGCGGCCCTTATAATCGCCAGCGCCGTGCCATAATCCACGGTGGCTAATTTACCAGCGTTGCAGTGCGTTAGAATAGTATCGCCATCCGATATGAGTTTAGAACCATGCTTTCCAATCATCTTATTAGTAATAGCGTCCTCCTCAGCGATGCGCTCAGCCTCCTCAATGATTACGTTTCTCAGCGTCCCTACATCGCCCTCTGCGTTCATAGCCTTCTTAAGGATTCTATCCACAGCCCAAAAGAGGTTAACCGCGGTGGGTCTGGTTTTCTTAAGCATATTAGCTGACATCTCTATTTCTTTTAGAAAATCACTTACGCTTTTAGCGTTTGAATAGTAGGCTGTTAAAGCTAAACCGTATGCTGCTGCAACACCTATTAAAGGAGCACCCCTGATCTTCATCTCCTTAATTGCTTCTGCAACTTCATTGCAGCTTCTCATTTCAATCCAAACTTCTTCGTCGGGAAGCAGGGTCTGATCTATCGTAATTACAACGCCGTCCTTCCATACAATAGTCCGCATATTCTAGCGCTCCCAACTTGCTAAATTTGATAAGCAAAAATAGATTCTTAAAATTTTTAAGTATTCTCGCGGCTCTAAAAAGCTAAGCCTAGCTTCCATAGGTAAAGGGCTGCTTCAACCACTATGAATGTTAAGATTAATAGAGCCGCGCCTATTTTAATCAGTAAAGATGCTTGTTCAGGATTACGCATATACCTTGTGCTTCGATATATGAGGATTAATCCCGCAGCCCCTAAAGCATAAACTATCATTATGGCGATGCTTTCGTTGAGAATCTGCTCATGTAAGCTTGGATATAGAAAGATGAAGCCGCTGGAGTACGGTATTACGCTTCTAGGCTTCAGCGTAACATCATATATGCCTCCGCCGAGCAGAAAAATCGTTATAGCCGCTAAAATGATCGCTACAATGTAGGGGGATGGACGATAATTTATAATCTCAACGATTTTCTGGATAAAGCGCATTACTAGTGAAGATGATTTCCCGCTCATTGTTGATCATGCCAGCCGCTTGATTTGCTTGGCCTTATAAAATTATAAGGTTTTCAACAAGATTTAAATGTTGCTCCGCACTTTGAAAATGCGCTTTCTCTAATCGCATCTCGTCTCACACTCACATTGTTAAAAAGCGACGTGATTTCCACTGGAAAATTAAACATCGAAATATTGAGAAACCTTAAATGTCTCGTCGTCACCTTACTAATCGTTATATGGCGCTACCGGAGTGATCTGTAATGCCTCAACAGGTTTTATGTGATAATTGTGGAGAACTCCTCTATCAGGGTGAGGATATAAAATCGCCTGAAGAAATACATCAAATGCATAATGGGAGATGCCCAAAATGCGGAAGAAAACTGTCGATTATTCCGCAAAAAGTTGAAGTTTTTTCAGCTAAAGAATATAGGAAGACTTAGGTGGGGAATTATACGATTTGCCACTGTTCAACATTATAACCGCAATAACCCTGATGGGCAAAAGTTTAGGGATCCGCTCTGTGAGAAATAAAAAAAGATAAATAGATTACTGCTACTTTCATAAGTTAAAAAGGTGCCTGTATGAAGGCAAAGGACATCCTTAAAAAAATAGGCTTGCTTATGCTGAGGATCCCATCCCTTCGTCCAAAAATCTCCCATTCCTCACTTATTAAGGGAACAATGCTCTTCCTAATTATCGTTATCGCTTCAGGAATCAGATTGATGCCCCTACGTTGGGGCTTCTATCTAAATGAATTTGACCCCTACTTCCATTATTATACAGCTAAAAATATTGCTGAAAATGGGCTTTCATACTGGTTTTCATGGCATGATTACGCTGGCTGGTATCCTTATGGCAGAGATATGCCGTACGTGTCTAATTTGGGATTAACTTTAACAGCTGTTTCACTATATAAGATTCTAAGCTTCCTCGGGGTCCCGCTAAATTTTGGATTAACTTTAAATCCTCTTGATCCATTAAGCGCGGATCCAATATACAATCTATGCGTCATATTCCCGGTTATAATGGCAGCGCTCACATGCATTGTGATGTACTTTCTCGGCAGGGATTTAGGCGGGGATTCCGTTGGCCTATTTGCAGCCCTCCTGCTGGCGCTGGATTCTTCCTATGTTAGCAGAACCTCGCTTGGATGGTTTGATGATGAGACTGTTGGAATATTCAGCACATTACTATTCGCATTGTTCTTTAATAGATCCATAGATGCGAAGAAGCCTATAAAATACAGCATTATATATGCTGCTGCTTCAGGACTCTCACTGGGCTATATGTGCGCTTCATGGGGGGCTGCACGCTACCTAGTGGCGATAGCTGCGCTCTTCACCCTTGTGCTTCTGCTACTAAGAAGATACTCGCAGCGCCTCTTCATATCATACGCAATAACTTTTGCAATTGCCTTCTCTATAGCGGCAAATGTTCCGCGCGTAGGATTTAACTTCCTTTTTGAAACCTTTAACCTTCCAGTTTACGGCGTTCTCGCTTTGCTATTTATCGCCGAGATAAATAGGCGAGTAGGAGCGATGAGCAAAAAGCTAATTTATACATCAATCTTTATTTTACTGGTCGCTGCCCTCTACGTGTTTCTTGTTCTAAAAGGGTTTATCAGCCCCATTGGGCTAAAGTTTCTCTTTGCAGTGGACCCTACGCAACGTGCAGCCCACCCGCTTTTTGAGTCTGTTGCAGAACATAAGCCATCATCTTGGGCAACATTCTATTACAATTTCGGCGTAGGCGTCTTATTTGTGCCTATCGGAATATTTTTCGCCGCTTTAATGGCGACGGATCTAAGCATCTTCACAATAATATATTGTTTAACCTCAATATATTTCGCCAGTTCAATGATAAGGTTGAATATACTTGCGGCGCCCGCTGTAAGTCTACTTTGGGCCCTAGCCCTAAAACGCATATTGACGCCCCTAATTTTGAATCTTAAGGAGACTTCGCAATCCCTTGGACGGAGGGTTAAGTTCAAGCCCATCGGGAAAGATCTCATTGGCGGAGTTTTAATATTAATGTTTGCATTTTTTGCTTTAACATATGTTTTTGGAACGGACTTCGTTTTAGGTCCGAAAGCTCAAGGTCCAAGAATACTTGTCCACGCTGATACTCCGACAACTCTTTCAGGCGCCAGCCTCTCGGTGAAGCCCACATCAACCGTTTCAGACTGGATTGAAACGTTGATTTGGATGCGTGAGAATCTTCCTCCTTCGCCATTAGAGCCTCCTCCGCCAGGCGCTAAGCCCGGTGAAGTTGGAACAGTTGTTGCAAGCTGGTGGGATTACGGTTACTGGATAACTGTTGTCGCCAATAAAACAACTTTAGCGGACAACGGCACAATCAACACTACGCAGATACAGCAGATTGGAAGAATGTTCATGTCAAATGAAACTGAAGCCATCAAGATCCTTGAAAAATATTTGGTGACGCACGTAGTTGTATACGTAACCTTCACCAAGGATGGTTATGATGCGCCAGGCTACGGGGGAGATAACGGTAAATGGAGATGGATGGCTCTAATACCTGGACTCAATGACACGCTTTTCGGCAACTACACGCTTGGATGGGACTGGGTGGACTATAATAAAAACTATCAAGTTGACAGCGGCGAAACCGTATCTAACAATCTCGGACAAAACACTGTGCTATATAAATTGATGACTTACGGCAAAGAAACAACCCTCTACGGCTACTCAACAATAAAACTAGAATACTTCGAGAAGGAGCATTTCTCACAAAAAGAGGGACAGCCAAACCCGGCTCCGGGAACATCAATAGTGCCCCTGGTATGCGTATACAGAGTGAAGTATCCAATAGAAAACACAAATAGCACAACAACATAAATTTTTATTTAGACAATAAAAAGGGCCCGTGGCCTAGCCAGGATCAAAGGCACCGAGCTGCCCTTAGCAGGGGGTAACGTGCAAGCCTCCGGAGCCGGAGATCCCGGGTTCAAATCCCGGCGGGCCCGCCACCTTTCAGGGTCCAAATTGCTTCCTCCGCTTTAAGATTTGAGACTTCTTAGCGGAAAGCCGTATGAGAAGTGAGATTTACGACTTCGAAGGGATGCTCAGGTGATATAGGCGCATTATAAGTGGGCTAAGGAATGGCGACGTTGCATTCCGCCTTTCGGATCACTTGCAGAGTCTAGGTTTAAGCGACATGCCCTTTCCAACAAGCATCCCAAATCGATGCATCGAAATGCTCATATGAAGTTAAGGATTTATAATAATTTAACTGTATAATATCTTACAAAAAATTTATATTAATTACGACATAAAATTTTATTGTAAACAGGCAAAGGGAGATGGCTCATGTTAACTAAAAAGTTTTGGATAACATCTGTAATGCTATCCGTTCTAATCTTTCTAACCATAGAGTCAGCAATATTGCCTTCATTAAGTTATAATACTAGTGAGCATGTTTACTATGGATATGTTCCACCAACAACGGATGTTGCTGGAGGAGAAACAGATTACCCAAGAGAAGTCGATGAGTTAATTAGAGGAACAGTGATTTCTTACACTGTACCATCTGGTGTGGCGATTCTTGATGTCGTTGGACTGGAAGACAACACTTACATTGAAATATGGGATATTTATTCAAACGTGATACTTTACTCTGAAGTAATTAATAAACTTGAAAAAAAGTTCTTTTACATATCGGCCGGATCATTCTTTAAGATGGTGGCCTCACAAAGAGTGGCAGCGATGCTCGCCGGGGGCGCTTGGGTCTTTGAACCAGAGGGATCAGTTGGAGGAACCAGCACATTTTATCCATCAGTAACTGGCGGCTTCAGAGGCAGAGAATTCATATTTGTCGCTTCTCCTGGAACACATCCCTATGCATATTCAAAGGATAGAATAGGATACAACTTTTATCTGTTTGCCCTTGAAGAAGCAGACTGGTCTCTTTCAGATTCTATAGAGCGCTGGTCAGCCGGTGGGCATCTTAAACAACGTGACTCTCATACAACTATATTACAGTCAAGGAAACACCGTTTTGAATATAACAATGGCGCTGGAAATGATGTTGTTTATCGCCTAATCACGACCAGCGATGTCATGGTTTCCTGCTCTGCTCTAGGAGATTTTGTGGCCGTTCCAGCCGTAACTGGCGGATATGTTGGCAAAGTCTTCTACGCTCCAGTATCCGTAACATTAGAGGAGGAGGGAAGATCCGCAGCGTTCATAATAATCCCTCTTGAGGATGGAAAGGTTACTGTATACAATGAGGCTCTTGATGTCATAGCTGAAAGAACCTTCACATCAAGCGATGTTGAGAATAGAAACTACTGGTATCATAACCTAGGTATTGGGAGATTTAAACTTATAGTTCAGAGTACTGGAAACGTATGTTTCATGGTGGGTCAAACCGAAGGAATTGTTGACATAAACAATCTTGGCGATGACATAACTTTCGTTGGGGCTAAACCCAATCAGGAGATAAGATTTTACGCTCCTACAATGGCTGTTATCTTTGCGCCGGAAGACCTGACGATAAGCATAGATGGGGGCGCACCAATATTGATGAAGAAAGATGAGTTTAGGCTCCTTGAGAGCGGATGCCACTCAATAATATCGAACAAACATGTAATTGTGGAGATTTTGGCCGGTGGAAGCAGCTGGGATGATTGGGGAAGCTACCTGATAGAGCCGCTGGATGTGGACATATCATTTGAGGTCCCAGAGGGTTTCCTTGAGAAAAAACAGGAATATACAACTTATATAGTGATAGCTGCTGTTGTAATAATCATTGTTGCAGCAGTTTTCATGCTAAGGCGCAGAAGTAGGAAGGCAGCTCGCATCTAAGCCTCTCGATAACTCTGCTTCAATAAGGTCAAATCCTTAAAGTTTAGCGCCAATAACTAGAAAGAATAAAAATTTCTATCAATATTTTATTTAGAAATTGACGGGTTACCTTCGGATTATCTTGAAAGGTTCATTATAGGTTTTTTATTGATTCTTTTAAGCATCCCTCTTTCATCACATAGTCTTTTGTTGCCGGTATCCTCTCGTACAAGTCGGTGGTTGTGAGCACAATAATCACCTTCTTTTCTCTATTTATCTCACTGAGGAGCTTTATAAGCGCCTGCGAGTTTTCATCATCTAGACTTGACGTCGGCTCGTCAGCCAATATAATTTTAGGATTGTTTGCCAAAGCTCTTATGACCGCTACGCGCTGCCTTTCTCCTCCGCTTAAGGTTTCAGGGAACCTATATGCTAGGTTCACTAGGTCAAAGTATTCTAGAAGCTCGCGCGCCCGCTTCTTTCTTTCATTTTTGTTAACTCCCGCTAAGGCTAGGGGAAGCTCTATATTTTCTAAAACTGTCAGAGTAGGTATTAGATTAAAGAATTGAAAAATGAAGCTTACCGTATGAAGCCTCATTCTTGATTTCTCCTCATCACTTAGCATGCTTGTTTTTTTGCCAAGAATCTTCACTTCACCCCTATCCGGAGATTCCAGTAAGCCCATAATTTTGAGAAGCGTGGTTTTTCCCACGCCGGATTTGCCTCTAATAACGATGAAGTCTCCCTTTTCAGCCAGCAGGTTTATGCCTTTTAAAACGTAGGTTGCGCCGTAACTTTTCCAGACGTTTGAAATCTCCATCAAAGCGTTTTGCCCCTACATTTTTATAGTAACCCTTTAAGTTTTCCCTTTAATTTTCAGGCATCGCCGATTCCTCATCAGCATAGAGCATGTGTTCCACAGGTTCTTCTTTTATGAAATAGTCAATTACTTTAATAATCTTTAAGGTAATGATTTTATAAATCCGTTTCGTAGCGGAGAATAATCACGCAGATCAGCAGAAAAACCAACGTAATGTTTAAAATTAAGATAAGCGGTTCGAGCTGAAAGGGCACCACATGTGATAGAACCTTTAGGTAGCCGCATTCCTGAATTATTGTTAAGACCGATATTGCCATGGCAGTCCCAATCAATGAGGAAGTTAAGGACCAGGGTAGAATTTTTATTAAAAGATCTCTCTTTAGAAGTCTTTTTGATGCGCCAATTGATCTTAAAATGTTTATTTCGCCTTTATGCTGAATTATTATGGTTTTTGCGGCTGCTGCTATGCTTACACCCGAGAATAAGAATATGGTGGCTGATAGGATTAATAGGGACTCTCTGGTAAAGCCATATCTTTCTATGTAGTTACTCATAAACTTCTGAACCTCATCGACCCCTATCTCCTCAATGTTAAACCGCATAATCATTCGGGGCATGATGCTCTCCTCGGGCGGTTTTGGGGTCTCAGATGTTCCCTGGTTTGGGATTTGTTCAGATGATTCTTTAGCAATTTCCTCGAAGATTGCGGTTGGATTTACTAGGCTTCTATCTATTTTAAACCTTATAAGGGTGACCTGCCCATAACCTGCTCCGCGTAACCACTGCCCCACGTATAGTGGTGCGAGAACCTCATCATCAATGGCTGAGTTCGATGCGAATATGCCTTTCACTTGCAACTCTAAGTAGCGGTCCGCCAGCACACCTAAGACTAAAACCCTATTATTAGGTTTTAAGCCGAGCCTTTCCGCAATGTTCCTTCCTATAATTATAGAGTTGAAATCGTCGAGGTTAAGCATGTTGCCCTCTAGAATTGTTAGCGGGTTTAACTTAGTGAACTCTTTGGGCAATACACCCCTTAGGAATAGAGCTTCACCTCTAATTATGCAGGGCACTATAACTTCAGGGCTACTGGCTAAAACACCATTCATCACGCTTATTCTTTCAGCAAGGTAGATTGGAACCAAACCTGTGAAGGGAGTTCCGCCCTTAACATTATAAATGGCCACGACGCCCTCCTCCTCACCAAGGTAGGATGTGAAGCCTCTATAGAAGCCTAGGAGACTAAAGGCTGTCATCGAGAAAAGCATAGAAGATAAAGCCAGTGTCAGCGCTAGGGTTAAGATACGTTGTTTCTTTAAATATCTGAATCTTGCAAGTCTCAAATTTAAACAGCCACCAAATTTTTAGGATCGATTTAGCAAACCGTTCATATTGTTAGCTTAAATGCGCGTGAATTTACGTTTGCTGTTCAATATATTTTATGCGTGCGGATTTAAGGGCCGGATACACACATCCTAACGTTGAGGAGGCAAGCGTTAATAAAAGTGTTTTAAGCGCTTGCTCAGCTTCTATGAAGGGTGTTATGTCCACGGTTGGGTTTACCCATCTAAGCATCGTCGAAGCCGTTTGGGCTCCAGCTACGCCTAAGGCTATTCCTAAAACTGAACCTAGGAGGGCTGTTGTCGCCGTGTATGTTAGGATTAAAGCGAAGATATACCTTTTCTCCGCTCCCAGAACCCTAAGCATGGTGAACTCGTATCTTGATTCGGCTATAAGCCTTGCGGCTATCACGTAGGATGCTACTGCTATAATCGCGTAAACCGTTAGGGACCAAACACCTAGAAATATCAGCATCTGACCGTTTACTTGTTGTGCGAAAACGCTTAATTGCTGAGATTGAAGTATTTTAATGTTTTCCGGCAGCAGCCTTGCAACTTGGCTTATGGCTTCCCGGCTGTTCTCGCCTTCTTTAAGGTAGAACTCAATTATAGATACTGTATCATTATTTCCAAATATCTTATTGACCGCTTCCATTGGAACTATGATTTCAGCGTCGCTTTGGGTTTGACCTCTGAAAATCCCCACGGTTCTAATTTTAACGCTGCCTCCATTAAGCGTTAGGTTCATTTCATCTCCAACGTTTATGGAAAGGGCATTTGCAAGAACCTCACCCACATTCGCCTCATTCCAGCTTTTCGCTACAGTTCCATTTATATATGCGCCCCTCAACTTTAGGTAAGCGTCAACATCATTCACGCCTCTAACGTAGACTACGCTGGTGCTGAAATTTGTGTTGAGGTAGGCTAAAAGAATTTTCTGGGGAAATATAGATTTTACATGTCTTATGCCGCTTAGCCCGTGGGATACCTCAACGCTTATCTGACTGTCGGTTATGGCTTCAGCGTCTTCGCTTACGATTATGTATGCCCCGCTGGGATTTGTAAGCCTTCCTAAAATCCAAACTTGAAGAGCCATATAGTCAGCTAAAGAATTCATGGATGCTACTATGGCAACCAGGAGCGCTAGAGAAAGGACTGCGGATGCTGTTCCGCCCTTCCGAATGAGCATTTTAAGACCATAGATTATTTTAATCATTCCTCGAACCCTCTTTAAACCTTGTAGAGGCTCGTTGCTATGTAATGTGGACGTTGAAACGCTATCTTAAAATAATTTAATGCTGACCTTGCTATTATTTTTCACTATAACAGCATTTGATGCATTTATTAATTAGTTGCTTTATGCAGAATTTTCGCCCATCCCTAATTTGTCGGCTATATCTTTAATGTCTAGGAGGATAAGTGCGGCTCCCCAAAGCGTGAATATGAACGATAATCCTTGCAGCATCTCCATTATATTTGTCTTCTTTGTGTATAGCCATATCACGATTGGTTCGCTTACGCTGGCCATGATTGCTAACATCAGCGCTGCAATAATGATCAGCAGGAGCCCTACATGGTAGTGATGTATTCTTATCCCATGTACAATTATTTTTGAATTGATCTGTCGGTTTAATACTAAGAGAATTGTAAAAACTATCGCCAGCGGCAGGATTGGAATCCAAAGTGGATATTTAAAATTAAATTGCATTTTAGCTTCATAGACTAATTTTCTTTGCCAATATACTGTTAATAAACCCTTGTCTATGCATATCCACATGAAATATCCATCTAAAACGCTGTTTAAAAGTATGCAGATTACGGTAAAAGCGAAAATAAACGAGATTGCTAACAAAAACATTTTCTTCTCCCCACCATAAATCGTTTTATTTTCTCCAATTTCCTTTCTCAAATGATTAAACCTCGTTATTTATGGAATTAAATGTTATATTTATTTTCTCCATTTGAATTCTCTTCCCTTAAAAAGAGGGATAAAACTCGAAAGATTAGTTTTGCTCAAAAGTAGAATATTGATTTTGCCGGATCGAGTTAATCTTATATATTCTTGCTAAAACCCAATAATTTTGATTATAAAAAATAAAAATTTCCAGCAAAAAGTTCAAAATTGCGTTAAAACTAAAAGAATAAATATCTTCCCCTATATATGGAAGGCTTGAAATCACAGTAACAATCACTCATGTAAAAGTGATGGTTGATTGAAGATTGATCTTCATGTTCACACGGTTCATTCAGATGGTAGTGGAACTGTTAAAGAGGTTCTCAAGGCGGCTAAAGCCAAAGGCTTAAATGGTTTAGCGATAACCGACCATAATGCTATTGAGGGATATTTTGAAGCAAAATCATACGATTTCGGTTTATTGGTTTTACCGGGGTATGAAATACGTACAGACACTGGGCATGTGCTCGTGATAGGGCTTGAAAATCCGCCGCCTAAAATCGAACTTATGCGTTATGAGGACCTCATAAAATGGGTTAGGAAGATGGGTGGATTAACAATTCTAGCCCATCCGGCTGCTGGAAGAATCAGCTTAGATAGATGGGCGCGCCATAAACCCGACGCTGTGGAAATCTTAAATGCATCGTACCCTATATACGGGTTCTTCGTGAGAAGAGGCTTAAATATTGCCAATACTCTTCGAGTGCCAGGTGTTGCTGGAAGCGACGCGCATTCCCCTGAAAACGTCGGGAACTCTTACACCGTTGTTAAGGCAAGTAACCCAAGTGATGACGATATTATTGAAGCCATTAAATATGGAAATGTGAGTTTTGGAGGAAAATTATCTCCCTTCTCAACCAGAATCAGAGCAGGATTAGGATACATGCTTTCAATCATATCGCCGACCACACATAGTTAGCAAGCTCCGCGAAAAGTTCATCCACCATCCCGATAAGTAAACGCTGTAACCGCCATATATGACGCATCCATTGATAATATGTAAATAGGATTTTGCGCCGGTCATCATCTTTTCCAGCCAAGTATTTGAGACCTTGAAAATCAAAAATATAAAATTTAGCGGATCTAAATGCCCTGGGCTAGGAAGCATGAGTTTGCATATTGAAAAATAAAGTATTCATATATCGGTTCACTTAGATAATTTTCAAGTTAGCTGGCTGACCGATTATGGTTAAGGTTAAAGTTAGCATCATCGGCGCGGGCAGCGCCACATTCTCGGTTGGGCTCATTAGGGATCTCTGTTTAACCCCTAACCTTGAGGGTAGCACCGTTAGCTTAATGGATATAAATCAGGAGAGGCTGAATGCTGTTTACGTATTATGTAGGAAATATGCTGATGAGGTTGGCATTAAACTGAGGATTGAGAAGACCACGGATAGAAGGGAATTGCTCAGGGACGCTGACTTCGTTGTTAACACCGCCATGGTTGTCGGTTACGGTGGTTATAGGGCGGGTTGGCAGATAGGATTTAAGCATGGCTATAGATTCGGCGGCAGCTACCATATTATGCATGACGAGGGATTCTGGATAAACTATCATCAGTTCAGACTTTTCGAGTCAATAGCGGAGGATATTTTAGACATATGCCCAGATGCATGGTATATTAAGGTTGCAAACCCGGTTCTGGCGGGCGTCACTATGATGGGGCGTAAATATCCTAATCTTAAGATTATCGGCTTATGCCATGGTTACCGAGGAATATTTGAAATCATCAATGCTCTTGGGCTAGA
>Ga0272449_1000233_pt1 | contig 70519 bp, 68 predicted proteins | sample YNPCB0241_FD_198679 | JGI IMG/M metagenome (GOLD analysis project Ga0272449, IMG submission 198679) | Hot spring sediment microbial communities from Yellowstone National Park, WY, United States - YNP-CB-024-1 | ecosystem: Environmental > Aquatic > Thermal springs > Hot (42-90C) > Sediment...
GCCCGCCGCCTGGGGAGTACGGCCGCAAGGCTGAAACTTAAAGGAATTGGCGGGGGAGCACCACAAGGGGTGGACGTTGCGGCTTAATCGGATTCAACGCCGGAAACCTTACCGGGGGCGACGGCAGAATGATGGTCAGGCTGACGACCTTACCGGACGAGCCGAGAGGAGGTGCATGGCCGTCGCCAGTGCGTGCCGTGAGGTGTCCTGTTAATTCAGGCAACGGACGAGACCCGCGCCCCTAGTTGCCATCGGCCGAAAGGCGCTGGGCACTCTAGGGGGACTGCCCCCGAAAGGGGGAGGAAGGAGCGGGCTACGGCAGGTCGGTATGCCCCGAATCCCCCGGGCCGCACGCGACGTTCAATGGCGGAGACAGTGGGATGCGACCCCGAAAGGGGAAGCAAATCCCTAAACTCCGCCTCAGTAGGAATCGAGGGTTGCAACTCGCCCTCGTGAACGCGGAATCCCTAGTAACCGCGCGTTACCACCGCGCGGTGAATACGTCCCCGCTCCTTGCACACACTGCCCGTCGCTGCACCCGAGCTGGGCTGAGACGAGGGCTACTCAAGTTGGGTAGTTCGAGTCTCAGCCTGGTGAGGGGGCAGAAGTCGTAACAAGGTGGCCGCACGGGAACGTGTGGCCGGATCACCTCCAGTCTCGCCTAGGGTGGCGGGTTCTCTCAGATGGGACGTGGCCCACTCCTCACTTATCTCAACAACGAGTGGGCACGCCTAATCCTCTCGTTTATTATCTCGCGTATTAAATCGCATGCCTCGATTATTCTCTTATCAGCGATGCTGTAGTAGATGTTCATTCCTTCCCTCCGGGCGGTCAGGACGCCCTGCTGTCTCAGGAATCCCAAGTGCTGTGAGAGGTTCGCCTGCGGTATACCTGTCATCTTCACTAGCTCGGAGACCGAGAGCTCTCCGCGTTTCAGCAGGTTGAGAATAAGTATGCGCTTGGGATGGGCCAGCCCCTTGCAGAACTCGGCCTGTATCTCGTAGATCTCCTCATTGGAGTTCTTCTTGGACTGTTTCTGCCGCTTCGCCGGCCTCTCTCCTAACTTCATGGAGTGCTAGTCCTCTCGTCTTCAGCAAGTATTTTGTCTCCCCAAAATATAAGTTAAACATCCATTCAAAGTCACCTGAGAGTACGTTCCAGTAGAATCTGGCGAATAGACGCTTCATCAGATACTTAACCATCGATGGGTCTTGCTTTCTGGGAGGAGAGTCGTAGGTGCCGTTTATGAAGATCGCCTTCTTGAAGCCTACCTCCATGGGGCAGTTTATCCTGCCGTTGTATCCATACCTATCGCCTGAGCCGTCAATCTCTGAGGCTATGTTGTACGCCACCACGCCAGACTCTAGGTGGGCAACGACGCCAGACTTAGAGATTGGAATGTTTGTGGCGTCGCCGATCGCGTAGACATCGTCGTAGTCTAAGACCGTCATATCGTTCCTATCGGTAGGGATCCATCCTTCACGGTCGCCTATCCCTGAAGACCTAACAACAGATGCGCCGAAGTGGGGAGGCACCGAGATTAGTAGATCGTAGGCATGCTCCTCGCCCTCGTAGGAGTAGACTCTACGACGCCCTTGATCGACAGACTCGAGGTTGAAGAAGGTTACAACCTCGATATTCCTCCTCCTGAATAGCTCCTCGACTACCTCGGATACGTCGTGAGCCGGATACGCCCTACCATAAGGAGTGATGAACTTAATCTCGACCTTCTCCCTGATCCCTCTTTTTCTGAAATACTCATCCAGTAGAAACGCCGCCTCGTTGGGAGAGGGGGGACACTTGTGCGGCACGCCTGCAATAACCACCAAGATCCTGCCGCTGTTAATTCTGTTTATGGCTCTCCAGATCTCCGAGGCATTTTCTGGACTAGTGTGGAAATTTAGGCTCGCCTCGGCGAGTCCTGGGACTGCCTCGGGCTCGGCGACTGAGCCGGTCGCAATGACTAGGTAGTCATAGCTGACTGGACCTCTCCTTGCTAGTTTTACTTTCCTGTTGGATAGATCGATCTGTGCTGCTCGGTCATATACTACGTCTATTTTAGGCTTGACTAGGCTTGAGACATCGCTGTAGTATCTTGAAGGATCCGCGCCCCTGAATGCGACGTCTAAATTTGCTGGCTGGAAATAATGTCTATTACTCTCGGAGATTAGAGTAATTTTCAGCGAGCCCGCCTTGATTTTATTTTTTAGAATTTTCGAGAGCAAATTAGCCGTGAGTGTTCCTCCTGTGCCCGAGCCGATTATTAGAACATTCTTGGGGCTCAATGTTTTTCTACCTGGCTTTTTTGCCCACTTTTATTATTATTCGTATGTATCCCTGCTCCTCCACAATGCCTATGACCTCGCTGCCGGTCTTCTTTGCCCATGCCTGTACATCGCTCTTAGCCGCTGGATCGGTTGCAAGAAGCTCTAAGACATCGCCCTCTCTAGCCTCTCGGTAGGCCTTGAATAGCTCTGTGATTGGGCCGGGGCAGAACGACCCTCTGGCGTCAATAACTCTTCGATTTATTTCAGATGACACGTATCGGCACCCCTTATATGAATATTATCTGTCCTCCCTCGCTGAGTTGGAGGAAAGTGGCTGCACCGACGATCTCGTCGACCTCCGGGATTAGGTCTTCCTTCCTAACGCCCATCACGTCCATCGTCGTTGAGCACGCATACAGTTTGACCCCACTCTCCTTGGCGGTTTTTATCAGCTCGGGTATGGATGGAAGCTTGACATTACTTATCCGCTTCTTAATCATGTTAGTAACAACAGACGTCATTCCAGGCAGGACGCCTATTATGTTCGGCATAGGAAGGGCTGGATTTCCTACTGGTGATAGCTTAAGAGAGCTAACATGTCTCTTGCTTATCACGTTCATCCCCCAAAAAGTGAAAAACATGTTTACCTCCATTCCCATCGCGGCTGCGGTCGTCGCTATCATAAATGCGGGATAAACCATGTCGAGAGTGCCCTTCGAGAGAACAATGGATACCTTCGAGACCTGCCTATTCTCAACGTTGAGACCCAAATCAGTAGCCTGCTTCATGAATATATCACAATATTAGAATTCTCTAATTTCCTAATAAAGTTATTCACCTCTAACCGCAAGAATTTAAAATAGACCACCAAATTCAAAATAATTATTCTACGGATCCGTTTTTGGGCTACTTTCTATACGAAGAGGTTAAGAAGTCTGGGAGCACCTTCTCGGCAGGCGTTATCCTAGCGTCGAGCACGTTTACGCCGCCCCTTCTCAAGGCTTCCTCGACGAATTCGTTCACCTCCTCTCTAGTCTTAGCCGTTGCTGATTTAGCGCCGTAGGCCTTTGCGATCATCTCGATGTCCGGACTTCTATACTCACATGCGAATAGCCTCCCTTCAAAGCTCTGCTCTTGATAATCCCTGATAGACCCGTAACCAGAGTCGTTCAGCACCACCACTGTTAGGTCGATGTTGAGCTCGACGGCTGTCGCGAGCTCTTGGCTCGACATAAAGAAGCTACCATCGCCCACAAAGGCAATCACGTATTTATCGGGCCGCGCAAGTTTTGCGCCGATCGCTGCGGGCAGGGCGAAACCCATGGCCGAGTTGCCGGCCGAGCAGAGGTACCGCCTAGGCTCGCGCATCCTAACCCTAGTAACCGTGTGCCAGAACGAGTATCCAGTATCGACGGAGAAGACGGCGTCCTCGGGAGCTAGCCTCAAGACCTCTGAGGTCACGGCCGACGCAGTGAGTGTCCCGCTGGATACGCAGGAATGGACCTCCTGCTGGCGACGGACATACTTCTTGTACCACTCCCTATCAGTCCTTATCTCCGATATTCGTGAAGTCAGCAAGACTAAGAGTGCCTCGAGGAATGCCTTAACGTCGGCGTTGACTGCGAGGGTTGGCCTGTAGTTTCTCCCCAGCTCCGAGGGGTCGATATCGACGTGTATAAGCTCCTTCATCCTCAGCCTCCATGCCCCTGTGGACCTCTCCGAGAACCTACAACCCAGCGCCACTACGAGGTCTGCCTCTGACACGCAGCTGATTGATTCTTCCGTGAAGAGCAGCCCGACAAACTGTGGATCATACTCGTCGAAGGCGCCTTTCCCCATGATCGTCACGCAGACCGGAGCGTGGATTAGACGGGCTAGAGTCGAGGCCTCTCGCCAAGCTTCAGAAGACACGACGCCGCCGCCCAGAATTATGAGTATCTTCCGGGCCCTCGAGATCAGTCTAAAAGCCTCCTCAACCTCCTCGCGAGTCGGCGCAGCTACTGGCTTCTCACCCCTCTCAATTTGAATCTGCGTAGTCTCTGCTAATAGATAGTCAAATGGAAGCTCGACAAATACGGGCCTCCTCCTTCCACTCATTGAAGACTCGTAGGCCCTCATCACGGTGGCTAGAACCTCTGATGGGCTGTTCGGTCTCACTGACAGCTTGGTGATCGGCCTGAAGATTGATAACTGGTCATACTCATGTATCCCTCCCCTGCCCCACGTGGTTGTCTTTATTCCGCCGGCTAGGACCACTAATGGCTGCGAGTCGAGATAAGCATTCGAGACCGCCGTCAGAGCATTCGTCGCGCCCGGCCCGGCAGCCAGCAAGCAGACTCCGGGCCTACCGCTAGCCCTGGCATAGCCATCAGCCATTCCCGCGGCTCCAGCCTCATGACGCGCCAAAACGTGTCTAATCTTGGACGAGTCCCTCAACGCGTCGTATATTGGAAGCGTGTGTACGCCGGGTATGCCAAATATATATTCTACGGAGAGCTCCTCTAAAAGCCGAACCAGCGCCTCAGCAACTCTCAATCCTAATACCGCTCACTCATCAGTTTTTTTGCCAATCTTCGTTTTTATATTTTATTTATGTCTTATAGCCCTGATTTGCGGTATATAATTTTTCAGTGTATACTTTGCGGAGTGGGGCACGACGCTTCTCTATGTTTAAATTTAGCACATAAAACACTGTATTTATTATCGCGTATATTCTGGAAGACTCATAATGTGTTTAACTTCCATTTTTAAATTCTTCGAATAATGGCTTAAGTTTACGCGGTATTATAATAAGAGTAAAACTTTATAGGACGCTTTTAGAATGCATGTTGATAGCATAAAGTATGCCCGAGACAATGTTAGAACAACGGTTCCGCGATGTTTGGTGTGCTGGAGAAATAAACGAGGATGTAGTAGACAAAATAATCATGCACTTGTCTGACTTCTCTAGTAGGGCTACGAGTAGGATTAGGCTAAGATTCTACAACGATAGAGCCGGCGACATATCTTACATAGAATATCTAAGAAAAATTCTACTACACAACACGAACCTAAGTATAGTAGTAGAGGAGAAACCCATAGATGAGTTGCAGGGCGATGTCAAATTCCTCGAAGACGAAGCTGTACTAATATGTAGTAGACATTATTCTGTAAATGTTCCTACAACGGACAGGTTGAGGATTGTGGAGGTGTAGAGCATGTCCACAGAGAAGATAGACATAATCTTAACGACTGACAGGACAATGATGTCTAATCATCACGGTAAGGAGTTTCTGGGATTCATGGCTACAGGCCCGCCCATAGGCATGCCGGAGGAATTATGGATGTGGATAGCTGCGCCCAAGATGAGGACCGACGAGCATGGGAGGCCATGGCAGGCACCATACGCATTGAGGAAACTAGAGGCATTGCTCCTAGACAATGGATACGACGCTGCAGTAATAGACCCAGACTATGTGGATAGATATCTACCAAACGCTAAGATACTGATGCTAAGTCATCACGACTATTTTGCACTCTGTCCACCGAGTAGCGAGTGGTGGGTCGTGACTAAGAATGAGCCGGTGAATGCTAGGAGCTTTAAGAGATTCATGGAGAAAACTGCCATTAGGGAGGCTAAGAAGAATGGATTAAAAATTATCGTCGGAGGCCCATCAGCGTGGCAATGGCTCTACAAGATTGACCTGTGGAGTAGATGGGGAGTGGACACAGTCGTAGATGGGGAAGGAGAGAGAATAGCTTTAGACTTGGTCAAGAAGGTATTCGGTAACGAGCCTCTGCCTAGGTACGTCTTCGTGGGGCCTAGGGACGTGCCAAACATCGATGAAATCCCAACAATAAAGTATGCAAGTATTAACGGTCTCGTCGAGATCATGCGTGGATGCCCCAGGGGCTGCAAGTTCTGCTCCGTGACTCTTAGGAAACTCAGGCATATTCCTTTGGACATGATTGAGAAGGAAATTAGGGTCAATGTCAGTCAAGGCGTCGTGAATGGTTTACTACATTCTGAGGACGTGTTATTGTATGGTGCACATGGATTAAACCTCAACCCAGATGCTTTGATAAAGCTACACGAGTTGGCGAGGAGGAACCTTCAAGAGATTGCATGGAGCCACGCAAGCCTAGCAGCTATCAAAGACGCTGAAGAAAAATACAGACTAATCTCGAAGATCATGGAGATTGTCAAGAGTAACGGCACTCAAACATATCTAGGCGTGGAGGTCGGGATAGAGACCGGCTCGGCTAGGCTGGCAAAGAAGATCATGCCTGCCAAATCTCTTCCATACCCCACTGAGTCGTGGCCCGAGATAGTCGAGGACGCCTTCAGCATAATGCATGAGAACAACATAATACCCGCTGCAACGCTTATACTCGGCCTACCTGAGGAGACACCTGAAGACCTAGTCCAGACCGCGGAGTTGATAGATAAGCTCAGACCTTATAGGTCGCTGATCGTCCCAATGTTTTTCGTGCCTATGGGAGTGCTGAAGAATAAGGACTGGTTTACAGACGTCAAGGTAACAAATGAGCATATCGAAGTCATGAGAAGATGCCTGTGGCATTCTATATACTGGGCCGAAGACATAATAAACAAATTCTATCTGAATAAACCTGCTGCAATGCCTCTGAGAGTTTTGATAAAGGCCTTTCTAAAATACGTAAAATGGAAGGGAAAAACGATTGAGAGAAAACTCGGATTGACGCCTATCGAGACGCCCGCAATGCCCATCGCCAAATAATCCTCAATCCTTATCTTCTAACTAAATTGATATAAATTCTCTTTTTCTATGAATTATTTTTGGATTGGCCTAGGCGGACACGCCGATAGCTCGGTAAATTTAGATCCTAGGCAGTCTGGATGAACTATTAGATATATAAATGGAATAGAGTTATCTCTCAGCTCAGATATATTCAATTCGTAGGATGGCTTCATTCGACTCCCTATGGGTCTGGGAGGACGAGGCGGTGAGGAGCAGGCTGAGCTGGTACCTAGCAGTATCTACGAATAGGATGCCTGCAAAATACTTGATCTGCCGCAGAATACCCGCTGAGTTTAACCATGAAGAGGAGGAGAAAGAGCTTTGGAAGACTCATGAGGAGTGTGCTAAAAAATTTCGGGAGACGTGGAGCTCGATAAGAAAAGGGTATGTAAGGCTTGCGGAGCTGGAGATTCCTAGGCGGAGCTTCCTAGACCTGAAGCTCGAGCTCGTCAAAAGGATGCTGAGGCACTGCAATTTCTGTAGGTGGAATTGTGGGGTCGATAGAGTCGAGGGGAAAAGAGTAGGCACCTGCCAGCTTGGAAAGACTAGCCGCGTATCTACTTATTTTCACCACTTGGGTGAGGAGCTACCAATCAGGGGTAGGAAGGGCTCAGGAACAATATTCTTCACATCCTGCAACCTTAGGTGTGGCTTCTGCCAGAACGGCGACATAAGCAAGGACAAGGACAATGGGATAATTGTCTCGCCGAGACAGCTGGCGCTCATGATGTGGGAGCTCAGGGTCGAGGGCTGCCACAACATTAACCTCGTGGGCGGGGAGCCGACAATGCATCTCCACACGATAATAGAAGCCATAACGTATCTTGATAGCATCAAGCCGACGAGTGATGAGCTGCAATACATATGGAGCGTGAAGTCGGACTATTTCTTCTCTTATAGGAGAGATCTCTCCGAAGCTACGTATCAAGGAATGCTCAATGCCCCGATTCTATGGAATAGCAACATGTTCATGAGCCTAGAGACGCTCAGCATTCTCAGAGAGGTCGTGGATATCTGGCTTCCTGACTTTAAGTTCGGAAACGACAAGTGCTCCATAAGGCTGGCCAGGACTCCGTGGTACTGGGAGACCGTTACGCGAAACCACAAATTAATCTATGAGTGGGGCGAAGACATCATTATCAGACACCTAGTCATGCCTAACCACGTCGAGTGCTGCACTAAGCCGGTCCTAGACTGGATATCGAGAAATATGCCGGGAGTGCTGGTCAACGTCATGGATCAGTACCACCCCGACTGCTTTGCTGACCCATCATCCCCAAACTTTGATAAGCGGCTCTCAGACATCGCGAGGAGGCCAACTGCGCAGGAAATCTTGGAGGCATACAGCTATGCTAAGAAGCTTGGACTAAACTTTGAGACAATTAGCTGGGAGAAGAGCACAACTAGGCTGAGGCTGCCATGAATTATTTCTTCCCAGCTATACGTAGGTTCTGAGCCTTGTTTATCAGCGTGGTTGTGCTGTATCTTCTACCCGACATCAGGGCAGGCGCCTTAACTATCTTTACCCTCCATCGACGCCGCTCAGCCTCTTCTCTAAAACCCTTCATTATCTCTCCCTGATCGTATCCGAAGACAACTATGTCTGGCTTGTATTTCTTGATGATTTTCTCGTAGCTCAGGGGTCTGAAGCCCAGCACTGCTTTGTCAACATATCGAATAGAGCCTACGACCCTGAGCCTGTCTTTCTCTGACAGGATGGGCTTTCTTCCCTTCCTCCTATACACCGTCTCGTCGCGAGCTATTACCACGATTAGTCTTCCATCCCTCCCGGCCAGCTTCTTGGCAAATCTGAGCAGAAATATGTGTCCAGGATGGATCAGGTCGAATACGCCGCTGGTCACTACGGTCCTCGGCTTCCTCACCATTCGAAGGACACCCTTCTGAGCATTCTCAGACAGTCGAGCAGCCCCTCAGCATATGAAATGGCGATCAACGAGTCCTCAACCCTTCCTGATGATAAGAAACTCTGCGAGTCATATAGATATGTCAATGCGAGGTCGAGTATTTCTCGAGACTCCCCGTCGAGGGGCTGCCTACCTATCCTCTCCACGACGTGACTAGTCTTATCGATGTACCTCCTTGCCCTCTGCCTCGACATGCTGACGGGGAGATACTCGTCTATCAATTCTTTATCGCAGCATGCAATCATCTTTAGCGCCTCCCTCTCGACGAAGTTTAAATCGCCGGGAAATATCAACACGTGTGGCGGCGGTGGGAGAATAGTCCTTGGGAGCTCACCTACAGTGTGGCACATCTTTAACGCTGTCCTTAGCCCGACATTCGCGAGGACAACCACTATCCTATTCCTATCGAAGACTCCGTGCCCTATCTTTTCCTCGGTCCTGAGCAGGTACTCCGCGGCCTCGCCGGCCCCCAGCCCACCATCAGCAGTGTCGAGAAGTATGAGTGAGTGAAGTCCATGCTCCTCGTTCTGCGCGACGACCTGATAGACGCCCTCGAGAACCTGGTCTGACGCCTCTCTGGGAATTGTGAGGGACCTGCCGAACTTATAGGCCGATAGGCCGGAGTAGCTCGCGGCGGCCGAAATGATCGAAACACCGTGGATTAGGCTAACGCCCACCCCCTTCTTAACTGCCTCGAGGAGGATCGAGACGTGAGTGGTGGCGATGAGTGGGTCTCCGGGAGCCGCGATCACTATCTCTTTCTCTTTTGCCTCATCTACTATTTCGTGCAAGCCGTCCTCAAGCTTCTTCCTATCCGCATGTATTAGCCGCTCTCCCAGCAGGTTTCTCAGGAATGCCTCCAACTCGCTCGAGAGATAGCCGGTATACGTGTCTAGGTATACTTTCTCGGCGGAGAGGAGCGCCTTCTCTGCTCCCATCGTTAGATACTCCACCGAGCCGAGGCCTAGTCCCACAAAACTAAGCGTCATCTCCCCGAGACCCCTACTTAAAACTCAGTAATTATATCTATCCCTACATTTTATGAAAACATTTTAGTAGTCTTTTCGCGGGATTGATTTGATGAGGGGCGTCATTCTCGCGGCCGGACGTGGAAAGAGGCTTAGCCCCCTCACCTCCACTAGGCCAAAACACTTATTGCCAATAGTGGGTCAGCCCCTGCTCAGACTAGTGGCAGAGACGGCTGCGGACTCAGGCATAGACGAGCTATGCGTCGTCGTAGGTTACGGGTCAGAGATGGTGAAGAATGCCTTAAGGAATTTTAGCAGGGCGAGGATCAGCTTTGTCCTTCAGAGGGAACAGCTGGGGACAGCGCACGCGCTCCTCTCCGCCGAGGAATACTTGAAGAGCGAGGATAGATTCCTAGTTGTTTATGGAGACCTCACCATAGAGCCCGAGCCGCTGAGGGAGTTGATTAGAGTCGTGGACTCAGGCTATGACGGAGGATTAATCGGGATAAAGCATCCGGAGAGGCAGAGGTTCGGAGTACTCTCCATCAAGAACGGCCTGCTGGAGGGGATAGTCGAGAAGCCCGAGTCGCCGCCACCCACGGCGCTGGTAAACTCGGGAATCTACGTCTTGCCGAGAGAAGTGCTAGAGGCTGCTAAGAGGATTAGCAAGTCAAGCAGGGGTGAGTATGAACTGACAGACGCGGTCATGGAGCTGGTGAGGGATGGATACAGGATAGCCGTCCACGTAGTTGAGGGAGACTGGTGGCTCGATGTCGGAAGGCCGAGCGATCTACTACTAGCTAATCTCAGACGCCTCAGGGGATCCTACATAGATCAGGGAGCTCAAGCATCGGGGGAGGCGACGATAGAGTCATCAGTAATAATGCGTGGCGCAAAGATAATGAGGCACTCCACGGTCAAATCCTCCCTAATACTAGAGGATGCCGTGATTGAGGAGAACGCTTCGTTGAATTGTTGCATAGTTGGTGAAGGCTCTGTTGTTGGTCGTGACGCACGCCTCGTCGGCGAGGTATCCTCGCCCGTAGTAGTTGGTCCTGGAGTAAGAGTTCCCCCACACTCGGAGGCTCAGCCCGGCACTATCTTTTCAACGACCGAGGCGTAGTCGTTTAGCGTCCTTGCGAGCAGCTTCGCTATCCTTAGCGGCTCAGGTATCTTGCCGCTCGTCGTCAACCTGTTAAGAATCGCCCTAGCCTCGCCGAGTGTTATTCCTATTCTTCTTACGTATATCGTGTGGCTGGTCCTTATCTTAACCTCCTCTCTCGGCCCGTTTGCCTCGTATACTGATAGTCTCCTCTCCCAGTCGTCTGGAAATCGCCTCTTGATACTTTCAGAGACTCCCTCTGAGGGGTAGTAAGTCACGCATAGCAGGGGTAAATCAGTAGCGCGAGAGACCATGTTGAGGTCAATTATGTTGAAGAGACTGATTATGCATCCGTTTAGCATGATTAAGTTTATGTCGTCTCTACTAAGCGATCGATACATCTCAATGATGGCTTCCGTCGAGTCCATACCCATCAGCGTGCAGGTTCCAAAGGTAAACCCATCAATTATCCCATCCGCCCTCATGACGACGCCTGCGAGTAATGCGCGTCCCGAGAGGTCCTGCTTGAAGCTCTCAGCTATTCCCAAGACTCGGAAGGCCCTCTTGAACGGCGTAAACTTCCTCATCTACACTAATGCCCCCAGCCCATGGCTATTAAGCCTTATAATGGTAATGAGTTATTACTCCGTTAAAGCCCTGACTACGTTTAGCCAGGCGTTCGCGACGTTGTTGAGGCTGTATCCGCCGCCACCCATCGCTACTATTCTGCCGCCACACTTCTTCTCAGCCATCTCCCTCAGCTTCTTCGCTGCATAATAATGAGTCTTCGGAGTGTACTGAAGCCTGGTGAGGGGATCGTCCTCTACGCAGTCCGCACCGCACTGAAAGAATATCACGTCAAATTCCTGGCTTAGTAAGAACTCTTCCCCCCTCTTAAACGCCTCTATGAAGGAGTCATCACCAGAGCCTGGAGGCATGGGTATGTTCATCTTCTTGCCCTCCGCCGCTCCCCTCCCCCTCTCATATTCATGCCCAGTTCCAGGATAGAGCGTTCGTCCGTCCTGATGAATGTCTAGGAAAACTACCCTCGGGTCGTCTTCAAATTCATAGTAGACGCCGTCTCCGTGGTGAGCGTCTATGTCTACGTAGGCGACAGAGCTGCAGCCACCCCTCGACAACGCATAGGCGATAGCCACTGCGGCGTCGTTGAATATGCAGAATCCGCCTGCCCTGCCGCGCCTAGCGTGGTGTAGACCACCCATGGGGTTAAACCCAGATACGGCGCCCCCACTCAATACTTCTCTGAGAATCATCAGCGTGGCGCCGACCGTGTATGAGGCCGCTTCGAAACATCCGGGATAGGCTGGAGTGTCGCCGTAGTCTAGGTATCCGTAGCCCAACCTGCACTTTTTCTCTACGAACTCTATGTATTCCGGGTCGTGGAATAGGGCTATCTCCTCCTTAGTTGCGGCAACTGGCTCCACAAATCTTATCTTGTCTTTAAACTCGTCTATGTGGCTGTCTAGGACCTCGAAGAACCTTATTATTCTCTCCTTGTTCATTGGGTGGTTTCCGGGGAAGCTGTAAGTCAAGAGCTGCGGGCCCCTAGCCACGACGAACATTTTTCAACTCATCTCTAGGCTAAGGAATAGTTCAGAGCTACCTAAAAACGCTTTTAACCAACACCGAGCTAGTTCCAATAATACGGTAGCGAGAGATGGAGTATAGAAGGCTGGGCAGGACCGATGAAAAAGTCCCAGTGATAGGGATAGGCACATGGAGGATTGGGGGAGGCATGACGCCAGACTACAGTCACGACGACGAGGCGATAGAAGCGATAAAGTACGCAATTTCTCTGGGCATGACGCACATAGACACCGCCGAGATATACGGAGCAGGACACTCAGAGGAGCTTGTCGGCATGGCTATCAGGGAATTTGAGAGGGAGCAGCTCTTCATAGCGACTAAGGTCTGGCATACGAACCTGAGGTACGACGACGTGTTAAACGCGTGTAGGAACAGCATCAGCAGGCTTAATGTCAAATACATCGACCTCTACATCATTCACTGGCCTAACGAAGCCATACCGCTGAGGGAGACCATGAGGGCGATGGAGAGGCTCTACAAGGAGGGCAAGATAAGATACATCGGAGTGAGCAACTTCAGCGTTGATCAGCTCGAGGAGGCTAGGCAATGCCTATCGATCACAGACGTGGTTTCGAACCAAGTAGAGTACAGCCTTTACAGAAGGGAGATCGAGAAGGACCTGCTTCCCTACAGCGTGAAGAACGGCATCACGATAACTGCATACAGGCCGCTAGGGCTAGGCAACATTTCCAGAGAGGTAAACGACCCGAGGAGCAGACTGGGCGAGGCGCTGAGAAAAATGGCTGCGAAATACGGAAAGACGCCGGTCCAAATAGCCCTAAATTGGGTCATCTGGAACGAGTGCGTAATCACGATACCCAAGGCGATTCAGAAGGCGCATATTGCCGAGAATGCGGGCGCGGCAGGATGGAGATTGAGCGAGAGCGATTATAAATTTTTGTCCAGTATTTAAGGATTACCTAATGAAGATTTACTTTTTGTTCGCAATAGTTTAAATAATCGTTCTGTTAGATGGTCTGTCGAAAAGATAATGAAGTCAAAAATCGATTCAAGAGACTTGGAGATACTGCAGACCCTCCAGAATGATGGTAGGGCAACCTACTCAAGCATGGCTCGACAGCTCAAGATTAGCGAGGCCGCGGTCTATACCCGCATCAATCGCCTAATTGCGTCCGGATACATAAAAAAGTTCACGGCGATCCTAGATGAAAACAAACTCAACTTCAGCATCGGCGCGTTTATAGGCATGAAGGTCAGCCCCAATAAGTACGAGGCGGTGCTGAGGCAGCTCGCACTCTATCCGGAAATATTGGAGATACATGATGTTACCGGAGACTACTACGCTCTCTTGAAAGTACGGACCAAGGATAAAGAATCGCTGACGAATCTTCTAGATAAGATCGGCAAGTTAGACGGCGTCATATCTACTGAGACTAAGATAATATTGAGAACGATCAAGGAGACTACCTCGCTTCCCTTGCAGCTACTCACGGGTGTAAGGGCAACGCACGCTGTGCAACAAAAAGTCTAAAAGCGAGCTAATTACTTAATAATTTCGCAACTCACGCCCGGCGGGTCATGCAAAGAATTGCTCTAGACTTCCTATGCCGACTATCTTATCAAAATCTAGGTCTAAACTATCAAGCACCTGCTCGAAGGTAGAGCGCATGTATTCAATATATTTCTCGATGTCGATTTGCTCCTTCTTGACTGGATACTTGGGGTGAAGCGGAGCCACTCCGACGCTGTTCTTCGTCTTCACATAGCTTATGATGTCTCCGGAAGTAACGACTACGCTTACCTGTTTGAGGAGTTTAGCCGCCTTGACGTGGGGAGGAGTCGTCTTGACATAGCTCTCCGGCAGCTTTGAGAGCATCACGTTGAAGGCCAAGTCCTCCAGCTTAAACTCCCTGTTTTTAAGTTTCTGGTACCAACTCTTGATCAATGCTGCGATGTGCTCCTTTGCGATTTCTAAGTCTTGGGGAGACTTAACGTTCTGCAGCTCCGTGAGCATCGAGTTGAAGGCTGCCCTAATGAATTCTGGTATGTGTCTTTTCTTGCCTGTCAGTCCTTTTACGTCAACCACGCCCTTCGTAGTCAAGCCGAGATAGTTTTTCTTCCTCATCGAGAAGACGATGTAGACATACTCTTTATCGACCTCGAGGTCAAGTCCAAGAGTAGTTGCAGCCCAGTTTATCAGCTCTTCAAGCATCTTCTCATCCGCATACTTAAGGAATAGAGAGTCAGTATCACCGTAAATCACGACTCCGCCCATTGATTTTACCTTATTGATCGTCTCTTTGAAGACGTACCTCCCAATCGCTGCAGTACTCTCCGCGAGTGGGGGACAGTAGAGTGGGAATTCCTCGAAGCCGAAGACTCCATAACTAGCGTTTAAGAAGACCTTGATTGCCTTCTGGGCGACGTCGTACCACATCCGCTGCTCGGCCGGTAATGATTTATCGCTGCTCTTCGGCTTATAGACACCGACCCTGACGTCTCGCAGGGCACCCACAATCAGGCTCTGGAGACCCTTGACCTTGGTGCAGACCCAGTGCTCAGTCTCTGGAACCTTGTTTGTTTTGCATTCTTCATGCGGGCACCTTATGGTCTCGTAGCTTAGGTTCCATCTCTTAAGCGCCGACGGGTAGAGGGAAGCAAAGTCGAGCACCTTTACGTCGAAATGTATGCCGGGCACAGGCTCATAGACTATTGCGCCCCTATACTTCTTCCCCTCTATTACGGCCTTAGTGGTCGTGCCGCCCTTAGCGGCCAATATGTCCTCAGGCCTCGGGATAAGCCAGTTCCTTCTCCTATGCTCGTAGTACAGGAGGTTCTTTATCCATCCAGAGACGCCGTGACGGCAGAGATCCTCCAAGGGCAGCCTACTAATTCTCGCGAGAACAAAGATTAATCTGAGAAGGAGCTTATTGTTGACTGTCAGAAAACTATAGACTAGTTCAGCGTCTCCGAAGCAGTACTCGGCCAGCTCGGCGTCGCTGAGCTCAGATATAGGCTTCTCGAGCCTAACTTTCCCCCTTCCCAAGAGTGACTGGGCAATAGCCTCGAGCGTATGTTCGCGGTACTTATTATCGAAGGCATAGACCTGAACCGACTTATTCATGAAGAAGCTGTAGAGATCTATGTGGGCACCTGTGGTCAGCGTCGCGCCGTCTCTACCAATCACGATGGGGTTCTTCTCGTGGGGAATTCCAAGCTTGTTAGCCCTGTTGTAGAGATATGGCAGGTCAAACTCATCGCCATTGAAAGTCGCTATTACGGCGTACTCGCTAAGAACATTGAAGACATCCTCAATCATCTTTTTCTCAGAGTCATACAGCTTCAATTCAAAACTCGACGGGTTGGGAGCATCCTGTCCCTGATCCCTCCCTAATAGGTATACACATCTTCTGCCATCTGAGCCGCATATCGAAACCGCTATTACCTTGTCCTCAGCCTTACTGACGCTCGGTATCCTCGTCGCGACTGGGCTTAAAACCTCTATATCTAGTGCTGCGTAGGGCGGGTCTGGCTGTTGGGCCTCGAGGAGCCTTATCCAGTATGCCGCCTCCTCGTACTCCTCCGGCCTCAGATTCTTGATCCTCTTAGCTATCTCCATCGCCTCAGCCATGCTCAGAGTAACGGGCTCAAGCCCATTACTGGTTTGACGATACGGTAGACCGACGATCAATCCCATGTCATATAGGTAATTTATGTGATATGGGATGTCTGACTCCCATGATGGAACGATCTCCCTTATTGATTCAGACCTCCCCCCAACGGTGAGTGGATCCTTAGCAACTATCTTCGTCATTTCTAAGTACTCCTGCTTTATCGCGTCGAATCTCTTCACTCTCTCAAACCTAACGATGTTCGACATAATTGGCAAGAGTCTTTTTTCAGCCTCACTAGGGTTAAGGTCAGTGAGACAGTAGGGAAGGTGCCCAGACTCGTCATATATCTGTTTTACACGCCTCGTAGAGGGGTCGTACATCTTTAGATAAGCCTTCCCCTTAGCTCCGTCATAACCACAAGAAATTAGAAACAGCAAGTTGTCTGGATCTCCTTTAAGCTCCTCATCAAGCCTTAGCTGCATGGTCAACTATGAGAACTATCACCAACACTCTCTATAAACTTTTATGCACGAAGTCGACGTGCCCACAGGTTATATACTCCTAGTAACGTCTTCGTGGGTAGACCTAATGAGGAATAAACTACTGATAGCTATACTGACGGCGATTGGCCTTGCTGTAAGATTAACGCTGGCTCCCTTCACTGGACACGGCTGGGACATGTATGTCTGGCTCAAAAGCGGCGAGCTCTTCACATACACTAGTTATAACATCTACGAGATATCAGACATTGCTGGTTTTCCGTGGGGCTTCTATGCGTATCCACCGCTCTGGCTCTACTGGTTAGCGGCGGCGCAAGCATTGAGGGCCCTGTTAGGGCTTGAAATTCATCTACACGTATTTCTAATCAAGCTTCCAATCATTCTGGCCGACGTCATAACAGGACTACTACTGTATCGACTGGGAAAAAAACTAGCACTGGAAGAGAAAACCTGCGTTACGATGTATGCATTGTTCATCCTCAATCCACTTGTGATATTTATCTCATCGGTGTGGGGCATGTTTGACTCAGTAGCGACGCTGTTTGTAATACTTTCACTGCTACTATTGACGACCGGACATGAATGTATGTCGTTATTTTCGCTAGGAGTGGGCGCAGCTGTCAAGATCTATCCAGCCCTATTCTTTCCCGCACTCTTGATATATCTGCACGAAAATAAAAAACCGATACGAGAGGTACTCATCAAAGGCAGCGCCATGTTCTTTTCTCCGCTGATAATATCATCGCTTCCCTACCTCTCCTCGCCTGGCCCATACCTCTCTAAAATATTCTTTCATATCTCTAACGTTGGTCAATTTAACATCTGGACATTGATAAAACCGTTCCTCAGCGTCGAGTGGATCTCCATAATTAGCACGTCACTCCTTGTCTTTTTGTATGGTTACTTCATACTGAAGAACCTGAAGAATTTCTCAAAGAGTGGATTTCAACTGAGACTGTTTACAGGGCTTTTGATAATATTTTTAGCCACTTCGATGAAGGTTAACGTCCAGTACATGGTCTGGCTTATTCCCCTGCTATTAATCGATATTGCGACAAAAAAGGGCAGATCGAGGGAAGACGTAATTTCATACATCATAATCAACACCGTGGGACTTGTCTTTATTGCAGCATTCGGACAATTCATAAGTTTTGATCTAACCTCTCTAGGGAGGGTAAAGAGTGTCGTAGTGTCTGAAAACTTCATTGCTGGTGGATTAATTCTTACTTCTTCTGCGATTGCTGGCTGGCGATTCATCCTGATGATGCTTGATCATCTTAACCTCACGAACGTCAAGAAGGTAATGATGGGGAAGGTCGGCATATCCTTGTTATTGATATTGTTTATTCTGTCGCTTTCATTGTTCCCGTCTCCTGCTGGAATAGAGCTGCCGCAGAGCAAGGTTAGAATAGCAGTGCTTGAGAGCGCCCATTCAGTATTCACAGATGGGAAAACATATCTTGATTTTGACGAGGTCGATAGGCTGGGAAGACCAAATATTATAGTCTTGCCATTCTCCATAGATTTCTTCAACCTATACGACAGATACGACCCAGAACTATCGCTCAACAAGTACATGAAATTCAGAATAGATACAAGTGAGCTAAAGGCCAGCGATCTGAGAAGAATAGTAAGTAATCTGAAAAATGAGGGCATTAGGGTCACGCTTGGAGTATTTATCGCGCCTGAGCAAAGACTCGTTAGCTACGGCATACATGGCTACTCAGCTGACTGGCTGATAAATAATCACCCAGAAGTCTTGAGGGATGGGAAGATACAATTTGGCGAATACATAAATGAGAGCGGTGTGGAGACACGGTACAGCACCTTCGTCGCCAAAAAGATCAGAGACATAGTCATGGACTTTGGCTTCGACGGTGTCTATATCTTGACGGAGCCCGAAGGCATTAGGACGGTGAAAGACCTTGAAGCTTTACTCCCACTGCTGGTTGACGTTAGAAAAGAGGTTGGAGACGATAAAGTCCTATTTATAGACCGCGTCGACCCATTTCTCTCAGCCCCGGCTCTGAGAGAAACGTTGAACCACGTAGATTATCTCGTGATTCACACCTCTCCCTGGATTGATGGAATGCTTTATGGAACAAGGGCTAACAGGACAATCGAGACATACCAGCTCCGTATAAGGCAGCTCAAAAACGAGCTCCCAAGAGATGTCTGGCCCAAACTCCTATACACGGTCTACACGCTGGACATGACTAATGGATGGCTGACACCTGCACTCGAGGTGCAGCTCGAGGTTGATTCCTACAGCGGCCTGCTTGAGAGTGGCTACGCAGTTTATTACGCCTCTAACTATCTGCCCTACAGGCTAAAACTCAGGGCAAGCTAGCCTCGAGCCTACCTAGTTCTTAGATTCAGGCTCCTCCTCTTGATGAGTATCGGCAACGAGACCACTAGACATATGAACGACACGATGAGTGTTGTTACGTGGGTTGATAGTCTCCAAGCAATCACGGCTGAGCCGGCCCAGTCTCCTCTGAGCGAGTGTATAAAGAGCGAGACTCCGAGCTCCGTCGTGCCAGATCCTCCCAGCGTTATGGGCAGTACTCCCAGCGCGACTCCAGAATATGCGGCCAGTAATGCTTCATAGAATTCGAGACTTATGCCGCTCGCTGAATAGATGACGAAGACGGTCAATCCATAGATAATTGCTAGGATGACCGTGATGATTATGTTAATTATGATTACCCTCTTGTTTGGGTGGGAGTGATAGAACTTGAGGGATGATGAAAAAGACCTGTAGGTCTCGGCCAGCCAATTAACTATTCTTCCGAGAATTGAGGAACGATTAGTCTTGTTTAGAAACCAATCCAGCAGGTGGGAGCCGTCCCTTCCAGAAAGAGCTGAGAAGAAGATGGACAGGTAAAAAAGTAGTATTGGCAGAGAAATTAATAGCAAGATAGACGCCAGCGTTGAGTCCTTGTTCAAGAGGACATATAGCGCCGCGGCTATCGTTATTGAAGTCCCCATGAAGACGTCGTAAAAGGTCTCGGAATAAGAGATCCAGAGTGCTTTACCGCTGTCCAGCCCACGCGACATTAAGTAACCCGCTCTGACCAGCTCGTCTCCTATGTAGGAAAGCGAGGTTGATGCCACGAATTCACTTCCAACCCTAACGACTATGCATTCGCTGATTCTGGGATTGAAATTGACGCGCGAGCCCTTTAAAAAGAAGTAGAACCTCAACCCCTGAAGCATGAGCCTAATAATTATTAGGAGAGACGAAATGAGGATGGGGACTACTCCTATCTTTGCAATGTCTTCAAAGCTTAACCCTAAGACCGTGAAGTAGATCCACGGCGTCGCTAGACCGACGACCACGCCGATAATCATCAGTCTCCAGGGAATTCTCTCTGCGCTTATCCCTAGGCTTCTAAACATGTTTCAAACGAAGAAAAATAATTATTGTATTTAATGCTTTTAGTCATGGAGATGCATACGATATCGTTCGGCATACCTTCATACAATGAGCCGCACAACGTCTTAAGACTATTGGGAATGATTGAGAGTCAAGTCCTTCCACCCTCAGTCAACGTCAACGAAGTAATCATAGTGGATGATAGTGACGATGAATATTACGGCTCATTGATGCGGGGCATCGTTAAATATTCGCATCTCCCAATCGAGATTATTCATAACTCGTCTAGGCGCGGCGTTGCGGCTGCGTGGAACAGCATCTTTTCTAGGGCGAGCGGCGAGGTACTAGTTCTTTACGACGCCGACGTCGCGATAAGGCCAGAAACCACCTTGAGACTGATAAGCCCACTCTTATCGAGTGATGGCTTGGGACTTGTTGCTGCATGTGTGCGCCCCATCTCGAGCTCATCGCTCGCCGGATTGATGTCTAGCTACATTGCTGAGTGGCTGAGCCAGATGAGGACTCATTATCCCAGATCAAAATACCTCACGATGGGCCGGGGCATGGCCGTGAAGACAGAGATTGTGCGGAGCCTAGAGATTCCGAGGGAGGTGATATCGGCGGACCTCTACGTCCAGCTGTTCACAATAATGTCGGGCCACGATGTGGGATACGCACCTGACGCAGTTGTTGAGTTTAGTCCGCCGAGCCTTTTGAGAGAGGCTATTTCTCAGACTCTGAGAGGATTCTTCGGCCATAGACAGCTGAGAGTTCTTTCAGACCGCCTGTTAAGAAATCCCTCCCTCGGCGAGGAGCTGGTCTACGCGTTTAGAGTAGCTAGGCAGGACCCTCATAGAGCGACTGCGGCATTCTTAGGCTACTTGTTACTATTCTTCTTAACTCCAAGACTCTACAAGGGTGCCTGTAGTTATTTATGGGAGATAGCGGAGACTTCTAAGTAGCAGCAGGCTATGCTGGGGCAAGAATATAGTTAATTAGGGGAGGCGTCAATATTGGTTGCTGCTAGATGAGTACTGAGTGGCAACCCCGGACGACTGTTGGCAGACTCGTAAAGGAGGGGAAGATAACCTCTATCGAGGAGCTTTTCGCCCAAAACATGAGGATTACCGAGCCCGAGATAGTTGATCTTCTTTTACCAAACCTTGAGCAGGAGGTCATCGACGTCAAACTCGTGCAGAGGCAGACAGACGCGGGCGAGAAGTCTAGGTTCAAGGCGATAGTCGCCGTCGGGAATAGGGATGGCTTCGTCGGCCTGGGCACAGGAAAATCACCACACGTAGTGATGGCGATTGAGAGCGCGGTAGCCAAGGCCAAGATGAACCTCACGTATGTGAGGAGGGGATGCGGCAGCTGGGAGTGTGCCTGCGGAGATCCGCACAGCATCGAGTCTGTCGTCGAGGGAAAATGGGGAAGCGTGAAAGTTATTCTTCTCCCCGGGCCGAGGGGGCTGGGACTAGTCGCTGGAGACGTCGCTAAGATCATCCTGCGACTCGCAGGTGTAAAGGACTGCTGGACGAGGAGCTTCGGAGAAACGAGGACGACCCTAAGCATGGCCGGCGCAGTATTCCAGGCGCTGAAGAACACTAACAGGATTGTCTTGCCAACCTTCTGGAGAGGGCAGAGCACGACATGAGTGATGGTAATGCATCGTGCTTCTTAGTAGTGAGGCTTAGAGGACCATCAGGACTCAGCTCGGTGATAGAAAATACGCTAGGGATGCTCAACCTGAAGCGCTCATGTTGGGCAACACTCGTCCCCAACCAGCCCTCGATTGTTGGAATGCTCAGAAAAGTTGAGAAGTGCGTAACTTGGGGGGAGCCAGACGAGCAACTCTTATTGCAGCTCATCAGCAAGAGGGGAGAAAAACGACAAGACGTAAACCCGGACGAGGTATTAAAAGAGTTAGGCTCCACCTCGGTCGAAGACCTCGTGAAGAAGGTCTTGAACGGCCAGGCGGAAATTAAGGCTCTTTGGAGAATTTATAAGCCCTACTTCAGGCTTCATCCACCAAGAAGCGGATTCAGGAAGAGCACTAAGAGACCGTTCAAGGAGGGCGGAGAATACGGATACAGGGGGCAGAACATCTCCGAGCTAGTTAAGCGCATGATTTAGGCTCCGACCACAGCTATATATATGTCCTCGCCCTAATGGATTTTCGGTCAGATAACTATGCCTACTAGGTTTAGGAAGGTGAGAAAACTCCGAGGGTCAAGGTACCATAGTTGGGGGCAGATCGGACAGCATCGAAAGCACGGAGCAAAGGGTGGAAGAGGCATGGCGGGCGCCCATAAGCATAAGTGGACGTGGGTCCTGAAATACGCGCCGGACTACTTTGGAAAGAAGGGAATGGTGCCCCCGACGAGGAGGATCGTAAGGACAGTCAACCTCAACCAGATATCAGCTATTGCAGAACAGCTGGCAAACTCGAAAGACGCGGCCTACGAGGATGGCAAATTAATAATCGATCTCACCAAGCTAAACTTTGATAAGGTCTTGGCATCCGGGGTTCTGTATCGCCCGGTCAAGATCATCGCTAAGTCGTGGTCGGAGAGGGCGGAGAAAAAAATTAAGGAGCTTGGCTCAGTAATTGTTAGCCCAGATGTAGCTGAGTGAGTCCTAAATGTCGATCGACATCAGGACGATCATAGACGCTACCTCTCGCCTCCTACCAGAGATAAAGAAGCCTGGAAGAAAGTTATCATTAACTGAGCGACTCGTATGGACCGCATTGGTGCTAGTCGTGTATGAAGCTATGGGAAGCATCGTCCTTTACGGCGTAAATATTTCACCCTCAGCCCAGGCCAGCCCGCTGCTCTTGAACGTGATCTTCGCCTCGCAGATAGGCACCCTGACAACCCTGGGAATCGGCCCAATCGTCACTGCTGGGCTCATACTACAGCTACTCGTTGGAGCTGAGCTGATACGTCTAGACTTGACCAAGCCTGAGGATAGGGCCCTATTCACCTCTGCGAGCAAGTTCCTAACAATAGTCATAGCTCTCTTCCAAGCGGCCGCCTACGTAGTGGCTGGATACTTTGGAATACTTACTCCGAACGCGCAAGTAGCGGTCTTTGTGCAGCTTGTAGCGGCCACCATAGTCGTGATGCTCTTGGACGAGATGGTGCAGAAGGGATGGGGCATAGGAAGTGGCATCAGCCTATTCATAGCCGCCGGAGTCGCTGGTCAGATCTTCTCAGACCTCTTCTCACCCATTACTCTGCAGGATGGCTACTTTCACGGCGTAATACTGGCAATTTTCCAGGCAATAATTAGGGGACATAGCCTAAGTGAAATCTTCGTCAGACCAAATGTTGGGCGAGGCGACATCCTAGGACTCATATCTACTATTGCGATAATATTGATTGTCATATACGCGGAGGGCATCAGGGTTAACATTCCCATTTCTCATTCACGCTTCGCCGGCTACAGGGGGCAGTACCCAGTAAAGTTGCTGTACGTCTCCAACGTCCCAGTAATATTTGCATCAACCATATTTACCAATATCTACTATATCTCATCGATCGTCTGGTCGAGGTTTAACCAAAACAACTCTAACTGGCTTCTAAACCTGATCGGAACATTCGAAACGACGGAGACCGGAAGACCCATCGTGAAAGGCGGCCTAGCATACTATGTCATCGGCCCAAACTCGTTTTCAGACGCAGTGGCGGACCCGGTCAGGTCCCTAGTCTTTGTCGGGCTCATGGTGGGCATGTGTGTAGCTCTCGGAAGATTCTGGGTCAGCGTCGGCGGACTCTCGCCCACCACCGTCGCTCAGCAATTAATAGCAGCTGGAATGCAGGTCCCAGGGTTTAGGAGGTCGCCGCAAATAATAGCGAACATTCTGAGTAGGTACATCTACACCGTGAGCATCGTCGGCTCCATCATCGTTGGCCTACTTGGAAGCGTCGCCGGATACTTCAACGCCTTCGGCACCGGCACCGGCATACTGCTTATGATCGGCATAATGTACCAGCTCTACCAGCAGCTCGTCAAGGAGCGGTTGACCGAGGTCTACCCGGCCGTGGCTAAACTAGTGGGTGAGGGATAGATGCCGATAACTCAGGCAGCAATAGAGATAATCTTGATCTCGCTTGGGATCGGCATACTAAACGCGGTCCTAAGACGCGTAATCATAACCAAGGAGGATTTGAGAAACATGCAGGAAGCAGCTGAGTATAGGCAGGAGCTGATGAAGGCCGCAAAGGAGAAAGACACAAAGACCCTGCAGAAACTCGAAAAGAGAAAGGACTACATCCAGAAAATTGAGGCTAAGACATTCGGCAAAAACATGATCATCATGATGGTTAGCCTAGCGGTATTCTTCACGTTTTATTACTGGGCCATGTCTCGTTATGGCACAACGCCCGTCATGCAGATGCCTCCTGGACTATACCTCCCACTCGTCGTCGCGAATGGCAAGGTGCAGTTCTTTGGGTGGTACCTACTCACGGCTCTGGCCTTCAGCCTGCCGATAAACAAGTTTTTAAGTCCCAAAACACCGAGCGTATTTGGGGGGATGGGGGGTGCCCAAGAGGTTTCAAAGGACAAGGAAGTTAAGAAGAGTCTCGGTAAGGACTCCGGGCGGGAGAGTAGCAGTACACTACGAGAATAAGCCTTCTGGCTTCCGCCGATGTGCATGGTGTGGAAAGACGCTGCCGGGCATAATAAGGGAGAGCCTAGCTAAAGCGCCGAAGTCGGAGAAGAGGATCTCAAGGTGGTTCGGAGGATATCTCTGCCATAAGTGCCTAGAGAGTTCTCTTAAGTATGCAGTGATCTCTGAGTGGCTGGCGAGTAAGCCTATCTCAGCCTGAAGTATTGCTTCACGGCGGTCAGGACTATTTTATAGACAGCCTCCGCGCCTAGGTTGGAAGTGTCGAGTACTAGGTGAAATGGCTTCAGGTCTTCTCCTAGCTTTATGCCATACAGTGAGTAGTATAGATCCTGATTCTTCCTGTCTCTTTCTTGAATTACTCTTACGGCTTCTTCGAAGCTGATCTTGTCTCGTCGCTGCATTCTTCGGGCCCTAGCCTCGACCGACGTCTTCAGCCATATCTTGAATCCCTCATCTATCAGCCAGGGTAGGACCCAGCTATCAATCACCGCTGAGCCCTCGCCTGCTATTTTCTTTAATTCTTCATCGACCCTCTTGTCAAACATGGGGTCCTGCTGCCTCATCGAGAGGAACCTCATTCCTTCTTCCGTATCCCACCATTTTTTACCCACCGGGCTGAATCCCTGACTCATCGCCAGTCTCCGCAGCGCGTCACCTCCGGAGTAGTAGTTTATCCCTAGCGTCGAGGCGAGGCGCTTGGATAGCGTACTCTTACCAGATGCGGCCAGACCGCTAATAAGTATCAGGATCTTTTTGCGCGCCATGTAGCAAGGACTTGACGGCAGGTAAAAAACTTAAGCATGTTGAAATTTATAACCAAGCCATCTGAATGAATGGATGAATGATTGAAGAGATCGGCAGGATAGTCGTCAAGACACGGGGGAGGGAGGCTGGGCTGAAATGCGTCATCGTAGACACTGCGGGCGACGGCGCAGTAATAGTCACTGGACCAAAGAGCCTCACAGGGGTCAGGAGGAGGAGGGCAAACCTCATGCATCTTGCCTTTACGCCGAACAAAGTAGAGATAAAGCGAAACGCAAGCGATGAGGAAGTTTTGGCCGCCATCGAGAAGGCAGGCTTGATCGACTACATGAAGCAGAGAATAGAGGTGAAGCGATGGGCATTCACTTGAAGTACTCCGAGCCGCCGTGGCGTTACAATAATGAGCTCATCACTCTGAGAGAGGAGGAGACCGATCCTTCCTATGGGGAGTATCCGAAGAATCGACCAGTTGAGAGGCTCCTCAAGTATGGATTTATCGCGCTCGATAAACATGTAGGACCAACCAGTCACGACGTCACTGCGCATGTCAAGCGCATCTTAGGAATTAGCGAGGTGGGGCATGGCGGGACCCTAGAGCTCTCGGGGAGATCCCGCCGTGTCCGGTGTCTTGCCCATCCTTCTGGGGAGAGCGACTAAGTGTGCAGGCATCGTGATGCGGAGTCCGAAGGAGTATGTCTGCTTAATGAGGCTTCACGGCGATGCGTCGGATGAGGAGGTAGAGTGGGCGCTCAGCCAATTCGTCGGAGAGATTTATCAGACGCCACCCGTCAGGTCGAGTGTTGCTAGGAGGCCGAGGATAAGGACCGTCTACGAGATAGAGGTCATTGAGAGGGCTGACAGAGAAGTATTGATGAGGATTGCCTCGAGTGGAGGAACATACATCAGGAAGATATGCCACGATTTGGGATTGTTGCTCGGCTTTGGCGCGCATATGCAGGAGCTGAGAAGAACTAGGTCAGGCATCATCACTGAGAGGGAGGCTTATCCACTGATAGATGTGTACTGGTCCAGCTGGCTATGGCGTAACGAGGGAGACGACAGCGAGCTGAAGAGAGTGGTGAGACCGCTAGAAGACCTCTTGGCACCACTTCCAAGGGTTGAGATTCTCGACACGGCCGTCGACGCGATTTGTCACGGAGCCTCGCTGGCAGCCCCGGGAATAGCGAGGATCGAGAGCAAGATAAAGAGGGGAGACATCGTCGGCGTATTCACACTAAAGGGCGAGTGCGTCTCGATCGGCACAGCGTTAAAATCGACCGAGGAAATTCTCAAGGAGGGTGGAATGGCGATAAAGACCGAGAGAGTGATCATGGAGCGGGGAACCTATCCCTCAGTCTGGCGCAGAGCAAAAAAGAGACAGAAAAACTAACTAATGAAATAGTTATCAGGCGGGAGAGGAATCTAAATGAGAAGCAGGATAAGCCGGGGTGGCAGAGCGGACCAATGCGCAGGCCTGGAGAATTACTGGGAAGCCTGTGGCCCATTCTGGGCCGCGCGGGTTCGAATCCCGCCCCCGGCGGATTTAGTTATTATTGGAGATTTGAAGAGGCTGTCACAGGTCTATTCATGGTGATGCTTAGAAATTGCTGTTGAGTAGATGGTTCTTTAGTTGTTTATGAATAATTCAGCATGTGGAGGATTCTTCATAGCGATTTAGTCTCATGATTAACTCATCAATCTATATCAATTACTCGGGTCTAGTGACGTGCGGGGTTGGTTAGAATAATTACTTTTACTGGCCTGCTGGCAGGCCTGAGCGCCGCCTCGCTTCACTCTGAGTATTACGAGGAATACTTGCTGCTCAGCAGGCATGTCGATAGCATAATAGTGGTTACTGACAGTGTTAAGCCGTCCGAGGAGATTGATGCCTCAAGATTGAAGATACTCAAGTTGCCGGCCATCAGAGTCCCTAAGATATATGGACTCACCAAGATCCTACTTTACTGCCTAGCAGTCATTTTGGCGAGGAAGAGATACGACATCATATATGTGAGGACGTTCAGCCCGCCTGAGCTGGCCGCCCTATGGGTTGGCAAGCGGCTGCTCGGCGCCAGGAGCATGATCGTCCTGCCGGGGACCTGGCTCTTCGGCTCTCCGGAGGAAAGAGTGGGAATTAAGACTAAGATCTTCAGGTGGATACTAAGGAGGTCACTGTACGCAGCCGATAGGGTAGTCTTATACTCGTGGCTAATGCTCCCGGAGGTCAGCTACTACGCGCCCAAACTAGCGGATAGGAGGGAGAAAATAGCAGTAATTAGGAACGCAGTCAACATTAATAGGTTTAGGCCCGGCGTCCAGCCTCCGGGCAGCTACAGAAGACTCATCGGGTCGTCACGCTACATAATCTATGTCGGGAGGATTAACGAAAAGAAGGGGGTCGGAGACATCGTCAGGTCGCTTAGCAGGGACATCTTAGGCGATGCAAAGCTCGTCCTAGTCGGTAGAGGAGAGCCAACATACATAGAGGCATTGAAAGCGGAGATTCAGAGGAGAGGAATCGGCGAGAACGTCGTGCTGCTGGGCGAGGTGCCCAACAAGGATTTGCCCGGCCTTATGGCGAACGCTAGATTCATGGTCTACGCGACGAGGGGCGGCGAGGGAATTCCAAGAGCCATCCTAGAGTGTATGGCATGCGGCAGGCCAGCAATCGCGACGAGGGTCGCAGGGATACCCGACGCTGTCAAGCACCTCGAGACCGGGATACTGATTGAGCCTGCCGACACAGGTGCCCTCGGAGCGTGGATTAGAAAGCTTCTCGGCGATCCCAAACTTGTTGATAGTCTTGGCCAAGCCGCGAGGAGGCTCATCGAGGAAGAATTCAGCTACGACGTAGTAATTCCGAGACTTTTGGAGCAGTTCCAATCATTGGCCAATCAGCCCAAAGAGTGAGGCTGGTTTAAGGTATTATTAGGGTAGGATGAAAATGGAGAAAGAGAGTTAAAGAGATATATCATCAATCGGCCGTATCTACTCTGGCTAAAAATGCAGCATGAACCAGTCACGGGCACGGTCGATGACATGGTGTCAGAAGTCAGAATAAGCATTACTCGAGACATACAGAGGCTAGTAGTTGCAGGCAAAGTTTACGAGGAGTTAAAGCAGGGCGAGACCCTGAATGTACCATACTGGGCAGCCGCCAAGCTAGTTGAGGCAGGACTGGCCCAGTACTCAGATAAGATATTGGACGCAGCGCTCTTGGCGCAGATCGCTTGGAGGGAGAGAAGAAGCGTGGCTGAGCCGACTGAGCTCCCACCAAAGTTTTACAGCGAGGCCCGGAGACTACTCCGCAGACTCAGGGACACCCAGCCTGAAAGTGCTAGGATAATTGAGAGAAACCTATGGGACATAGTGTCGATTAGGATTTCAAAGCTACTTTCATACGTGTCCAAGAATATATCAATCGATCGGATAAAGAATATCTCTCAGGAGGAGGCAGCTCTGTACTTAGAGGTTAAGAAACTCCTAGATACGTGGCTGCAGGACGTGGGAGTGGTGGGTGGTGGGAATGACTGAGGGTGAGAGACCCCTCGAGGAGAGGCTAATACAGTTCTTCAAGTCCGAGAAGTATCGAGAACTCATCTCGAGGGCAGTCCTCTCCAGCAAAAAATCCATACCCGTAGACTTCAACGACCTGCTACTCTTTGACCAGCAGTTCGCAGAGATGCTGTACGAGAAGCCGACAGACTATCTGCCGATCCTCGACAGAGCCGCTAAGATTCAGCTCGAGCTCGAATATCCAGAATACGCGGAAAGAGTTGGAAAATTCTACGCGAGGGTCAGGGGGCTGCCTGAGGTCGTAAAGATCAGACAGATAAGGGCCAGTCACCTCAGAAGGCTGATAATGATTGATGGAATAGTCGTCAGGGCGTCCACGGTCAGGCCGGTCCTCGAGGCGGCGGCCTACCAATGTAAGTACTGCGGCACCAAATACAGGGTTGAGGGCGGCAGGCCGCCGGCCAGGTGTAAGAACACGAGGTGCGCAAACAAGAAACCACAGTTTGAGCTAGTCGAGGAGGAGTCAACGTTTGTCGATTACCAGATACTCGGGGTGCAGGAGAAGCCGGAGGACCTGCCTCCGGGCCAGCTTCCCAGACTGCTAGAGGTTAGGCTGAGAGACGACATCGTGGACTCGGCCGCGCCGGGGGACCGAGTAGTCATCTGCGGGGTATTGCAGGCAACCAGTGAGCGGGGCGATACAAGCACTCAGCCGATGAGGATATTCCTAGAGGCTGTCTCAATCGAGACGAGGGGAAAAGAAATGGAGTCATTGCTGATCACGCCTGAGGAAGAAGAAATGTTCAAGAAGATGGCGGCTGACCCAGACATTCATAGGAAGCTCATAGCCTCTATTGCTCCCTCAGTCGAGGGGATGGAGCACATAAAGGAAGCAATCATGCTCGCCCTCTTCGGCGGCAGGCAGAAGGTATTCAGCGACGGCGTCAAGGTGAGGGGCGACGTACACGTGTTGTTGGTTGGAGACCCCGGAACAGCCAAGTCAACCCTGCTACAATTTGCCGCTCAGATCGCGCCTAGGGGGGTCTACACCTCTGGTAGGGGTAGCACCGCCGCAGGCCTGACCGCAGCCGTGGTCAGGGATGCTGGGGGAGGAATGGTGCTTGAGGCCGGCGCCAGCGTATTGGCAGACATGGGCGTATGCGTGATTGACGAGATTGATAAGATGAGACCGGAGGACAGGGTGGCTATGCATGAGGTCATGGCCCAGCAGACTGCGAGCATAGCTAAGGGCGGAATCGTCGCAACGCTGAATGCTAGGTGCAGCATCCTAGCTGCGGCAAACCCAGAGCTGGGAAGATATGATCCATACAGGCCATTTAACGAAAACGTCAACCTGCCCATCACGCTTCTCTCTAGGTTTGACTTGATATTTGTGCTGAGAGACGAGCCGAACGCGGAGATTGATCAGAAAATATCTAGGCACATAATCACTCTCCACAGCGGTGGTGATAGGGGAGTCACATCTCCCATCCCGCCCAACGTCCTGAAGAAGTACATTGCGTACTCGAAAAAGATCGACCCCATCCTCACGCCGGAGGCAGCCTCTGCGCTACAGCAGTTCTATCTCCAGATGAGGACCGTCTACGAGAAGACGTCAACCGTCTCGATAACTGCGCGGCAGCTCGAGTCGCTCATTAGGCTTGCGGAGGCTAGGGCGAGGGCGGCTCTTAGAAACGTCGTGACTGAGGAGGATGCGAAGGCAGCGATCGAGCTGATGAGGAAAAGCTTATCGGAGGTCGGCATCGACGTCGAGTCGGGCAAGCCGGACATAGACGTGATAATGACCGGCAAGCCCATGAGTGTCCGTGAGAAGCTGAGCCTCGTGCTGGACGTAATTAGGCAGCTCGAGCAACAGCATGGATATGCAGACGACTCTGCCCTTAGGCAGGAGCTTCAGGAGCAGGGACTGAGCCGTGGCGAGATTGACAGAATTATTAACAGGATGATAACCGAGGGAAGGATATATTCACCCAAGCCTGGAGCCTATAGGCTGACCTGACGGTGATTCCTTGAAGCTCAGCGAGACAGGACTAGATGCGCGGCTAGTGGCCTCTCTGAGGAGGGAGGGCATAGAGACGCTCTATCCACACCAAGTCGAGGCGATCAAGAGGGGACTGCTCGACGGGCGAAACATGGTCATCTCCGCCCCAACAGCCTCCGGTAAGACGCTACTCGCAACGCTCGCCGCGCATCGACAGCTAGCCCACGGACGAAAAGTCCTGTACCTCACCCCCCTGAGAGCCCTGACGACGGAGAAGTACCAGGAATTTAGTAGGGTTTTTGAAAACTCGGAGCGCGCCGTTAGCATAGCCGCAGTTTCTGGAGACTACGATGACCCCGGAGAGTGGCTGGGTAGACGAGACTTCATAGTGTCTACTTATGAGAAGGCTGACAGCCTCGTCAGGCATAGGGCCACTTGGCTAAGCGATGTTGGGCTAGTCGTGATAGACGAGATACACATGATAGGCGAGAAGGAGAGGGGGCCGACCCTAGAGATGACGATATCAAAATTAACCGAGATTATAAAGGACGCTCAGATACTCTGCCTCAGCGCGACGATAAGGAACGTCGACGAGATAGCTGAGTGGCTGGACGCGGTGCCGATTGTGAGTAACTTCAGGCCCGTGCCGTTGATTGAGGGAGTAGTCAGGGGAGGAACAATAACGTTGAGCGACGGAGCCACCAGGAGAGTGAAGGCCACTGGAGATCCACTGACAGCAGTAGTCTCGGAGGGACTTTTAGGGGGAGGACAAGTATTGGTATTTGCCCTGACTAGGCGTAAGGCAGAGAGCTATGCCTCTAAGCTCGCAGAAGTAATCCCATTCGTCGCGCAGCTCAGTAATGAAGCGAAAGCCGAGTTAGAAAGGATAGCCGAGAATATACTGGAGTCTGAGCCGGAGTCTCCATTCTCTGAGAGGCTTGGGACGCTCGTCGAGAGGGGAGTAGCCTTCCACCACGCTGGGCTTGGACTTGCTCATAGAAGATTGGTGGAGGGGGCCTTCAGGTCTAGGATATTGCCTGTAATCTGCGCGACCCCGACGCTCGCCGCGGGAGTTAACCTGCCGGCTAGGCTGGTGGTCATACCGGAGTTGAGGAGGTATGACTCTCACTATGGGCCCTCATCGATATCGGTGATGGAGTATAAGCAGCTGTGTGGCCGTGCTGGGAGGCCGATGTACGACAAGGTAGGATACGCATTACTCATAGCTAGGAATAAAGAGGAGGAGGAATACTTCCTGGAAAAGTACGTTAATGGAGAGCCTGAAAAGATCTATTCATGCCTCGGTAGCGAGAGGCACTTGAGATCACACATACTCTCACTCATAGCTTCAGAGCTGGTTAAGTCGGAGCTTGGACTTAGAAGAATTCTAAGCAGGACATTCTACGCACACCAATTCGGAGTCAAGATAATCGAGGAAAGAGTCGACACTATTCTTGAGTTCTTGGAGGAGAACGGGATGATTAGGAGGGATGACGGAGTGTCTGCGACGCCCCTCGGCCGCAGGGTCTCCCAGCTATACATCGATCCGCTTTCAGCGATAAGGATCGTCCAGTACTTAAGCGATGAAAGACACATGACAGTGACTGGAATGCTACAAGTGATATGCATGACTCCGGACCTGACAGACTATGGATTGGCTAGGATTAGGAGGCAGAAGATAGAGAGGTACATCGAGTCGGTGATTGATGAGCTGGTTGAGCCGCCGCCCGACCCAGCAGATGATCCCGAGGGCTACGAATTCTTCCTAGACGCCATGAAGAACCTGTCAGTGTTGAGGGAGTGGATAGACGAGACGCCTGAGAGACGTATCTACGAAGATTTCAACATTGAGCCAGGCGACTTCGCGGCACTTCGAGAAAGAGCGGAGTGGCTCAGCTATGCGGCCTCTCAGCTGAGCCTAACCCTCGGCAGAAAATCGCTCTTCAAGGCCTACGAGACGCTGACAGTGAGGATTAAGCACGGCGTGAAAAACGAACTCCTAGAGCTCGTATCGCTGCCTGGAATCGGAAGGGTGAGAGGGAGGAGCCTCTGGAACCATGGAGTACGATCGCTAAAAGACATCGAGGAAGCATCGGTCGAGGAGCTCTCTAGGATTCCAGGAATAGGCAGGAAGCTAGCCGAGAAGATCAAGAAAAGCCTCTCTGGAGTATCTTCCAGCTCCGAGAAATAGGACGCCGAGCGCAGCGTCGAGTATATCGGCTGAGGCCCCCGGCCTAAGGTCATTACGCCTCATATACTCGTCCAGTTTGAGTATCGCCCTGAAGCCCTCCTTCGTGGCCGCTCCGCCCACTCCTAGAGCTCTGCCGGCCAGCGTCATCACGATTCTAGCCTTCTCGACCCCCGACCTCCTAGAGATGTGCGTGTCGGGTCTACGCGACATTACCTCCAATAGCGCGTTAACCGACGAGACCTCGAGATTATTCGTCCTTCTCAGCCACTGCTTCAGCGCCCTGAGACAGATATCGAAGGTTAGGCGATACCCATCGAGGTACTCGTCGATTATCATGTCTCTGCCCCTATACGGCCTGAAGGTCTCTAGTATCGATGCCCTCCTCTCCCTGATGAGCCGATACGTCTCGGGCTTCTTCACGTCCAAGAAAGGCACTTCGCCGAGTCCCCCCGGACTCACCCTAGATATCGCCATCAAGATGTTTCTGCAGTCCCTCCAGTCAGTCTTCTCCACCACCTGGAGTACTGCCCTCCTAAGCTTTTCTGGATTTCTCCACCTCTCACTCGAGCCTAGAAGTCCCGCGGCTGAGGATAGCGGAGAAACCAGCATGACCACGCCTAGATGCGTGTTTCCGCCGTCCTGGACCCTGAGCATCTCCTCGACCATCCTCAGCATATATCCTCCTAGCCTGCCACGCCATGCCTTTTTGGCGCCGCTTATGGCTGCCTGTCTAAGCCACCTGTAGAACGAGACAGCGGCGGACTGCAGGTTTATCAGGTCGATCTCTGGGAGGCTGTGAACCCTATCGACCAGTCCCGGCTTGGGATAGACGGCAGACTCGACGAGGATGGCCGTGACGAGCCGTCTCGCTACCTCGTCGCCGATTGAGGCGAGCATCACTCAACATCCCTGCGAGGTGGCTTTATATCCATACACGCACTCAGTCCTCAGGTCCCAAAAGACCACGAAGCCTGCCTCCCTCATCCTCCTCATTACGCCTGCGTGGATCCGCTTTGCTCTAAGCCTGCCCGGGCTCCCCACGTAGTGAACTATGCGGCCGCCAGGACCAAGAACTCTGCAGAGCTCGCGGTAGAATTCCGTGGAGTATAGTTCTCCTGCCAGCGAGAACCTGGGCGGGTCGTGTATGATTATGTCGAATACCTCCTCCCCCGTCTCTGAGAGGAATTCTCTTACGTCTAGGATGACGGTTACTGCTTTTTCACTCTTCAGCGGCCTTGACCACGGGTTTATCCTGGCCAGTTCGTACACGTTCTCATCCCTCTCCACCGTTACTACTCTTCTCGCGCCCATCCTGAGCGCGGCGATGGCCGTGTATCCCAGGCCCATGCACGTATCTAAGACTTGTTTATCCCTGAGGCTTCCGGCAAGCCTCACCTTTGCCTCTGCGTCTATCTCTGGAAATGCATCCTTGACCCTATGCATGTGTATGCCGTCTATCTCGAGTGTGGGTGCGTGTCCTCTACTCGTCCTGACTAATTTATAGTAGTGACCTGCCCTTATCTCGGCAGCCTCCAAGGAGTTGTCGAGAAGAACGTAGATGGTTCTCTCGTCTTCTCTTATCTTCTGGAGCTGGTCGATTCTCAGCTCGTTGCCGTCGATAAATACGCGTTCTCCCTCCATGAGGCACTCGCTGGTCGATAGCCCTAGGTCGAGTGAGACTCTTGCCCTACTCATGCCCGCTCTGTATGCCTGAAGGATCTCCTCAGCTGAGTCACACGTGATGAGGGGGACAATAATCGGCTCAAACTTCTTCTCCATCCAGCAATAGGTCTCTAATACATCCTCATAACCCTGCGTCTAGTTGGGTCGCGAGCCTCAAGTAGGAGCAGTTATTAGGCAATATGCATCCTCAGATTGGTGATAGGGATGGATAGGCTCTGGGCTCCTTGGAGAATGGCCTACATAGGTGGACCGAGGACTGAGGGATGCATTCTCTGCAAAAAACCCAGAGAGAAGAACGATAGGGCAAACTTGATAATAATGCGTGGAGACACTTGCTTTGTTATGCTGAATGCATATCCGTACAATAATGGTCACCTGATGGTTGCGCCCTATAGACACGTCGGCGATATAAGGAGGCTATCGATGAGGGAGTCGTCAGAACTGATGAGGCTATCCATCCTGAGCGTCGACCTACTCAACAGGGCTCTCAACCCATCCGGATTCAACATCGGCATGAACCTCGGAAGAGTAGCAGGCGCCGGAATAGCAGATCACATACACATGCACATAGTCCCGAGATGGACAGGCGACACAAACTATATGCCAGTCATAGCTGATACGAAGGTTCTCCCAGAATACTTGGACAGCACATACGCAAGACTGATGGAGCACCTATCTCAGGAAATGAAGAGCAGGCTACAACTGTCCAGCGGCTCGGAATGATGTGCTAGCCCCTAAATACAGCTTGCTTTTTATTATTTGCTCGTGAAGAGAATCAAGGCCATCATCACGGACATCGACGCAACAATCATAGACAATAGAGAGAGGCGCGTCATGGCAGTAGAGAGAGTGCTGGGCTTTAGGCTTGACGGCGAGAGGAGGAAAAGAGCATACAACGCCCTGACGGTCGAGGACGTTGCGAGGCTGGCCGGCGTAGAGCTTAACGAGAAGGCCCTTAAAGAGATCATCGATGTGTTCCTCGACGACTTAAAACTCTATGAGTTCGACCGGCCCGCGGAGGGCGCGGTTGAGACGCTTAATCAACTATCTAGGGAGGGAGTGGCCGTAGTTTACGTCACAGGTAGGCCAGGAATCAAGTACATCATGCCGTTCATCGAGAAGATGGGGTTTCCTAGGGGCCCTGTCTATTATGAGAGAATCACAGGCGAGGGCGCTGATGAGATTAAGAAGACCCTCCTAGAAATGGCGCTAAAGGATAATGGATTTGAGGGCAGCGAAGTTGTTTCGCTGGGAGACATGCCGCATGACGGCGTTGCATCGCGCTCTCTGAACATATACAGCATAGGCACGACGCAGGTTTCAGGCGTCGCTCCGGAGTTTTTAAGACCATACTTCGACGAGGTCATCACGCATATTTCTTTCCTTCCATCAATCATTAAGAGGCTTGACAGCGGCCTAGATTTGAATATTTGAAATTTAATTTGAATGAATTGATTAGCGATCAATTGTTTATTAGTGGCTGTGTTGATTCTGTATTATGCGGGAGTAGTAGGCGGCATGGAGGTAGCAAAGTACTCGGAGGAGAGGATCAAGAAATACCTAGCAGCGGGCTACAGGCTGATAGGAAAAGAGAAGCACTCAGGGGTAGAGATATGTAGGTGGACTAAGTCAAGACTGAGGGGAGAGAGGAACTGCTACAAGTCTATCTATGGGATCGACTCAAGGAGATGTATCCAGATGACCCCAACCATAGACTTCTGCAACTTTGCATGTCCATGGTGCTGGAGGCCCTTCGGCCTTCATAGAAACAAGTCTCACGGTTCTATGTGGGATGATCCAAAGACGATAGTTGACGAGATGATAAAGGCGCAGAGAGAACTCCTATCAGGATTCGGGGGAAACCCACTTACAAGCAGAGAAGCCTACATGAAGGCGATGAGGCCTGCGCATGTCGCAATATCACTAGACGGCGAGCCAACCCTCTATCCCGCAATCGCCGGGCTTGTCAAGGAGATCAATAGTAGGGGCATGACGAGCTTCCTCGTAACCAATGGCTCGCTCCCAAACAGGCTCTTAGAGCTGCTGAGAGAGGACGCCATCCCCACAAACCTCTACATAAGCGTCTACGCGACAAACGAGGCTGACTACGACTCGGTGACGAACACGTCGCTTAGGGGCGTGTTCAATAGAGTTTTGGAGAGCCTCAGCCTATTGAGGAGGTTCGGCGAGAGGGAGTGCAGGACAGTCTTTAGAATGACGGTCGCGAAGGGGCTCAACATGAAGGACCCAGATGGCTATGCCTGCCTGATAAAGAGTGCGGAGCCCCACTTCGTCGAGGTCAAGGGATACGCCTGGCTGGGCGAGTCGAGGCTAAGACTGCCCAGGACAGCCTCGCCCACCTACGAGGAACTCGAGAAATTCGCCGAAGGAGTAATAAGCAAAGCGGGATACGCGATAAAGATGCGTGACAGGATCAGCAACATAGTAGTGGCTGTCAGGGATGAGGATACTTGGAGATGGAACCTCCAGCTCGTCAAAAAGATCTCCAAACTCGAGGGCGTGCCGGCTAAGAACGTCAGCGGCTAATCCGATTCCTACTTAATAAATCTTTAAGAAATAGCCATCTCTAAATTTATTATCGTTAAAGAGATGAAGCTAGTATTTAAGTTCGGCGGCACGTCGCTCGCTGACGGTGATAGAATTAGGCACGCCGCAGAATTGGTGGCGAAGCACCTCAGGGAGAATAAGATAGCCGTGGTCTGCTCAGCGATGGGTGACACGACCGACAACTTAATCGATGGGTTAGAGGCCGCCCTCAGCGGCGACAAGAAGAGGATTGATGAGCTGCTCTCTGAGCTTTGCAATTTACACTTTGAGGCTGTCGAGAAGGCCGTGAGCGTTGATGGGGTTAGGGAGGAGGTCTACTCAAAAATTTCTGAGGACATAGAGAGCCTCAGACAAGTTCTCTACAGCATTTATTACTTGAAGGAGGCTACGCCTAGGACGCGTGACTACGTCCTCTCGTTTGGAGAGAGGATGTCTACGAAGATCATGTATGGAGCGTTGAAGAGCCTGGGGGTCGATGCTAGGTACTTGGAGGGCGGCGAGGCCGGAATAGTCACTGACTCCTCATTCGGAGAGGCTGTACCGATCATGGAGACCACCCTTAAGCTGGTGAGGGAGAGAGTTGGAGAACTGCTAGACAAAAACGTCACTCCGGTCATCACGGGATTCATAGGAGTTAATGAGGACGGCGTGATAACGACGCTGGGCAGAGGGGGGTCAGACTACACAGCCACGCTCATCGCGTATGGAGTAGGCGCTGACGAGGTCTGGCTCTGGTCCGATGTTGATGGATTGATGACCTCTGACCCGAGGATAGTTAGTGATGCGAAAGTCATACCTGAAATATCATTCGAGGAAGCCATGGAGATGGCTCTTTTTGGCGCAAAGGGACTCCATCCAAGGGCACTAGAGCCCGCCCGCATGGGCAGGATTAAGGTGAGGATAAAAAATACATTCAACCCATCAGCACCCGGCACATTCATATCGGAGACTGCCAAGGGATTTGACAGCGTCGTCAAGGCTGTCCTACTCGTCAAGGACGTAGCCATGATTACGCTGAGAGGATCATCCGTCGTGGGTAGGGCAGGAACTGCTGGAAGAATTCTCAGCGAGCTCGGAAGGCTGGGCGTAAACGTGATGATGATCTCGCAGAGCGTCTCAGAGTCCGCCATGTCCTTCATAGTGAAGAAGAGGCTAAGCAGTCTAGCCGTAAGCGAGCTAGAGAACGAATTCGTCAAGACGGGGTTGTTGAAAGAGATCGAGTGCGAGCCAGACGTAGTCGTCGTGGCTGTGGTCGGAGAAGGAATGAGAGGGACTCCGGGAGTCGCGAGCAGAGTCTTCGGAGCCGTCGCCAAGAGAGGGATAAACATCAGGATGATCGCTCAGGGATCATCAGAGCTAAACATATCATTCGTAGTGAAGGAGAAGGACGGAGTCGAGGCTGTCAGAGCAGTTCACGAGGAATATGGCCTAGGAGGATTAAAATCCTGAGTCGTATCGACTTTTCCTCGGAGAATTAAGGTATATAAAATAAATGAGGAGTAGATGCATGGAGAAAGAGTAAGGAAGGGAGATGCCGAGAATAAAAAAGATATCAGAAGTATTGGACATACTTAGGAACAAGGATAGAATCAGAAATATCGGAATCATTGCGCACGTAGATCATGGAAAGACGACTACGAGCGACTCGCTTCTGGCAGCCGCTGGGCTACTATCGCCCGCACTCGCAGGGAAGGCGCTTGCCCTCGACTACTTAGAGGAGGAGCAACAGAGGCAGATGACCATCAAGGCGGCAAACGTCTCCCTATACTACGAGATGGACAGCACGCCATTCATAATCAACCTTATAGACACTCCTGGACACGTTGACTTCTCTGGAAGAGTCACTAGGGCACTGAGAGCGATTGACGGAGCGGTCGTCGTCGTGGATGCGGTCGAGGGAGTAATGACCCAGACAGAGACTGTCGTCAGGCAGGCACTAGGGGAGAGGGTTCGACCAGTCCTCTACATAAATAAAGTTGACAGGCTGATCAAAGAGCTAAGGTTGCCTCCTGAAAAGATACAGGAGACCCTCGGCCGAATAGTGCTAGAAGTCAATAGGCTAATAGACATGTATGCTGAGCCTGAGTATCGCGAAAAATGGAAGCTCAGCTTCCAGTCTGGAACAGTAGCCATGGGGAGCGCGAAGGATAGATGGGGCTTCACCGTCCCGCAGGCACAGAAGAAGGGAGTAAAATTCAGCGACGTCCTGCAGGCCTTCGTCAATAATAATGTAGATTGGCTCAAGGAAACGATGCCCCTACATGAGGCAATACTCGAAATGGTGATTAATCATCATCCCCCGCCACACGTCGCTCAGAGGTATAGGATTCCGAAGATCTGGAGAGGACCGCTAGAATCAGACATTGGGCAAGCGATGCTGGAGTGTGACGAGAATGGGCCCACAGTCATGGCCGTCACCGATGTTAAAGTTGATCCCCAGGCAGGAGTAGTAGCGACGGGCAGACTATTCAGCGGCACCGTGTCAGATGGCGACACCTTAGTAATAGTGGGCCGAAATATCCAGAGTAGAGTGCAGCAAGTGGCTGTCTATATGGGGCAGGCGAGAGAGATTGTCTCCACGCTACCGGCGGGCAACATTCCCGCACTCTTGGGAATTGAAGACGCAAGGGCTGGCGACACTCTTGCTGTTAAGGAGATGGTTCCGTTCGAATCCTTAAAGTACGTCTCTGAGCCAGTAGTCACGGTCTCGATAGAGCCTAAGCACAGTAAAGACCTGCCTAGGCTGGTTGACTTCCTGCAAAAACTAACCATCGAGGACCCGACATTAGTCACGGTCGTCAGGCCAGAGACAGGCGAGTACCTAATCAGCGGCATGGGCACGCTCCACCTAGAAATTGCGTTGACCTGGATTCAGAAGGCTGGGCTCGAGGTGGTTGCGGGGAAGCCGATAATACTTTACAGAGAGACAATCAGTAAGAAGGGAAAAGTATTCGAGGGCAAATCACCAAACAGGCACAACAAGATATACATGTATGTCGAGAAGCTCGACGAGGAGATTGTTGAGCTGATCAGGAGAGGCGAGATATTCGACGAGATGGATAGGAAGCAGATCGCGAAGATCCTGAGGGATCATGGATGGGACGCGGACGAGGCTAGAGGCGTATGGACAGTAGACCCAAACGGAAACATACTAGTAGACATGACTAAGGGAGCGCAGTTCTTACACGAGAGCAAGATGATGATTGTTGGAGGATTCCAACGTGTAGTCCAGGAAGGCCCGCTTGCGGCAGAAAGAATGAGGGGGATCAAAGCAGTCTTGGTAAACGTCGACCTCCACGAAGACCCCGTACACAGAGGATACGCCCAGATAGCTCCAGCAACCTGGAGATCACTCTATGCAAGCATCCTCAGCGCTGACCCCGTGCTGCTCGAGCCGGTCCTTAAGCTAGAGGTTAAGGTGCCCCCAGACCTGATGGGCGCTGTTACGTCAATAGTTAGCTCGAAGCGTGGAAGGATACTGGATGTGAAACAATCAGAGTACATAACGGTTGTTTACGGAGAGATCCCGGCCTCAGAGACAGGCGATTTATCCGAGGTCCTTAGAAGCTCAACGATGGGTAAGGCCTTCTGGGGCACAGAGTTCTTCGCTTGGAAACCAGTACCAGCATCACTGCATGAGAAGGTAATCATGGAGATTAGGAAGAGGAAGGGAATGCCCCTCGAGCTGCCGAAGATCTCCGACTATGTCGAGGAGGAATAAGCCTATAATCGTCTTAATCAATGCTTGACTGGCTTTTATCCGCATGTTATTCTCCTATGAGGCGGGCTTGCCCTTTAGCTCGAATTGTTTTTCGTAAAGCTCCTTGAGTCTCTGGTAGGTATCGATCTCCTCAGGACCCTTGTCGTCGCGTATCCTCACTATTCTGGCAAAGCGCAGTGCATATCCACTCTCGTAGTGAGGGCTTCTCTGAATCTCGTTGTAGGCGACCTCGACCACTACTTCTGGCCTGACGACGACGCCCCACTCCCACTCAGAGATCTTTAAGGAGAGGAGACGCCCAGTCATTTGCTTGAACTCGTCGTCGGTCAGCCCCTTGAATGTCTTTCCAACCATTAAGTATCGTCCAGTCTCCTCGTCAAGCACTGCCAAGTGATAGTTGCTCAGCCATCCCCTCCTTCTTCCGTGGCCCCACTCGGCCGCTATTATCACTAGGTCAAGCCTCTCCGCCGGCTTTATCTTGAGCCACAGCGCTCCCCTCCTGCCCGGGGTATAGGGACTCATCGGGTCTTTCGCCATTATGCCCTCATGTCCCTGCTCTATGACCTTCTTGAGGAAGGCCTCTGCGTCGGCTCTATTATTGACCTCAAGCGTGGGCGCCAGGACGTCTTCACTGACGATTCTCTCAAGCAGCATCCTCCTCTCCACGTATGGCTTATCGATCGTCGCCTCGCCGTCAATCATCAGCACATCAAATATCCACACCCTTAGCGGGACCTCGCTGATCGCCGCATCAATCTCCCTCTCCCGAGTCACCCTGCGCATAGTGTCTTGGAAGGGCAACGCCCTCCCAGAAGAGTCGACCGCGACTACTTCTCCGTCGAGGATCGCTGAGTAGGCATTGATTGACCTAGAGAGTGTGGCGACGATGTCGGGCATGCTCGACGTGACGTCTGATAGGCGACGGGTAAATAGCCTAATATCGTCTCCAAGCTTGTGGATCTGCAGCCTCACGCCGTCGTACTTTGGTTCGAGGCAGGTCTTGCCGCCATGCCTGTCAAGAGCGTCCTGCACGTCGTAGCACATCTCCGCCAGCATCGGTCTGTGAGGATTGAAAACTCTGAGCTCTATGCGTCTAGACAGTTCTCCGGACAGTGCTAGCCTGACGAGCTCTCCGACATCTCCGACGACCATGTCAAGCCTCCTCACCTCTTCACTACTCATTCTTGAAAGCGCTGAGACCGCGTCGAGGAGCAGCCCGACGTTAACGCCATGCCGCATCTCGCCGGTAAGTATCCTCACCAGCCACTCAAGCTCCTCGCTACTGCACCTAGAAAACAATGACTGTAGCACTGCCATCTTCTTGGACCTAGAGTCCTGTCCCTTAACGCTGGACAGCAGCCTAAGCGTGGACCAGAGCCCCTGGAGAGTCAAAGGTCCTTGGAGCAGCGTCGACGTGGGGCCGGAGTCCAGCGCGGCCTTGATGAGCGCCCAGCCGATGTTAGGCGGAGCCTTGTTCTTCTCCTCAGATATGCGTCCAATCAAGAGGTAGGAGGCTACTTTGGCATCGCTAGGGGATAGTCTTCTGAGATAGTTTGCAACCAGCTGGACCTTCAGATTTCGACCCGTAGTCTTCTCAAGGGAGCGACACAGCTCGGCGAGTTCTGAGAATAGCGCTCCCTCCATCTCCTCTCTTTGTGGCTACTTCAGCGGTACGTACATGCTGCTCTTGGTCGCGCCTACTCCGGGCCGGCCGTGGACCACGCGTTTGTTAGTGATCGCGAACTCTCCGAGCCTATGCCCGATCATCTCTGGCCTTATCTCGACCGGCAGGAATTCTTTTCCGTTGTGGACCCAGATCGTTAGTCCGACCATCTCTGGGAGTACTATCATGTCCCTAGCGTGGGTCCTGATCGGCTTGTTGCTGTTTATTTTCTTGAGTTTTCTTATCTTTGCAAGCAGCATTCTCTGTGCTTCTGTCAGTCCTCTCTTAAGGCTTCTCCGCTGTCTGCTTGGCAGTAGCTTGATGAATTGGTCCATGCTCATGTCGAGTAGCTGCTGTAGGTTGTATCCACGGTAGGTGAATTCTCTGACCATCTGTTATTACCTTGTTCGTCCCCGTATTTAAGGTAAGTTACGGATGTTTTGTTTATGTGGAGTCTTGTTGGGCGGAGGTGTCTAGGAGCTGTGCCCTAAAGGCTGAGGGCGCGCTGGTGGATGGCATGATGTAAATATTCTCTGGAATATACTGCGGATCTATCTTTTGGCGGGTGTTGGTAATTGTTTTATAGCTTTTCGTGATGCTTGCCTCTGAGTGGGCTGGGCTTGAGGATGGTTGTTGTTCCGCTGGTGGGTAGGCCGAGGAAGATCGTGATCGAGACTGATTCCAAGGCGCTGGTCGCCAACGTGAAGGATGCTGTCTGCAGGATGCTTAATCTTCCGGTCGAGAGCTTTAGGCTCGCTTTTAGGGGCAGGGTGCTGGCCGAGTCTGCGTCTCTTGAGGAGGAGGGCGTCCAAGAGGGCGAGCAGTACTATCTATTCCCCGGCGTCGTCGGTGGTTGACTGTCGTTAGGGGACGAGTGACTCTGACGTAAAGTTTATTACTGATGGTATTTTGTAGTTCTCGAGGGGTGCTGACATGTGGGGTGAGGGTCTTCCAGATAGGTGGTCGACTTCCATAGAGGCATCGCGGTCAAGCCTAGCCTTCTCGGCGTAGATCGTCAGGAGAGGAGGGCTGGGCTTTTTAGACTCTACAGCGCCGCGCTGCTATCTGGTCTCGACTTGTTCGTGATCGATTCTGAGGGGGCGCAAGATGACTTTAGCGTGAGTGATATCGCTGAGCTTGTCCGCCTGGCTGAAGACGTTGAAGGCCCAACTGTAGTGCCCACGATCCCCGTCAGGAGGAGCGACTACGAGGAGCGCATCCGAGAGTTCGTTGAGTCTCTGGCCGGCAGCAGTCGGGCAGGTCTCTGCATCGTCGCCGGTAATCCTCACTATCTATCCGAGGAGGAGGCTGCTAGGAGGGCCGGTCCGCTCTTGATGGAGGCGGCTGCGCTCTCACGGGCTAGGCTCGGAGACCTGCCGATCATGGTGGGGACGGAGAACGTGGAGTCCGCCGCCCTCAAGTGCTGCATGAGGCATAGGTGCATGCCCTTCTTCCTGCTAGACGAGGGCGTTGAGAACTTTGTGGAGAGCTATAGGAATTTCCTCGACGTGCCGGTGGCGGTCTACGCACCGTTCTTTATCGGTGATGGCCTTAGCCGCGAGGCTGAGGAGACGATAATGGCATACGCCTCGAGGAGGAGGAGATTATCAGTGATTATGAAGAATTCTGGGAATTCGCATGAGGCTCTAAAGAGGTTGATGCTCATCGGTGATAGGTCAATGATCAGCGAAAGGCTGAGAGAGATGTGGCTAAGAGGCTTCGACTTTGTCGTTGGGTTTCCTGCGAGCCGCGTCGAGGCGCAGATCTATCTTTTCGGAGGCGTGACATTTTAGGCGTTCCTACCTCATCATAAGGTGAGCCTAGTACCTATGGCCGGGTTTCCTAGCAGGGACTCGACCACCCGGTCTGGATGATTGCCGTTGACTATTCTGACGTCTACTCCTGCCTCGACTGCCTCGTATGCTCTCTCGATCTTCGCGGCCATTCCGCCAGTCACGTCTTCCACGTCCCTGTACCGTAGTCTGAGATGCTCCCCCCTCTTTAGTTCTTTTATCAACTGTCCCTCACCGTCTCTGTAGTCATAGACTCCATCTACGTCTGTCGCGAAGACGAGCGTCTTTGCTGACAGCTTCTTGGCTATGTGGACCGCTATCGCGTCTCCTGAAAGTACGGTGAACTTGAGGATTCCGTCGAATACTACGTCTCCGCAGGTGACTGGGGTGACTCCTATGTCTAATGAGGCGAGGAACGGATCAAGGTTCATCGACTCGATCGCTCCGCGCCTAGTCCTAAAGACTAGCCCTGCAGGAATCCCTATGCATGGAAGCCCAGCCTCGTTGAGTATCTCTACGACCCTGTTGTTCAGCGTCTTCATCGAGCAGGAAGTCTTGACGAAGCCCTCTAGGCTCCTGGGATCTTTGTATCCAGCGTTTAGGTCGTACTCCTTTGCGAGTGGGTGTCCATAGGCGCCGGCTCCGTGAACGATTATCAGTGGCTTGGGCCAGATAGTCCTAAGGGACCTGCCGAGCTCCATCAGCTTCTCCTCCCTCAGCTCGGGCGTCCTACTTTTCTTATCGGTCAGAACCGAGCCTCCGATCTTCAGCACCATCAGGGTCCGCATTCTCTCATCACTCGTTCGATCTCTGATATTAAGTATTTGACTTGGGTCGTTGGTGGTTATCGTCGTGGAATTGATGGGGGCGATGGAGTCCTGGCTCTGCGATCTTCTGCGCGATTTCTCCCTTGCTTATGGACCGCCTGGCAATGAGGATAAGGTCGTGGACCTAGTCTTGAAGAACCTAGGCTCCTCGGTGGAGAGGCACTGGCGAGACGGCATGGGCAACCTCTTCGTCAAGGTGAGGACTGGGGGCGGCCCAAGGGTCATGCTCGTCGCACACATGGACGAGGTCTCCATGATCGTCAAGCACGTAGACGAGGATGGCTTCCTCTACATCGCTCCCCTAGGCTGGCTCGACGCGAGGGTCCTCCTGGGTCAGAGGGTCGTGGTCCATGGAAAGTCGCCCATCGAGGGATGCATCGGTGCAAAGCCTCCCCACATAACGACCCAGGAGGAGCAGAAGGTCGCTCCAACCTTCAAGGACCTCTACGTCGACGTGGGCGCAGCAAGCAGGAGCGAGGCCGAGGCGCTCGGCATAGTGAATGGCACCTACGTCACTTTTCCGGCCCACTTCTCCAGAGTGGTTGGCTCCCGGGTCCTCGGCAAGTCTTTCGACGACAGGGCGGGATGCGCGGCCGAGGTCGCGGTCTCCAAGCTCATACACGAGGCGGGCGCGGAGTGTGAGCTCTACTCCGTCTTCACTGTACAGGAGGAGCTTGGGCTGAGGGGTGCGGCGACGATAGTCGAGCAGGTCGAGCCAGACATAGCATTCGTTTTCGAGTGCACCGTCGCTGCAGATACTCCGGGCAACCCTCCTTCAGAGCACGTCACGAGGATTGGGAGGGGCGCGGCCATAAGGGTGATGGACTCCTCAATGCTGACGCGGAGGGACGTGGTGGACTACCTCGTCAGGCAGGCCGAGGCTAACGGCATTCCATACCAGCTCCAAGTAATGACTGGAAGCATCACGGACGCGGGGAGGATACACATGCAGGGCAGAGGCGTCCCGACTGGAGTTATATCAACTCCCTGCAGGAACCTCCACACACCTAACCTCCTCCTAGACCTCGTGGACCTCGAGTGCGTGGTCAGGCTTGGCTTCCAAGCCGCCATCAATGCTTCCCAGCTCCTCAAGACAGCTCATCCCTGAACCCCATTACTGTCATCGATGAATATTAGATTCGTCCCGGCGCCTCGATGCATAGGATATATCCAGGCGGCTCGCCTCTATAATTGATGCAGTTTCACTGGCTCAGCAAGAAGGACGCGAAGGAACTGGTGGAGAGGCTGAGGGCAGCTGGAATAGCAGTCTCGGGAGAGCGGGCCGCCTTCATGGCTGAGGATGAAGTGAGGCTCTACGAGGTTGGAGGCTCTATAATCATCGAGTCTGAGAGTGGATACATACCAGTCGTCGACGAGTCCGTGAATGGAGAGATCTTAAGACGCCTACCCTCCGTGACTGTCGACATGGGCGCAATCAAGCACGTGGTCAACGGCGCAGACGTCATGAGACCGGGAATAGTCACCTTCGATTCGAGGTTCAATAAATCCGAGATCGTAGTGGTGAGGGACATCAAGAACAGGAGAGCGCTCGCGATCTGTAGGGCGCTCATGAGCTCGGAGGAGGCCGAGGCCCTGAGCCGGGGAAAGATACTAGAGAACCTCCATTACGTGGGCGACAAGTACTGGCAGCTCTCTAGGAAATTGATAGAACTTACTCGATGAGCAACATTACGTTCTCAAGCTGCTCAAAATAAGCTATGGACTTTTTCTCCATCAACATCTATGTTTATGTTATTGGTATTATTTTTGGTATGGGCGTGTCTTCCGCGGTTTGTACGGCGTAGAGTGGTGTTCTGGGCTTCATTCCGTAGAGCAGTATTGCGCCGTGCCTCCTAGTTATTTTGAGGTGCATGTCTGCTAGCGGTGCTAGGCTCTTAGCTATCCATGGCCTCGTGGGCTTCGCTAGCCACATATTGATGCCCGGCCTGTTCCGCGCCTCGTCCTGCATGCTATAGATCATGTCTATGGTCTTCTCGCCGATGTAACTGACCAGCCTATCTATGCCAAAGACGGCGAGTATGGGTCTCTTGAATCTCCTCGATAGAGACGTGCCTAGCTTTACAAGCCTGTTGATCATCTGCTCGTCTGAGGTCAGCCTGATGACGTTTGTCTCCTCTTCAGGCACGCCTGACTCAGCGATGACGTGAACATAGTTCTTGAAGTGTTCTTCTGTGAGTCCATAGATTCTTCCAAGATCCCGCAGCGTGGCCCATGTCACTCCTCCTGTCGGAAGGACGAGGCATGGCCTCTCCTTTGAGACAAAGCTCGCAGCCAGTGGCATGCCTACCACGTTGTATTCCCTGGGCGTTAGCCTTGGGTCGATCTCTAAGAGAATGGTTGATCTGTCAGGTATGCCTCCTATCTCGTGGTCAAGGTCAGGTATGCCCGTGCTGTATCCTCCGGGCGGGTCTGCCGGATACTTTACTCGCTTCTCAGGAGGCTTCTCTGGAAGCTTCGTTGGAGGCAATGGAGTGAATCCGCCGTGCAGCGTGAAGCAGATTTTTGGGTTTCGTACCTCAGATCCCCGCATCTTCACGATGGTTAATCTCCTTATCCGCTTGTCCTCCAGCGTGTCCATCTCGAGGCTAATTACTCCGTCGGCGATGAAGTCCACGTAGTCGTATTCTGTCTTCTCGCCTGGCGATTTCTCCTCCTTTATCAGTATGGTCGTGCATCCGAGCTGTCTAACCATCTTTGAGACAATGGTGTGGAGGAACGTCCTTGCCTCGCCTTGGTCCTTGAACATCTGACTCATCGCTGTGTAGGAGTCGATCACGAGCCTCCTAGCGCCCAACGACTTTATCGTATTCATCACCATGCCTATCCCAGTCGCGATGCCTGGCTCAAGCATCGTCGGAAGCGCGAGGTAGCTGAACTTTTTCTCAATCTTTAGCCTCTCGAAATCATATCCGAGCGTCCTCATGTATGCGTAGAAGCTCTCCTCATCCTCGATCAGCGATGCATAGACTCCCGGCTCGTTACATCTCAATGCGCCGTAGTAGAGTAGGCTGGTCGCAAATGCAGTCTTACCGGTTCCCGGTGCTCCGGAGATGACTATAAGGCCACCCCTCGGCAGACCCTTAATCAGCGCGTCTAGGCCCTCTATTCCACACTTTACAAACTCTTCACTCATCTTTCACTCACCTTTTCGGGTTTGAATAGTTTTAATAGCTCTGTCCTAGACGCCTCGTCTCCGGCTTTCAACAAACTAGCCGCCTGGGATGGATTGACCCACTTGATTAGGCCCCTCTGAGCCATTGTGGTGAAAATTACCTCCAAGACCTTGTCCGCTCCTTGCCCAAAGATAGATTGTAGAGCCTCATAAAAATTTCGTGGAGAGTCGCAAAAAACATCATAAGGATCTCTCCCCAAGATGTTTGATAGGTGAAACTCAAGTGCCGCGAGGCACGTCTCACCCAGAAGCGTATTCAGAGTTGATCTAACTGAATTTTTTATAAATTCTCTGTTAATCAGTTCATCATCAACCAAATGATTACGCACCGATGTTTAGTAAATTATGCGGAGCGATATAAAAGATTTCATGCTTCAAAGACGAGTGAAAATCCCCTGATTATCTACTGAGTGCTGGTGATTTTAATAGATTGGACTCTCCCCCCACCCCCCAGCATTGTTCAGGGGCTCTGATTGGCCAAAGACACGACGGGTTGAGGGGCCGTCAACTAGAAATTTTTTATAAAGCCATGATTATGTGTGGGTGATGGATGGCGGCTTTGACTTAGGCATAGTTTTTTGGCTATTCTTACTATTGGCGATCTTTCTCTGGCCACAGTACAAGATGAAGGCGCTGCAGGCCACGAGGCTAGAACTGATGAAGAGATGCGAGAAGAAGATCGGCTGCAGGGTCATAACCCTAATACATAGGCAGGAGAGGATTGGGCTCTTCGGCATTCCCTTCTATAGATACATCGACATCGAGGACTCCGAGCAGGTGCTAAGAGCGATCAGGATGACCCCGCCAGACATGCCTATAGCCATAATCATCCACACACCTGGAGGACTAGTCCTCGCAGCCACCCAGATAGCCCTCGCACTCAAGGAACATAAGGCAAAGAAGATCGCGATAATTCCCCACTACGCCATGAGCGGTGGGACGCTGATCGCCCTGGCAGTAGACGAGGTCTGGATGGATCCAAACGCAGTGCTGGGCCCAGTAGACCCACAGATAAGCGACCAGAGACATGGAGTAATACCCGCAGCCTCGCTGCTCAGAACCATCAAGGAGAGAGGGAAGGACAAGGTTAGAGAAGAATACCTCATACTCGGAGACATAGCCGAGAAAGCAGTCAGCCAGATGGAGAGACTAGTCTACACGCTAGTCGTAGACAAAATGGGAGAGGAGAAAGCGAGGGAGCTAGCAAAGATAATGGTGGAGGGAAGATGGACGCATGACTATCCAATAACCGTCGAAGAGGCCAGGAGCCTCGGAATAAACATAAAGACAGAGATCCCCGAGGAGGTCTACAAACTCATGGAGCTATACCCACAGCCAGCAGCCATAAGACCCAGCGTAGAATACGTACCAATGCCATACATGCCCCCAAGAACAAGAAGAACACAGGAGGAGCAGAGATAAACAAGAAAAATAATGACTCTTCCAGCTATGAAGATTTATTTGGAGTATTTCTGACCACTCTGTAAATCCTCAACACGACAATAAACACCACTAGCAGTGTCATGAGAGTCAGCAAATCTGTCATCACCATGATCTTATTGAAGTCATCGATGACCTGGCTTGCGGGGTTTGTAGCCACGTCTATCCTCGGGGCAGGCAGATTAAGCACGCATGCGGAGTAAACCTTCATGAAGTTTTTAGAGGTATCGAGAGACGGGTCGCTCAACTTTTTTGAGCTAACGATCAAGTAGAGCTCCTCGCCCGTGACGACTGGAAAGTCATAGACGAGGACATTAACATCGTTTATGAAGTATCTAACGATGGCTCTCCCGTCCAGCTCGGAATACACAGCCTTAAGGTTGTAGGTCTCCTCCCTTCCGACTGGGACGTCGGCCAGCTTAAACTCCTTGAAGAACTCATAGAGGCGGGGAGACTGGAGGTAGCCGAAGAGCGATGCAGAGTCCTGCCTAACGACGAATCCAAACTCATCACCGGTGAAGACCTTAGCGTCATCGCTCACAAAGATCGCAAACTCATCCCTACTGCTCGGAGACTTAGAGTCGATGTAGATACTCACCCTCGCTGAGAGGGCGAACGCCTTGCCGACCTTAATAGTCCTCAGGGAGACCGCATCTTGATACATGTTGGTCGAAGAGCTACCAGTGAATAAATAGTGGTCACCCATGTATGCAGGCAGAGGCCCAGCCGTGTTATACCACTTGAAACCTTGGTCATAGGCCGTATTCATGTCTATGCATAGGTCCTCCGAGCCGCCGCCAACGACACTCTGGGACACGAGAGCGGCAGAAAACATCCAGAGAAGAATCAATAACGCTGAAGCCTTAGTGATCAATTTATCCACCTATCTCTCTTCATCTTTCTTTATGACCTCGAAGTTCTTCGCGGGCCTCAGGAGGGCGTACCACGGAGCTATGCTCTCGAGGAGCATTCCTCCAATTATTGCGAATGTCCTCCTAATCTTCGAGCCAAGCCCGTCTCCAAAGTTCTGGAGGTATGGCTTATTCAGAACATAGCCGTTTCCATAGTACTTATAAAGCGAGAACCAAGTAAAGCCCGCTAAGAAACCTGAACCAACGAAGAGCCCGCCGGTGGGATTAGCAATATTCAAAAAGAATGCTACTAGTGAGGGAAAAGCTGACAACCAGCTGACCACTCCGTAGAGGGCTGCTAGGCGATACCTCAACCTGACGTCTCTCCTCCGAATGATCTGGAGAGCACCTTGGGCCCACCTCCTCCTCTGCCTCATCAAATCTCTAGCATTGAGCGGCGGCTTCTCATATGCGAACCCCTTCAAAACCGTCTTCTCAGGACTGTACTCTTGCCAGAGCTTCAGCCCGAAGAGCCAGTCCTCCGTCTTCACTCTCCCAAAGTCCCAGCCGATTCTTCTCTCAGCGTCAGCCCTGACGAGTAGGTGTGAGCCGTGATGACCAAATGATAACAATCCCCTAGTCCTCGTCGTGATCAGTATTCTGAGGTCGTCATATGTCCTCGCGGGCTCCTGCGTCCTCGATGCGCGGCTCTCCCAGCCATCAGCGTATATAATTATTCCCGCGGCATAAACGTCGCTTGGGCCAGCATTCTCTATGAAGTCCATGATGCCCAGCAGTGTGTCCTCGCCCACGACCGTCTCATCGTCCTGATGATAGATCCACGTGTCCTTTGTTGCGAGTCCCTCCTTCTCCATTATGCTCATCGCATACATCAATGCCCTCGCCTTGTATTGAGTCCCCTTCTCTGTCCGGAATGCTTTAGGCACTACAATTACTCTACATCCTCTAGAAGAAAGCGCCTCATAGCTGGACATGTCCTTAGCATAATCATCCTCTTCACACACTATCCAAGAGTGCATGATTAGCGCGTCGTCGTAGTTCTTGCTGACGAAATCACGCCAATAAATGACCGAACTGGCTGTGTTTGCAACAGTCTTAAGATTCCTCCCATTCGTCGGCAGCATGAAGATTATCCTCTTACCCCTAAGCCTATTCAAGTTTTCTCTAACCCTACTCTTACTTATCGAGAAGTCGCTCTTCTTGAAGGCGATTAGCCCCGCGTTTTGAAGCATTATATGCGGCGTCGATACTATCCAGCTAAACTTAAAAGCATTGACGATGCCGTCGAAAAGAGTATGAACAATAGCCCCACTAGGTAGAACGGTGCCGAAAAGCAACGAGAATCCAGCCAGGTCGATGAAGTGTTCCGGCTTTTTGTCAAAAAGAGCCGAAATGGTGGCTTCGTAGTTCTCAGCAGTATACGCTAAGTATGGTGGTTTTTTCTCGCCGACTATGTCTATGAAGAAGAGACTACTCCTGTCAGCGTCTTTGTTATTGACGACGTGGAACACACCGGCGACGCCGATCATGGAGACATCTATGAGTAGGATTGATCCTAGCAGTGGATTGCTCCTAAGGATAGATCCAAGCACTCGCATCTGCATGACTATCATTCCTCCGAGATCAGTCAAAGAGGACAAAATGAAGCTGCCAAACATCTGAAGCATCACGATAAGGATCACGATAGACATCCAGCTAAAAGACCTCAGGATCAGCTTAGAATATACAGCCAGAAAGTTTCACCGTCTTGATTAGTGAATAAGTAAGTACTCAGCGTGTAATAAAGGTGATGGATAGACATAACTTTGCGTCGACTCTTAGTTATGTCTGCATCGTTGTGGGCTTTATATCGTGCTATTTCTTTGTGATTCCTCCTCTCTCTGGAGCGGTCACTTCGTATAGGATTTGAATGAGCCTTCGATAGGAGTCTGTCATCTGGACGCTCCGCCTACTCATCATTCTCTCGGCTGTAGCAATCTCTGACCAGAGCTCCAAGACGTATAGCCCGCCTTCTGGAGAGACGCCGACGAAGGGGGGCAGGTCCTGAGAGACTAAGCCCATGCTCATCGTGAAGCATCCCAGCTTCCTGCCACACATGATGGAAGTCCCGACCGAGGTCCTCGCGTGGTCTCCTATCAGCTGCCCGAGAAACTGCCGGCCAGAAGAAACCCTTCCCGAGTCGGTGTTCACCCTCACCTCTCCATACGTGTTCTTAAGGTTTGAGCCAACGGTCCCAGCAGCTATGTTCACCCACTCGCCTATCAGAGAGTGTCCAATGTATCCAAAGTGTCTCTTGTTCGAGTACCCCAAAATTATTGTGTGCTCAATCTCGCCGGAGAGTTTACAGACTGGCCCTGTGAACACTCCTGGGCCGACGCGACCGCCCAAGACTTCTGAGCCCCTTCCTATGCGGCTCGGACCCATGATTATCGAGCCTGAAGAAACCCTGCAGCCCTCCTCGATGATGATCGGCCCACTACGCACATCAAGCACGGTGAACGGCTCGATCACGACGTTCTCAGCGATGTAGAGCTCCGAGGGCTCTCCCATGACGGCCACCCTAGGATCGATCGGCGGCCCAGACTCTCTAGGCGGCCTCGGGGGCTCACCTGCGTCCAGCAGCTCCCATGGATAGCTGTAGAGATGGCTACCGTCGATAACGTAGCCATCAACTTTTGAGGCGAGCTCGTTCAGGAGTGATATGAGGGTCTGGGGATCATGGGCTTCCTCCAGCCTGGCTCCCCTAACCCTCGCAGCCATTATCCTCCCGTTATTAAGCAGGACGAACTCTCTCCCCTCAGACTTCTTCAAAAGCTTATCCACTATCGATAGCTCCCTCACCAGCGCGTTTATCACTAGTGCCTCATCATCTCTCGGTGGAGGCTTGTTGAACTCTATCCCTTGGTGTCTCTCCTCCTCGATCTCTGCGAGGTAGTCCCTCACGTATCCAGTCAGGCCGTCGTGCCTAATCGTCCCAACTAGCTGGTCGATCAGTCTGCCCTCCCTATTCATCAGGTCGAAGCAGGGCCTAGTGTAGCTGAGGGGCTTGAAGTTCCTCCAAGACTCGTCCTCGAGGATTATCAACTGCAATCAAAGCTCACCCCTATGCCTCTCTATCTTATCCAATGCTCGATATATGTCCATAACGTCCTCCTCAGAGCCTAGTAGCACGTAGTGGGGAAGCCATAAGACGTCCCTCGCAGCAGACTCAGCATTCCTCAGCTCTTCAACCCTCCCAGAACGAGCCCTCTCTAAGTATCTGATGATTGGTGCGTGGAGGTGGAGTGGGACGGTGTATCCTGGAGACGAGGGGATCCCCTCTGCCCTCAGCGCCTCGACTATCCTTCGCTTATCGATGTCCCCGAAGACGTCCCTCCTAACCCTGATGGGGACGAGGAAGTGGTTCACCCTAGTCGCATCCTTAGGCGGGCGTATAAGCTCGAAGCCCTCAAGCTCCCTGAACAGCCCCGAGAGCAGCTCGTAATTAGCCTGCCTCCTCTCTATCTGCTTGTCGAGCCTCCTCAGCTGGGCGATGAGCACCGCGGCCTGAAACTCAGTCATGCGGTAATTGTAGCCAAGGATGTCGTGCTGGTACCAATCGCCGCCCCTCGTCCTGCCGACGTTTATCAAGGACCAGCATCTCTCTGAGAGCTCCTCAATGTTTGTCGTGATTGCGCCTCCCTCGCCGCTCGTCATGACCTTGCTTGACTGGAAGCTGAAGCACCCTAGCTCCCCCAGTCCACCGACCCGCCTCCCCCTCCACTCAGAGCCATGCGCCTGAGCCGCGTCCTCCACGACCTTCAGCCCATGCCTCCTAGCAATTCTGCAGATGCTGTCCATGTCCACAGGAATCCCAGCTATATGGACCGGCAGTATAGCCTTAGTCCTATCAGTTATGTTCTCCTCGACGCTCTCGGGTGCGATGTTCAGACCGTCCTCCTCGATGTCTGCGAAGACTGGGACCGCGCCCAGCTCGATCGCCGCAGTCACAGTAGCTATGAAGGTGTATGGAGTAGTTATGACCTCGTCGCCGGGCTCGACGCCCACTGCCTGGAGTGCGACCTTAATCGCGACCGACCCATTCATGCATGCGACGCTATACCTGCATCCTTGATACGAGGCGAAGAGCGAGGCAAACTCCTCGACCTTCTTTCCACCTATACCCCATCTACCAGACCTTAGGGCCTCGAGTAGGAGAGCCTCCTCCTCTGCCGACCATTCGGGCCACTGGGGATAAGGCCTGCTCCTAACCCTATCACCGCCCCTTATCGCTAACATTCTGCCATGATTATTGATTAATCGCTCTCTAAATGGTTTGCTCTGCTCCCCTGCCCCTAAAAACTACCTCGACGAGCCTCGAGGATATTCTGAGAGGAGTGAAGGGCCTGCCGACGCCGTCGTAGAACTTCGTGAAGAACTCGTAGAGATGGAGCCTAAGCGCCTGGATAAAAGCGAGTATTCCCTCAAGCCCCAGCACGCCTATGTTGCCTATTATGAGTATTGGGATGGAGGCCGGTCCCAAGCCGTTCCACGCGGCGTTGATCAGCATCATCAACGAGACATGAATTATCAGGAGTATCGAGACCCTGAGATAGCTAAGCGAGTTGGACATGAAGTGAATGATGTTCTCCAAGACTTCTAGGAGCCCGCCGCCTATCGCTGAGACGACCGAGACCCGCGGACCCAGACCCACAAGCCCAGCCACCATCCTGCCCAGCAATAAAACAAAGATGCATGAGACGACGCCGTAGAGCCCAACCACGCCGACCTGGCTCGAGGGGAGACCAATCACGGGCGCGGGCGAGCCGCTCGTGAACAATGCCTCAAAGCTGCCGGCGCCGATGAAGCCTAAGGCGAAGAGCAACCCAAAGGCATACATGAGGAGTGAGGCAAGCTTTGAGAAGATCGCCTCAGCGTACTCGCCCAGCCTGAGGAGCTTCAGGGCTCCGAGAAAGATCCCTATGGATACGTGGACAAAGCCTAGAAGTGGCGCGATGGTGAAGAGCTTAAGCACGCCGTCCCTGCTGAGGGAGGCCGCCTCTCCGTGATGCTCGAGGAGCTCGACCACTGGCTTGACGCCCGTGACTTCTGAGAGCTTAAAGCCAAATGCCTCCTGTATTAGGAAGCCGCAGACCGCCGAGGATACTCCTAGGAAGAGTAGGAGCTTCCCCCAGGTGCGAAGGTTGCTCTTTGCGCGGAGATAGATAGCGAGCCCCAGCGCCGCGAGCACTAGCCCCTGCCCTAGATCCGCGGCCATTATGCCGTAGAAGACCGCCAGGAAGACTGAGACGAACGGCGTCGGGTCGACCTCGAAGTATCCAGGCGTACCCTGCATCTCCGTTATCGGCCTATACGCCTCGAAGTACCAATTATGACGTAGGAGCGTCGGCGGGCTCTCGTGAGACTCATGGCTCTCATCGTGTCGAGGCTCAACCTCTGAGAACTCCACATACGCTATCCTTCCGACGCACTTGAGGAGCTCCTCCCTCTTTGTGCTTGGGATGTATCCAAGGATGACGGCGGCCCTCCTGTAGGTCCCCCTCATCCTGTCCAAGCTCTCCCTCAGCGATGACGCCGCCTCCCTGAGGGCGTATATGCGCTGGCCGTCCCTCGTGGCCATGTCCGTCAGCATTCTCTGCAAAGTCTCCTTCCTATTCTTCAGCTCGACTATCTTTTTCTCAATGCTACTCAGCGCCTCTGACGGCACGCCAGCAAGCTCCTCCGGCTTCTCAATCCTCTTCATGTTGAAGCTCTTAGCGACGCGGTCTATCTTCTCAGCGTTCTCAGGCCTACTCACGACTAGCAACACGGCGTAGTTCCTATCTATGGGCACGTGCATAACGAAGGCGTAGCTTAACGTCTTTCTAATCTCTGAGACATCCCTGAGAGAGGCTGTATAGACAGCGACGTAGAAATGCCTAATCTTTTCGATCAGTGAGTAATCTACGCCGGCGCGTATGATCATCCTGAGCGTCGAGGCTTCTCTCTCAGCGTCCTGCAATCCCTTCTCCAGCTCCTCCAGTTCTTGCTGGGCTGACCTTACTTGGCCGACGATCTTCTTGGCATCTTCCTCCAGCCTCGTGAAGAGCTCGACCACTCCGCTGACGGTGAGCGTCTGTCTCTCTATCCTTTCGCCTCGGAGCAGGATGTCTATGACTCCCTGATCCACCGAGATGTTGAGGTCCCTGACTACGGACTCGAGGTCGTTGTAGAGGTTCCTTGCACGTTGATAGAGCTCCTCGATGATCTCGAGTCTCTTGACGCTTTCCTGACTCTCGAGATGAAACTCGCCGAACTGGTAGAGACTCTCAAGCAGGTCGTTGACCCTAGACCTCGGACAGACCACGACTGTCTTGAGCAGCCTCACGATGGCCATCCAGTTTTCCGCCCAGTACGAGAATATTAGCCTCGACTCTGTTAATATATCCTTCTAAAGGTGAGAAAAGACTAAAAACAAGTCGGTTTAAATTAATCAATGTCTGGGCCCGTAGCTCAGTCGGTAGAGCGGCGGGCTGTTAACCCGTAGGTCGCCGGTTCGAGTCCGGCCGGGCCCGGCGACTATTTTTCATTATTCCCAAAAGACCACTAGGAACAGACTCAAAGCGTTATAATTTATCACCGATCTAAACTAGTTTTTGATTTTTTGTGATATGGCATCAAATTTTTAAAAATATTTTTATCTGTGTGTAAAATAAAATTACGCGTGAGCAAGGCTCAATCTACTGTGCATGAACATTTAGAGAGGGCTGAGATTGCGAGGAAGGCTTCCGCCTCGATCGTGAGGGTAATAGTCTACGTGGTGATTTATGTCTTGGTTGCCGCCCTTCTTCAATGGTTCTTTACGAGCCTTCTTCCAGGGTATGGAATCAACATTGCTGACTACTTGGTGTATGTACAGATACTCCTGGCAATTGCCTTCGGATACCTGATCGTTGGAAGCATCGCCGTTTTCTTCTACTGGTCTATGCGGGCAAAGTATGACCACTCCACAGCCGCTGCCATCAGAAACATCGTAAAGATCATTGGCATCGGTGGACTCATAGCCGCGATAGCGGGCGGAGTCGCGGGTGGAGCGGCTGGCGTCGCACTCGGCGGATTCATAGGCATCGTAATAGGCTTTGCCTCCCAGCAGGTGTTAGGACAGGCAGTAGCTGGATTATTCCTGATGATCTCGAGGCCCTTCAAGATCGGCGACGCTGTAGGCATAGCGGGTGAGGAGGGAATAGTAGACGACGTATCAACACTATTCACCATCGTCGTGAAGAATGATGGCTCAAGAGTCTTGATCCCAAACAGCGCCATCATAGGCGCAAAAATATACTTAAAGCCAAAGACCCAATGATTTGTGGGGAGGAGATGGATAGTTCATGAATGTCTGGGCAGTGGTCATACAGGTCGTGGTGGGGATCATTATTGTCGCGCCTGTTTTATGGATCTCCGGCAGACTTCTCGTCGGCAGAGAGAGGGCAAAATTCACAGACGCTCTATGGATAGTGGTCCTCGGCGTAGTCACAGGCGCCATCATTAGCTATTTCGTCGGCGGAATACTCGCATCAATCATAATGCTCATTATCTGGCTCGCGTTGATTAAGCACTTCTTCGACTGCGGCTGGCTAAAAGCCATCGTCATAGCCATCGTCGCAGCGATCATCTTTGTAATAATAGCGGCAGTACTCGCCTTGCTTGGGCTCGGACTATTCGGTGCATGGCTCTAGGCAGGTAAATACACTAACAGCCATCAGATTTTTGTGTCTGCAAGATCCTGTACAGAGATTCTAGGCTGAAGATTGTGTTTGAGCATCCGTTCTTGATCAGCGGGACTGCCTGGGCCGCTATCTGATCGCTTAGATAATTGTATGCGAGCTTGATCTCCTCGCCGCAAGCCACTCCAACGATTCCGTCATAGTTGTTCTTCTTGATTATTTTTGGTATACATGAGCCGCCAGGTACAATATAGACGTCGTATCCCAGCTCCTCCGCCATTCTGGATGCCCGATTTATCTGGCAGTCGGGCGAGCATCTCCTACACCTGTATGTCGGGACCACTGGGTCGAACTCTGCCCTGCACCTACCATCGATGTATTTCCTAGCGCAGTGGGGCAGGAATAGGGCTTTTCTCCTACTCTTCTCGAATCTTTCCCTGTATGCTAGGTTCTTGATCTGGATGTCAACTAAGTCCTCAACGACTTGGAGGACCTCGGATAGATCCATGCCCGTCAGCTCCGAGAGCTTGAACCTCTCAATCATTCTCCGCAGAATCTCTCCAGTTCTCTTATGGATCTTTCTTGAATCGATCAGGAAGGCGAGCTCCTTAAAGAATCTCTGGGGGACTGAAGAGAGGTCAAAAGTAAACCTATACGGCATCCCGTACATTAAGCTCCTCAGAGCCAAATAAGTCTTATTGTGTCCGAGAGAAAACTAAAATTTTATTTTTGGAAAATAGTAAACAGCCGTCATCAGCAACAAAACGCTTAAATAAATTGGATCTGTTTATATTTGCTATGAACTCGAGGGGTAGAGAGATAGTTAAGGTAAACGTCGATAAACTTATCGAACATCTGAACAAGGCCTACGCAGATGAGTGGCTCGCATACTACCAGTACTGGCTGGGAGCCAAATTAGCCGTGGGGCCCATGAGGGGAGCAGTGGCAATGGAGCTAGAAGAACACGCGAAAGAAGAGCTTGAACACGCAGAGAAGCTCAGCAAGAGAATATTGGAGCTCGGCGGCACACCCGTCTTAAGCCCAGAGGAGTGGTACAAGATGACGAACTGTGGCTACGAGGCGCCGAGGGACCCGAGCGTTGAGAAGCTGCTTGAGCAGAACATTAAGGGAGAGCAGTGCGCGATCGAGGTCTACAATAAGCTACTCGAATTCACGAAGGATGGCGACCCAGTCACTTGGAGACTCGTCCTAGAGATACTTGAGGACGAGATAGAGCACGAATTTGATCTCCAGTCACTTCTAGAAGACCTCAAAAAGATGAAGAAATAAATTGCCCACTTTTCTTAACATTATCGCTATTTTTTCACATCTTCAAAGTTAGGTGAGTCTAACATTTATGCCCGTCAAGATCTCCGTCGATAAGGTCACGGATGACTTATACATTCTTCGAGTCGATGACGTTGAGGTCGCATACTTTGAGGCTCTCTGGGAGATAGCTGAGGGAGTGACGTATAATGCCTACCTACTCGTCGGAGACGGCGGATGCATATTATTTGACTCGTGGAAGGCGAGATATGTAGGCCAGATGGTCGAGACAATCAGGAGCGTCGTAGACCTGAGAGACATAACACACATCGTTATTCATCACATGGAGCAGGACCACTCTGGAGCAATCCCAGAAATACTCAGAGTCACTGACTCCCGGCCTGTGGTGCTTGCACATCCCATGGCGTGCCAGATGCTCGGATTATTCTACGGAGTTAATGCTAGGGTTAGGCCTGTGAAGGACGGGGAAGAAGTCGACGTAGCGGGCAGAAGACTAAGATTCATCTATGTTCCATGGCTACACTGGCCCGAGACGATCACTACTTACTACGCTGATCAGAAGGCCCTGTTGTCGTGCGACGTCTTCGGCGGGTTCTCAACGCCAGATAAGATCTTCGATGATGACGATGAAGTAGTTGAGAAGTATCTGCCCCATGTTAGAAAATACTTTGCGTCAGTTATAGGAGCATATAGACAACACGTCAATAAGGCCGTCCAGAAAATGGCTGGTCTGGACATCAGATTAATTGCGCCGGCTCACGGATTGGTTTGGAGGAGAGACCCGAGACGAGTAGTGAACTACTACGAGGCGTTAGCAAATGGCAGCCAAGAGCGGGGTAAGGTAACGATAATCTGCGCCTCGATGTACGGCGAGTGCCTCCACGCCGCGAGGATAGTCATGAACGAGCTAAAAAAGAAGAGAGCCAACGCTAAGATCTATGAGATTACAGACACTGCCCGCCCAAGCATTTCTGACCTCCTAGGCGACGTCTTCGACTCTGAGGCAATAGTGGTTGCGGCCCCGACCTACGAGTCCGACATCTTCCCAATAGCACGATGGATAATCGAGATGATTCAGAAGAAGACACCGGGCAACAAGTCCGCCCTAATCATAAGCTCCTATGGCTGGGGAGAACAAGCAGGTAAGAAGCTGGCGGAGATGCTTAGGGCAGCGGGGCACGACGTGAAGGATCTGGTGGTGTTTAGGGGCAGACCAGACAGCGAGACAGAAGAGAAGCTGAGAGAGGCGACCGACAAGCTATTAACAGAATAGTAGTGAAGGCTTATAAACCTCAAGCCGAATTCGTATACTGAATATCGGTGCATAACTTAATGAATTTTAGACTAGGAATTGTCTGGAGACTAATAGGTGTTGGTTTTCTTTATCTCTTGGCCAGTATGGTCATGGCTTGGATAGGGTTGGCGGTGGGCGCGATATCGCCGAGCGATGGAGGCGACGCTGGAACCACGTTCATCTTGTTATTCATAGCAGGCATCTTGATTGGGGTGACCATGGGCATGGTATCAAGCAAGCTTGAAGTCCCGTTTGCTCAGAGACTAATAGTGCTATTCTTGATGCTCTATATGTTTTCCTACTTGATAGGCGCCCCGGAGGTGGCGCTCTTCACGACTTATCCACCAATCTTCCAAGTATTCATACTAATCGAGCAACTAATCATTAGCATAATCATTGCAGTGGCCGTCGGACTTCTCTTCAAGCCGAGACAAGTCACGACAAGCCTACTCAGAGAACTCAAGAGTTATTTCTCGAACAGAAGCTGGGCTGAGTGGACCTGGCGATTTGCCCTAGCAGCGGTCCTCTTTGTCCCGATCTACTACTTTTTCGGCTTTCTCTTCTCTCCTATAACTGGCCCATACTACGATAACCCAGAACTGGGTCTGGGACTTGTGATTCCCAGCCCCGATATAGTAGTGCCAGTCGAGGTGGGGCGAGGACTAATATACGCATTAACCTTCGTTCCCATGCTGGCATTGATAAAGATGCCTAGATGGAAACTCGGCCTGTTCCTAGGAACAATACTAGCCGTGATCGGAGCAGTAGTACCTCAGCTGGTCAACGTCGCTTGGCCGGCTGAACTGAGGATAGGTCACGGAGTTGAGATGATGCTCGACAGCATCGCACAGGGATTCATGACAGTTTGGCTATTATGGGTTGACCGAGATATTAAAAGAAAAGCGCTGTAACTATCCCAAGACAAAAAAACAGCGCAACGCTGTTTGTAGTGCGATAACCTATTTATTTTGTGAAGAACTGAATTTACGAAGTTAGGGTTTGGAGGAAATAGTCTACATAGGTTTTGCGTGGAGCCTCGCTGCTGCACTCGCTACTGGTGCTGGCGCACTTCCAGCTTTTCTCGTGAAGAATATCTCAGACAATGTCATGGACGTATTGCTGGGCTTCGCGGCGGGCGTTATGCTGGCAGCGACGGCCTTCAGCCTTCTGGTCCCAGCAATTGATCTGGGCGGGCCAATCGTCTCTGTCTTCGGACTCCTGCTCGGAGCCCTGACCATACACCTCGTCGACAAGTTGATACCGCATTTTCACCCTGTTGCAGGTGTTGAGGGGCCGCCTTCACGCCTCTCGAGGCTCTGGCTATTCATAATCGCAATAACCATGCATAACTTCCCAGAGGGGCTAGCGGTCGGCGTCAGCTTCGGGTCAGGAGACATAGCCCGGGGAATAATAGTAGCGACGGCGATCGGGCTCCAGAACGCACCGGAGGGCCTAGCAGTCGCGCTCCCCCTAATTCGTGAAAAATACAGCAGGACCAGGTCGATAAGCTACGCAACACTGACGGGCCTCGTCGAGCCAGTCGGCGGACTCATAGGCATAATCCTCGTAACGACCGTTCATTCAGTGCTACCTTGGGGAATGGCCTTCGCCGCTGGAGCGATGCTCTTCGTCGTTGTCGACGAGATGGTCCCAGAGAGTCATAAGAAAGGGTTTGGACGCGAGGCGTCGATCGGCTTCTTAGCCGGCTTCGCAGTCATGATGCTCCTAGACAGCCTATTCAAGTGATTTATTCCCTATTCGTATCTGATGGCCCTTATCGGGTCGAGCCGGCTAGCGCGCCAAGCAGGATAAATGCCCGCCAGCACGCTGACGACGACTGCGAAGGAAAACGCAATCAAGACGATGTCTGGAGAGATGACTGGTGTAAACGAGAACATCGAGGCTGCCTGTGTCCCACCAAACGGAGAAGCGCCCATGGCTCGGGTGGAGGCGGCTGAGGCTCCGCCGCTGGGAACCCTAAAGAAAGAGCTGAATATGCTGGGCATTAAGTATGAGCCGGCGACCCCAAGCGCGACGCCTAGCAGTCCGCCTAGAATTCCAACCATGAAAGACTCGACGAGGAATATGAGTAGGACCTCCCTGTCTCTGTATCCAACCGCCTTCATGACCCCTATCTCCTTGGTCCTCTCGATGACTGATATCATCATTATGTTCATTATCCCCAAGCCTGCCACCGTCAGCGAAATCCCCGCAATCGATCCAAGCAGTAGTCCAAACTGAGCAATGACGCTAGAAATCGTGGATGTGAGGCTCTGCAACGCAATGATCCTCACCCTCTCACCGTATATGGTTGTTAACTGGTCAACCACGCTCTCGACATTCTCGACGCTGTCAGCCTTCACTAGTATTAAGTTGTAGTCATTCCTGTTCGTGATTATCTTGAGGACCTGAATAGGCATGAAGATTGAGCTGTCTATAGAGATGAAGGCAGATGCGCCGTACTTATCTAGTATCCCACTGATGAGGATTGTCGTCCTCCTACTGAGGGTCTGTGCCCTCTGCTCGACGAGTAACGGCTGGTTGACAAATACTACTTGGGTACCGCCCAACGTCGGTGGATACGCAGCATCGTAGCCCGCCACGCCTATGGGTGTCAAACCACTCGGGTAGATCTTTCCCTCAACCAGCCTTAAATCGCCGAGTAGATCGCTCAGCCTAGCTGGCTCTATGCCTACGAGCGTAAGCTCTACGTCTTGTCCGGCCCTACTCGTGTAGACCCTGTAAGTAATCATGGGTACGACTGTCTCCACGTTTGGGAGCGAGCTTATCAAGGCGACGTCAGCGTCGGTCAACTGAGACCTGCCTGATGGTGTGACAATTATCGACGTGGGGCCGAGTGTCTGCAGCTGGTTGATGATTGACTGCTGGACACCAGTCGTCTGGGACACCAGCGCAATGATGCTGGCAACACCGATCGAGACCGCAATCATCAGAAGAATTATTCTGAGCTTTCTCTCTCCCCATGACTTAACGCTGAGCTTGAATAGGTCGTCAAGCCTCACTTCCTCGTCCTCCTACCGACGATGAGTCCCGCAGTCATGCCGACGGCGCCGACAACTACTAGGAGCACTAAGCTTGTTGCCGAGAATGGGCTGGCCTGATTCGCCCCTCTGACCGCTTGTGTCTGTGTCTGCTGGGCTCCCTGCTGACTGCTCATCATTACAGGTATCCTCAACTCCTGAGTATGACTCTCCCCCAGACTGTCCCTAAAGGAAATGACGAAAGGAATCTCGTTAAGTCCGGGCCTAGTAGTGTTTAGAGACGAGAAGGAAAACGTGACGGAGGTCGGCGTATTTACTGAGACATCTCCTATAAAGCTCCTCGACTGTCCAAAGGTCCTGAACCCACTGAGCCTGCCGGGCTGTATCGACACTGAAGAAGCCTTAGATGTGCCAGTATTCACCAGTATCAGCGTGACCGAGAAGGTCTGCCCGATGGACGGCCTCTCAGGCAAGACCGTAAAGTCCGCCACCTCGAACTTCACAAGCCCCTTGACGAGGACACCGACCTGCCTCTGCTCCTGTTTAAGGACGTTATCACTACCATAGTAACTCGCGCTTAGTGTCAGTGTGAGGGACGATGGGGCGTCAGACGAGACGAAGATCCTCGTCTCGAAGTTGTACTCCTTTCCTGGCTCAAGCTGGTCGATGGACACTACTCCCTCCTCGAGCCAGGTCGCCGAAGAACTAGTCACTGGAAACGTCAGGGATATTGCCCTGATAGGGGAAGAGCCTACATTCCTAACAGCGACAGAGACGTTGTTTATCATTCCTGAATAGAGTATGTTGGGGCTAACCCTGATATCTATCGGCGAGAGGAGCTGCTGGGCATGCGCAGTTATAAACACGTTCAGCTGCCTACTCTCCGTCCTAAGCTGATTAGCTGCATCTATGTAAGACAGCGAGACCAAGACCTGCGAGGACTGCGCAGAAGTCTCAGTAACATAGAGGCTCAGCGGGATGATCACGGACTTTCCTGCCTCGAGGGACTTAACGCTAAACTTTCCATCCGACCCTATCAGGATTAAGGGTAATGAAGGCGTCACGGTTATTGATATGTCACTAATAGACCCAGCCCCAACATTGCTGATCTTGAGAACAGCCTCATTCACGCTCGTCATGACAAGCTCGTTCGGCGAAATTTCTAGCAGAAGACTGGGCGAGGCTGGGTAAGCAACGACGAATCCGATCTCTGTCGTCAGAGACCTGCTATTCTGGTAGGCGTCGAGGTAGCTTATCGCCAGTGTCAGAGAAGCAGGCATACCTCCTAGCGATGACGAGACATAAATTGGCACGTCTAGCGTAATGCTCTGACCCGTGGCCAGCGACTCAATATCCACCTCGGGATCCAAGACGCTTATCTGTTGACCAGCAGTGACAAGAACTTTCATCTTCGTGGCTGTGCCGGTCCCCTCGTTTCTTAGGATGATTTTTAGGTCGTTCTCGCTTCCCGCCACTAGCGTGTTGTCGACTGCTTCTGCCTTGATCTTCACTTCCCCGTTGACTTGTAGGTTTATCGTCGTCACAGAGTTGAAGACCTCGGGCTTGTCGCCTGGGTTGGACAAAAATCCCTGAAATGTGAAGAGTGTGGGATATGTTCCTGTCTTAAGGCTCTTGTCGATGTTTAGCTTAAAGGTAACTGTGATCACGTCTCCTTTCTGAATGTTTGAGCGCGTGTAGACGCTGACTATGTTTGACCCATCTATCCCAGTTATGCCTTCCGGGAGCTGCATCCTCATTCTGGCATATATCAACGGGTCATCTCCCTTGTAGAGAATCTCCATTGTGAGTGGAGCGTTGACGCTTCCTGGACCAACCTCTATCCTCTGCGTCTCATCCCCCCACCACATGTCCATTATTGCAAACTCTCCGGTCTCTTGCGCACGTGTAGGTATGGCTCCTATGACCACGAATAAGAGCGCCGTGAATACTAGCGATAAAATTAGGACCCGGCTTAGCATACTCTTCATTTTCCGACCACCTCCTCCCTCTCGATCATGCCATCCCTCAGGTAGACAATTCTGTCGGCATATCTAGCAATCTCCATGTTGTGGGTCACTAGGATGATTGTCTTTCCATCGACCTCGTTAACCTCGCGGAGGAGAGACGCAACCGCCACGGCATTCTTCGAGTCGAGGTTCCCAGTAGGCTCATCAGCGAGTATCAGTGCTGGATCATTCACCAAGGCTCTAGCGATCGCCACTCTTTGCTGCTCTCCGCCGCTTAGCTCCCATGGTTTCTTGTTTGCCTTCTCAGCCAAGCCGAGGCGCTCTAACAGCCTCATGGCTCTCTCATGTCTTATCTTTGGGCTTATGCCCTGAGCAATAAGTGGGAGCTCAACGTTTTCCAGCGAAGTCAACTGTGACAAGAGGTTGTAGGTCTGGAAGATGAATCCTATCTTTGTCCTCCTAAGCTCTGCTAGGCCTCCCTTCCCAACTGAGCCATAGCTGACTCCGTCAAGCATTATCTCTCCCCGTGTGGGGAAGTCAAGCGCGCCGACGAGGTTTAGAAGCGTTGTCTTGCCCGAGCCCGACGGACCAACCACTGCTAGGAACTCTCCGGTCTCGACTTTTAGGCTGATGCCCCTTAGCGCGGGGTACTCAAACACCGTTGTCCTATATATCTTCCATAGATCGATTATCTCTAGCATCTATAAAGCCATGTGGGTGAGGTATTCATTAACATTGTGGATGAATCATCCATATATAAGACCGCGGAGAATAGTAGACAAAGCATCTAGACTACGTCTATCTTTACGGCGCCGTATGGGCAGTTTGAATAGCAGACTAAACATTTCGTGCATTTAGACATGTCTGGATTGCTGCTGTATAGTGGTATTCCCTCCGGGCAGATGATTTCGCATGCCTTACAGCTCCTGCACTTCTCGTCTGCCCTAGGAGTGAAGAAGCTGCTGAGCTTGCTGAGCAGGATCAAGAGTCCGCCGACCGGGCATAGATATTTACAGAAGAATCTCTTCTCGTAGAGGGTCGCCGAGAAGACCATGCCGAGAATCGTCATCTCCGCTCCAGCAACGAGTACGCTCGATGCCCTAGTCCTGCAGATCGCGCCTATAGGGCAGAAGTTGCACCAGGCAGGTCCCCCCGAGATCCCGGCTGCCGCCACCACTCCCGCAAGCGTCGCGAACCTAGTCTCGCCGAGCTCCATCTTTTTCTTCCTCCTCTCAGAAGGAGTCCTGTAGCGCCGCTTCTTCATGACGTATTCGATGAGCTCGTTTACCGACATTATTGGGCATGCCCAGGCGCACCAGGCTCTCCCAACGATGACCGTGACCACTACTAGGACCGCTGCGGACAACAACAGAGGGTAGAGTCTCTCGGGTGCGAGGAAAATCGAGCCGCTGGCTAGGACCTGGATGGCTCCGAGCGGCTCGGTGAACTCAATGCCTCCGAGCTGGAAGCTACAGACCGTCCCGACGACAATGAGTATCAACAGGACGAAGAAGAATGCTTGGACTACGTGTCTTATGGGCTGTATTTTTTTACGCACCCCTACCCCGCCTCCACCTGTAGCCATATCCCAGCTGCCTCTCCGGGTATGGATGGACGACGATTGACTTAGGCAGCGTCGGGCATACATGCGTGCATTGTGAGCATCCTGTGCAGACATCCCTAATCACTGACGGGCCTCTGCCTCTAACTATGGTTACGGCGTTGAATGGACATGTAGCCACGCATCTAAAGCATGTGTTATGCGTCCATCCGAGGCACGTATCCCTATTTATCACGGCGGTGCCGATCTTTATCTCCTCCACAGAGATGGGCATCAATGCACCAGTCGGACAGGCATCAACGCATCTGAGGCAGGGTGTGCCCTTGCTGCCGTTCCTCTTAAACTCAAAATTCTTCTCCGGGTCGGGATCAACCAGTTCTAGATACACCGCGCAGTATCCCTCCATGGCTGGCGTCCCTAGGCCGCTATCCAGCAGTCCTGATAATTTTATCCCATGACTCGGACAGACATCCACGCATCTACCACACCTGATGCATCTCGAGAGGAACTCCTCCTCACTCACTGCTCCGGGAGGGCGGAGAACCGCGGCGCTTCCAAAACTCGTGACGGCTGAGAGGAATGCAGTTAGTCCGAGGAAAGTAAAGACTCCATAAATGAATTTCCTCCTCGACCCCTGCCTCTGAAGCAGTTCAGCATTCTTGTCAGACTCCACAGTCATTCATGATCATCTCATTAAAAAATAATATAATGATCGTTAATCTATATGTTTCTTCGCGGCTTTCTTAGCGATAACACTATCAACGCTATACCGATGATCAGCACTACTATCGTTATTCCGACGAAGATGCTGAATGCTGTCATCGCCCTATCGATGACGTATAACCCCCAGGACGTGTAGGAGAGGATTCCTAGCACTGCTAGCCACACTATGGTTAAAATAATCTTTGCAACCCACTTCGGTGTTATTTGAAATTCTATCTTCACCATTTCTTAAGACTCACCTCACCACCTCGTTATACTCAAAGCCCCACCACTCGGATGATTTTCGCTTCTTTCCATATCCTAGTAGGTCGTCAATCTGTTTTCCGAGGTCGCCGCCTAACACTGGGGCTAGGTAATCCCTGAAGACTTCATGCGCCCACCAATTTGGCTTATTATATGGGCACACCCTCACGCATACGCCACAGCCAGGTGATGCCGATTTACACCAATACTCGAAGCACTTCTCACCATTTGCATACCATTTGTAGACCCCTGGATTATTGCTTTCGTTGTAACCCTCCCAGGTAGGATCGCCGTGAGTTATGGCTCCTGATGGGCATGCGTCTGCACATTTTTTGCACTTCTGACAAAATTCATACACGCCGAATCTAATTGGTCTGTCGGGTACGAGAGGTGCATCTGTGAAAACCTTGGCAAGCCTAACCCTAGGTCCGTACTCAGGCGTTATGAGTAGACCCATACGGCTGTATTCTCCTAAGCCGGCTGCAATAGCGTAGGGTACGCTTAATGCTGTATCGTTACCTGAAGGTATGCCGATGTATCCGAGAGCCCTTAGGAATTCGGCCAGAGAGCCAGAAGTTACAGCCATTCTCGAATATCCAAAACCTATATCACCCATCGATGGACCACACTCGGCTGTCTCCTGCATGTAGTAATCTTCAGCAAACGCGAGTACGATGCAGTATCTGAGTCCGTCGGGGAGCTTTAGTTCCTCCTCTTTATACTGCTCGCCTGGATGATATCTTGGATTGTACGCTCTATGAGTGTACACCCATCTGGGATCATACGGCGCTATACCAACGAGATCTGCTCCTAAATAGAGCGCAACTTTCTTTACTATCTCTGTCATAACGTTTGGCTTTTTCTCCACCGCTTCCTTGAATTTCTTCTGCAGTTCCTGAAGCTGTGGGTTTTGACGCCATGTAGCCGCAGCGATCGAAAAGGTCGGTGGCATTTTACTCTCCCAAGAGACTAGACCCCAATCGCCCCAGTCCATCTCCCATGAAGAACTCATAGCTGCCCACCAACCGGCGCTCATCAGCGCATAGTCAAGCAGAGTCGAGTGCGTGCCCTCAGACATGTTCTTGATCATGTTTACCGGCGTCTGTTTAGCCATTTCCTGAATCTTAGGATCCCATCCGGTCCTGCTGAAGAGCGTGTATTTTTGATGGAAACGCTTGTATCTTTTCTCATCAACCTTCCAAGGTAACTCATCCCAGCTTACAGACACTACATTGGCAATCATTCTCACCTTCTTCGAGTATGCTTCTTTCTCCTTTACCACATCACTATTAAGTACCTCGGCCGACACGCCCGATGTTTTTGAAAGCAGCGCGAGCAACGTAGCTGGCAGAGCTAATCCGGCAGAAATTCGCAACAAATCTCTCCTGTTCATTTCCTGCAATAAATAACAAAGACAAAACAAAATTTAAGTTTCATTTAATGTCGATTCTATAATTATATTATTTTCAACTTTTATATAATGCTCAAAAATCTAAAAGATGGTTGGATAATCCATCCATCTCTATCATGAAAAATACCAAAAGTAGATACTTGTATACATTTGGAGGAAACTTTCTTCTGAAAGAATGACCGAGTATGATTTAGTCTTGCTAAAGTAAGTTTTTATATGGATATAGTCTGCGTTTAATGCGTGGATAACATTAAGAAGATTTATGCGAGGGCTCTCTTGGCCTCGGTTTCTGACGGCGCGGGCACTCCCTACGTTCCTATCTATGCCGCCTATGCCGGTGCCTCGTCCTCCCAGCTAGGACTACTACACTCATTTCT